>Ga0210405_10002460_pt1 | contig 19187 bp, 21 predicted proteins | sample IncBWH11MmetaG_FD_155492 | JGI IMG/M metagenome (GOLD analysis project Ga0210405, IMG submission 155492) | Forest soil microbial communities from Barre Woods Harvard Forest LTER site, Petersham, Massachusetts, United States - Inc-BW-H-11-M | ecosystem: Environmental > Terrestrial > Soil >... | reverse complement strand
TTCCCGTACCATCCGGCAAAGTACACCATGCGTGTGTCGGGATCGTGTCGATGATCTTCCGGAGTCTCGCTTCCGAGTTGCGGATCTCCTCAGAGGCGCTTCTCAATGCTTCCTGCGATCGCTCTCCCTCGATGGCGATTACTGCGATGTGACCTACGCCTTCGGTGGGAATCGCGTCAACATCTTGCGCCTGCCGAACCTGCCCGGTACTTTGCCCCATGGATGCCATTCGCGAATTATAGTCCCACTGCCTGATTCCATGCACTTCAAGACCTGCCGCAAAGCATCATCCTCGGACGATTGCGAGCAGATCACGGGCAATCCAGAAGTTATCGGTTTGTCCACCGGATTAGTACCGAGAAACGCCCTTGTATTCACTGATCTGGCCAACTTCCGCGCGGCCCACGCGGAAGCTACAATCGGGCCGCGCGGTATACGTCCTCAACAGACGGAACCGCAAAAGCTCACTCTTCCACCAGAAATTAGATGTTCAACCAGTCGAATACGCTCTTTTTCGGGGTCGTCCAGTCCGCTTAGCCTTGTAGTTTTCAACTTCACGGCGATCCAAGAGCACTCTGCCGCCTATTCTCAACGTGCGAAACCGTCCCTTCTTCATCAGATTTTCGATTGCTTGAGGCGTAACGCCACGAATGCGAGCCGCTTCGGACTGCGAAACCCATTGATCCGCAGCCAAATCTTTTTTTGATAAAGTAGTTGGATTTTCCAACTGCTTTCGTTTATGCTTAGACATGGGGCGATTGCACTATCCTATCCTTGATTGTGTGAGTCTGCTCCAAGTGGCTAGGACGCCGCCACAACTCTAGGCTTTCTTGTTCCTACGGGACGCGCCAGTGTTAGCACACCGAACGCGCCCCTGACCACCATCACCTCTCTAGGAGGCAACGATGGCTGCACTAGAAGTTATCGGTTTCCCAATTTGGGCGCAACTTGCCCATCCTTGGTTCGGCTTCATACCACGCCCGATACCCCTGCGCTTCGCGCATCCTCCACCGTAGTCCTGTCTAGTTGAATCCGTTTGTCCTACCGCGTCGGCCATCGACTGCATTGACGAGTGTCTCGGCGCATCTATCAACTTCCGAACGCGCGATCACTTCGCCGCTGAAAGGACGTTCTGTCATGGAAAAAGCACATCTGTATGAAGCACTGTTTTTGGTGAACCACGGTATCGACGAAGCCGTCCGAGGCGTTCAACGCTTAAAGAAGTCTCCCAAACTCTTCATGGAAACCTACCACAAGTCCATGGCTGGTCTCGAACGCCGTCGTTCCATTATCAACCTGCAATTCATGCTCGAAATGCGCAAGCTGGAAGAAGACGATGAGTCCCGCTTCGAGGAAGAATTCAACGTTTGGCTCTCCGACGAGCCCCTAACCAACAGCGAAATCTGTCAATTGATGCGCGGCGTCGAGCGCGAGCGCAAACTGGAAGGGAAACCGCCCTTGGTCCAGTTTCTCTCCCGGAGCAAGCGCCCGAAGAAAACACCTAAAAAAACCGAAGGAGTCCACTCCAGGCGCAAAGTAAATGGTCCGATGCCATCCGCTCCGGGTGTCGAGAGCACAGTGCCGGCGAACGCGCATGCGTAGGAAGAGAAAACCTAAGGCCGTGATGGTGGACGGTATTCCGATAAAGCCGATCAGCCTGGCAGAACACAGGCGGCTGGACAGGCGAATCAAGAAGAAGTACGAAAAGCTGCGACGACGGTACCCGGAGGTTCACGGCAAGAAAGTGGACTGGATTTCGCACGGATACGAGGAGGGATACCTGTACTTCAATGTGAGGTTCACGGATGGGAAGAACTTCGCAATTTCGTGTAGCCCCACAATCGTCACTGATTTCGTCGATTTTTCAGACATGAAAACGGGCGACGACGTAATCATCCGTGAGTATTACCACAGGCGCGACGATTGATAGTCACGGGCTGGCGAATGCCTGACGTATGCGACTGGATCGCTGTCATATTTTGCGCGACGCTCCGTTCAATTCGGAGTTAAAGTCTAGGTGAGCAGCAGAGCCAGAGGAGGGAAACTGATCGTGATTATTGGAGACCGCTTGCGTGACATGCGCGAGCAAAAGAAGCTCTCGCAAGGCGATATCGAAAAGAGGACCGGTCTGCTTCGGTGCTACATTTCGCGGGTCGAAAATGGGCACACGGTCCCCGCAATAGAGACATTGGAAAAGCTGGCCCGCGCAATGGAAATTCCCATGTACCAGCTTTTCTATGACGGCGAGGAGCCGCCCAAACTGCCTAATCTCCCGAAGCGGAAGTCGTCTGATGACGTCGCTTGGGGCAGTTCAGGGAAGGATGCACGTTTTCTTAACAAGTTCCGACGCCTGCTGAGTAAGACTCCAGAGGCAGATCGCAAGCTTCTTCTTCACATGGCGCAGAAAATGGCTCGGCCGAGAGGTGGTCGAGCCGCGAGCAACTAAAGCCGGATTGCCGGGTTTGGATCTGGATAGCAGTCACAATTGGTCAGAAAGGACTAAGGCCACACACAAGTGGGGCTGCAAGGGGTGACAAGATGGACTTGCGTTGCCCGAAGTGCAGTAGTACCGATCTAAAGAAAGTCTCGACGGCTTACCAAGAAGGGCTTTTTCACGTAGACACGCGGACCCGAATGTTGGGACTTTTGTTCGCCAGCGGAGGGCCCGATGTCATGGTCGGAAGAGCGACCACAAGAGGTGTCCAACAAACGGCACTCTCGAAGAGTCTCGTTCCTCCTACAAAGTGGTCATATCTGAAATTGATTCTATGGTCGGGCGCGATTTCGTTCGTGGCCCTCGTTGCTTACGTCCGTGTGGTAATGACCAGCGCGCCTCCCGTGTCTTCCCTTCCCGTAAAGATCTACGTTGCAGTCGCTCCACTCGTGTTCATTTTCTTTCTAGTTTCGATCTGGCGCCACAATCATTCCAGTTACGAAAGACAGTACGCTCAGTGGAACGAATCGTTTATTTGCCAGCGGTGTGGGACGGTCGGCCAACAATCCCTGGGTTAAAGCCTTGAGTTGCCTACGCTTTGGCCGACAGGTGCGAAGCCTTGCCTCGGATAATCGCAACGCAAGACACGGGCTAGAAATTCTTGATCTCTTCAGCAAGCGTTGGGGTCCCGATGGATTGCCGGCAGCGGGGGAAGGCAGCCTTCGATGTCGATTTGTGAATCTGTCCGAACTCAGCGCAAAAGACAACAGAAACAAAACGCAGCCAATTCAAAAATCGGTCCCTTTTCTGTGTTCTCGAATGTTGTCGTAGCTCACCGCTAAATGCTGCCCGAGCTTCATGTCTGCCGTGAACACAATCGGTTGGCTGTCGAGCCAGCCGAAGACCATCTTGTTTGGTTCGTCGCAATAGTCTACGCGCAGCCACATCCACTCTGCCTCACCGGTCTTTTCATCTTTAATCTCGAATTTTATATGGTCGCCCGGCTCAAATTTCACTGTTCTGTCTCCAACAGCAGATTCTAGCACGCGGATATCAGGCAGTTTTTTAGTCATGAGTTTGCATGGTGGCATTATTCAGCCTCCTGCGCCACAACGTCTTTGCCTCGGATAAAGTCTGCGGCTTTCTGGGCCTGCGATGCGGCGGATACGATCAATCGCGAATCAGACTTGAGCCGTGCTATCCACGTCATGAGATACGCGGCTGAGTTTTCAAGAATCCGCTGCTCGATTCCCGTGATGCCGCATAGCATGGCGGCGGTCATCTCCGCGATGAGTTCCTCTTTCGAGTAGGATTCCGAGCCAAACGAAACCGGGTTGTCGAAGTTCTCCCGGTGCAAGCGCTTGGCGTGCCCCGTGCTGTGGGCTAGTTCGTGGAATTCAGTGACGTAATACTCTTCCGATGAATGAAAGAGACCGCGTGCCGGCATGCCCACCACGTCATTAGTCGGCGAGTACCACGCTTTGTCGGATTGCTCGAACGCTGGCGGGACCGGCATGTTTGTCACGATCTGTTCGCACGTTTCGATGGGATCGTTGGTGCGCGTCTCTTGCAGCAGGGACGCGGGGATGTCGATGCCTTCTGCCTGCGACAAATTGAACACGCTGTAATAGCGGAGCAGAAATGGCCGGGAGGTTTCTTTCGCGCCGTCCTGCGCGGTCGTCTCCCGCTCGTCGCCGATGTTCCAGAAGATGACGGGCGAAGACTTCTCGCCCTTGCGGATTCTCCCGCCCAACTTTGTTGCCTGATTGTAAGTAAGCCAGAATCGTGATGGGAACCCTTGCGAAGCAAGAGTAAAGACATTGAGTCCGCGATACTCACTTTGCGTGAGCAGGTTTGCGGGAGTCTGACAGGTCCACGGCTTGCGCCAGGGAGCCACGCCGGATTCAAGCTGCTTGATAATTTTCTCGGTGACGACTTCGTAGACGCTGGGCATTCCCTTCCTCCAATGTGAATTAGTGTTTTCAGGCCCTTTCAGGGCATAAAAAACAACATGCTTTACTGGAGGCGGGTTCTGGCCGTGGTTCGCGGCTGTCAAGCCCCGAAGCGCATTTCAGCGGAGCCCATTGGGGCGCGGAAGCGAGTACGGTGGGGTGTACCGAGCGGAGCTGCACAAGCGGGCTTTACAGTGGAGCGGACTAAGGCCTATCTTGCGCCGAGTAAAGCATGTGAGGGCTAAGCGACTCGCTGACCGTAGTCGGAGTCGTTCCGCAGGAAGCGTTACAGCGAAACAAACAACCATTCTGCATTGAATGGACTGAGGGACTTATTGGATTTCCTTGCTATCTTGCTTCGGGTCGGATATCGAATGATAAAGGACGTTATCACACTCTTATGGACTTCACGATGCCAGCTGCATTTCCGGATACCGAGTTTCGGGCCTTTGGCATCGCGGCAGGCCGTTTCTTTCCCGGACTGCTCAGTGATGAAGTCCTGTACGACCCTTTGGAAAAGCGGCGGCACTTCGACTGGTCGTGGCAGGCCGTGCGCTACCGCTATCGCAGCTGCGCCGAATGCAGCAAGGAATTCAAGGCCCTGCTCGACAATGCGAGCCAGGCTTTTGTGTCGGGCATGGGCGATGAGGAGCTGACGTACAAGCTGGAGCACTGCATCTACGTGTTCTTCATGAGCGCGCTCTCGGTGTTCGACAGTTTCGCGCTCAGCCTGTATTTCCTGGGCGATGCCATTCAGCCCGGAGCGTTTCCGGACGTGGTGAATCCACGGAAGGTCACGCGCACAACGACGCACAAGGCCATGAGCGCGGCATTTCCGCAAGACGCCATCACGGTCCTGCTGGGCAGCCTGTCGCAGGACGCGAGGTTCGCGAGCATCGACGTCATCCGCAATCTGCTGGCGCACCGCATCAGCGGCAGGCGCAGCGTCCGCTCGTCCAGCACGCGTCACGAGGACGGCACATACACAACGGACTTCCACGAGGAGACGTGGCATATTCCCGGTGCCCCAGGAAAACTTACTTTCGACAGAGAGCTGCTGGAGCGTCATCTGGCCGACATCACTGCTCTGCTGTCTTCGCTCGCCACCGCGGCGCGGACGTTCGCCGAAGCGCACCAGCCCGCGAAGGCAAGCCCATGATCACGGCGCTCGACGAGTATGAGAAAGTGAGGATTCAGTTCACCGTGGGGGAGATATATCGATTGCCTTGGACCGGGCAGGATGTAGTCTGATTCAACGTGGAGAGTGTACCAATGGCACGTCAATTTCAAAAGCGCGATATCTCCCCCATTCTTGCTGCGGCGGAGCTGTGGATCAGGACGTGCCTTATCGAAGACCACTCGGTTTTCTTACAGGATTCCCGGTGGACTGCCGCGCTAGCGGATGAGGTGCATGGAGCCTTCGTGGAGCACCCCGACTTTGGGGGAGACGACTTCATGACGAAGCTGAAGGGGCAAATGAAGAGGGGCTCTCCTGCCGCACAACAGCTGATGTCCGAAATGCTATGGGCATTGCTGCTTTTTCCGTCAAACATGAAGGCCAGAACGAAGCGCCAGCAGGTGCGTGAAATCTGGGCGCTTTCCGGGCAGCAACTTGCCGAAAACAATCCACTTCTGGATGATGGCGTGCTTGCGGGGATTGGGTCCGGCGGGCCGGGATTCAACAATTACCGGCCTGACGAAATGACATTCCTGATTGCGTTAGTGCGCGACCTGAAGCTGAAGACCGAAGCGGAGCGGCGGAACATTCTAAGCAATTACAGCGCTTTTATCGATTGGATTGAGTCGGTGCCACAAAAAGGAAGCCGGCAGTTTCGGCACATGTTGAGGTTCTTTGCTTTTCCTGGGCAAGTCGAGAGGATTTCGTCGAACAATGATCGGCGGAAGATCCTTGAGGCGTTTGGCGCCGCATCTTCACGCGAAATGACGCATTGGACCGATCGGCAGCTGGACGACGCGCTCGTAGAATTACGCACCACACTCCAGAAAACCTATCCGTCACAAGTGCTTGATTTCTATGAGCCGCCTCTTCGGGAGCAATGGTCACGGGATCGGACCATTAAGACGGTTGGCGGTGAAATCTCGGTGACAGTGCCGAGTGATGATGACGAGCCGGAAGAAAAGGATTCGGTGGCTGGCGGAGCGAAATCGCCTGATGCGCGCCAATCGATTCAGATCCAGTCCAGGCTAGCCAGGATTGGCGCAGTCATGGGATTCAAAATATGGATACCTAGAACGGACAGAGGCCGTGTACGGGAACTCGTCCAGGAAAAAGCGCACGCCGCATTTCTCGAAGACCTTCCGTTAAATTACGATAGCGCAACTCTCGATACGATCGAGCAGATCGATGTCTTGTGGCTTAAAGGCAGGTCAATCGCACGGGCCTTTGAGGTAGAGCACACAACGGCAGTGTATTCGGGTCTGCTCAGGATGGCTGATTTGCTCGCCCTGCAGCCAAACATGGACATTCGCCTTCACATCGTCGCGCCTGATGAGCGCCGGGAAAAGGTATTCCGCGAGATGAAGCGTCCGGTATTTTCACTTCTTGATCGTGGCCCGTTGTCGCGGAGCTGTACTTTTATTTCGTACGAGAGTGTGGACGCGATGAGCAGCCTTGAACATTTGGCGCATACGAACGACAGCATCATCGCAGAGTACGAAGAAAAAGCAGAGTAGAGTCTCCCGCACAGGCGCTATAAACGGGATTATCACGAGCTGAGGATGCTGCCAAGAGACGTCCGGAATGGTGGGAGGGATTTGGCGTGAGTGATGCGCGGAAGCAACTTGGTGAGACTTCCTCAGGCGTCGCCGGAAAATCTGTCGCCTGGTTTCGATTCCAGGTCGTCCGCGTCGTTCTTCGATGGCGCGTCGCTCGCATGCTCGGCACTCCGGAAGTATTTCTCTTTGGCCGACTGATCACGTGACCGGCCATGATCAATCTGTTTCCGCGACCATTTCGGAGCCCAGCGGACGCGGTTGTTTCGTATCCAGTAGTGCGACTGGCACGCAAAACTCCAGTTGCCAATCGACGGGTCGAGCGAAATGGTCTTGCCGTCAAAAATGAGTTTCCAGTCCGTTGGCGTCAGGGGCGTGACGACCTTGTTTTTGCAGCCGCAAACGCATAGGTGCGACGCCGTGGCGAAGCGGATGGAGATATAGACCGTTCCCTGGTTCAGGTCTTCCGGAATGAACTCCACGAATTCGTGCTTGAGCGCTATATCCTGCTTCATTGCGGCCTGTCTTCGTTGATAAGTCCGTTGGTGTCAATGTGAAACTGCGAGTGATGCTCTGATTTCATATCGCGGTAAAAGCCGAAAAGCTTTTTCCATTTGATCACGGCCAGGGCTGCGTTGAGGGCGTTAAGATCGGCGATCTGGATATTGCGGTTGTACTCGTTGTTGCCGATGTCCTCGAAGGAGACCCGACCGCGCAGATGGTCGCGCTTTTGCGGCGTGCCGCTCGTGACGCGCACAATGCCGCCCAGGGAATCGTTATTCAACTGGACGCCCATGCCGACATCGACAAAGGGCGCGTTGAACGCTTCAAGCTTTTCAACGATTAGCTTCTTGGACTCGCCGCTGTCCACGCAGACAAACACGAAATCCATGGCGCGCAGTTCCTCGGCGTTCGCCGCGTCGAGATATGTCGCATGGTCCACGATCCCAGAGTGCATTTTGGAATAAACGTTCTTGAACCAAGTCGTTTTGGGCATCTGCGCCGCCAGCTCATCGAGGGAGGGCGCGCCGGGTGACCTAAACGCATTGTGCTGCAGGTAAATGTCCCCGTCGTAAAGATGAATCTCCCATACGGGCGTCTTCGCGACAAGATCAAGGACATAAGCGCCGGTGCCGCCCAAGCCGATGATGGCGATCCTGTTTAACTTTCTTAGCTTTGCGGTGACGACGTCAATTTCGGCTCTGCTCGAAGCGGTGTCGATGTAATTGAAGGGCGTTTCCCGCTTCTCGTGCTCAGGCTCGACGACCTTGAAAGTCTGCGGCCTGGCGTTCGGATCGATGAGCTGGGCCGGGCCGGAGAAGATCGCCGCGTAAGTGGTTATTTTCGCGTGATAGTCCGGATAAGAGTCATTCGGCTTTGGCTTCGCCGAAAAAGAATGCTGGATCACAACGCCTTCCGCTAGGGTGCGTTCACCGCTGCCGTGCTTTATCTGCGCGATCTCCGTTCCGTCCGCGTTGCAGGGGTGCTCCCCGGCAAGGTATGCAACGTGGTCGTCCGGCCGGGTCGTGACATCACCGGCCAGGACCAATTTCACGACGAGCGTCCCCCGATGAACCTGCTTGCGCGAGTTCACGTAGGGAACGCCCTTCACGAGCAGAAACCCGGACTTGATTTCCAGCTCATAGCCCTCATTCTGCAACTTCAGCAGATCCGGACTACGACTTATCAGTGGGTGTGACATTGAAAATCATCCCGTCCTTAACCTTGACCTTGCCGCCCGGCAGAAGACTTCCCGACGGATTCGCGTGCGGGCCATCCTCATAGCCCACGGTGAATATAATGTTTGGTCCGGTTGGGGGATTGGGAAATGCGAGCTTAACGATTTCTTCGAACGTCACGGTTCTCGTCGTGACGGTCTTCTGCTGGCCATTGACGATGATGGTGAATTTCTTGGGCCGCGCGGGACCGCTGTGAAAATGCTCGCCCTCCCGCAGGTCAATAATTTCCGGGCCGTCCGGCACTTCCTGGTCTTCCTTGTCGCCCTTGACCCCGCGAAAGAGCTCGAATCCCGCCTGCACATGCCCAAGCTTGTAGAGCGCCTCACCGGTCGTGGGACTCGGCGACTCATAGGGATTCTGGTCAATGTGAATGCGGACGTTGTGTTCGTGTTCTTGGTTTTCCATTGATGTCTCCGTAGGTTACAAAGTGCATTGATTCAGGGACAGAAGGTTGTCGTTCCAGTCGCCGTCGGCGTGGGTCCTGACGTAGGCAGCGCGCCCGGCGGGACGAACTACCCCAACATCGGAGCGCTTCCCGGTGTACGGGTCGATGACAAAGAACGTGTTCGTTTTCGCGTCGATGCTCTGGATGACTTCCTCGCGAGTCCATTTCCATCCCACCTGGGGATTCCCCAGATGCGTGATGTGCTCATGCGGGCTTTGTGGATGCGGCTTGGTAATGCATGTCACTCGAACGTCTGCCACTGCCTTTCCCCTTCCTGGCTTGTCCGTCTTTGGAGAGCCAACTGTAGTATATACCATAATCCGCTGATTTGGGTAGTTCTGAAAGAAAAAAAAGGAGCTGTCAAAACAATTCGGCTGTGCGGCTGCCTCCCGCATCCGCCAGGATGCTTCTTTTGAGCAGACGGACGCGGGCGGCGTCCCTGGAAGTCTGGAACGTCGAGGTGACAAGCGTTATGAGTTGCTGGCCTTGCTCGGAGCCCACCGCCAGATTCGCGTAGGGAAGCTTCTTTTCGTCGCGGAAGCGCTTCACAGTTTCAAGCAGGGCCGCAGCCGGCATGAGAATCGCTCCGCATGCGTATCCTGCCTGCCATTCCATCCAGTCCCGCTCGGAAGCGCCGATCATGTTGTCGCGGTGACATTTGTTGATGTGGGTCTGAGCCTGAGGCGCGAATAGGGATCGAGGCTGGTTCTGAAGGTCGTCAAACATGAACTGGTGAAAGTGGACGTGACCCCATTCGTGCGTCAGCGTGGTGCGCAGCCGGTTTTCCATGTTGGGTGCGCTGAGCGCGCCGGCTATCCTGACCACGGGCCGTTTGCGGGGCGTAAATTCCGTGACGCCTTCAACCTCGCCCGGTTCGCCGGAAAGGTCCGCATAGGAATCGAGATCAGCTTTTTCTTCAATGAAGACGGTGAGATCGTCCGACTTGATGGGGAAATCAACCTTCCCGTATTTCTTGGTCAGGAATACGCAGATTTGGCGCTCGCACTCCTCGTCAATCTCCGCCGGCAGGTAGTGCGGCCGCTGTGGAAAGCGTCCGGTTTTGTCACGCACCCATTTCATTTACTTGTGTTCCTTGACCGCCTTCCGAAACGCCTTGAACGCCTCCGCCACCTTTTCCGGCTGCGCCCTGGCGATTCTCCGCAGATCATCAGGTATCGTGCCCGCTGCGAGGAAGAGGCCATCCTTCGATATACCTAACAACTCGGCAATTTGCGCAATCAGGTGTTCCGATGGCGGGTTGCGTCTGTCGTGCTCAATGTCGTTCAAATACTGCGCCGAGATCGCCTGCCCGTCCTCCTTCTTCACTTTCGCTGCGAGATCCTTCTGGCTTAGGCCCTTCGCCCGCCGTGCTTCCGAAATTAGAGTGCCAAACGTTTTCATGGTTCCCCTAGTATTATAATCCGCTGATTAGCGAATCAAGTGCTTTTGATAATTCCGAATGCGGAGAAGGCACGCTATTTGTCAGGTTCGTGTCGGATCGACCGGGTCTGACTCAAGCGCGCTTAACCGATCCCGCAGAGTGTTCACCACCTCCGTAAGCTCGCCGATTCGTACCTTGATTGACCTCTTGGCGTCATCGCGTGTCCCCGCCTCGCCAGTCTTCGGCGGAAAGTCAATCAGGGACTTGATAAGCCCGTCGAGTTCGAATTCCTTGCCTCGCAGCTCGCCGCGCAGGGCTTTGATCGACACGGCGCGCTCGGCAGCGGCGGATTGATCCGAGGCCGCCTGCGTGTCCGCGATCATTGTTTCGGCTATTTTCTGAACCGCATCGGCCTGAATGGCCGAGCCGGTCTCCACTGAGTAGCGCAGGAATTGAGGTAGTTCGTAAATATGAAATTCCTGGTTCGTCGCCGCTAGGAATTCCTCGACAAGATAGGGGTGTGGACCGAGCTTCTTGCCGTGATGACTATGCCACCAGTCGGACTTCCCGTCGTCGGTGACGAAGATAATCGGCCGCTTCTCGGCCTTTGCCTTTTCGATCATCTCCTTCCAGATGATGAGATCGCCAAATTTATCTCCCGCGTCGGCCCCCTTCTTGGCGTCCTCGAACCCCGGCGGAATCTTTTTCGCGTATCGCTCCTCCCCTTCCTTGCGTATCGCCGCCAGGCGTTCTTCCGTGGGCTTGGCGCCGACTCGTCCCGCAAAGAGCTCCGTCACGCGATTGAAGCTCGCGGCCAGCTCCTCGGTGGGATGTTTGCTCCGGGCAGCCGCCATACGCTTCTCAAAGTCGGAGAGGTAAACGTCGAGCGCGGCCAGTTCGCGCTCGATGTCGATCACGGGATGGGCGCGGTACTGATTGATTTTGTTACGGGCTTGATTAACGGACGCTCTCAGTTCCTCGGCGAGCTTGTCGTAGGCGTCCAAAGCCTGTTGCTGAACGTCGAGCCGGCGGCGCTGGAATTCCGCGCCCACCTGGTATGGAATCCAGAGCGCATTCTCTTTGCGTTCGAAAACCGCCATGAGCTGGGCCCGAATATTCGCCGAATGCCGTATCAGGTGGAGGAGAATGTTCGTGTCGGGCACGAAGATCGCGCGTTCCCACAAGACTTTCAGGTCTTCGGGCGTTTTTGAGTACCAGCCTGGGAATGTCGCTTTCATCAAGGCCAGATCCACTACTCCTTTCCCGTCAATCAATCCACTCCATTCGCTCGACGCCGAGGCGGGTGGCCGCATCGCGGACGAGTTTCCGCGTGGCTGCGTCGCCGGTCTTTCCATTTTCAAGCAGCACCGTCCCGAAGGCGGAGGACCCTGGCGTGGATGCCACGCGCTCAAACATCGCCATGAGCACAAGCTTCCAGTCCCTGCTGTTTCCCCAGGAGACTAGCTTGCCGTCAGCGAATTCGATCCCGTGCGGCTTGATGTACCGCCGGGCAACCTCGCTGTCGGCCGGAATCCCTAGGCGTCCGAGAATTTCGCGCTCGGTGCCAGATACCCGGGCGCGCTCGTAGGGCTTCAGTAGCGAATCCTTGATATAGACGCGCACTTTCCGGGCATCCATGTAGTGCGCGAGCGCGCCTCCAATCTCCGGATCGCGGCTCCATTGCTCGTATCGCCGCGCCCGTTCCGCGTCGTTCAGCGCGGACCAGCCCAGCTTGTCGGCGCGGGCCCAGATCTCGTCCCGGAGGCGGTCGCGAACATCGTCGGGGATTCTCATTGAACATTGCCTCCGGGGCCCGTTTCCGGGTAATCGAAACGTGGCAGTTCGAGCGTCGGATCGCCCTCGCGATTGAAGAGATCCGCCTGATCCTTCATCCAGTCAAGCATGAAGGTGCTCGCCCCGGCGTCGCGGAACTGCACGAGGCGCCCTCCGAGCCTGAGCGTCTCGATGTCGCCCTTCACCGCTTTCTCAAGTTCGATGACCTCCGCGATGCGTCTGAGATCGCTCACGAAATCAAGCACCACCACCTTGTCTTTGTTCGGGCTGATGCGCAGGCCCCGGCCCAGCTGTTGAACGAATATGCGCCGGCTGTGCGTCACCCGCATGAAGGCGATCATGTCCACGTCCGGCACATCGACGCCCTCGTTGAAAAGGTCGCGGGTGGTGACGATGTCGAGATTGCCCCGCCGGAACGCCGCCATGGTCTTGTCCCGCGTGCGCGGGTCCATCTCCCCGATGATAGCCTCGGCCCGAAACCCAAACAGCCGAAGCATCCCGGCGAAGGATTGCGCGTGAACGACGGTCGAGCAAAAAACGACGGCGGCGCGGCGCTTCTCCGCGGTGAACGCCTCGCGAATGATCTTGGCCGCCTCCTCGTCCCGCGTCGGTATGAGCAGTTTTCGGTTGAGTTGCTGGATGGAATAATTGTTGGCCGAGCGCTCCCGAACGAACTCCCAGTCGATGTTGTCGGCCAGCAGCCGGTAGTCGGCTTCGCAAAGAAAACCATTTCTTAGTCCCTCGGCGATGCCGATTCGGACGACTGGCTGGCCGAGCAGGGAGTCGATATCGTATCCGTCGCCGCGCCACGGCGTGGCGGTGACGCCACCAATCATAGGAGCGGCAAGCGTCGAGATGACCGTCCTAAAGCTCTCGGAGCCCACGTGGTGCGCCTCATCGACAAGAACCAGTCCGAAGCGAGGGAGATCCTGGACGCGCGAAAGCACGCTCTGCACAGTCGCGAAAGTGATGCCATCCCAGTAGGAGGGCTCCTCGCCGCCCATGAGTCGGTGCGTCGAGATCCATTTGGGCAGCTGATCCCAAAACGACCGCTGCAACTGGTCCACAAGTTCGCGCGTGCCCGCCATGACCAGGACGCGCTCCTCGGGGATCGCCCCGTCGCGGTAGAGTTGCGCGACCGACTCCGCCATCACCACCGTTTTGCCGAGGCCGGTGGCCAGAACGACCTGGCCCCTGCCCGTCTCGCGCAACGCGCCGATGAACAGATCGACGGCGTGGGTTTGATATTTGCGGAGTTCCCGCCGCGCCGAGGCATATTCCGGCGAGAGCCGCGCCATCTCGATCAGGGTCGCGGCCGGCAGCAGCTCCACCTTGATGCCGAGGCTGGCCCACTTCTTCACGGCGGCGAACGTTCCGGGGCCAAATGAGCGCGAGGCCGCGACCACGAGTCGGTTGGCCTCGTAAAAGCGCGATGCCTCCACGACCTCGTCGACAGCTGCGGGGGAAGGATATTGATTTGTGACGAACTTGCACTGGATAACCCAGAGCTCGCCGCCCTTGACGCCCAATACGTCCGCGCCCTTGTCGCCGCTGCCGCCGACGATGCGGACGTCCTCGAAGCCGTTCGCAACCAGGAGCCGCGCGACATCGCGCTCGAAGGCCTGCCAGGGCCCGTTCAGCAATCGTCGTGAATCGAGGAATGTGTCCATGTCACTCCGCCGTGTCGGGCTGGAGCAACTTGAGTGATAGCGTCGCCCGGATTAGCTCGTCGCGACCGGTACGTTCAAGATCGGCGGGCGACTGGCCGGCGAGCCAGACCGCGTCCGCGAGATAGCCGTCGTAGCGCGCCTTGAGCAGCGCGCGAGCCTCATCGGTTACGTCCGGCGCACCATAGTCAACCGTGGCGTAGGCGTCCTCCCAATACTTGCCGTCAAGAAAAAGTTCCGGATGTCTCGAAAAAAATTCCCGGATCGTCTGCGGCTCGGCGTAGGCGAGAAACGCGCCGGACGCAATCGCCTCGCGGGGAGCGGTCACGCCGCGCGCAACCATTTTGCGTCCGATATATGCCTTCTCGGGTTCCGTGAGTTCCAGATACAGCGCCTCTCCCGCTCCGTTGCCGCTGTTCGCGGGAACGGATTGCGCGATCTGCGCGAGCACGTCGCCCGCCTCCACGATGATGTCCGCCGCGTCGAGGCGCGTGTCGACGCAGTATTCCCGGCGGAAGTCGGCCAGAATCGACGCGAGCGTCGCGTCGGGCGCTGTATCGCGGAGAAACTCGACAGTGCGGTACGACAACTCCGTGAGAAGCGCGTCGAGCGGCGTCATTGTCGCCGAGCGGTACAGGTCGTGGGTAATGTCGACGAAGAACGCATAGGTTCGGGTCGCCACGTCCGTGAGCCGCAGCGTCCAAGGATGACCGGAGCCCAGGTCCGGGTCATTGGGGGCGACCACGAAACCCTGCACGTCGTATTCGACACGGTAGGTCGGGTGGACATATTTCCGGGTGAGCTCGAAAATCGGCCGACGCGGTGCGACGACCGGGGGCTCGGGGGCTGGCGGCTCTCCCGCAGGGGTTCCAACAGTCGTTGGTGCCGCCGGAGCGGGATCGATGAATCCTGGCGGGATGGGGGGAGAAGCGGGCGCGGGGCCACCTGGAGTGCTGGGAGCCGGTCCCCCAAGCACGGCGCTGTCCTGTTCCTCGACCAGCTGCCACCATTTTTCATCGTCGAGATACTCGGGATCGTTGTCCTGAAACTTGACCGCCATTTCTATGGCGCGGTCATTGTTCTTGACGACAAGAATCCGCGACCACAGGCCGTTCTTGCCCTGTGGAGAGGAACGGCGGAACGCCTGGAAGAGTCTATACAGCGGGCTGTTGTTCGCCCCGTAACCCAGGGACTTCGCCTTTTGCGGCAAGAGGGGTCCATCGCCGCGCACCACGCGGACCATTTCAAGCCATGCCGGATCGTCTCGCTCGAATCGATCCTTTGTGTAGCTTACGCGGCAGTGGTCAATGTGAATCTCACCGACAAATCGGCCGCGCTTGCGCGGATCGTCTGTCGGATACTCAATCTGGGTGTTGTCGCCCTCCCTCCACACAAAGAGATCCTGGTTCCCGAGTTCTATCGTTCTTCCGTTGCGGATGAGATCCAAGCCAAAGTCCGTTTCGTCAAGGTAGCGCTGGAGCCCGACCCAGCCGCGCACGCGGCGCTCGAAGGCCACAACGTTGCAAGCCGGACTGGCGGTGGGACACCCGACGGACTCCTCGGGAAGAGTCGCCATGCACGTTGTGCAGTAACGGCGGGGGGGCAGCAACACGTTGAATCGTTCAACCGCGTGAATGGTCCCGTTCGGCGTCTCAACTGCGCGGTCCGCGCTCCAAACGCAATGACGGCGCGCCTGAATGCGCGTCCCGTTGAGTTCCAAGCGGAATACTGCCGGGCCGCTTTCCGGACTCAAGAGGGCCGAATACGCCTTGGCGAGCTGCTTGCGCACCGTGGTCACATTCGTGCCACGGACGAACCATTGGCGCTGATCTGGCTTGAGCTTCGAGATGACGATCTCTGTGCCATGGGCGGTGTGATCTGCCTTGGGTCGCGTTTGAGGAGGCACGTTGAAACCGCGTTGGGCTCTCAGTTCGTCGAAGTCGATGCGGATTCCGATCTCCACCGGCTCGCCGGCGCGTGAGGTCCAGACTTCCGTGACCAGCCCCAGCCTCGCGGTCGCGATGTTGAATCCCATCCCGAACAGACCGAGATTGGCGAGCGGACTGTTGCCGGTCCACCCGGCCCTTACCGCGTGCTCTAGCGTTTCTTTCGACATGCCGGGGCCATTGTCGCGGACCGTTATCCTGGCGGCGGGCGTGTCGGTTCGTGGCACAGAGATCACCACTTCCGGATTTTCAGTCGCGGCGCCTGAGCGCTCCGCGTTCAAAAAACTATCGACGCTGTTATCAACGAGCTCCGCGATGCATCTCCACTGCTGGAGATTGATCTCGCCAAGCATCTGAAGAACGCGCGGATCGGGCGTAATGTCGAAATTCTGCGAGTCGGCGATTGGGGGCGTTGTCATTTCAACACTCGGTATGGGCGCGCAGGCTGCTGGCGACGGAGCGCGCCACCACCTCCGCCAGGCGAACCGGAACGGCGTTGCCCAATTGCCGCATGGCCTCCGTCCACACGCCGCGGAAGATGTAATCATCCGGGAACGTTTGCAGTCGCGCCGCCTCGCGCACCGTGAAATAGCGGACGGAGCCATCCGCGCGCGCGAGCATGTTCTCTCCACCCGGCACGCCGTGATCGCCCGCCTTGAGTGTCTTGGCCGGTTGGTCGAGCCGGCTGCCCGTATGTCCCTTGTAGGTCCTCGCTCCCGGATTGTGGCGGTGATTGGGAATCGCGTTGTCGGGAAATCTCTCTGGATCGGGCAAGTCGCTGATTGCGTCGCGCACAGTGAGCCAGGGCGCCCGCCCCTCCGCGATCAAATCGGCGCGTTTCAGCCTTTCCACGCGCGCCGCCCGGCGGCGCTCCAGCGCGGGACGGCGTTTCTTCGGTACTTCGTGTCGGTCCCAATAGTCGCCGGCGATCCATTTGGAACGCAACAGCGCCTCCTCGGAATGGGTCGCCCTCGGGAAGCTCCACTCCACTCCGAGATCGCTGCGGAAGCCAACGATGAACACCCTCTCGCGCCGTTGAGGCACGCCGTAGTTGGCGGCGTTGAGCAACTCCGAGACAACATTGTATTCGGAGCTCGCCTGACGCGCGGTGTGGTGTTTTTCCAGACGCCGGCAGTGGTCGCGCCAGGCCTCGCCTTCGCGGCCATGAAGTCCCGGATAGGTCAGCTGCAGGCGGATGTATTCGAAATAAGTCGCGAACGTCTCGCGCTTGAGGCCCTTGACGTTTTCAAAGATGAACGCCTTGGGGCGCAGTTCGCGCACGGCCCGCACGGCCTCGGGAAACATGTCGCGCTCGTCCATGTGGCCGCGGTGCTTCCCACCCATCGAAAACGGCTGACAGGGAGGCCCGCCGGACACCACCATCACGTCGCCGTTGAGGGTTCGGTAGTCGAAGCCGCGCACGTCGCCCTCGTGGAGCGGCCATTCCTCGACGTGATGCGTATGATGGCGCTTGTTCTCGCGGAAGGTTTCGCACGCGTCGGAATTCCATTCGATAACTGCCGCGTGATGAAACCCTGCCTTGGCCATCCCGATGGCGAGTCCCCCGGCGCCAGCGAAGAGTTCAACGCTCTTCATCGAGAAACCTCCTGATTCGCGCTTCGAGACGCTCGGCGTTCCGCAGCTGGCATTCCCAGATGGTCAGCACCTTCCAGCCCTCCCGCGCGAGCGCTCGCTTGTTCCGCTCGTCTCTCTTGCGATTACCTTCCAGTTTCGTAGTCCAGAAGTCAATGTGGGATTTGGGCATTCGCGCCAAAATGCAATTGGCGTGGCGGTGCCAGAAGCACCCATGTACGAAGATAACCTTGCGTCTCGGCCGGAATACGAGGTCGGGACAGCCCGGAAGAGTCCTCGCGTGCAGTCGGTAGCGATAGCCGAACGCGAATACAATCTTGCGGACAGCCAACTCCGGGCGCGAGTTCTTCGAGCGCACTCTCGCCATGACTTCAGACCGTTTCTCTGGAGTGAGCGAGTCCACCACAAAGTCTTACGCCCCCTTCCGGGGAACAAGCAATGGCCACTTGTCCGCAATATATTGCTCGCTGGCTTCGCGCACAATCCAGGCGAGAGACACTTTTTTTTGGGACGCGATTTCTTCGAGAGTCTGGTAGAGATCTGGAGGAAAACTAATGGTCGCGCGCACGGTTGAGCTCGCTTCGGCCTTGCGTTTTGTTTTGCGTTTCGCGCCTCGGGTCACTGGATAAGCTCGCTTGCCGGGAAGTATATCACCACAATTCACCATAACGGTGAATTGTGTGAAGGGCAACTTTAGTGTGCCCCAGTTAACGCCTCGCAATGCTCTAAGGCTGATCGCCATCATTTTTCTGCGGGAAATTCCGGACAGCACGCCGCGTTACCGGAGCCATCGTAGCATATTCGCCTTATATTCGCCGCTGCCGTTTTCGGTGTCGCTTCCCCGGGGTAGTCCAGCAAAACTGAGGAAGTGACCGGCCTAGCGTGCGAATACGTGCTGTGCATCTCCTCAGCAAGAGTCAGCCGACTCTTGCTCGGCGGGCTGGTCCCCATTCGAGCCGATACTGCTCATAACCTGGGACTTATTCCGCGGATCAACATCAAATTCAGCTACAAGGGAAGATTAGGCAGCAAGTGTGCCAATTCCAATTTGTCTCATTGAGGGGTTCGGCGGCGATTTCTATCCCAGAACTGTGCCAAAACCTCAGTGTTTCGGGTTTTCAAATGCGTCATTCCGGAGGCGGGTCGACGACATTGTACATTGCACCCTGACGCTCCTGGCTGTTAGCCGGGGAGGCGTTCCGAGCCGACCCAGAGTTGAGCCAGATCTCTGAGATTATGTTTGTATGTCCGCGTTACCAGGTATTCTTTCCCACCCGTTACACGGAGCCTGTACTCTCCCGTCGATAAAGGTTGGACTTTTTCCACTGCCGAAATATTCACGAGGACCGAGCGGTGGATGCGAATAAAACCGTAGGGCCTAAGCTTCTCCGCCATAGACGAGAGGGACTCGCGCACCAAATAGGGACTCGGTCGGTATCGCAGCGAAACGTAATTACCTTCGGCTTGCACTGCCACGATCTCGGCTAAATCCAAGAATACGAT
>Ga0210405_10002459_pt1 | contig 19191 bp, 17 predicted proteins | sample IncBWH11MmetaG_FD_155492 | JGI IMG/M metagenome (GOLD analysis project Ga0210405, IMG submission 155492) | Forest soil microbial communities from Barre Woods Harvard Forest LTER site, Petersham, Massachusetts, United States - Inc-BW-H-11-M | ecosystem: Environmental > Terrestrial > Soil >... | reverse complement strand
GGCACGCATCGATGCCGGCGCGCAAGCGGTGATCGGCGTCAACAAATACCGGCCGCAGAGCGAGGCGCAAATCGACGTTCTCAAAGTCGACAATGCCGCCGTGCGGCAATTGCAAGTCGACAAGCTTGCTCGCCTCAAGCGTGAGCGCGATCCCAAGGCGGTCGCCGAGGCGCTGGCAACGTTGACGCGCAACGCCGCGGGCGGCAACGGCAATCTGTTGGCGCTTGCCATCGACGCGGCGCGCGCCAAGGCGACCGTCGGCGAGATTTCGCTGGCGCTCGAAGAGGTGTTCGGTCGTCATCAGGCGGAGATCAAGGCCATCTCCGGCGTCTACAGGCGGGAGGTCGGCATGACGGATGCCGTCGAACGGGTGCAGAAACTCGTCAGCCAATTCGAGGATGACGAAGGCCGCCGCCCGCGCATCCTGGTCGCCAAGATCGGCCAGGACGGCCACGACCGCGGCCAGAAAGTGATCGCCACCGCCTTTGCCGATCTCGGCTTCGACGTCGATATCGGCGCGCTGTTCGCGACGCCCGCCGAAGCCGCGCGCCAGGCGGTCGAGAACGACGTGCACGTTCTCGGCGTGTCTTCGCTCGCCGCAGCGCATTTGACTTTGGTGCCGGAGCTCAAGGCGGAGCTGACCAAACAAGGCCGCGGCGACATTATGATTGTCGTCGGCGGCGTGGTGCCGCCGCAGGATTACGAGGCGCTCAAGAAAGCCGGCGCCGAAGCGATCTTCCCGCCCGGCACGGTGATTGCGGAGGCTGCCGAGGATTTATTGAAGTCGCTTAACAAGCGGCTCGGGCACTCCAAGGCGGCGGCGGAGTGAGCTATCTCGCCAAATTTTTGGACGACCCCAAAGAACTGCTGACTTTGATTCTAGCAACGGCCGGTGGGGCGTTTGCCCTTTGGCGCTGGACAATCGACCAAAGATGGCGGCGAGTTCTACATGCACAATCCCTCATTGAAAACTTTGTCCAAAAGAAAAACACAATCGATGCTTTTAAGATTCTTGACATAGTCGGCGAGGAAGTCGAATTTGAACTTCTGGAAAAGAGCAAAAAGTCGATAAAACTTACTAACGATTTTCTGATTGGCGCACTGTCAACTTTTGATCAGAAAGAAATTAATGACGAGAGAGAAATAGTTGTTAGAAATATTTTTGGTAACTTCTTTGATGATCTGAGTACCTTTCAAAACCACATCGACGCCAAGCTTATCAAAGTCAAGGATATCAAGCCTTACCTTGAATATTGGTTTCAGGAGCTAACTGGCAAAGGCCGGGTTCACGATGACGCCAGATTTGGAGTTCAAGTCGGCAAGTATTTAGGATATTTTGGATATTCGAAGGTATTGGTGTTGGCAAAAGACATGGGCCACACATTTCCCAAGAAGCCATGACCCGCGACGAATTCATTGCCAAGCCTAAAGAGAACGCTCCGGCGCTGCCTGCTGAAGGCGTGATTCGGCTCATGCCTCACACTTTAGTTGACCTACTTTTTCACATGACAGATTCAATCAACAACATTCAAATGTTTCTGTCACGTGGGTCCGCCGGGGCGCTCACAAATGACGAGGCCATGCGCATGGCCGTCGAGCGCTCTCTGGAGATCATAAGCGAGGCCGTGCAACATATTCCTGATGATGTGAAGGATCGACAGCCAGACATTGAATGGAGCCTGATCAGTGATCTGGGCGACCGGTTGCGCCGCGATTATTACCTGATTGATGCTAACCTGCTGTTGCAGATCATCGAACGCGATCTGCCGCCGTTAAAGGCCTTCGCGCAGCGCATCATTCACGGGCCATATCCATAAAACTCGTCATGCCCGCGCTTGTCGCGGGCATCCACGTCTTTGTCACCGCATAGCAAGGTGGATGGCCGGGACGAGCCCGGCCATTGACGACGAATTCGATGAGCCTTTATCACCCCGCGAACGTCCCCCAATTCTTCGCCAGATTCTCCGCCCCGCGCAGCGACAGCGCGAAGATGGTGTAGGTCGGGTTCGGCGCGCCGCTGGTGGGGAAGAGGCCGGGGCCGGCGATCCAGAGATTGGGGATCTCGTGGGTGGCGCCGTAGCTGTCGGTCACCGAGTCGCCCGCGTTATGGCCCATGATGGTGCCGCCCATGAGATGGATGGTCGGCATCGCGCCTTTGTTGGACCAGACCTCCTTGGCGCCGGTGGCTTTGGCGATTTCCAGCCCCTTGTCGAAATTGGCGTTGAACAGCGCGACCGCGTCGTCGTTAAAGCTGTGGGTGATCTTGCCGAGCGGCATGCCGAACTCGTCCTTGTCGCTGGCCAGTTCGACGCGGTTGTCGAGCACCGGCATTTCCTCGGCGAAGGCGCCGAGACGGGTGTAGCCGCGTGCGGCGCGTTTCATGAAGGCGGCCAAGTCGGCGCCGAACAGATCGACGCGCGAATTGGCGACGCCGCCGAGCGCGCTGTAGCGCTGCGCCGAGCCCGCGACCATGAAGGTCGAGCCGAACGCGCCTTTGTCCTTGTGCGCGTTCTTGTCGTAGAGGTCGTAGGAGAAATACTGCGCGGCGATGGTTCCCATATAGGGCTGCAGATCCTCGTCGAACATCGCCGAGGTCCCTGAGGAGAAATGCGCGGTCAGATATTTGCCCAAAAACCCGCTGGCATTGGCGAGCCCGTTCGGATGCTTGTCGGTCGCCGAATTGAGCATGAGGCGCGGATTTTGCGCCGACCACGCGGCGAGCACGACGATGCTCGCCTCCTGCACCTGCTTTTCCTTCTTGGCATCAAAATATTCGACGCCGGTGACGCGCTTGCCGTCGGCGCTGGTGAGAACGCGCGTCACCGTCGCATGCGCGCGCACCTCGGCGCCGGCCTTTCGCGCGTCGCCCAGATAGGTGACCAGCGGGTTCGACAGCGCGCCAATGGGGCATCCAACATGACACCAGCCGTCATAGATGCAGGCCGGCCGGCCTTTGTAGTCCGTCGAGTTGATGCCGACCGCGGCGGGCGTGAGCCGCAGGCCGACCGCCGCAAAACCTTTCTTCCAGGCGTCGCCGCCGGGAAACGTCTTCATCGGCGGCATCGGATAAGGTTTTCCCGCCGGCCGCCAGATTTCCTCGGCCTTGGCGTCGCCGGAGACGCCGACATCGTCGGCGACCTTGTCCCAGTATGGCGCGATGTCGGCGTAATCGATCGGCCAGTCGAGCCCCTTGCCGTAAGTGCTTTTGACCTTGAAGTCGTTCGGCATCAGGCGCGGGAAGTTGGCGAAGTAATGCAGCGCCGCGCCGCCGACACCCCAGCCGGCCTGATAGACATAGCCGTACGGATTCTTGCCTTCGAGCAGGAACGGCGGACCGGCCGGCTTGACCCGGCGGCCCCAAAAATCCGAGCTGATCAGATCGCCGAGCTGCCAATCGGGGCCTGACTCCAGCACCACGACCTTCTTGCCGGCTTTGGCCAGAACCGCGGCATAGACCGAGCCGGAAGCGCCGGCGCCGACAATCACCACGTCGACTTTTTCGTTGGCCGAATCTTGAGTAGCCATGGCGTGCTCCTCACCAGTTCTGCGTCGGTGCGATATGCGGCTGATAGGGCACGCCGAGATGGGCGTAGCCCTCCATGGTGCCGTAGACGACGTCGACCGCGTCGGTGCGCAAGAGGAAATAGACGAAGGGCGAGCCCGGCCCTTTCCAACCGTCGAGCTTGTTCTGGCGCATGAGATCGATGAAATCGTGCTGCTCGGCCGCGGTCAGCGCGGTGAAGGCTTTGCTGAACTTGGCCTGGCTCGCGCCTTCGATGGCACCGAGCGCCGCGCGATAAAAATTCGCGTAAGGCGGCCGCACATTCAAAATGCGCGCTTCGAGCAGCGCCTGCTCGGCCGGAATCGAAAGCTGCTGATCGACGAAATTGACGACGCCGGCGTCTTTGGCGCCGGGAACCAGCGCCTCGCCCAAGGCGCCCAGCGTGGCCGCCTGTTCGGGGTTAAGCGTGCGCAGCGCAACGTTTTGCGCCCGCGCCTGGCGCGGCGTCAGCAAAACTTCGGTGCCGCCGACGGAAAATGCGAGCGCGCCGATGGCCGCGCCCTTCATGAAGGCGCGCCGTTGAATCTCGTCCATGATTTTCCTCCCGCGAAAGCAAGTTTGCCGGCGTTATGGCCGCCGTTTGGAACCGGGCAAAATTCAACGCTCAATTGCCGGACGAATCAAGCGGCGTACGAACAATTCCCCGGTTGCGGACGCAGTGACTTAAATCTACTCTTTGACACGTATTACTTGTTACCAGCGGATTATCATGAAGGAAGCATTCGAGACGCTGCACGAATTCTTCGTCGGTGCGGGCTATTCCGTATTTGCCGCCGGTTGCGTGCTGGCAGTGCTGTCCGACCAGGTGTCTTACTTGACGATTATCAGCGCCTTTATTTTCTCGTTATTGCTGATTACATTGAGCTGGATTAGCGCCATGGCGGGACGCGGTCTATGACAATGACATTTCACATAAGCGAAGCGCTGTTGATCGAACGAGCCCTCTTCGTCGCGGCAATGATCCTGATATTCGGGCTCATATCGATTGGCGGTCTTTATTTGCTGCGTCGACGACTTATGCCTGCTCGCAGCTCTGCTTCGTCTTTGCAAGACGCGTTGCCGCTCGGACGAAAAGACGAAGTGGAGGCCATGGTCAGGTTCATAGAGCGCTTGAGCCGCAGCGGCCTGGTAGATATCGGCCGGGCAGGTCTCGTAGTACACGAGCCCCAAACACAGGCGCACCAGGAGGTCGCGCCCTCAACTCGGGAATAATTTGCCGGCTGGGACGCCGCGTCACTGCGGCCGCTCTTCGGCGGCATGCGCTTCTTGAGCGCCAGCTTCTTGAGGACCAGGCGCGACATCTGCCACCGGCGCGCTGCGCGGCCGCGGCGGCGGCCGGAACCGCGGCCCGGCGTTGAGAAATTCGCGGAACACTTTGTTGGCCTTGAGCGCGTCGCGGCCGGCGCCAATGAGCATCTCCACCTGATCCGGCGGCAGTTTTAGCCGCGTCTCGACGGCGTTCAGCGCCGCCGAGCGATCCGGGCCCAACTGATCGAACGAAATGCGGCCGACAAAGAATTTCACGTCCTTGCAATTCCATCCCGGCGATACACCGAGGCGACTGCGCTCGGCGTCGGAGAGGTGGCAACGCCAGCTCACCAGATTATTGCGCCACTGATCCATCGTGGTGTCGAACGAGGTGTAACTGCCGATGGCGCTCGAGACCATGGCGGTGTCGGAGGTGGCATTGATGAGATCGACGCCGGCCGGTCCGGCAACGGTCTGCGCCCAGGTCCCCGATGGACCCCGGCCGGAATCGACGACCATGAATAGCAGACGCCGCAGCTTGACCGCCTCGCGCGGCGACAGCGGCCCATAGGGCGCGTTCGCGGCCAACAGCGAGATGGTGAAGCCGGCGAGCCCGTAATTGTCGACGATGCCGCCGTCCAAGAGCTTGACGTATTTGATGTCGCCGGTGCGGTAGCGCTCCAGCGCATCGGCATAGGCGCGGATCAGGGGTGCCGCAGTGTCGTCGTTGCGCACGCGCTCGACCCAGGGCGGCAGCTCCGCCGGGCAGCCGCCCGGATAGTTCTGGATGACGACCGGCGCGAACACCACCGGCACGGCTGCGGACGCGGCCACGGCGAGCGAAAGCGGATAGTTCGCCAGATCGCTGCACAGCGCGCGGAATGTCACGTCGGCGAAAATGAACGCCGTGCGATTGTAAATGTCGGCGGCGTTGATCCAGACCTCGGGCGTGCCGCCCCTGGTCATGTCTTTGAAGGTCGCGCCGCCGAACAGATGAGCGTCGAGCCAGCGTGGAAATCCAGTGGTGTCGTTGATGCCGCCGCTCAAGCCTTTTGCCAGGTTGAGAAAGCTCAAATCGGTCTGCAGCGCTTCCTCGCCGTTGGCGAGCAGGAAGCGCTGCTTGAAGTCGGTCATCGCCGCGCGCTTCTTCAGGCCGTAATAGGCGGCCAGCACCGAGCCCCCGGAAACGCCGGAGACGAAATCGAGCTGGTCGAGGAGCGACATGGCGCGGCCGCCATTGTCGATCCGCGTTTCGTCGAAGCCCTGCAGCACGCCGTAGGAAAATGCCGCGGCCCGCGTGCCGCCGCCGGAGAACGTCACCGCGACCACGGTGTCGTCGAGTGTCGGCCTGGTGTTGACGCCGAGCTCGGCGGCCTGTTGTTGCGGGTTTGCGGAGAGTTGGGTGTTGATCGGATCGTTATGGATGGTTTGGGCGCAGCCGAGGATTTGGGTGCAGCCGACCACAAGGGCGGCCCAAGCACCGATACGCCCTGCGCGAACCAGACGCTGGAACCCACACCCGACCATTAATGAAAGGTTATCGGCGCCCCTCTCCTGCCCCGTCAAGGAAAGCCAAGGCGAGGGTAAAAGTAAGACTTCTTTAAGGTTAATCGCTGTCGCGATGCGCCGGTGCCGCTCTACCGGCGCGGCGCGGGCGGCAGCGGCCGGTTACCGCCGCAAAAATCGCGGCCGAGTTCCGCGCGAGCCGCGTGCACTTTTGTCTACCGTTGAGTCGCCTTGTTGTTTCAATGGCTTACCGTGCATCGTTCATTTGCGGACGGCGGAAATGCCGGTTTTGTCAGGCCCTCTCACTCAGAATCAGCGAAAAATCCCCGTCATTGCGTGACGGGACGGTGACAGCTCCGTTTTGAATGCGGAAACCATGTCGCGCGAAACGCCCGATCGAGGCGGCTCCTGACGGCACAAAAAATCGCTCCGAGCGCGCGTTGCACACACCCAAAACGTTGCCGCGGGACTACAGCCTTTGAGATTCTCCACGAATCTCCGATACTTGCGCATCCCCTCCCGATTCGTCCCCGCTATCCCCACATGTGGTGGGTTCCTTTACCTATTGATACTAACTCTTGACGGGCGCGGCCGGCTTGGCCTAGCTTTGAAAAGTTCGGCGCGCGGGTATCGAAGTCCGCCGGGCTCTCCAAAAAGGGGTTTGGGACGGGCACCGCGCTGCACGCCAGCGCGAGGCATAAGTCTCTTTGCCTCCGGCGGGGACCGGACGCGCCGAACGAAGGCCCGGCCAACGAGCCGGGCAGCAGTGGGTGTCGACAGAACGACGGGGTTGAGGCCAACGCGGCGGCAAAAGTTCGCTGCCGCGTCGCGGGGAAGCCGTCGGCGGCTTATATTCAAGCGGGTATTCCGCAAGGCCGCCGATATGAGAAACTGAAAGAAAGGGGCAGAAAATGCGGATCGAGCGGCGCTACACCAAAGAGGGACAGTCCCCGTACGCGGACATCGCCTTCCGTCTGACCACGAGCGAGATCCGCAACCCGGACGGCTCCGTCGTATTCCACGCCGAGAACGTGGAAGTGCCCGAGCTTTGGTCGCAAGTCGCCTCCGACGTGTTGGCGCAGAAATATTTCCGCAAGGCCGGCGTGCCCGCGCGCCTGAAAAAGGTCGAGGAGGAGACCGTCCCGTCCTGGCTGTGGCGCAGCGTCGCCGACGAAGCCGCGCTCAACGCGCTGCCGGAGAAGGAACGCTTCATCGGCGAGCAATCGTCCAAGCAGGTTTTCGACCGGCTCGCCGGCACCTGGACCTATTGGGGATTTAAGGGCGGCTACTTCTCCTCGGAAGCCGACGCGCAAGCCTTCTTCGACGAGCACCGCTACATGCTGGCGATGCAGATGGTGGCGCCGAACTCGCCGCAATGGTTCAACACCGGCCTGCATTGGGCCTATGGCATCGACGGCCCGAGCCAGGGCCACTACTACGTCGATTTCAAAACCGGCAAGCTCGTGCAATCGGCCACCGCCTACGAGCATCCGCAGCCGCACGCCTGCTTCATCCAGTCGATCGCCGACGACCTCGTCAACGAGGGCGGCATCATGGACCTGTGGGTGCGGGAAGCGCGCCTCTTCAAATACGGCTCCGGCACCGGCTCGAATTTCTCAAAGCTGCGCGGCGAAGGCGAACGGCTGTCCGGCGGCGGCAAGTCGTCGGGCCTGATGAGCTTTCTGAAGATCGGCGATCGCGCCGCGGGCGCCATCAAGTCGGGCGGCACCACGCGCCGCGCCGCCAAGATGGTGATCCTCGATGCCGACCATCCCGATATCGAGCAGTTCATCGACTGGAAGGTGATCGAGGAGCAGAAAGTCGCCAATCTCGTCACCGGCTCGAAAATCAACCAGCGCCATCTGCGCGCGATCCTAAAAGCGTGCGTGAACTGCGAAGGCTCCGGCGACGACTGCTTCGATCCGGAGAAGAACCCGGTGCTGCGTCGCGAGATCAAGGCGGCGCGCAAGAACCACGTGCCGGACAATTACATCCGCCGCGTCATCCAGTTCGCCAAGCAGGGCTATACCGACATTCACTTCCCGATCTACGACACCGATTGGGATTCGGACGCCTATCTCACGGTCTCCGGCCAGAATTCCAACAACACCGTGCGCGTCACCGACGAATTCTTGAAGGCGGTCGAGGCCGATCGCGACTGGGATTTGTTCTGGCGCACCAAGGGCGGAAAAATCGCCAAGACCATCAAGGCGCGCGACTTGTGGGAGAAGATCGGCCACGCCGCCTGGGCCAGCGCCGATCCCGGCCTGCAATTCCACACCTCGATCAATGACTGGCACACCTGCGCCGCGTCGGGCCCGATCATCGCCTCGAATCCGTGCTCGGAATACATGTTCCTCGACGACACCGCGTGCAATCTGGCGTCGTTGAACCTGCTCGCGTTCCACACCCAGGCGCTGCCGGCAGCCGCGACCGGCGAAAAGCTCAAGAGCGAGCTTTACGACGTCGAAGGTTATGAGCACGCGGTGCGGCTATGGACCATCGTGCTGGAAATCTCGGTGCTGATGGCGCAGTTCCCGTCGCGCGAGATCGCGCAGCGCTCATTCGACTTCCGCACGCTCGGCCTCGGCTACGCCAACGTCGGCGGCCTGTTGATGTCGTCGGGCATTCCCTACGATTCCGACGCCGGCCGCGCCATTTGCGGCGCGCTGTCGGCGATCATGACCGGCGTCTCCTATGCCACCTCGGCGGAGATGGCGGCCGAGCTCGGCCCGTTCCCGCGTTTTTCGGAAAATCGCGAGCACATGCTGCGCGTCATGCGCAACCATCGCCGCGCCGCTTACGGCGAGCGCACCGGCTACGAGCAGATGTCGACGCCGCCGGTGCCGCTCGACCACAAGGCCAACCCGGATCAAAAGCTCGCCGAGCATGCCAAGAAGGCGTGGGATCGCGCGCTTAAGCTTGGCGAAGCGCACGGCTATCGCAATGCGCAAGCCAGCGTCGTGGCGCCGACCGGCACCATCGGCCTGGTGATGGATTGCGACACCACCGGCATCGAGCCGGACTTCGCGCTGGTGAAGTTCAAAAAACTTGCCGGCGGCGGCTATTTCAAGATCATCAACCGCGCCGTGCCGGAGGCCTTGCGCGTGCTCGGCTATTCCGAAGCGGCAATCGCCGAGATCGTCGTCTACGCCGTCGGCCACGGCTCGCTCGGCCAGGCGCCGGCGATCAACCACACCACGCTGAAGGCCAAGGGCTTCTCGGAGGAAGCGATTGCGAAAGTGGAAAAGGCGCTGCCGACCGCGTTCGATATCAAGTTCGCCTTCAACAAGTGGACCTTGGGCGCCGATTTCCTGCGTGACGAGCTCGGCGTCGACGCCGAAGACCTCGCCGCGCCGAGTTTTGACCTGCTCGCGCATATGGGATTCACCAAGCGCGAGATCGAGGCGGCCAATATCCACGTCTGCGGCGCCATGACGGTCGAAGGCGCGCCGCACCTGAAGCCAGAGCATTACGCCGTGTTCGACTGCGCCAATCCGTGCGGCCGCACCGGCAAGCGCTATCTCTCGGTCGACAGCCATATCCGCATGCTGGCGGCGGCGCAGCCGTTCATCTCCGGCGCCATCTCCAAGACCATCAACATGCCGAACGAGGCCACGGTCGAAGACTGCAAGGCGGCCTACATCCTGTCCTGGAAGCTCGGGCTGAAAGCCAACGCGCTCTACCGCGACGGCTCAAAGCTGTCGCAGCCGCTGCAAAGCCAGTTGATCGCCGACGAGGAAGACGACGACGACGTCATCGAGGCCTTCATCGACAAGCCCGCAGCGGCGCGCGCCGCGGCGCTGTCGGAAAAGATCGTCGAGAAAGTCGTCGAGCGCATCGTGGTGATGCGCGAGCGCGAGCGTATGCCCGATCGGCGCAAGGGTTATACGCAAAAGGCCGTGGTCGGCGGGCATAAGCTTTATCTGCGCACCGGCGAATACGACGACGGCCGGCTCGGCGAGATCTTCATCGACATGCACAAGGAGGGCGCGGCGCTGCGCTCGCTCCTCAACAACTTCGCCATCGCGGTGTCGCTCGGCCTGCAATACGGCGTGCCGCTCGACGAATATGTCGATGCCTTCACCTTCACCCGCTTCGAGCCGTCCGGCCCGGTGCAGGGCAACGACTCGATCAAGTTCGCCACCTCGATTTTGGACTACGTGTTCCGCGAGCTCGCGGTCTCCTACATGGAGCGCTTCGACCTCGCCCACGTCGATCCGACCGGCGAAGGCTTTGACGCGCTCGGCAAGGGCGTCGAAGAAGGCCGCCCGGCAACCGAAGGCCGCTACGTCTCCAAGGGCCTCACCCGCTCGCGCACCGACCGCCTGAAAGTGATGCAAGGCGGCGCGGATGCGTTAGCCTCCCCTGCAGGGGGAGGCCCGGCCGGCGAAGCCGGCCGAGGTGGGGCAGTGTCAAACGTGACGTCCTTCTCCTCCGCAAGCCCACGCGGCGAAATCTCCGGCTCGACCGCGCTGAAAGCCGAGCCCGAGCAAAAACTCTCGCCGACGCAAGCACTCGAGCAGATGCAATGGACCAAGACCGACGCCAAAGCCGTCGCCGCCGAACGCCGCGCCGAGGCCAAGGCGAAGGGCTACGAGGGCGAGATGTGCTCGGAGTGCTTGAATTTCACGCTGGTGCGGAATGGGACGTGTTTGAAGTGCGATACGTGTGGAAGTACCACGGGGTGTAGCTAATTAGTTGTGGGCGGCGCTCTGCGCCGCCCTGTACTTGTTAGAACAAATCGTGTACCCGCGCGGTCAGTCTCTGTATTTGGATGCGCGGTAGTTAGTGAGAAAAACGATGCCCTTAAGCAACAACGAGTTACGAAACTACGATAGCAATGTGCTTCGCCTGCCAGCGGATAAACGGACTGAATATCACGAACAAGTCGACCGTCTCATCACCGAACTTAGTAAGACAGTTAGATCGAAGACCGAGATAAATATCACCAAAGTGGTGAAGGCCGGGTCTTTCGCCAAATATACCATTCTGCGAAAAACGAGCGACGATCCCGTTGACGTCGATGTTGTGTTCTATATCTCAGGCAAGAATGCAAAAAACGAAACAATCGAAACGTTAAGTGAAACTCTTCATGCTCTGCTGATCGAGATTTATCCGAATAAATCCGTTGAAGACTTTGAAATTCAGCGGAAGGCAGCCACCGTTAAATTTGTTGGTTCTGGATTGAGCGTTGATATAGTCCCAGTCATCGAGAACACAGAGAAGCCCGGCTATGGCGTCCAATATGATCGCGACGGATCCACAGTCGAAACATGCGCACCTTGCCAAATCAAATTCGTCAGAGATCGCAAGGATAAGGACAAAGATTTTCGCACTTTAGTCCGCCTAGCAAAGCGCTGGAGGAATCACGCGGAAATAAGTCCGCTGAAGTCCTTCGCGATCGAACTGATCCTAGCGTACATTCTTGATAAAGACGGATGCGGAGGCTCAATTGAAGAGCGTTTTCGCAGGTTTCTGCTCTACATTGCTCAATCTGAGCTTAAAGAGAAAATTAGCTTTCCTGAAAACATTGGTGGAATCCCATCATTTTCAGATTCGGTGGTGATTATAGACCCGGTCTGCAACACGAATAACGTCGCCAGCCGCATCAGTGAAAGTGAGCGCAAAGAGATTGTCGCAGCGGCATTGCAAGCTTGGGAGGTTGTAAATTTGGCGTCAGTCGACGACGACACAGAGGTATGGAAGGAAGTTTTTGGCCCACGCTTCAACACAGAGTCGGATCAATGAGCACCGTCGACACCGTAACCGAAACCTATTCAGTTACTGATATTGAAATTGTTATCAGGCGCGTGACTGCCGACCTCATCATGATCGCAACCAGTACAGGTGGATGGACAGAAGCACATGCACGTGAATACGCACATGATATCGAATTATTAGCAAAAAAAGGGTACCTCAAATGGGTAGATGTGACGCTTCATAGCGGGGGCATGGAGCAAAAGGCAACACGGTTCGAGGTAAATACCGAATCGGGTCAATTGGTGATGAGCCGCCCGGGTGGCGTACTTTGGCCACGAATTGCAAATCCTGATCTGCGTGTGATTGTTAGTCACACACCCAGCTATACCGCTGAGGCAAGAGCCAATTTAAAGAGCCAACTTAAAATCACCTGGGCTGCAACGACTGCCGACACAAGCCACTGGCAGCTGACGTCTGGCTCTGGCCGGGACTATGCGAGCAATGGGTATGGAGTGCAACGAAAGGACTTCAGCAGGTGAGTCCATCAATCTTCGATAGCGAACTACCGCTTCCGGATGAGAATTTGACGAAGCGAGCGCAGACTCTATTGGGTTTTGAGGCACGCTACGTGAAACTAAGGAATCAGCTTCGCCTCCTACTTAATTTGAGTGAACTTGAGTCTTGGAGCAAGAAATATCATGGCGAAGTCCTACCCATCTGCAAACTTGTTGCTGATCAATACCCATTAATAATTTTTTATGGCGACGTAGGCACTGGCAAAACAGTAACTGCGGAATGCGCCGCAAACCGCTTGGTCGCCGAGGCGAAGTCCGAGGACTCCATCCTTTTTAAATTGAGCAATAAGGTACGCGGTAGCGGGAAGGTCGGTGAAATGGGAACTCTCATCGCAGACGCGTTTCAGAAAGTCACACATTCAGCCGGTAAGGCGCGTCGCGCGATACTCATCATTGATGAGGGCGATTCTTTAGCTTCTGGCCGTATTCAATCCCAAAGCCACCATGAAGATAAGGTGGCGGTGAACACCCTCATTCAATGCGTTGATGACCTACGGCGCTATCACGGGCGGGTGGTTGTTTTTCTCTGTACCAACCGTGTTTCCGTGCTTGATCCTGCACTTCAACGCCGCGCAGCGATATTTGAAGAGTTCACTCGTCCCTCTGCCGACGATCGTCGCGATTTGCTTACGATGGATCTGAAAGGCCTAAAATTGACGAATTCACAGATTTCGGAACTAGTTGCCGCGACCGGCGTTCGAGACAAAATGCCACCTTGGACATATTCCGATATACGAACACGATTGTATCCCGCCGCCTTGGCATTGGCCTTCCCAGAGAGCGCCCTACGTTTCGAGAACCTTAAAACCGCCGCGGCCTCAATGCACTCATCGCCGACAATGGAAAATCAGTGATGCTCAGGTCGCCCCTATTTGGCCGAAGAATTCACATTTCCGGCAGCATTTCTGAGGACACTTCCATTGCATCGAAGGGCGAAGTCGAACAAAGCCGCGAATTCGTTGCGATGCTTGCGAAGGAACTGGTTGGTAAAGGTGCAACGTTCGTCATTCCGGTCGACGCTGAGAAAATACGATCAATTGACGGTCTTCCTATTTGCTTCGATTGGCTAATTTGGGAAGCGATCGAAAAGAGCCTATCCAAACGACCTGATAGCGCGCCGGATCCACTTATCATCGCTGTACAGCATCACAAAAATGAAGAACAAGTTCCAGATCAGTATAAAGGACTATGGGATAATTTACGTAGTACTGATCGCGTCAAAATCGAGAATGCTTCCCACTGGAACATGGCCAGTAAAAGAATGGAGGCGCAGGCTAAATGGGGCGACATTCTGATTGCAATTGGAGGCAGCGAGGGTGTGCTATTTCTTGCAAATCTCTATCATGACGCCGGCAAGCCAGTAATCCCCCTAAATCCGAGACTTTGTCGTGAAGACACGGGATCACTCCGGCTATTCAATTACGGCCTCACTAGCACTCACACGGACAAACTGTTCCAAACAAATCCACCGACCGATTCTCACGGCTGGATCAATCGGATTAATTTCGTCCGAAAGGACAACTTTCAACGTGTTTCAAATGTAATCAGTCTCCTAGAAGCGTTGCACGCCCCTACGGCTTTCGCAATTCGCCTACTTGATCCAAAACACGAAGATTATAAAGATGTTCAAAATTATTTCGACAACGTTGTTCAGCCGGTCATAGAAGGAGAATTGGGATTTAAATTCGTCATCGTCGACGGGAAGCAGGCTCTGGAATTCAGCAGAATCGACCAAGAGATTTTTGCAAAGCTCCATCGTAGCGCCGTGGTGATCGCGGACATTACCGGCCAACGACCAAATTGCTTTTTGGAATTAGGCTATGCGTTGGGAAGAGCGCTTCCAACGATGGTGATTGGAAAGGAGGGCATTAAACATCCGTTTGACATATCGTCGGTGTCTGGCCTTCATTGGAAGGTGGATGGGACCGTTAACGATCGTCGTCGAGAATTTCGTGAGCACTGGAGAGCGATTCGCGGCCGACCCCCATTAGTTCCAATGGAGCCGCTAATTCCATGAGCTTGGCTCGCGAGGTATTCATATCAGTCGATATCGAGACATCAGGTCCAATTCCCGGCGAATATAGCCTCTTGAGTATTGGCGCGTGCTGGGTCGACGACGATTCTCAGACGTTTGAGTGTGAACTACAGCCGATAAACTCCAATGCTGTCCAGGCAGCGATGGAGGTCACTGGCCTTTCGCTTGACAGACTACAGCGCGACGGCATTACACCGTCGGATGCCATGCATCGATTTCGGAATTGGCTGGAGAAAATTTCTAAACCCGATGGCAAACTGGTTTTTGTGGGTTTCAATGCCTCCTTCGATTGGTCATTTGTGAATTACTATTTCCATCGATATCTCGGCGAGAATCCTTTCGGCTTCACAGCACTCGACATAAAATCATTGTTTATGGGAGCTACGGGGTGCGACTGGGATAGCACGCGTTCGAGCAAGATTGCCTCTGTCCTCAAACCGTCGCGCTCGGGAAGTCACGATGCTCTCCAAGATGCGCGCTATCAGGCAGAAATTTTCCGTTTAATCCGAAAAATCACACCCGGTCGAAACGGGTAGTGCAAAATGTTGCAGACAATTGTGGCCCAGTTGAAGCGCGGCGCAGCGTAGTCCGGGAGCGGATGAGAAGCCCGCGAGGGCGACCCCGGATTTCGCTGCGCTCCATCCGGGCTACCAACCCCAAGCACTCAAAACCATCACGCCCGCTGCCTGTCGTTGTCGATCGGCAGCACCTGGCCGCTGATCGACTTGGCCGCGTCGGAGGCGAGGAACACCGCGAGTGCCGCGATGTCTTTCGGGTCGATCATCGCCTTGATCGACTGCTCAGCCATTGCCGCGGCGCGTACCTCCTCGATCGACCTGCCGCCGGATGTCCCATTCGCACGATATTTGGCGGGGGCTGAACATCCGCAAAAGCGCTTGATATTGCACGACATCGTGGCATGGTCGTTCTGCGCAACTTGGCATAGGGGCGCTTCGTGCAGCGCAGGCTTGTGATTAGCATTGGCTTTTGTTTGCTTTGGGCCGTGGCGCCCGCCGCGGCTGCGGCCACCAAGCCTGCGGTGGCAGCAAAGCCGCAGGCGCCAAGCCAGGCGACAATTTATTTTTTTCGCCCAAAGGCAATTATCGGGCTCGGGTCGCCGGACATCCTCATCGACGGCCAAAAAGTCGGCGAGCTTGCGCCCGGCACGTATTTTGTCGTGAGCCGGCCGCCCGGCCATTACACTCTCGAGTCGCACGGCGGCATCTTCAACACCGGCTGGGAGAGCGAAGTCGATTTCGACGCCGGACAAAGCTACTTCCTTATGGTCGGACCGCAGACGAACGGCGCACCCGGCAACGATCTTTTGAACATGCTATTGACGGGCACGCGCGGCCAGCCGCTTCGGGGACATGGGCCATTTAATTACATCTTTTACGCGCTCGACGCCGAGCACGGCCGCGAGGAGGTCGCCAAGCTGAAAAAGTGACGCAGTAGCGCGCGTAGCCCGGATGGAGCCAACGGGTCCGGCCCGAAGTGGCCGGCCCGATGACAGGCTCCGCGTAATCCGGGAGCGGCTTACAAGCCCGTGAGGGCGGCCCCGGATTTCGCTGCGCTTCATCCGGGCTACCAACCCAAACGAAACCATCACGCCCGCTGCCTGTCATTATCGATCGGCAGCACCTGGCCGCTGATCGACTTGGCGGCGTCGGAGGCCAGGAACACCGCGAGCGCCGCGATGTTGTTTGGATCGATCATCGCCTTGATCGACTGCTCGGCCATCGCCGCGGCCCGCACCTCCTCGATCGTCCTGCCGCTGATTTGCGCACGGCCGGCGAAGACGCGCTCGACCCGGTCGCCATCGACCGCAATAGCCATCGCATGCTGCCTCCTATATAATGTCCCTATGAAAACCGAATTGCTGAGCAAGGCGCTGGAGCGCATCGAGAACTGGCCGGCGGACGCGCAGGATCAGCTGGCCGAGATTGCGTTCGATATCGATGCCGGCCTCAAGGACGTTCTCTACGAGCCGACCGACGAGGAGAGTGCCGGCATCGAACGTGGCCTGCGCGATGCCGCCGAAGGACGCTTCGCAACCGATGCGGAGGTTGCGGCGGCATTCGCCAAATTTCGCCGCCGATGAAGGTTGTCTACACCGCCGGGCCTTCTTGCCGGCCGCAGCGACATGACCCGACAGCCGCAGCACGCCGCTTAACAAGCGTCGCCGGACGGTTCTGGCGGCCCTAGCATTTGTCTCCAGCTTTACAGGTGCCGCTATGAAACATCTTGCCGCCCAGGAGTGCACAAGCGGCTTGATTGTTTGCGCTGCACTGATTCTTTGCGTCGGTACACGCGTCGTGGAAATTGGCGCCTGAGCAGATTGTTGCGCCGTAAGTCGCAACTGTGGAGCTTCCCTTCTTGCACGCGCAATTGCCTGTCACGTATATCGACTTCGATAGCGCAGAACCAGCAAGCAGGAACTGTGCGCCGAGCGCGAAGATAACGGCTATTCGCAAAGCAACTGACATAGAGCGCTCCTCTTCCCTGTCGTCAAAATGCCACCAAAGCAACAGTAATCACACGATGTGGAAACTTACCGGCGCTGTCAATTATAATTTGAGAAAATAAAAACTGCAATCTTACAGAGTATTTGGGCGGACCGCGGTGCTCGACGATCGTGTGGGACCCAAACCGGTCACGCCCGCCGCCGGTCGTTATCGATCGGCAGCACCTGGCCGCTGATCGACTTTCCCGCGTCGGAGGCGAGGAACACCGCGAGCGCCGCGATGTCTGTGGGCTTGATCATCGCCTTGATCGACTGCGCCACGCCGCGCCGCCTTCAAGAGGTTGCGACGCGCACCCTCAAAGCTCGATGTTCCGCGGCCACTGCCCGATCGTCGGGTAGTCCGGCGAATACGCGTTGATGAATTCCATCAGCGCCTGGCGGTAGGCAACCAGGGCCGCGTTGCGCGGATCGTCGGGCCCACCTGGGAAGAACAGGTCGGCCGCGGGGTCGGGCCGATTGCCGACCTCGGGAACGAACGGCACGTAGGGCGTTGTAAACGCGAAGGTGGTGCCGAAGTTCATCATTGAGCCGATGGTGCCGGTCTTGGGCAGGTAGGCCAAGAGCTCGCCCGTCGTCAGCGTCGCCTGCGGCGAGGGGATCGCATCGATCTGCAGGCAGGGCGGCGCGTTCCCGAGGAAGGTCAGCGCCGGATGGACCGACGGCATCATCCGCGAGATGCCGTGCGCCGTAATGCGGTAGATCATGCTGGTCAGCACCCGCGTGAGCGCGGCGCGGCTATTCAGAACCGGCAGGCCACGGATGTTGCCGCCGTGGCGGTGGCCGGACTTGCGCATCCAGACCTGCAGGTGCCGGTCCGCAGCGACTGCCTGATCGGTGGCGTAGGTGTTGGTCACGAAGGCTTCGACGTAACTCTGCGTATAGCTAAAGAGCTGCAGCAGCCGTTGCGCCGCCGGATAGAGGTCCCACGGCTTGTCCTTGGTGAAGTCCGCCGCGACGAGGCCGTAGGTCTGCAATGTCGTCGTCGGATCGTCGGCGAAATAGTCGCGGCCTTCGGCGAAGCGGTCCAGCAGATGCAGGATGCCGCACCGCGTCGTGACCGAGGTCGGCGGCGCGATCGCATTCCACACCAGCAGCAGCAATTCGTCGAACTGGAAGAGATAGTTCGATTGCGGCGCCAGCAGCTGATAGACCGGGTGCCTGCGTCTGAAGGTGTTGTACATCGTCATCTGCATGGCGGCCGTGACGATGTGCCAGTGATAAACATGACCCAGCCAGATGCCGTAGACCGTCAGCGACGTCCTCGCCGCCTGCAGCGCGTAGAGCCAGGCGGAGGGGGTTGCCTGGCCCTTCACGAAAATCTGCTTCCCGGCATCGTCCTGCCCGGACACCCGCACCGCGAAGGGCTTAAGCGCCTTGGTGTCGGGATTCTGCTCCAGCAGCGTCACGGTGGCGGGCGTAAAGCGCGTAAACCCGTCCAATGTCCCCGACGGCACATCGGTGAAGATGCTCATATCGATGAAAAACAGCTTGCCGCGCGCGAGCTCATTGCTTTCCCGCGGCCAGAAAGGGGCAAACAGACTTTGCAGACGAGCGAGATCGGCGGTGCCGACCTTGCGCAGTATCAAGAGATTATAGGCGGTACCGTGCTCGGCGAAGAACGGCCAGAACTGCCGCGTCGCCTCCTCGGGGTCGGTGAGCGTCGCCGCATAGCCCCGGATCAGATGCGCATAGCGCGCGAAGACACCCTCAAAATTGGGCCAGGACATCGCGAACTGCTCGGGGTGCTCCAGCGACAGCGCCATCAGCTTTTCGCTCGGCCCATACAAGAACTGTTCGCCCGTCGCCGTCTGCCCGTCGATCGTATAGAGGTTCGTCAGGCTGTGGCGCGCCCGCAGGGCCTCCTTGGCACGCTCGTTGCGCTTCAAGATGGTGTCGAGCAGGCCCGCGAGCTGGATGGGGACGGCCGGAATGTGCTTCAGGCCAAACCAGTTCAGCGGCAGATGCCACACTTTGTCGAACAGCCCCAAGGCCTCCTCCCCTCCGGTTGCAAAATTACAGACGACAATATTACGACGTA
>Ga0210405_10002458_pt1 | contig 19205 bp, 18 predicted proteins | sample IncBWH11MmetaG_FD_155492 | JGI IMG/M metagenome (GOLD analysis project Ga0210405, IMG submission 155492) | Forest soil microbial communities from Barre Woods Harvard Forest LTER site, Petersham, Massachusetts, United States - Inc-BW-H-11-M | ecosystem: Environmental > Terrestrial > Soil >... | reverse complement strand
ACCAGGAACATCCTCGATTTCGTAAAGCCAGAATGAACCGCGGTGCGGTGCAGTTTTCAGAAGGATCAAACTACAAGTCAACAAAACCAAAGGAGAAGAGTCATGCGCAAATTAATCGTTTTCAATATGGTGTCGCTGGATGGTTTCTTTGTGGATAGCAAGGGTGACATGAGCTGGGCCCACAAACATGATGCGGAGTGGAACGCATTCGTCAGCGGGAATGCAAGTGGCAGCGGCGTGCTAGTGTTCGGAAGAATTACCTACGAACTTATGGCAAGCTACTGGCCGACGCCGATGGCGCTCCAGAATTCTCCGGCTGTCGCAAAAGGGATGAACGACATGCCGAAGATCGTTTTTTCGCGGACGCTGGACAAGGCCTCGTGGAGCAACACCAAGCTCGTCAAGGGCGACCTAGCAACAGAAATGCGAAAGTTGAAGGAACAACCTGGGCCGGACATGGTAATCCTGGGAAGCGGCAGCATCGTCTCCCAGTTGGCGCAGCAAAATCTGATCGATGAATACCAGCTTGCGGTCAGTCCCATTGTCCTTGGCAAAGGCCGGACACTGTTCGAAGGCGTCAAGGAGAAACTGAATTTGAAGCTGACGAATTCGCGCGCGTTCGGCAATGGCACCGTCTTCACGTGCTACCAACCAATCGCCTGAAGCAACGATATGGAAGACTCGTAGGAATAAAACGATGATTCCAAAAACAGCGCGGCCTCAAACCGTCACCGAATACATTAATGACGCGCCTAAAGAGACTCGGAAGAAACTGCGTGAAATGCGGGCGTGTATTCGCAAAGCCGCCCCTGGCGCCAAAGAAGGCCTCAAGTGGGGCATGCCCGCTTTTTCCTATCACAGGATTCTCGTTACGTTCGCCGCGTTCGAACATCACATCGGGTTCTATCCCACGCCGTCGGCAGTGAAAGCCTTTGCGAAAGAACTTTCGAAATTCGCCACGGCCAGCTCGTCGATCCAGTTTCCGTTGGATAAGCCGTTGCCTCGTTCTCTAATCCGAAAGATCACCGAGTTCCGCGTTCGGGAGAGTATGGAGGAAGACGCGAAATGGAGAACGGGACGGAAATCCATGTCTGCAAGCTTTTCCTAGGTCCCGGGTAAACGTATGAACTCCAGCGAAGGCGAGGCGCAAGCGCGCAGCACGGCAGAAGCCGTCGCGCGCCGCAGTTACGGCAAGCTCGTCGCCTTTCTCGCAGCACGCACGCGGGATGTGGCGGCGGCCGAGGACGCGCTCTCCGAGGCTTTCGCTTCGGCGCTGGCGGATTGGCCGCGGAATGGCTGTCCGTCAAATCCGGAAGCGTGGCTCCTAACCGTGGCCCGCCGGAAGGCGATCGATATGCATCGAGGAAAACTCCGGCAGGAGATTGCTGGCGAACAAATACGCATTATGGCGGAAGGCCTGGACGTTGCCGCAGCCGAATCGGAAATCCCTGATCAACGTCTCGCTCTGATGTTTGCGTGCGCACATCCTGCGCTCGATTCCGCAGTCCGCGCGCCGTTGATTTTGCAAGTCGTGCTCGGACTCGATGCGGCGATGATCGCCTCTGCGTTCCTCGTGTCTCCCGTGGCCATGGGCAAGCGCCTGGTCCGTGCCAAGGACAAAATCCGGCAAGCTGGCATCCCCTTCAACATCCCCGACCGCGAGGAGCTTCCTGTCCGCCTCGACACCGTGTTGGACGCTATTTATGCCGCGTTCACGGAAGGTTGGACCGACCCGGGCAGAACCGATGTCGTCCGCCGCGATCTCACCGAAGAAGTTTTCTTTCTCGCCAGGCTTGTTACGGAACTCTTGCCGGACGAGCCCGAGGCGGTTGGCCTGCTTGCTCTCATTCTTCACGCGGAAGCCCGGCGACGTGCACGCCGAAACGCGGACGGCGAATACGTTCCGCTTGCCGAGCAGGATCCTGCGCTCTGGGACTGGCAGTTGATTGAGGAGGCCGAGGCGCTGCTCCTTCGCGCCAGCACCTTTGGTTCGCTTGGTCGCTATCAACTTGAGGCAGCGCTTCAATCGGCGCATGTTTCTCGTGGCCGCACAGGCCTCGCCAACTGGGCCGACGTGGTGCATCTGTACGACGCACTTTTCGCGCTTGTGGGCTCGCCGGTGGTCGCCATCAATCGCGCCCTTGCCATTGCAGAGCTGCACGGTGCCAGCGCCGCACTCAATGCCATGCCAGACGTGACCACCGATACGCGGCTCGCCGAATACCAGCCCTACTGGGCGGCGCGGGCGGAGCTGCTTGGCAAGTCCGGAGTACACGCCGAGGCCCGCCAGGCCTACGAAATCGCTATTGGTCTCGAACGCGACCCCGCCGTCCGCCGCTTCCTGCAACAGCGACAGTCTGCATTGTCGCTTTAGATTCCTAGCCGATACGTCGCCAGCTTGGCGTCGCTTTCTAAAGGATGGAATCGATTTCGGGATCGATGGAGACGTGCGTGGCGGGAATCCCGTTGATGCTGAATTTAACGCCATCGCTCTCGGAAAAATGGAAGAACCGGCTGATGTGGTAATCCTCGTCGTACGATGAGAAAAGGCTAGCAGTTTCGGCTGGCGAGAGTTGAAACGCGGACAGGGCGACTGAGCTGCCGAACTCGCCGGCTAACGCGAGGTAGAGCTCAACTAGTTGGCGGAGGGTCATACCAATCGTTCGGCGAGCGGGTTCGGCACTCATGGATAGCTCTGCACGCAGTGTACTGCGAGCAGCTCGCCAACAAAAGAGATCAGTGGATGTAGGTGCCGGGATTCAGCCCGGCACTTTTCTTTCCATGCTCTGTAAACTCTGCGCCATCCGCGCCGTCTGTGTAAAATATTCTTCCTGTACCCATCTAGTTTGTGGCCGGACTAGGGGATTGGTAAGATGTGGGACGGGATTTAGCGAAACGAGGAGGAAAGTTTATGAGTATCGCGGTCGGACAAACGGCGCCGGATTTTACACTGATGAATCAGGAAAAAAAGGAAGTGAAGCTTTCGGATTTTGCGGGGAAAAAGAATGTAGTGCTGATGTTCTATCCCCTGGACTGGAGCCCGACCTGCACGTCGGAACATGCCTGCATGGTGAATGACATGAGATCGTTCGACTCGCTGGACGCAGAAGTGCTTGGTGTAAGCGTGGACAGCATTTGGTCGCACAAAGCGTATGCCGAGAAAATGGGCATTAAGTACTCGTTGCTCGCGGATTTTCAGCCACGCGGGGCGATGAGCGAAAAGTATGGCGTATACCTGGCAGACAAAGGGATCACTGGTCGGTCGATCGTGATCATCAATAAGGCGGGGAAGGTCGCGTGGTCGAAGGACTACGACATTCCGGTTGTGCCCGATTTAAAGGAAGTGGCGGCGGCGTTATCGTCGGTGAAGGCGGCAACCGCGTAGGAATTAACGGAGAGACCCAGAGTCTATAGAGAAGAAACGAAAGAGGGCCGGCGATTGCCGGCCCGTTTCATTTGGCACGCATGAGTTGGGGTTACTTGGAGGCGATGTCGTTGCGAACGACTGCGCCGCCTTTCATAACGAATTTTACCGATTCCAGGACGCGCACGTCGGTCAGCGGGTCGCCGTTAACGGCGATGATATCCGCGTAGTGGCCAGTCTCGATGACGCCGACTTTGCCGGACCAGCCTAGGAGATCGGCGGCGCTGATGGTGGCGGCCTGGATGGCGTCGATGGGCTTCATTCCCCACTCCACCATTTTCGCGAACTGCTTGGCGTTATCGCCGTGCGGATAGACACCGGCATCGGTGGCAAAAGCCATTTTTGTGCCGGACTGCCACGCGTGGCGAAAATTCTCGCGCTGCAGGCGGCCGATTTTCTTTTCCTTTTCGTGGCGAAAATTCTCGCGCTGCAGGCGGCCGATTTTCTTTTCCTTTTCGATGGATTCGGGGAGCATGCCGGCCTTTGCGCCCTCCTGAAGAATGTAATCGTCGTTATAGATATCGAAATCGAGATATGTGCCGTGCTGCTTGGCAAGAGCGATGCCTTCGTCGTCGATCAAGCTCGAATGCTCGATGGAATCGATTCCGGCGTTAATGGCGTCCTTGATGGACTGCGTGCCGTGAGCGTGGGCGGCCACCTTGCGGCCGAGTTTGTGAGCTTCTGTGGCGATGGCTTGGAGTTCTTCGAAGGAATATTGTGGCGTGCCGGGCTGGTCGCCTTTGCTGAGGACGCCGCCGGAAGCGCAAACCTTGATGACATCGGCGCCGTACTTGATGACTTCGCGGACTTTTTCGCGTGCGGCCCACGGGCCATCGGCCACTCCTTCCGCCTTGTTGTGGTACTCAAACGGTAAAAGATTGTTGTCGCAATGCCCTCCGGTGATGCTGAGGGGAGGTCCGGAAACCAGCATCCGCGGCCCTTCGATTTCTCCGTCGTTAATTCCGTCGCGGACGGCGACGTCGGCGTAATTGGTTGCACCGACGTTGCGAATCGTGGTGAATCCGGCGTGGACCGTTAGGCGGGCGTTCTTGACGCCGGTAACTGCTTCTCGCGGCACGGAAATGCCGAGGCCGGCATACCCGTTGGCGGACGGATCGAACGTGATGTGCGTGTGCACATCAATCAAGCCGGGAAGACAAGTGGCGCTCGAGAGATCGATTGGCGTGACGCCGTTCGGCAATTTAGCGGAAGCAGCGGCACCGACGGAAACGATTGTGCCGGTATCGTCGAAGAGGACGACTTGGTCGGAGAGCATGCGGCCTCCGCGGACGTCGAGGAGCTTCCCGCAACGCACGGCGCCGGGCGCGGCGCTCCCGATCGACACAAAAGAGAGGCAAACCATGAGGGCTAGCAGCGTTTTGCGCATGTGATCTCCGTGAAAGGCAAATTCGAACAAGAGAGGATATATCGCTGAGCGAGATTTTGGAAATGCGGGAGCCTGCTCTCGAAAACAAAGAGGAGTTTAGTGTGACTAGTGGCCGGCGGGCGCGACGGGAACAAAGGAACGAACGTAAAGGACGAGCTGCCAGCGTTGCTCTTCGGAGAGCTTTCTCTTGAACGCAGGCATGGGTTTTCTGCCTTGGCTGATTTGGTAGAAAATCTCGCCGTCTGTAACGCTGTTCATGTGCTTGGCATCGACCAGGCTCGTGGGAGACGGATAGTAGCTGGCGGCGTCGGGTCCATCGCCTTTTCCGGTTTGGCCGTGGCACTGCGTACATTTGTCCTGATAGATGGAGTGGCCAGCGGCCAAGGCTGATGCGGAAGGCTGGATGGGATTCGGCCGGAGTTTGGCTTCTTCGGGGACTTTCCACGGTTTGTTTTCATAGTAAGCAAAGACGGCGACGACGCAGAGCGTAACGAATATTAGAGTCAGAAAGAGTTTGCGTACAAGAGCCGCGTTCCCTGAGTTAGCTGGCATAGCAAAATTTTCGCACACCGCGTTTGAAGACGGAAACAAAGAAAGACGAAACATTACCCAGAGAACGCGAGGGCGCGGAGAGCACGAATAGAATGCGAAGACGTAACAGCCAAGGAGTAGCGAATGCGGCTGGGCTTACTGGCCGCGGAAGATGAGCCAGAGGAGTTCGGCGTTGAAGAAGAGGATGGCGGCCGCGACGATCCAGGCGATGACAACGGTGATGCGGGAGTTGGTGAACTCGCCCATTTTGTTGCGGTCGCCGGTGAATTGCGTCAGCGGGATTACGGCAAAGGGCAGCTGAAAGCACAGAACGACTTGGCTCAGGATGAGCAGCGAGGTGACTCTGCCTTCACCGTAAAAGCCGATGACGAGGACGGCGGGAAGAATGGCGATCGAGCGAGTGATCAGGCGGCGCAGCCACGGCTTGAGACGAATCTGCAGAAAACCTTCCATGACAATCTGGCCGGCAAGAGTGCCGGTGAGCGTGGAATTCTGGCCGGAAGCCAGGAGCGCGCACGCGAAGATGGTGCTGGCGAGACTGACGCCGAGGACGGGACTGAGAAGTTTGTAGGCGTCGGCGATTTCGGCAACATCATGCAGGCCGCGTGTGTGGAAGGCCGCGGCGCCGAGGATGAGGATGGCGGCGTTGATGAAGAAAGCGAATCCGAGGGCCAGCGTGGAGTCGAAAATGGCGTAGCGCACAGCCTCGCGGCGGTCGCGGACGGAAGAGCCGAAGGCGCGAGTCTGCACTAGCCGAAGGCGAGAGTCTGCACTATGCTGGAATGAAGATAGAGATTGTGCGGCATGACCGTGGCGCCGAGGATGCTGACGCCGATGTACAGCATGTCACGGTTGCGGAGAATTTCCGCGCGAGGGATGAGGCCGACGACAGCTTCACGCCAGATCGGATGAGCGAAGAAGATTTCGTAGGCGAAGCAGCCAGCGATGGTGGCGATCAGAGTAACGACGAAGGCCTCGATGATGCGGAATCCTCGACCCTGCAGGGCGAGGACGATCAAAACGTCGAGTCCCGTGATAATCACACCAGGAAGAAGCGGCAGGCCGAAAAGCAGCTTGAGGGCAACAGCGGAGCCAAGAACTTCCGCGAGGTCGCACGCAGCGATAGCAATTTCGCAGACGATCCAAAGCGCGATCGAAGTGCGGCGAGAGTAATGCTCGCGGCAAGCCTGAGCCAAATCGCGGCCGGTGGCGATACCCAGCTTTGCGGAAAGGCCCTGCAGAAACATCGCCATGAGGTTGCTGATAAGAATGACGCTGAGAAGGGTGTAACCGAATTTCGAGCCGCCGCCGATGTCGGTGGCCCAGTTGCCAGGGTCCATGTAGCCGACAGCTACGAGGTAGCCGGGCCCGGCAAACGCGAGAACTTTGCGAATCCACGACGCGGTATGGGAAATGGGTATTGAGCGATGGGATTCGGGCAGCGAGGGCAAGCTCGCTGCGCGGGGATTGGGGGAAGAGGACGAAGCAGCGGCGGAGGAGTCGGCGCTGGTTGCGGTTTCTGCTTCGAGTTGGGGCGGGAACGTGGGTGACATGATGCTTTTTTACTGATACTCAGTAACTGAATTTTTGTTAACTACGGTAAATGTCCATACTAAACTAGACTTAACAAAGAAATTTGTCAATAGGACTGAGCCAGATTGTTCCTTCCTTGGGGCTGAGCAAACCCAGCACGGCCTCCGCGGGCGAGCGCAAGGCGAAGCGCTGTGATACCTTCAAACAAGCCACGAAACGGAAAGACAATTAAGGGAGAAGACGATGGAAGAGCAGCGGCCGGTGCCAGGGCAAGTGCAGATCAAAGCGGACGAAAAGGAATTGCAAGGGCAGTACAGCAATTTGGTCATGCTGCATCACAATTTGGAAGAGTTCACGCTAAATTTTATTTACATTTTCCCGAATGGGCCGCAGGGCAAGCTGCTGAGCAGCGTGATCGTAAGTCCGGGGCACGCGAAGCGGATTCTGCGAGCGCTGGCGGAAAATATCTCGCGCTATGAGGCACAGTTCGGACCGATTAAGGAAGCTCCGGAGGGAAGCGGGCCGACGCCGAATGTGGGTTTCGTGCAGTAAGGGCAGTGTGAGAATGACGGAGAGCCTGACCTTGGATATTCGGAAACGGCGATAAGTAACGATAATGGGCCGCATCTTGTGCAGGCGCTGAGGCGTGTTAAACTACTTCCCTGCGTTGTAAGAAGGGCCTGTAGCTCAGGTGGCTAGAGCGCGCCCCTGATAAGGGCGAGGTCGGTGGTTCAAGTCCACCCAGGCCCACCATCAAAATCACCAGTAAATACGCAGCGATTCTCACTTTTCCCCTCTCGGGGAATATCTCTCAAAAACCCGATTTGCCAACTATTTGCCAACTTTAGGATTGGCCGGATGGCACTACACTCAGGGGGTGAAGGCTAAACGGCTAGCATCGATTCGGCTATGTCACGTCGAAGGACGTGCAAGGCAGTGCAGGAGACTGCAAGCTTGTCGAAGGAGCGAGTAGTCATTTTTAGTCAGTTTTGGGGGAGTAGTTCAGTTGGTTAGAACGCCTGCCTGTCACGCAGGTGGTCCCGGGGTTCGAGTCCGGTGGGCTACCGTACGCAAATCGAGGCATGGTTAGTTATCCAAATTCCGAGGGTGTATCCTTCCGTTGACTCGCGCGTCTAATCTGCTTAGAGTCGAAATAAGGCAATGCGCAATAGACTATTCATGGTTGTGGCGTTGGTCGCATTGTTGGGCTTGCAATTCGCGGATTGTATGTCTGCGATGACACAAGACCCGCAGAGTATGAAGTGCTGCGGTTCTATGCCCTGCGATCCCTCGAATCAAAGTCACGATTGCTGCAAGGGCATGGTTTCGTCTCAATCGCCAAGCGTGTTGCCGGTCGCTCATGTGTCGCTCCATGCGCCGGTGATGCTTGTGACCGATGTTCTTGCTTCGCCCCAGGCGGCGCCATACGCCGAAGTCTCTCGCCTGGATTTCGAGGCTCCTCAGCATTCACCTCCAGAGCTGTACACGCTTCATTCTTCCCTCCTGATCTGATCCGCTACTCCGCAGTGCGGCAGCGCACCGTCCTGTCTCTTGTTGTGTCTCTGCGATCCCTTTAACCCGCCGATGTGTTCGGTCGAATCCATTCACGGGAGATTCGCCGACTATCCGCGGCTTCGTCGTCCACGTTCAGGAGAAAAAGATGTATTCGATAGCGAGAAGGAGTTTCGCTGCGCGTTTGTCGCGCGCAGCTCTAAGTCGAAGTATTTCTGTGTTTTTGTCTGTTGCTGCGTTGGGCGGAATCGCTCTTGCCCAAGAGCTGGCATCCTCGCACGCGGGAGCAGCAACTCCGCTTTCCGACTTACTTGCGGAAGCGGAGAAGAACAATCCGCAAATCGAAACCGCGCGGCATGGCTGGGAAGCGGCAAAGCAAGTGCCGACACAGGTCTCGACACTTCCCGACCCGCAATTCACTTTGCAGCACTTCAGCGTCGGCAGCCCGCGTCCCTTCGCCGGATACACCAACAGCGAATTTGCGTACATCGGCTTGGGAGTCTCACAAGACATTCCGTATCCCGGCAAGTTGCGCTTGAAAGGTGAGATTGCGAAGCGCGAAGCAGACGTTTCGCAGCAGCAGATCGAATCTGTGCGCCGCAGCGTGCTTGCGGAACTCAAAGCTGCGTATTTCCAACTGGCCTACCTGTCGAAGACGCTCGCGATCCTCGAACAGGACGGTGAGTTACTAAAGCAGGTGCAACAAGCCGCAGACGCCCGCTACCGCTCGGGCATTGGCACGCAGCAAGACCTGCTGCAAGCCCAACTGCAACAGACGAAACTGCTTCGTGAAATCGCGATGCACCACTTGCAAGTGGGCAAGCTCGAAGCCCAAATCAAACAGCTCGTAAACCGCCAGCAGGATTCGCCCGACATCGAACCCACCGATCTCGTCGAAACGCCTCTTGTGCAGACGTACGCCGAACTTCTGGCTGCGGCCGAAGTCCAGAATCCCGAAATCGCCGGCGCGAAGAAGATGATCGAACGACAATCGCTCCAAGTGGACCTGGCGCGCAAGGATTTCTACCCCGACTTCAACCTGCAATATATGTTGCAGCGCACCGACCCAACCCAGTTCCGCGCCTACTACATGCTGAGTGTCGGCGTGCGTGTACCGATCTATCGGAGCCGCAAACAACGTCCCGAACTCGCGCAAGCAGAAGCGGAGAAGCTCCGCGCGGGAAGCGAACTCCAGGCGCAGTCGCAGCAGGTCGCGGCGGAATTGCGCGCGCAGTACGTTCTAGTGCAACAGACCTCTGAGCTTCTCAAGATTCACCGCGAAGGACTGTCTCCACAGGCGCGTTCGGAATTTCAATCCGGCCTCGCGGCCTACCAATCGAACAAACAAGATTTTCAGGCGCTGCTAACGGCGTTTCTCGATGTCCTGCATCTCGACGAGGACTACTGGCAGAACATTGCCGAATACCAGAACGCCATCGCACGGATCGAACAACTCACGGGATTGTCATTGCAGGAAGAAGGAGCGAAGTGATGAAAACTTATCGCACGGGATTTTTGCTGGCACTCATTGGAAACATCGTTCTCGCCGTCGTCCTCGCCGGGTTGTGGCTACATTATCGTGCTGCGAAACCGATGATGGATTCGGAAACCAAAAAGGATAATTCCACCGCGCAGGATTCCATGTCCGCATCCACGGCCATGCCCGTTGCAGCGACAGAAGCGCCGCTGGTTCCAGTGCAGATATCTCCGCAACGCTTGCAAAGTATTGGGGTAAAAACCGGCAAGGTCGAACGCAAATCGGTAACCGACGAGATTCGCACCACCGGCAATGTCGCTGTGGATGAAAGGCGGCTGGCCTACGTCCAAGTACGGTTCTCCGGCTACATCCAAAAAGTATTTGCCGATGCCACGTACCAATACGTCCGAAAGGGACAACCGCTATTTACAATTTATAGTCCCGATCTAGTGGCCACCGAACGGGAATATGTAGTGGCCAAGCAGAATCAGCAGCAAGTGGCGCAGAGCACGGTGCAAGGTGTCGCCTTCAGCGCAACATCCCTGCTCGACGCGACTGCGGGGCGTCTTGCGCAGTGGGGTGTTCCACAAAAAGAAATCGCCCGCCTCGAATCCACCGGCCAAGTGCAACAGGAGCTGGAAGTCGATTCGCCGGCCTCCGGCTACATCACCGAACGCAATGCCCTACCCAGCGTTGCCGTGCAGCCGGAAATGCGCCTCTACACCATCGCCGATCTTTCGACCGTTTGGGTTCAGGCGCAGGTCTTCCAGAACGATCTCGAACGCATAACGATCGGTGCTCCTGCAACGCTCACAGTGAATACCTATCCGGGCCGGACGTTCACTGGCCGCGTGGACTTTATCTATCCGCAAGTGGATATGGATACGCGCACGGCCAAAGTGCGCGTTGTCTTTTCTAATCCTGGATTGCTGCTCAAACCCGGCATGTTCGTCAATGTAAGTCTGAAAATCCCGATGGGAAGTCACCTAGTCATCCCCGCAAGCGGCGTCCTGCAGTCCGGCACTCGCGAGATTGCTTTTGTGAGTCGCAGCGACGGTTACATCGAGCCGCGCGAGGTGCAGCTAGGCGCCCGCGTAGGTGACGAGTTTATCGTGCTGAAGGGGTTGAAAGTGGACGAGCAAATTGTTGTCTCCGCAAACTTCCTGATCGACTCCGAAAGCCAGCTTCAGGCTGCGCTCGGTTCATTCGTTCCGCCTCCGCCCGGCGCGAGCGCGGCTTCTACGACTAACGCTCCTCAAGGAAATGTCGAATTCAGCTCGGACCCGACTATACCGCGGAAAGGAAGCAACGTATTCCGCGTGAAACTCACCGATGCGAGTAGAGCACCTATTTCCGGTGCGGAAGTCAGCGTGACGTTTTTCATGCCGGCGATGCCCGCGATGGGCATGGCGTCGATGCGCGTGCCCGTTACTCTCAGCGACAAAGGCAATGGTCTCTATGAAGGTACGGGACAGCTGGATAGCGGCGGATCTTGGAAAGTCACAATCCTCGCAAAAAGGAATGGGCAGCTCATCGCGACCAAGCAATTCAGCTTGAACGCCACGGGAGGCATGTAACGTGATCTCACGATGGATTGATTGGTGCGCTCAAAATCGTTTTCTCGTTTTCATGGGAACAATCCTGCTGGTGCTTACGGGAATCTGGGCCCTGCGTCACATTCCACTCGACGCGTTGCCGGACATTTCCGACGTGGAAGTGATTATCCACACGCCTTGGGCGGGCCAGCCTCCCAGCCTCATCGAAGACCAGGTCACCTACCCAATCGTCACTACGCTACTCGCCGCACCGCACGTGAAGGCCGTGCGGGCACAAACCATGTTTGGCGACTCCTACGTCTTCGTCGTCTTTGAAGACACTACAGACTTGTACTGGGCACGGTCGCGCGTTCTCGAGTACATGCAACAGATCACTGGGCGTTTGCCCGCGGCCGTGCATCCTGTCATTGGACCAGATGCCACCGGCGCAGGATGGATTTACGAATACGCGCTTGTCGACCACAGTCATCAACGCAGCTTGGCCGATTTGCGCAGCCTTCAAGATTGGTATCTGCGCTATCAACTCGAAACAGTTCCCGGAGTCGCCGAGGTAGCCACCATCGGCGGATTCGTTCGCCAGTACCAGGTCAACGTCGACCCGGACAAACTGCGCGCTTACGGAATCCCACTCTCGACGGTCATCGAAAGAGTGCGGGCCAGTACGAACGAAGTTGGTGGACGCCTGCTTGAGATGGGCGGTGCGGAATACATGATTCGCGGACTCGGTTATCTGCATTCGCTGAGCGACCTCGAAACCGTTCCTGTAGCAACCAAGAACGGCACGCCGGTGCTCGTCCGAGACTTGGGGACAGTTACGTTCGGGCCGGACATTCGGGAAGGTGTTGCCGAGTGGCAAGGGGAAGGGGAAACCGTCGGCGGGATCGTCGTGATGCGCGATGGCATGAACGCTCTGACCGTCATTGATGGCGTCAAGAAAAAGCTCGCTGAGATCAAACCATCATTGCCTCCAGGCGTCGAGGTCGTCTCCGGTTATGACCGCTCTGGATTGATTCATGCGTCCATCGAAACACTGCAACGCGACCTGCTCGAAGAGGCCGCCATCGTCAGCGTAGTCATCATCATCTTCTTATTCCACTTCCGTTCAGCGTTGATTCCGATTCTGACCCTGCCGATCGCCGTGCTCGCAGCCTTCATCCCGATGTACTACCTCCATGTCACCTCGAACATCATGTCGCTCGGCGGTTTGGCGTTGGCCATTGGCGTCCTCGTGGACGCCGCCATAGTCATGGTCGAAAACGGATACCGGCAGCTTTCCGAGCATCAAGCTTCTCAATCCGAGCCTCTTCCCGAGCCACAGAGACGGAAAATCCTCTTGGATTCCGCGAAACAGGTGGGTCCCGCTATTTTCTTTTCGCTGGTAATCATTGTGGTTTCCTTCCTGCCTGTCTTTTTACTGGAGGCACAGGAAGGACGCATGTTTCGTCCGTTGGCGTGGACGAAGACGCTGGCCGTTGGCTTCTCCTCCGTCTTGGCTATCACGCTTGTGCCCGTACTCATGATTCTATTCATCCGTGGACGGCTGATACCGGAATCGCGGAATCTCATTTCAAGAATCACCCAGGCTGTTTACTTGCCGGTTCTACGACTGTGCTTGCGTTTCCGCAAAACCACATTGCTGCTCAATTTGGTTTTTCTCGTCGTCACACTTCCGCTCGCGCTCCACATTGGAAGTCAATTCATGCCGCCGCTCTTTGAAGGCTCGGCTCTCTACATGCCGACCGCCTTGCCCGGAATCTCCATCGGGCAAGCGTCGCAGTTGCTCCAAGAACAGGATCGAATCATTCGCACGTTCCCGGAAGTCGAAACCGTCTTTGGTTCAATCGGGCGATCCGACAGCGCGACCGATAATGCTCCGCTCGATATGTACGACACAACGCTCATGCTCAAGCCGCGCAATCAATGGCGGCCGGGGATGACCTACGAAAAGCTCGTTCAAGAAATGGACGCGAAACTCCAGTTTCCTGGGTTGTCCAACACTTGGACCATGCCGGTCGAAAATCGCCTCGATATGGAACTGACGGGTATCAAGACGCCTCTCGGCTTGAAGATTCAAGGGCCGAATCTGGAGGGCATCCAGCAAGTTGGCGCGCAGGTACAACAGATCCTCTCGGCAATTCCTGAGATGCGTTCCATCTTCGCGGAACGCGTTTCGCAGGGTTTTTATCTCAACGTCGAAGTGAATCGCGCAGAGGCGGCTCGCTACGGTCTGACGATTGCCGATGTGCAGCAAGCAGTCACTTCGGGAATCGGCGGCGAAATGGTCTCCGAGAATGTCGAGGGCCGCGAGCGGTATCCAGTGAATGTCCGGTATAGCCGCGACTTCAGGGACAACGTCGAACAATTGCGGCGCGTCCTTATCGGCACGCCCACCAGCGCGGAGATTCCTGTTTCGGATGTCGCGAAAATCTCGTTCTCTCGGGGACCCTCGATGATCCGCGATGAAGACGGGGCGCTGACCGGCTACGTGTACATCGATCTGAACACGAAAGACTACGGCGGCTTCGTCACACACGCGACTAATTTGCTCAAGCAAAAACTAAACTTGCCTCCCGGCTTTACTTACAAATGGTCCGGCGAGTACGAGTTCGAACTCCGGGCCAAAGGGCGGCTGCAACTCATTCTGCCGATCGTCTTTTTTGTCATCTTTATGTTGCTCTACGTGGTGTTTCATTCCGTCACCGAAGCGGCTGTCCTCATTTTCCCGACGATCTATGCGTTGACAGGCGGCCTCATTCTGCAGAAGCTGCTCGGCTACAACTTCAGCGTAGCCGCGTGGGTCGGCTACATCGCACTCTTCGGCATTGCCGTTGAAACCGGAGTCGTCATGGTTGTGTATCTCCACGAAGCCCTGAATCAGCGGCTCAAGTCCGGCGTTCCTCTGCGCCACGAAGACATCGAAGCCGCCGTGATCGAAGGGGCCGTGCACCGTCTGAGGCCAAAACTAATGACGGTGTGCGTTGTTCTCGCTAGCCTGATTCCCATTTTGTGGGAAACCGGTGTCGGCGCAGATGTGATGAAACCCATTGCCGCACCTCTCGTCGGCGGGATGATCACCTCAACGATTCATGTTTTGATTCTCGTGCCCGTTTTCTTCGCACTCATGAAGGAGCGTGCATTGCGACGCGGAACGTTAGGGCCCCAGAGCTGACTCCAGATAATGCACACCCTCTTACCAGAGACGGTGCGGAAGCAAATAAGTGAAGCCGAAGAATGCTTCCCAGCGGGTCGAAGTGTTGGTGAGCCCTCGATTGAAACCTGCATCGAAGACGAGCGTTTTCCGCGCCGCATAGTTCACTGCCCAAAGATTCCCAACGGCATGGCCGCGCAGGAAGGGTTGTGTAAAGTGCCAAATCTCACCTGAAAGCGAAAGCTTGCCAACGATCGGATGTGAAATGGAAAGTGTCTGGCCGAACTGAACTCTATGCACCGTCTCTTGCGTTTGCTCGTTGAAGATCGCATTCGCGTCGTAGTGAAATCCCTTAACGTCCGCGCTGGCAAGAAGGAGAAAAGAATTGCGAGGACTTCCAAAATCAACCTCTGGTACTCCGCCATCGTAGACGCGCCGAAAATAGCTTGCCGAGATTGTTGGTTTTGAGCCTTCACCCTGACTCACTACTGCTTGCGCACCGAGAAATATCTCCCCTGTGCCGTTCGCACTTGTGCCATCGGCACGGTAATGAACAAGCGGCTCGGCAGACGCGATAAGCTCAAGACGCGGCATGACTGACAACTTCATCACTTCGTTGAAGCCGTAGCGAGATGAGAACTCAGGTGAGTGACTCGCACCCAGGACACCGGATTCAAATTGTAGATAACCCACCGGCGTCAGTGTCGCCGGCGTCGATAAGGTAGGCCGACCGGGGTTCGCTTCGGCCTCGTCCGACTCCGCTGATTGCGCGGCACTCAGGGGAACAATCACAAAATTCAGCAGCAAAAAGTAAAGACCAATTAGGCCGCGCATCGATTGCCCATTCTACACTGCCCGGAAGCTCCCTCGCCTGCGGCTGCGGGGTTAGAATGATTGCGACTCTCTTATGACCGCAGCGACAACACCTCCCTTGTCCGACGTTTCGCGGAAAGTTCTTCAACTCCAGGTCATCACGCTTATCTGGATGAGCGTGGAGGCCCTAGTGTCTCTCGGGACTGCTTGGGCTTCGCGCAGTCCTGCACTGTTGGCCTTCGGCGGAGACAGCTTGATTGAGCTACTTTCGGCAGCGGTTGTGTTCTGGCGTTTTCGTTTCACGTTAGACGAGGCGCGGGCAGCCCGAATCGCAGGAGGCTTGCTTTTCGCATTGGCCGGTTTCGTGGTGCTGACTTCGGTTTTGAATTTTGTCGGATACCGCGAAGCGCAACGTAGCCTAGTCGGAATCGGAATCCTTGCAGCCGCCGCCGCTATGATGCCGTGGCTGGCGAGCCGGAAAAGAAAGTTGGCAGTTGTAACGGCCAGTGCAGCTTTGAAGGCCGATGCTGCGGAATCTGCGCTCTGTGGTTACATGGCTTGGATTGCTCTTGCGGCACTCCTGATAAACGCTATCTGGAACAAACCGTGGGCTGACCCTCTCGCTGCTCTTGCTCTGACTCCCCTCATCTTGCGCGAAGGATGGGAGGCTGTACATTCATCTCGATTGGGATGCCAGTGTTCTTAAAATTTCTGGCCACAGTTCGCTTTCGGTTCTTGGCGCGGTTCTCACTGTAATTCTGATTTAGATGACATTCTCGCAGTAGAGCCCGATGCCCGCGCGAAGAACGGTATTGCCATTTCCCTCGTGATCCCAGGCAAAGCCTAACTGCGGAGCGTAATTAAAACTTTTCGTATCGAAAAAGAACCCGTGAGACGTGCCGTTTAACACGCCTCACGGGTTCGTGTTCCTGATCTTGCGGTCGCGTCTGGGGAATCAAACCGAGCCAGAGACCAGGCGCATACCCCGGGTGACGAACACCCCTATTGGTCGAGCCGGCCGAGTCCGAATCTCTTCAAAAGCTGTTTCTTAACATTCGCGGGCAAATCGGATTTCGGCTGCGTAGCTGCGAGATCTGCAACTGACCTGTCGATCCTTTCATTTACAGGGGTTGCCAGAAAGGCGTGGATGTCGCCCGTATGCGGCCCGCTGAAAACCGTCGCCATTCCCACGATTTGTCCGCGCTCATTGATCTTGTCCGCCATTCTTGCGTAGAGGTTGGCACTCTCAGGAAACAGCGTGTTCAGGTCGGTCATCTTGCCGTCCTGATAGATGAAGCCGTGGACCCAGTTGAAGCCGGAGTCCAGCGTGCTTCCCACCACTTGGCCGCGGTTGTTGATCCCGGTGGCTATGGCGGCAAAATCTCCCGGCAGAGTGCCGAGGTTTGTGAGTGCGCCGTTCACCCAAAGCGCGGCAAATATGGTGCCAGGACTATTCACGATCCCAACGATTTGGCCCTGGTGGTTAAGGCCCTGGGCGGTAGCGCCAAATCCGAGGTCTTGAAGCTTAACGGCAGTGTCGTTTTCCCAAGATACGGCGTGAATCGCACCGGCGCAGTTTCCAGTGCCGCCTACGGCGTGGCCCTGATCGTTGATCGCGAATGCAATCCCGTCTGGATCGCGATCCACGGTCGGAAGAGCCCGGACTCTGCCCTTTTCCCACAATACCGGCAATATAGTCTGGAGAGGCTTGGATGGTGAGCATGTGGTGTCATTGACAGTCGTTTGCGCAGTGCCTACGATTTCCCCGCGGTTATTGATATCGCTGGCCGAGCCGTTATTTCCGCCCAACGTCGGGAGAGCGCTCATGTGGCCGAATTGCCAAAGAAACGGGCGACAGGTAAGGTGTGTCCCGAAGCCGCAAATGTCTTCGCCGTCCGGGTCAAGAACGCCCGTTTCGGCCTCACCCACGGCTTGCGCGAAGTCGTTGATGCCGCCCCAGTTCATCCAACTGTTCTGTCCGCCAAGCGTGCCGAGGTCGATCTTGAATTCACCGATGTTTATCACCGATTGGCCTGGTAAGACGATCGCGCCGGCATTAAGCGAGACCGGATCCATGACACCCTCTTGGGACAACGTCCAGCCGAAATTATTGACGTCCATGGCACAACTGAAATTGTCCTTGTCGTTTACAACGCCCAAATCGACAACTTTGTAGCTCGTTTGAGCGACCGCATCACTGAAGCAACCCAGAACAACCATCGCAACCCACGGCATCCAGAAATTCCGCAACCGTCTTAGCGTGTTCATGTGTCCTCTTTTCCTTCGATGAAAGTCGCCGTGCCAACATGACTGGCGATTTACGTCACGTGCCACTCGGCGCTCTAGCAGTTGAGAGCAGAATTGGCTCACAACTCGACAAACCCGTGCTGAGTGACAACTAAGGAAGCAGGTGATGTTCCACGTTCGGGGTGATTACGTGAGACAACAGGCTCAATAGCTCAGAGTTCGAAGACGAGTGGCGAATTAACAATTTCCGTGGGCGGCCCACAAACGACGGGAGCGACTGTTTCTCCAACTTCTCATACAAACTGGCGAGAAGTTACGAAATTCGAGAACACCGAGCGGCCCAGACTCAGACAGAGCATTTCCATTGACTTTTAAAATGATTTAACATACATACTGGTTGGTATGCCAGTTGCTAACGAGAGGAAGCGAATGGTGCGCGATCCGGAGCGGACACGAGGACGCTTGCTGCAGGCCGCCTTTCGAGAGATTCACAGATCAGGGTTTCAGAGTGCCAGCATAGATACAATTCTCGCCGCCACCAAAGTCACCAAGGGGGCGCTCTATTACCACTTCGAGAGCAAGGAAGCCCTAGGCTACGCGGTCGTCGAAGAAAAGATCGCAGAACTTACGCGCGACAGATGGTTGCGTCCTATGCAGAGCGAGGGGGATGCTATCGACATTCTGATCGGCGTTGTCCGGCGTATACCAGATAGTCCGCAAGACGTTCGAGCCGGTTGTCCGCTGCTCCTTTTGTCACAGGAGATGTCTCCGCTGGATGAGCAATTCCGGAAGTTACTGGAGAGAATATTCCTTGATTGGCAGGTGGGCATTGCAACGCTCTTGCGCAGTGGTAAGTCCCAAGGAACAGTTCGCCGCGACGTAAATCCAGCTGAGGCTGCCAGCTTTTTGATCGCGACGGTCGAAGGCTACGGGACGTTAGCAAAGAATGCTCAAGATCCGAAGGTGTGGAAAGCGGGAATCAGAAATATCGTGGGGTGGCTGAAGTCTCTACGGCCGCCCGACAACTACAAGCGGCGGCTGACCGCCTCGCGAGCGGGCTAAGCGTTTGAAGCGACATCATTAAGAGGAGAACGAACCATGACGAGGACCGCCACAATGCCGCGCAGGAATTTGCTCGCAGCCGGAGCCTGTGCGCTCGCCGGTGCGGTGGACCTACCCGGACTAACAAGGGCCGGCGGGTTGGGAGGGCCTGACTCAACGAGCGAGGAGATCATCCGTAAGTGGTACGCGGCGTGGGAAAAGAAGGATTTGGGCACGTTCAATATGCTGCTCGCCGACAATTTCACTTTTTCGAGCGCAGCCGGCGACGACCACATAAGCAAAAGCACTTTCAAAACACAATGCTGGGACACACAGGTTGATTTCATTGGACACTTTGACCTCGAGCGAATCACCACTGGCGCGGAGGATGCTTTTGTGAAGTATCTTTGCCACACCAAGAACGGTAAATCGTTCCGGAACGTGGAGTATCTCCGCATCAAGAACGGACGGTTGGAATCCATTGAGTGTTATTTCGGCGCACAATCCAGCTTTCC
>Ga0210405_10002456_pt1 | contig 19217 bp, 20 predicted proteins | sample IncBWH11MmetaG_FD_155492 | JGI IMG/M metagenome (GOLD analysis project Ga0210405, IMG submission 155492) | Forest soil microbial communities from Barre Woods Harvard Forest LTER site, Petersham, Massachusetts, United States - Inc-BW-H-11-M | ecosystem: Environmental > Terrestrial > Soil >... | reverse complement strand
ACCTGGCCGCGGTGATGGGTCTGGTGATTGAACATATGGGTGACCAGCATCCAGCGCGGCCGCGTCCAGTCGCGCTTGGTGGCGCCGGAATAAAAGGTCTGGTCGGCGGCGAGCCAGGCATCGTCGACCTTGTCGGCCCAATCGATCATGGTCCCGTCGAAGTCTTTACGCTCGGACTTCAGATTGTCCCAGTCCGGATAGAGCGACACCGATTCCGGAATGCCGACCGTCGGCGGCGGCAGGTCGGTGAAGCGGCTCATCCAGGTGTGGTCGGCCCACAGGATGTGGCTCAGCGTCTTGTGGATCGAGCCGAACCAGGCGCCGCGCTCGCGGCGGCGCTCGTCGTCCGACAAGCCGTCGGCGACGCCGTAGAGGTTTTCATTCTGCCAGCGATTGTAACGCGCCATCCGCTGGACGTACGCGCGGTCGATCATGGTTTTGCCGGACGACGCACAACGGAGGACAGAGGACGGAGATCAGCGAACCGTCATCTGTCGTCTGTCGTCCGTCATCTGTCCTCTGTTAAGCGAGCGCCGACTTGGCTTGGCCGACGATCGCCTCGAAGGCCACCGGCTCGGTGATGGCGAGGTCCGAGAGCACCTTGCGGTCGACCATGATGCCGGCCTTGCTCAAGCCGGCGATGAAGCGGCTGTAATTGAGGCCGAACGGGCGTACCGCCGCATTGAGGCGCTGGATCCACAGCGCACGGAAGGTGCGCTTCTTGCGCTTGCGGTCGCGGAAGGCATATTGGCCCGCCTTCTCCACCGCCTGCTTGGCGATGCGGATGGTGTTCTTGCGCCGGCCGCGATAGCCCTTGGCGGCCTTGAGCACCTTCTTGTGCTTGGCATGGGATGTGACGCCGCGCTTGACGCGTGCCATGGTCGATCTCCTTTGAAAGCTCGCAGAACGTTGAAACGGTACGCTGCAGAAAGCAGGCGGACGTCAGCCGTTCGGCAAAAAGTACTTTTTGATGTTGTCGCCGTCGGTCTTGAACAGCACGTTGGTGCCGCGCAACTGGCGGATCTGCTTCTTGGTGCGCTTGATCATGCCGTGGCGCTTGCGTGACTGCGTGTAGAGGACCTTTCCGGACCCCGTCACCTTGAAGCGCTTCTTGGCGCCCGACTTGGTCTTGATCTTGGGCATTTGGCTCTCCTGATGGCCGCCCCCCTCCCTTCCCTCCCCCGCACGCGGGGGAGGGAAGGGAGGGGGCAGCCGAAAATGCTCATAATGAGCGGGGTGTGCGTGAGCACATCGCCGCCGCCACGGCAGCCCTTAATCAGCCGGGCGGCGGGAAGGGCGCGGTTATGGCAGAGGAGGCGGAATTAGGCAATCGCTTTGACGATCAAAGGGTTTCACCCCCGGATCGGAGTGCGGCCTTGATCGCTTGGACGCTGGCTTGTTCGTGTTGGCGATGTTGTCAAGGATCGCGGACCGCCGAAGGCGGCGGCCCTTCGGGCCGTCCTTGACAACATCGCCAACACGAACACAAACGCTGTCCAAGCGATCAAGGCCGCTTTCTCGGCGTTCGTTTTTCTTATTTTGGGGAACGCGAACGCCGCCGTTACCGCGGCGCCAGCACCATGACCACCTGGCGGCCTTCGAAGCGCGGCTCTTGCTCGATCTTGGCAATCTTCGCGGTGTCGACCTTGACCCGGTCCAAGAGCTTATAGCCGAGCTCCTGGTGCGCCATTTCGCGGCCGCGAAACCGCAGCGTCACCTTGACCTTGTCGCCTTCCTGGAAGAAGCGCTCCATCGACCGCATCTTCACGTCGTAATCGTGATGATCGATCATCGGCCGCAGCTTGATCTCCTTGATCTCGACGACCTTCTGCTTCTTGCGCGCCTCGGCGGCTTTCTTCTGCGCCTGATATTTGTATTTGCCGTAATCGAGAATTTTTGCGACCGGCGGCACCGAATTCGGTGCGATCTCTACCAAATCGAGGCCGGCCTCCTGGGCCATGGCAATCGCTGCCTCGATTTCGGTGACGCCCTTGTTGGCGCCGTCTTTGTCGATGAGTTGGACCTCGCGTACGCGGATCTCCTCGTTGATGCGCGGACCCTCCTTGGCGGCGGGTTGCGGCGCTCTGCTGGGGCGACGAATGGGTTTTGTCTCCTTCGGTGGTTGCAGTAAACGCGGAGAATCGGGAGTTTCCGGGCATAAGTCAACGACAATGCGCGTTGCGTGTCTGGCGTGATTGATGTTTCGTCACCCGGCTCAGGATGACGGAAGCGGCGATGAACGATAACAGCCTGAAATTCCTGCACATTGGCGACGGCGCCGCGCGGCGCGGTATCGCCGTGCGGGCGCAGGCGGGCGTCGCGCCCGGGCTGTTCTGGCTCGGCGGCTACAAGTCCGACATGAAGGGCACCAAGGCTGAGGCGCTGGCCGACTGGGCGGCGGAAGCCTCCCGCGCCTGCGTGCGGTTCGACTATTCCGGCCACGGCGAGTCCGAAGGCGCCTTCACCGACGGCACCATCGGCCGCTGGCTCGCCGACAGTCTCGCCGTGTTCGATGCCTGCTGCAGGGGGCCGCAAATCCTGATCGGCTCGTCCATGGGCGGCTGGCTGGCGCTGCTGCTGACGCGGGAATTAAAGCGCCGCGGGCACGACGGCGCTGCCTCCATTGCCGGCATGGTGCTGATCGCGCCGGCGGTGGATTTTACCGAAGAGCTGATGTGGAAGCGCTTCACGCCGGAGATCAAGCGCGAGCTCGAGGCGACCGGCGTCTGGGCGCGGCCGTCGCAATATGCGGCGGAGCCTTATCTGGTGACGCGGCAATTGATCGAGGAAGGGCGCAAGCATCTCTTGCTCGGCGGCTTGATCGAGACCGGCTGTCCGGTGCGCATTTTGCAAGGCGTCGAGGATCCCGACGTGCCGTGGCAGCACGCCGTCGAACTGACCTCGCGGCTGGCCAGCGACGACGTCGTGCTCACGCTGGTCAAGGACGGCGACCACCGCCTGTCGCGGCCGGAGGATATCGAGCGCCTGATCGCGGCGGTGAAGGAATTTTAGCTTGCGGCGGCCGCGGCGGCCGCGACGTCCTCGAACGCCACGCCGATCTGGTCGGCAGTGCGCCACACCACGCGGCAGGTGCGCCGCGTGCGGCCTTGTTCGAAGGTCAGCTCGAAGGTCTCCGGCAGGCCATAGGTGTTGGCGAGCTTCAGGCAGGCGCCGCTCGACGTAATGTTTTGCACGGTGCAGTGAATCATCGATCCGCGGTGCGGCGGGATGATTTTGGCGCCGCGCAACACGCGGGTGCGGGTGACGTCTCTGCGTTCCTTGTCGTCGGTGTCGTCGTTCATGATGCGGTGGTGCCTGCGCGACGGCGCGAGTTCGAGCGCCAGCGTGCGTTATAGCGTTCAAAACTTACGGATCGGCGAACGTTGAGGTGCGCGGGAAGTTAACGGCGCTGAACCATTTCGACGAAATTTTTTGCTGCATCCACCGCAAACGCAAAGCGGGAGGCTTGAAGCCTCCCGCTCTTACGCAACGCATGCTCAACTGACACACACGCACTAAACCGGCAAAGCCTTAGCCCTTGCCGACAACATCGACCGTGACCGCACCGAGCCCGGCAATGCCGATGGCGTGGGCCGCTCCCGGCGTCAGGTCGATGATGCGGCCTTTGACGAAAGGCCCGCGATCGTTGATGCGGACCACGACGGAGCGGCCGTTGCTGGTGTTGGTCACCCGCACCATGGTGCCGAACGGCAGGGTGCGATGAGCCGCGGTCATACCCGAAGCCACCACCCGTTCGCCGGTGGCGGTTGGCCCCTCGGAATAAACTGAAGCAATTCCGCTTTGCGCCGATGCAATCGTTGGTATTGAGATAGTAGAAATAACAAGAGCTGAAAGTACAACGATCTTTGTCAGGCTATTGCCAGCCATGATCTTCCTATTCAGTAGTTGATGGGATGGGTGAAGTGGCTCGTTGGTCTTGAGCCATGCCCGCTAAGACAGGCCAAATATGTTCATTGTGCGACGCAGCATTTTTGCCTAATCTTTATGCGGTAACCGGTTCCTGCCGCTGTGGCGGGCAGCGCGCGCAAGCCATTGTTATCAAAGGAGAAAAATGAGGCGCCGCTGGTGCAAAAGCGGCGCCATGCACGAGCGGGATTCAGCTCTGCGTGCGGTGCGGAATCAAAACGGCGCCGTCGGCCGTTGTTCTAACTGGCCTGCCGGGTCATCGATTCGACGGGGACGATTACGCCTGGACGGCAGCGGCCGTCGGTAGCTCGTAGCTTTTGAATTGGTCGCGCAGCGCGGTTTTCAGAATCTTTCCGGTCGCGGTGTGCGGGATTTCGGGCACGAAGGCGACGTCGTCGGGCATCCACCACTTGGCGATCTTGCCGTCGAGAAACGACAATAGCTCCGCCTTGGTCGCCGTCTGCCCCGGCTTGAGCACGACGATGAGCAGCGGCCGCTCGTCCCATTTCGGATGGCGCACGCCGATCACCGCGGCCTCCGCCACTTTGGGATGGCCGACCGCGAAGTTCTCGATGTCGATCGAGGAGATCCACTCGCCGCCCGACTTGATCACGTCCTTGGAGCGGTCGGTGATCTGCATGTAGCCGTAGGGGTCGAGGGTAGCGACGTCGCCGGTATCGAAATAGCCGTTGTCGTCGAGGATCGAGCCCTCTTCCTTGAAGTAGGCGCGCGCCACCGACGGCCCGCGCACCTTTAGCCGGCCGAACTTTTTGCCGTCGCGCGGCAATTCGGTGTCGGCGTCGTCGGTGATCTTCATGTCGACGCCGAACGGCGGATGGCCTTGCTTCATCTGCACGTCGAGCCGGGCTTCGCCGGTCAGCGCGGCATATTCGGGCTTGATCGAGCCGAGCGTGCCGAGCGGGCTCATCTCGGTCATGCCCCAGGCGTGCAGCACATCGACCTCGTAGTGCTCCTGGAATTTTTGCGTCATCGCGCGCGGGCACGCCGAGCCGCCGATCACCACCTTCTTCAGGTATGGCAGCTTCAGATTGTTGGCTTCGAGATGCTGCAGCAGCATTAGCCACACCGTGGGCACCGCGGCGGTGAAGCTGACCCGGAAGGTGTCGAGCAATTCGTAGATCGAGGCGCCGTCGAGCTTTGAGCCAGGCATCACCATGGCGGCGCCGACCATCGGCGAGGTCAGCGCCAGCCCCCAGCAATTGGCGTGGAACATCGGCACCACCGGCATGATCACGTCGCGCGAGGCAACTCCCATGGCGTCGGGCTGCGCCGCAATCATCGAGTGCAGCACGTTGGAGCGGTGCGAATAGACCACGCCCTTCGGGTTGCCGGTGGTACCCGACGTGTAGCACATGCCGGCCGCGGTATTTTCGTCAAAAGTTTTCCAGTTGAAGTCGCCGTCGACGTCGGCGATCCAGTCCTCGTAGGGCACGGCATTCTTCAACGTGGTCGCCGGCATATGCGCGGCGTCGGTCAGCACCACATATGTCTCGATCGACTTCAGCTTGTCGGCGATTTTTTCCAGAAGCGGCACGAAGGTCAGGTCGACCAACACGATGCGGTCTTCGGCATGATTGACGATCCAGATGATCTGCTCGGGGAACAGGCGCGGATTGACGGTGTGATAGATGGCGCCGATGCCCATGATGCCGTACCAGGCCTCGAGATGCCGCCAGCTGTTCCAGGCCAAGGTCGCTACCCGATCGCCGAGCTTGATGCCGTCCTTGCTGAGCCGCTGCGACACCCGTAGCGCCCGCTTGCGCAGATCGGCGTAGGTCGTGGTGTGGAACGGGCCTTCGATCGAGCGCGTGATGACCTGCCGCTCGGCATGATAGGTCGCGGCGTGGTCGAGGATGCGGTTGCACAAGAGCGGCCAGTCCTGCATCAGGCCAAACATGATGTCCCCTCCCACGGGTCGTGCATTGTTACTTTGGGCCGCGGCGTCCGCCGGCAGCCGCCCTAAATTAACCGCCTGCGGCCGCTAGGCAAATACCGTTCGCTTGAAGGCGGGGGCACGGTTGGCTTAAAGCATGCAAGCCTGAGATTGCGGCGGGGCGCGGGGAGCTGTGGCGTGAAGATTTGCGGCGTAAAAGCTGCCTTTGCCCTCGGCGTTCTGCTGTGCGCGAGCCATGGGGCGTCGGCGCAATTGGCGCTGGTCCCGCAGGCCAAGCACGCCCGAGCCGAGCGCGCCCCGCCGGCCCCGGTGGCCCCGGTGGCCTTGCCGCAGGAATTCGCCCCGCCGCAGGAAGCCTATGCGGCATTCCCGGAAGAGCCCGTCGCCGCGGCGGCGCCGGCGGCGCCTTCGGCCTGCCAGGTGCGACTTGCCAAGATCGCGGTGTTCCAGCCACTGCCGACCCTGGTCGGACCCGGCGAATGCGGCGCCGTCGATGCGGTGCATCTGGACGCCGTGATCCTGCCCGACCAGAGCAAGGTGGCGGTCACGCCGGCGGGGATATTGCGCTGTCCGATGGCCGAAGAGCTGGCGCACTGGGTGCGCGACGACGTGGCGCCGACGGCGACCAAACTCGGCTCGCCGCTGCGCGTGCTCGACAATTTCGATTCTTACGAATGCCGCGGCCGCAACCGGGTGCGCGGCGCCACCTTGAGCGAGCACGGTCGCGCCGACGCCATCGACGTCCGTCTGTTCAAGCTCGCCGACGGCCGCTCGCTGACCTTGACCGACGTGAACGTCGACAAAACCTGGCGCGAAACCATCAAGGCCAGCGTCTGCGCGCGGTTCTCCACCGTGCTCGGTCCCGGCTCCGACGGCAATCACGAAGAGCACATCCATCTCGATCTCGCCGAGCGGCGCAACAATTACAAGCTCTGCGAATGGGACGTCCGCGTGCCGCCGCCGCCGCCCGCGGTCGCGCAAGCAGAGGACGCGCCGCCGCCGGCCGAGGCTGCGGCCACCGAGGGCGACGACGACACGGCGCTGATTCCGCTCGATATGGTGCCGCTGCCGCGGCCGCGGCCGAAACTGGCCGAGGACGCGTCAGCCCGGGCAAAAAAATCCGAACGCAACTAGCGAGCACAGCAAAGCTGCAAAACTTCGCGTCAACTGCTCGGCAGTTTTGCGCGACAGTTTTGAAAAAAGTTAGCGACCGTCGCAATCAAGTCCTAGGAGATTTGGGCGCACCGTCCTGGCGAGGGCGATTTCTGCTGGGCTGGGCTCATGCAGGATTGGATGCTCATATCGGCGCCGCTGGCGCTGACTCTTTATTTCCTGGCCTTCCAAGACCAGTTTAGAATGTTGTTGTCCTGGCTGAGCGCGCTGGTGAATTAGGCCGCCTGCTCATAACGGTGCGGCGGGCCGAAGCTTTTCCAGCAATCGCGGCATGGCTCCGGCAGAACGCTGCGCGATGACGACGAATAGGTTGCCGCGTTCTCAATCGGCCACGCCAAAAGCATCGACCGGTCGCCCGGCGTCCGCGCGCGCGCCTCCGGGTTCAATAGCTTTTGGCGCCAAGCGCGCTTGACGCTTGTCTCGGTATGAAATGCGCGAGAAAGCGTTCGCATCGATCGCCGCGATGGCCATGCGCATCGCCGCTTCTGCGGCCGTTGCATCCATGCCGGTGATGAATTTGTCGAGCGCTCGGCGGCGGCGGGCCATGGCCCTTAACAGGGCTTTCCCATTGGCGCGCTCGACGCTCGCGCGCCACTTCCCCGGCTCTCGCTCGAAAGCCTTGACGACAAACTGCTTGTACTCCATGGCGACCCCCCGTCGCGCATGAGTCTGTCGCGCATTATGGCGGGCGCTGGGCGGTATTATGTTACAATGCTGGACCGGTCGCCTTAAATGCGGCCGCAGCCGAGAGCGGAATTGCCGGTCCCCTTCGGGCAAAAAATAACGCTGCCGGGATCGCACCAGCCGCGCAATTCAGTTCTTCACCGGCCCGGTGTTAAGTCGTCTTTTTCGGAGCCCGCGTCGCCATACAGCCGCAGACCACAAGTGCGATCATGACGGCAAGAAAGATTCCAAGTTCCACCATGCTCATTCTCCGTCGCCCTGCATGGGGTGGCATCAAGTCTTGCGCAGTAACGCGGGGAGCTTAGCAGCATTGGCGGCAGCGAGTCTTGCCTCGCTGCGGGTAAAAAGCTTCTTTACCGGCCCGCGGCTGCGGGCCACCGATGGAAGCCTCGATTGTGAACGAGCTCATTGAACAGATCCGGCTGACTGCTCGCGCTCTTGCGGAGTTCGGCAGCCATTTGTTCGATCCGACGATCAGGCTCGGGGTGACCGGCCTTGCCAACGCCGGCAAGACCGTCTTCATCACCGCGCTGGTTCATGGCCTGCTGCGCGGCGGCCGTTTTCCGGTGTTCGAGGCGATGGCCACCGGCCGCATCGCGCGCGCCTATTTGGCGCCGCAGCCGGACTATGCGGTGCCGCGCTTCGATTACGAGAGCCACCTGGAGGCGCTGGTCGATAAACGGCAGTGGCCTCACTCGACGCGGCAAATCAGCGAATTGCGCCTCGTCATCGACTATCAATCGCAGCGCGGCCAGCAGCGCGCGCTCACCCTCGATATCGTCGACTATCCGGGCGAATGGCTGCTCGATCTGCCGCTGCTCGACAAAAGCTATGAGGCATGGGCGGCGGAGAGCGTGAGTCTCTCCAGGCTCGGGCCGCGCGCCGGCCTCGCCAAGGATTGGAATTCCTATCTGGCGACGCTCGACCCACACGGCGTCGAGGACGAGCAGGCGGCGCTGACCGCGGCAAAGCTCTTCACCGCGTATCTGAAAGCCTGCCGCGACCAGAACTATGCGATGAGTCTGTTGCCGCCCGGACGGTTTCTGATGCCGGGCGATCTCGACCATACGCCGGCACTGACGTTTGCGCCGCTCGATGTCGCAGGCGACGGTGTTGCGCCGAAAGGATCGCTCTGGGCGCTGATGCGTCGCCGCTATGACGCCTATCGGGACATCGTGGTGCGGCCTTTTTTCCGCGATCACTTTGCCCGGCTCGACCGCCAGATCGTGCTGGTCGATACCTTGGCGGCGATCAATGCCGGCCCCGACGCGGTTCTCGATCTCGAACGCGCGCTGGGGCAAGTCCTCGACTGTTTTCAAATCGGCCGCAAAACCGTCTTGAGCACGATGCTGCGTCCACGCATCGACCGCATCCTGCTGGCGGCGACCAAGGCCGATCATCTGCATCATACCAGCCACGACCGGCTCGAAGCCGTGCTGAAGCGCATGACGCAAGCGGCCACGGCGAAAGCCGAGCTCGCCGGCGCGCAGGTCGATGTCGCCGCGCTCGCCGCGGTGCGCGCCACCCGCGAAGCAACGGTGCGGCGGGCGCGCCAAGAGCTGCCTTGCATTCTCGGCGTGCCGGTTGCCGGTGAGGTGCTGGCGGGCGAAACGTTCGACGGCGAGACCGAGGCGGCCATGTTTCCCGGCGACTTGCCCGACGACCCCAACGAACTGTTCCGCAGTGACGCCAGCGCGTTTCGCGGCATCGCCACGACCTCGCCGCAGAACGCCGATTTTCGTTTCCTGCGCGTGCGGCCGCCGCTTCTGGAAACGACGGAGCGCGGCATACCCGCGCTGCCTCACATTCGCCTCGACCGCGCGCTGCAATTCCTGATCGGAGACCGGCTGCAATGAGCAAAACCTGGCCGCATCGGCCGCCCGCGGTCTTTCGCCTCGACGACGATCACGTGATGGTCGGCTTGGCCAAGGACGACGCCGCCAGACGCGCCGTGCAGGTGATACCGGAGCCCGACACCGAGACGTCGGTCATCGCCGTCGACGATCCGCTGCAATGGCGGCGACGCGGTTTCCGCTGGGGCGCGCTGTTTTGGGGCGCCGTGGGCGGCTTGATCTTGCTCGCCGCCGGTCTCGGGGCGGTTCGCCTGATCGAGGATCTGTTCGCGCGCAATCAGGAATTCGGCTTTCTCGGCTTGGCGCTCGCCGTCATGGCCGCGGTCGCGTTTTTGGTCGTGGTCATTCGCGAGACCATGGGGCTGGCGCGGCTTGCGACCATAGAAAAACTTCATCGGCGCGCCTCGGATACGCTTTTGAGCGACGATCGCCAGGAGGGCCTCGCCGTCGCCCACGCGCTTTTGGCGCTGACGCGCCGCATGCCGCGGCTCGCCCGCGGCCGCGCAACGATGGAAAGTCATCTCGGCGATATCATCGACGGCGCCGACATGGTGCGGGTTGCCGAGCGCGAACTGATGGCGCCGCTGGATCAGCAGGCGCGTCGCATCGTCACCGCGGCGGCAACGCGGGTGTCGGCCTTCACCGCGGTGAGCCCGCGCGCCGCCGTCGACGTGCTGTTCGTGTTCGGCTCCGCCATGCTCCTGGTACGCCGGCTGTCTTTGCTGTACGGCGCGCGACCGGGTGCGCTCGGCCTGGTGCGGCTGATGCGTCTTGTGGTCGTGCATCTGGCGATGACCGGGGGCATGGCGACCACCGACGGCCTCGTTCAACAGATGCTCGGCCATGGCATCGCCGGCAAATTGTCGGCGCGGCTCGGCGAGGGCCTGCTCAACGGTTTCCTCACCGCGCGCCTGGGTCTCGCCGCAATCGACGTCGTGCGGCCGCTGCCGTTCACCGTCCTACCGCGGCCGACGGTGAGCAATCTGATGAGCGACGTACTGCGCGGCTTCGGCGAAAAAGCAGAAGCGCCGCTGTCGAAAGACCCCGATCTATCGCGCGGCTAGATCTTCCACCTAGCGCAACGCCAGCGTCATGCCGCCGAGACCGAGCGAAACCTGAAAGCCGGCCTGAACGCCTTGCAACTGGAGAACGACGCCGTTGCCGTTCTGCAGCGTCGCCACTTGGCCGCCGCCCACAAAGGAGCCGCCGGCGCCCGCACCCGCATAGGTGCCGGCGATGGCGCCAGGGCTCGTCAAATTGCTCGCGGTGCCGACCAGGTCCACCGCCGCGACGCCAAGGCTGCCGAGGCCGATGCCGCTGACGGCGAGCCGATATCTGTGGCCATGATAGTACAAGACGCCGTTGCCGCCGCCGACACCGATGATGAATCCCACTTTGACGATGTGCAGGCGCACCTGGCCCGTGGTCTGCGCCTGCGAGGGCGTCGCAGCGCCCAGCAGCATGACCGCCAATGACACCGCAGCCGCAGCCATTTTCATTGTACGCGTGAAGACCAGCATCGACGCCTCCCGATTGCTTGATTTTGCCGTTCCGTTCGTCCGGAGCGGAGCAGTAACACAATTTCCGACGGTCTCACATATTGGACCGCGGTCCAATAGGCGCACCCGAGGCCTAAGGAAAAGCGGCGCCGTCGGCGCTCAATGCGCGTAGATCAAGCACGTCGTCGTGCCGTGCGCGAGAATGCGGCCGTCCTTGTCGGTCAATTTTCCCTCGGCGGTACCGACGCGGCGCCCGCAGCTGATGACCTTGCCTTCGGCCTTCACCAGGCCGGTCTGCGGCGTGATGGGCCGAACGAGCGAAATCTTGAATTCGAGCGTCGTTTGCGCAAAGCCCTTGTCCAGCATCGACTGCACGGCGAGCCCCATGGCGCTGTCGAGCAAGGTCGCGGCAAGGCCGCCGTGGACCGTGCCCGCGGGATTGCGGTGCCTCTCGTTGGGTGTTGCGGCGGCGACAACGCGGCCCTTGGCAACCTCGACGATGTCATAGCCGAGCGTTTCCGCCATCGCGTTCAACGGCAGTGTGCCGTCGACCAGCCCCTGGACGAATTCGAGACCGCTCATGGCGCGTTGGCGGTCGTCATCGATGACGCCGAAACGTTTGCCGACGGAAGATTGCGTCATGAATTGCGCTCCGCACGAGTTGGCGGCGCGGCGGCTACAGCACCGGCGGCACGACCAATATTCTCAGACGTTGAGAGGGTCGCCCGGGAGTATCTCCAGAACCACCCGTTTTCTGCTGGACCAATCGCCGTGGCTTCAGCCCTTGCGCGCCTGATGCTTGTCGATCGCCGCCTGCACCGCGGCGCGCGACTGATCGCCGGCGCTGGCGTATTTCGCCTTGGCGTCGTCGTAGCTCCATTGCCGCAGTTCGTTTGAGTTGCGCTGGAAGTGCGGATGGACGTAGCGCGCCATCAGCTCGTAGCTTTTTTTGGTCGCCGGCCAGTCGGCCCAGTTGTGTGCCAACAAGAGCACGCCGCCGAAGCCGCCGCTCGAGCCGCGCCACAGCCGCTCGAAATGGCGGATGCAATCGTCCGGCGTGCCGATGCAGGCGATGCCCGACGATACCAGATACTCGGCCGGGTCGCTGGTGATGTCGGGCGGCACGATGGGGAAGGTCGCCACTTCGGCGAAATAGCGCTTAAAATCTTCGAGGCCGAATTTCATGTCGGCGCGCGCCTGCTCGCGTGTCTCCGCCACGTGCGCAAAAGTGACGATGCGCCACTTCTTGCGGTCCGCGATCTTGCCGTGCGCTTTCGCGCTTTCTTCGTAGACGCCCCAGTTGCTGGCGTGGGCCTTGAGCGCATCGTCCGAAGTGCCGCCGATCGAGAGCATGCCGATGCCGTGCTTGCCGGCCGACAGCGCGCCGGTCGGCGAGCGCGCCGACGCCACCGCCATCTCCATCATCGGCTGCGAATAGCTTTTGAACTGCAGGCGCGCTTCGTGCAGATCAAACCAGTCGGTCTTTCTGGTCACCGTGCCGCCCTGCATCAGCTCCATGATGACGTCGAGCGATTCGTCGAGCTTGCGCCGCTGATCCTCGGCCTTGAGGCCCATCTTGATCGCGTCATAGACCAACGAGCCCGGCCCGACGCCGAACATGGCGCGGCCGCGCGTCATGTAGTCGAGCTGCATCATGCGGCCCGCGACGGTGAACGGGTTGTGATAGGGCAGCGAGACCACGCCGGTGCCGAGCCGGATGTGGCGGGTGCGCTCGGCCGCGGCGGCAATGAACATTTCCGGGCAGGCGATGATCTCGTAGCCGCCCGAATGGTGCTCGCCGATCCAGGCCTCGTGATAGTTCAGCCGGTCGAGATGGACCAGAAGCTCCATGTCGCGCTCGAGCGCCAGCAGCGGGTTTTCGGTCAGCGCATGGAACGGCGCCAGGAAAATGCCGGTTTTCAAAAACCTGTCTTGCATGGGGATGATCTTCTTCGCGAGGGTTCCGCTACCGTAGCATAACCGATCGGCGCGGTTATTTGGACAAGGCGGACGCGATGCAAATGCCGCCCTTGTTCTGCCGTCGTCTTCGCGTCACTTTGGCAATAGCGCCCGTCACCATCGCCGCACCGGGGGCGCCGACGGAGATCGAGTTGGACAGGGTTACCACAGTACCGGCCGCGACCGGAGTGAACGCGTCATCCACGGGGTTTCGGGCCATCATCTATATCGTCGCCTTCGTCACCGGCGCGATCGTGATGAGCTTTGAAATGCTCGGATCGCGCTATCTCAATCCTTATTTCGGCAGCGGCATCTATACCTGGGCGGCGCTGATTTCGACGGTGCTGGCGGCGCTCACCGCCGGCTATTTCCTCGGCGGCTTCATCGCCGATCGCACGGTGTCGGCATCGGTCCTCGGCGCGATCGTCAGTGTGGCGTCGCTGTACCTCCTGGCACTGCCGAGCTTTGCCGACGTCATATTGGGACTGGTGTCCAACACCATGGACGACGTGCGGCTCGGCAGCCTCGCTGCCGCGCTCGCCATCATGAGCCTGCCGGTGGCGCTCTTCGGGGTCTATTCGCCATTTGCGATCAGGCTGGTGTTGCGCGCCGCCCAGCATTCGGGAACGATTTCCGGCGCCGTCTATGGCGTTTCCACCGCGGGCTCGATCGCCGGCACGCTGGGCACGACATTCTTTCTCATCCCGACGATCGGAACGCGCGCGATCACGCTCTTGCTGGGGGCTGCCGGCCTGTGCTGCGGGCTCTTGTTGTTTGCGCTCGGCCGGCTGCATCGGCCGGGAAAGGGCGCCGCGGTCTTGGCCGCGCTCGCGGTGCTCGTGTTCGGTGGCGGTCGCGCCTGGTCGGATGATGTGATCGACGCCAACGTGCGCGCGCAAATGCTCAAGCACGGCGACGGCCGGGTCGCGCATCTGGAAACCGAGTACAACAATTTGTTTATCGACAAGCACGGCTCGATGCTTGGGCTGAGCAGCATGTACACGGGCCGGCCCAATTACATCGAATCGATCGTCGACCTCAAAGACCCCGATGCCATGCCGGTCCCTTACAATCAGACCATGACGGCGGCGCTCGCTTACCCCAAGGCGCTAAAGCGCATCCTGATGATCGGGCTTGGCGCCGGATCGATATCGACCTATCTGGGGCGGGCCATGCCGGATGCCCAGATCGACGTGGTGGAGCTCGACCCCGGCGTCATCGGCGCGGGCAAGGACTATTTCGGTCTGCGCGAGACCGAGCGGGTTCGGCTCATTGCCGGCGACGGCCGCGTCTATCTCAACCGCAACAAAGATCTTTACGACCTTATCCTGCTGGATGCATTTCGCGATCTCGGCATTCCATTCCATCTGCTGACGCGGGAGTTTTATGGGCTGGTCAAGGAGCATCTCGCCCCCGGCGGCGCCATGGCGTCCAACGTCGCCGCCAACACCAAACTTTATCTCTCGACCTTGGTCACCTTGGGCGCGGTATTTCCGACCGTCGATGCTTATCCCGATTGGCTCGACCGCAGCGAGGCGCAGGTGATTGCGGTCGCCATGCCGGCGCCGCGGCCGGCCGCGGACGCGTTGCAGCAATCCGCCATCGCGCTGCAGCAGCAGTATCGTTTTCGCTATCCGTTGCCCGCTCTCGTCGGCAAACGGCTCACGGAGCCGAATTCGGAAGGCGGCGAGTTGCTGACCGACGATTTCGCGCCGGCCGATCTTTATCGGGTCACGCCCGTCAAATTGCCGAAGCGGCAATAAAGCGCCCGCGACCGCCGACGAGGCTGGCGCGTGATGGTTTTTGCTGCGGTGCGTCAAACCTCGCCGATCCAGTCCCTGTGACGCGCGTCACACCGTCCGCCAAAGGATGTGCGTATACAAGCAGGGGCGGCGCCGATTGGGGGGACGGGAACAATGGCGGCCTATTTCATCTCCGATGCTTCCGTGAAGAATCGCGAGGCTTTGGGCATGTTTCGCGCGCGGGCGCTTGCATCGATCACGCGCCATGGCGGTCGCTACTTGGCGCGCGCCGGCTTGGTCGAACCGGTTGAAGGCGACTGGAAACCAAGCGCGATCATCATCATCGAATTTCCCGATATGGAGCGGGCGAGGACCTGGTATCGATCCGCCGAATATGCCTCAGCGCTTACGATCCGCGACGACGCCATCAGCCGCGACATGATTCTTGTCGAGGGAATGAGTTAACGATGAAACGTCGGCGCCGGATCATTCCTCCGGCAACGATAGCTCACTGACACAAGAACTGCTCACCCGAGCGGCCGAAGCAGAATTTTTTGCCGACATTGACGAGCTGAACGCGCCGGTTGACGCCCGAGGTCGGATGCGCCGGATCGCGCAATTGCTCCTCGCCCATGCCGACCGCATCCAGCACGGCGGGATTGACCCCGAAGGGTTCGACCAAGGCTTCGCGGATCGCTTCGGCGCGGCGCTGGCTTAAACCCACATTGGACTGGCGGCTGCCGACCGAATCGGTGTGGCCGATCACCAGAAAGCCATAGCCGAGCAAGAGCGGATGATGCAGCGCGTCGGCGATGGCGCCCACGGTGCGATAGGACGACGGCCGGATGACCGCCGAACCGAAGTCGAAATCCACCTCGACGACGAATTGCGTCAGCCCTTCGAGTTGCGGGAAACTCATCGGCCGCGGCGGCAGCGCGCCGGGATTGTCGCGGATGTAATCCAGCACGGCCTGGCGCATCTGGGCGCCGGTCATGGAAAGTCTGTTGTTGCCGCTGACATTGGCCAGGCTGGTGGCCATCTGCGACGAATTGATCGATTGTTGCGCCAGAGCGGCGGTGACGACGGCGGTGCAGAATAGCGCGCCGGCGGCGAGCGTGTGATGGAGCTTCATGGCCGCGCCTTTTCCGTAGCCCAACCGGTATCGACGAAGGTCTGGTAACAGCGCGGGCTCATCGCTTGCGGCGCGAGGCCCGCCATGCATGTCACCAGATTGGCATCGGCAAACGACGTGCCGCACAAGCGCAAGATATCCGCGCTACAAACGTCGCCGATATCGCGCTGCGCCGTCGCCCGCCGCGTGATCGATGCATAGACCACGCCGGTGGTCTGCTGGCATTGCGGCGACATCCTCGCCGCATTGGCGTCGAAGCACGCGCGCAGACGCGGACCGAGCGGCACGCCCTTGCAGAATCTGGCGATGTCGTTTTTGCACACCGTGGCGATCTGCGAGATTGCTTCGGCGTAGCTCATCGTCTGCGCCGAGGCGGCGCTCACGCCAGCGAGCACAATCGACGACGCCAGGACCAATGAGATTCGCCGCATTGCCTTGCCCTCCTACCCGAATATCCTTTTACTTCTACTTCAAATTTTTGGCCGGCGATCGATCGAGATCAACGCGCCGGCGCCGCACTCGAGAATCAAACAGCAAGAGGCTGCCACAGGCAGCCTCTCGGAGAACGCGATTATCGGATCAATTGCACGGACGGCACCAGCAACGGTACGGGCCGCAAGCTCTGACATAACCGGGCCCGCAGTACGGGCCTGGGCCCTGGCACGCCACCTGTTTGACGATCGGTGTGGAGTTTTGCACGAGCGCGTGAATGCCCGCTCCGGCAGATGCTTGGGCGTTCGCCGACATATTGATCGTAACCAGGACGGCTGTCGCCGCAGCCAAAGTCATCGTGAATTTTCTCATCAGATTCTCCGGGTTATTGCGATAATGCGAGGGTGGACGACTGGGAATATTACGCTGCTTCGCCGCCGTTGTGGAGACGCCCATATCGGTCATGCAGCGCATTCAAGGACAAGTTGGTGGACGGGGATACCTCCACCTCTATAGGGTTTCCGCACCGCTGAGATAGCCTCATGTAAACGGCGGCGAAGATCGGGACGGGGAAATGCCGACACGACGTCATCTGTTGCGAGTTCTCGGTGGCGCCTGCGCGGCAGCAAGCTTGCCGGCGCGCGCCGCCGAATTTCCATCCGGCCCGATCACTTTCATCGTGTCGTTTCCGGCGGGCGGCAGCATCGACGTCGTGGTGCGGGCGATGGCGGGACGGCTGCAGGAGCAATTCGGCAAAGCGATCGTCGTCGAGAATCGCGCCGGCGCCGGCGGCGTCTTGGCCGCGGGCGACGTCGTCAAAGCAGCCGCTGACGGGCAGACGCTATTGGCCGCGGCGAGCTCGCTTGCCGCCAACCCGACGCTGGTCAAAGCGCTGCCCTACGACACCCTTAAGGATTTGCAGGCGGTGGCGCTGATCTTCCGCACGCCGCTGGTGCTGGTGGTCGATCCGAAATTGCCCGTTCATTCGGTGGCCGAGCTGGTGGCGCTGTTGAAAGCAAAACCCGGCCAGATCAATTTCGGCCACGGCGGCCCCGGCTCGGCGATCCATCTGGCCGGCGAGTTGTTCCAGGTCATGACCGGCACGACCATGACCGGCGTCTCCTATCGCGGCGCGCCGCTGGCGCTCAACGACGTCATGGGCGGTCACGTGGCGCTGATGTTCGCCGATGCGGGCAGCGTCATGGGGCAGATCAATGCCGGCACGGTGCGGCCGCTCGGCGTGTCCTCGACGATCCGCGTTCCGGCGCTGCTCGATGTTCCCACCATCGACGAAGCGGGCGTGCCCGGATTCGACGCGGTCGGCTGGACCTTGATCTGCGCGCCGGCGGCGACGCCGAAGCCGGTCGTCGAGCGGCTGAACGCCGAACTCAAGAAGGCTGCGGCCGCGCCCGAGCTGCAATCGCTGATGATCAAGCTCGGCACCGTTCCGGTGCAAAGTCCGGCGCCCGCCGAGCTGCAAAAATTTCTGGCGTCCGAAATCGAACGCTGGGGCGATCTCATCAAACGGGCCGGCGTCGCCAATACGCTTTAGGCGTAACCGCAGATCTCCATGATTCGGCAATGAGGATGGAATGAGCGAAGAAGACGTTTTGCGTGCAAAGACCGCCACACTGGCGCGCATGCTGAACCTGCAAGGTACGATCGGGATGTTCGGCCACGTCTCGATCCGCGTGCCGGGCACCGACAAGTGCTTCATCAGCCCCGGCGCCAGCACCGATAAAACCACGGTCCGCCCCGAGCAGATTTTTACCTACAATATCGACGGCACCATCATCGACAATCCCGGCGGCCTGATCCCACTGGAATGGCGCATCCACACCCAAATCCATCGCGACCGGCCCGATGCCATGTGCGTCTGCCACCTGCACGCGCCGCACGCGCGCGCGCTCGGCATCGCCGGCAAGCCGTTGCGGCCGGTGTTTCTGCACGGCTCGTTTCTCTGCACCGGCGTGCCGACCTGGGACAATCCGCGGCTCGTGGTCATGGATAGCCAGGCCGCCGACCTGTCCCGCGCACTCGGCAATCACCGGGTCGCGCAGATGCGCGGCCACGGCAGCGTCGTGGTCGGCACAACCGCCGAGGAGGCATTTTTCGCCTGCACGTTTTTGGAAGAGAACGCGCAAATCCAGTTGCAGGCGGAAATAATGGGCGGCGCTATTCCCTTGAGCGAAGACGAGGCGCGCGATTGCGCCGCGGGCACCTTCAATCCGCGGCTGTTTGCGCTGTTATGGACGTTCTACGAGAACAAGGTGAGGCTGGACTAATGATGACCGGACATCGGCCGTCAGAACTGCGGTAATGTGCGACACTGCTTGCATGCAATGCTGTGATAGATTTTGTTCCGGATTTGAGGGCACCCCATGAAGCGACGCGACTTTATCGCAGCACTCGGCGGTGCCATCGTGACGTGGCCGCTCGCCGCCCGCGCGCAGCAGGACAATGCGCCGCGGCGCCTCGGCGTGCTGATGCCATCCGCGCCTGACGATCAGGAGGTGAAGAAAGAGCTGGCCGGGTTTACCAGACAAATGCAAAGCCTGCGTTGGACGGAAGGCGGCAACCTCCGCGTCGACTACCGCTGGTCGGGCGGCGACAGCCAGAAACTCCAAGCTCACGCCAAGGAACTGGTCGACGCCCGGCCGGACGTCATCTTCGTGCGAAGCACGCCTGCCACCGCTGCGCTTTTGAAGAACACGCGCAGCATCCCCATCGTGTTCGCGGTGGTGTCCGATCCGGTCGGCGAAGGATTTGTCGCTAGCGTCGCGCGGCCGGGCGGAAACGTCACCGGCTTCACCAATGCCGAGGCGTCGCTGTCGGGAAAATGGCTGGGACTTCTCAAAGAGGTCGCGCCCAAGATGGGGCGTGCGGGATATTTGTTCGATC
>Ga0210405_10002455_pt1 | contig 19226 bp, 11 predicted proteins | sample IncBWH11MmetaG_FD_155492 | JGI IMG/M metagenome (GOLD analysis project Ga0210405, IMG submission 155492) | Forest soil microbial communities from Barre Woods Harvard Forest LTER site, Petersham, Massachusetts, United States - Inc-BW-H-11-M | ecosystem: Environmental > Terrestrial > Soil >... | reverse complement strand
ATCCCGACGGCGATGGCTTCTCCGGCCACGGCTGCCGCGGCGGAGCCGAGCCCCAGCTCCCGTTTTATGACGGCTTCTTCTGGCGGTACAGGTGGCATCGTTGCTTTTGCAAATGGATCAGGGTTGTTGCAGTCTCTGCAGCTCCACGCGCGGGGAAGCCTATACTACTAGCTAAGAATTGCTCTAATGCTTTTGCAGTATCGCCAAGCCGGCCCGTTCTTCCTATGTCGGACCTTACGGGAACAATACCGATGCCCAGACGTATCAACTATATATAGCGTCAAAAGATGCCAGAAGGCCCGGCTTGAACTTAGGGAGTGTCCGGTCATGGGACACAGATTCCCATATACGGCCAGAGCGGGGGGATTTCCTCTTGGTTGGTGTGCCGTAAACCATTGACAAAGCGAGGCTTTAGGCGAATTCTGTTGGGCAAGGGATTTGCGCCTAAGAAAGGCGATAACTACTATGGACATCCAAAGACCATCCAACGCAAGAGCCAAGAAAATCCGACGGATTGCCTACGGCACCGTCGCGCTGATTTTACTAGTCGGGGTCACTTACGCCCTGTCGAAGCTTAAGCCAGCCGCGCCGTCGGTGGACAAAGGCACGGTCTGGTCGGACGACGTGAAGCGCGGCCCGATGCTGCGCGAAGTGCGCGGGCTGGGGACGCTTGTTCCCGAAGACATTCGGTGGGTCGCGGCGCAGACAGACGCCCACGTGGAGAGATGGGTTTTGCGACCGCCGGCCATTGTTAAGCCGGACTCCGTCATCATGGAATTGAGCGACCCGACGGTGCAAAAGGATGCACTCGACGCGGAATACCAGCTTAAGGGAGCGGAAGCGGATTACCAGAACATGAGGGTACAGGTTAACAGTGACTTGATGAGCCAGAAGTCAACAGAAGCGTCTGTGCGAAGTGACTACGAACAGGCAAAAATTCAGCACGATACGGATGCACAGCTCGCGGACCAAGGGCTCACGTCACGGCTCATCGAGCAGCAGTCGAGGGTAAAGGCGGACCAGCTTGCAATACGTCTGCAGCTGGAGGCCGAGCGGACGAAAATCGCGTCGGATTCAGCGACCGCTAAACTTGCTGCGCAACAGGCTAAGGTCGATCAAATGAAGGCACTCTACCAGTTGAAGGAGAGTCAGGTGCAGGCGCTCCATGTGCGGGCAGGCATCGACGGAGTGCTCCAGCTTCTACCTGTGGATGTCGGGCAGCACGTGACACCGGGAATGAACCTCGCGCGTGTGGCGGATCCGAAGAAGCTGAGAGCGGAAGTGAAGATTGCCGAGACGCAAGCGAAAGATGTGGTTCCTGGGCAGAAGGCGTCGATCGACACGCGCAATGGAATCGTAAACGGCCACGTTTCGCGCGTCGACCCCTCGGTGATAAATGGCACGGTGACGGTAGACGTGACAATCGATGATCCTCTTCCACCAGGTGCGCGGCCGGATTTGAGCGTGGACGGCACAATCACACTTGAGAATCTGAGGGATGTGCTCTACGTCGGTAGGCCGGTACACGGACAGTCCGACAGCACGATTGGACTCTTCAAGCTTACCGCGGATGGGTCGGAGGCGACGCGAGTGAACGTGAAGTTGGGGCGGAGTTCCGTCAATACGATCGAAATCCTTGATGGGTTGAAAGTGGGCGACAAGGTGATTTTGTCCGACATGTCGGCCTGGGACAATTTCGACCGCATCCGGCTGAACTAGAGCAGCTAATTCGCGGCGGACAGGCGGCCTGCAAACGAGTTCGGGGCTTTATTTCTCTCATTCACTAGATGGAAGTTCTGCGTTTCTTGCGGAGGCCCAGTTGCAGACTCTCTGGCAAGACATTCGCTACGGGTTGCGAATGTTGGCGAAGAATCCGGGCTTCACAGCAGTAGCCGTTGCCACGCTGGCCCTTGGCATCGGCGCAAATACCGCGATATTCAGTCTTGTGAATGCCGTAATGCTGCAATCGATTCCGGTTCGCGATCCCCAAAAACTAGTGGTCCTGCGCTGGTCGGCGCACGGACATCCTCAAAACGCGGGCTCGAGCAGTTACGGCGATTGCCAGTGGTCGAAATGGACCGATAAGGTTTCCGGCAGTTGCTCGTTCTCCTATCCGATGTTCAAGGCATTCCGCGAGCATGCCGAAGCTTTTTCTAATGTTGGTGCATTTGCCGGACCTGCCCAACTGGACCTGACTGGCAACGGAACGGCAACCATTACGCGCGCAGAAATTGTCTCGGGCGATTACTTCCAGACGCTTGGAGTTCAGGCTGCTGCGGGACGAACGATTGAACCCAGCGACGAGCGGCCAGGCGCGGAAGCCGTGGCGGTTCTGAGCTATGCCTACTGGCAAGGCGCATTTGGCGGCGCCCAGAGCGCAATCGGAAAAACCATTAAGCTGAACAACCTGCCGTTCACGATCGTTGGCGTGGCGGACCCTGGCTTCACGCGGCTAACGCCGGGACACACGCAGGACATGTGGCTGCCGCTCTCACAGTTTGGTCCGCTACGGCTCCATTGGGGACGCGGGACGGACGATGAAAGAAACTGGTGGCTCGCGGTCGTAGGCCGCCTGAAACCAGGAATGCCTCTGGGGCAAGCCGAGTCTGGCGTGAGTCTGCTATTTCACAATGAAATTATCCAAGAAAAACAGCTTAAGGTGGAGGACGACCCGCAAGTTACGTTAACGCCGGCACAGAAGGGGCTTTCCGGTATTCGCGGGGAGCTGGAGCAGCCGCTCTTCATTTTGATGGTAGCGGTCGGGATTGTCCTGGGGATTTCGTGCGCGAATGTGGCGGGACTGATGTTGTCGCGAGCATCGGCGAGGCAAAAAGAGATTGCGGTGCGGTTGGCGCTGGGAGCGGGGCGAGGACGCGTGATCCGGCAACTTTTGACGGAGAGCGTGATGCTCTCCTTTGCCGGAGCAGCCGTCGGCGTGGTGCTGGCGTATTGGGGCGCGAGTGCCTTGGCAGCATTTGCCTCCGCGAACCGCTATTCTAATTTTCAGATCAACGCAGACCCAGACGTGCGAGTGCTCGCGCTCACTGTTGCAGTAGCGGCGCTAACAGGCATCCTGTTTGGACTTGCGCCGGCGTTTCGAGGGACGCGCGTCAACGTCGCACCGATTCTCAAAGAGAATGCGGGCAGCATGTCCGGAACAAGCTTTGGCGGTAACCGTCGATTTGGGCTGGGCAGCGGGCTTGTCGTTGCGCAAGTGGCTCTTTCCGTCATTGTGCTGGCCGGAGCCGGGCTGGTGGTTCGTTCGCTGGCGAATTTGAAAGCGATTGATCCGGGGTTCGACACGCGAAACGTGCTGCAGTTTGGAGTCAATCCAACTCTCACTGGCTATTACAAAAGCGAGCAAGTTGAACCGCTCTATCGCGAACTGCAGAGCAGGCTCAGCGTTCTCCCCGGAGTCCTTTCCGTAAGTTATTCGTCGGATACGCTGCTCGATGGGGGATTGTGGACGGAGGACGTAAAGATCGAAGGGCGAATCGATAAGTCCACGGTCGAAACGCAAATGCTGGCGGTTGGGCCGGACTTTTTCTCGACGATGAAGATTCCGGTGATGACCGGCCGGACGCTGACTCACAAGGATTCGCAGTCCAAGCAAGATATTGCGGTTGTGAACCGGGCGTTTGTTAAGAAATTCCTGGAGAATCGCGCACCGCTGGGATTGCACTTTGGCGGTGACGACCCCAAGAGTGCGCAGTACGAAATTGTTGGGGTCGTGGGAGACACGAAATATGCCGGCTTGCGCGATGAGATCGCACCCACAGCGTACATTCCCCTTAAGGATAGCGACGCACACTTTGCGCTGAGGACGGCCATAAATCCACAAGCTCTGCTTCCTGGGGTGCGCAAAGTTGTGAGTGATCTGGACAATAACTTGCCGCTGTTCGACGTTAGAACACAAACAGAACGAATTGAGCGCTTGCTCTTCAACGAGCGGCTGCTGGCGCGCCTGGCGAGCCTGTTCGGACTGCTCGCGCTTTTGCTTGCGTGCATCGGGCTGTACGGCTTGTTGTCTTATGAGGTAGCGCGGCGCACGCGCGAGATTGGAATCCGTGCCGCTCTCGGAGCGCAGAACCGAGACGTTCTGCGGCTGGTGGGAAGACAAGGATTAGTGCTGGTTGCGTTCGGAATGGCATTCGGGATTCTTGCCGCGATTGGCGTGACGCGTTCCTTGCGCAGTCTGCTGTATCAAGTACGGCCGAGCGATCCGACTACGTTTTTCGCCGTGTGCGCGCTGCTGACGATCGTCGCGCTGGCAGCGTGTTACATCCCGGCGCGGCGTGCGACGCGCGTCGATCCCATGGTGGCGCTGCGCTATGAGTAGGAGGAGCTGATGCAAATCCTATTGCAGGACATTCGCTACGGATTGCGGATGCTCGGGAGAAATCCGGGGTTCACGGCGGTTGCCGTGCTGGCGATTGCTCTAGGCATCGGCGTGAACGCGGGAATCTTTTCGGTTTTGAATGGGGCGGCGCTGCGGATGCTGCCGGTTCCCAGCGCCGGGCAGATTGTCAGCGTGGACCAAATCTTTCACGGAAAAACTACACGCAATGTTCACGGCGAGCCCACGCTTTTTTCCTATTCCGAATTCCAGGACTATCGCGCGAACAACCATGTTTTTTCCGGCTTGCTGGCCTACGAGCCTTTCTTGAGCGCAACACTCGCGGGCGGAAGAGCGCGTCAACTCTACGGCCAGCTCACCTCTTGCAACTATTTTGATGTGCTGAACGTGCACCCCGCGGAGGGACGCGGTTTTGTGGAGACGGATTGCGCCGCGGCAGGCGAAGGCGCCGTGGTGGTGCTGAGCGATGAACTGTGGCAAAGCGCCTTTGGGGCGGACGCTTCGCTCGTCGGCAAGCGAGTGATCTTGAATCGCACGGCGTTCACCGTAATCGGCATTGCGCCACACGGATTTGGGGGCACGGAGCCAATCCCGAGCGCGTTCTGGGCGCCAATCACGATGCAGGCGGCAATGGAGCCCGACCGCGATTTTCTGGGGGATGCCAACGTGAGTTGGTTGTCGCTGCTGGGGCGAGTGCGACCGGGCATTTCGATGAGCCAAGTGCGCGCGGACCTGAGCATCATCGCCAGCCGGATTGATCAGCAGCATCCGGGGCGCCAAACATCCTTGGCGATTCGCACGGCAACATTTCTTGGCAGGCCGGAAGAGCACAATTTTGTGATGGGAGCGGCTGCCGTCATTTTGTTTGGGTTTGGTTTGGTGCTGCTGATCGCATGCGCGAACGTCGCGAACCTGGTGCTGGCGCGGGCCACGGCGCGTCAGAAGGAAATTGCGGTAAGACTTTCGGTGGGTGCAAGCCGGTGGAGATTGATCCGGCAATTGCTGACCGAAAGCGTGATGCTGGCATTATTGGGAGGCGCGCTCGGATCGGTTCTCGCCTTCTGGACCTTCGAAGGAATCTCGCATTTTGTAATTTCCCGTTTGCCCCACGGGTTCCCTCCCCTAGCCTTAAATCTGACGCCTGACATTCGCGTGCTGGGATACGCGTTGCTGCTGACCCTGATTACAGGAGTGGCGTTTGGACTTGCGCCTGCCCTGCAAGCATCCCGGGCCGACTTGAACACCGCATTGAAAGGCGTAGACGGCGGACTTGGTGGTCGCGGAGGCGGCGGGCTTCTGCGGCATTCTCTGGTTGCAGCCCAAGTAGCGGTTTGCATGATTCTGCTCATCGCGGCGGGACTGCTTTTGCGCGGACTTTATTTTGCGCAGACCGTCGATCCGGGATTTGCGATGAATGGCATTTCGGTTGTGTCTCTGGACCTGCGGACGCAGGGATACAAAGAGACTCCAGCAGCCGAGTTTGAGCAGCGGTTGAAGGAAAAAGTGGCCGCGTTGCCAGGCGTGGACGGCGTCGCGGAGGCGGCTCAGACCCCGCTCAGCGATGATCACGACATCACGAATTTTTCTATCCCTGGCAAGCCCGGCGAATATGACCTCGAAAATGATGCAATTTCGCAGGGATATTTTTCCATGCTGGGGATTCCCATCGTGCGTGGCCGGGACTTCACGCCAGAAGAAGTGAGGTCCGGCGCCAAAGTGGCGATCATCACGGAAACGACGGCGAAAAGCCTGTGGCCTGGAGAGGATCCGATCGGAAAGATTTTGCGCGAAGGAAAGGACACAGATCTGCAAATCGTGGGGATCGCCAGAGACGCACAAGTGTCGCACCTGGGTGAAAAGGCGAAGCTCTACGTCTATTTGCCTGCAGGACCGAAAGAACAATCCCAACTCCACCTGCTGATTCGTGGAGGCGGCGGATTTGCGGCGGTTGCCGCGGCCGTTCGCGGTGCGGCGAGCGAATTGGATCCGGATGTGATGGTGGACGTGACCCGGCTCGAAGACAATCTGGAAGTTTGGCGGACGCCGGCTCGGATCGTCGCTGCACTTGCCGGCTCGCTGGGTGCGCTGGGGCTGCTACTCGCGTCGATCGGGGTCTACGGGGTGGTGTCCTACGCAGTGAGCCGGCGTACGCGTGAAATTGGCATTCGCATGACGCTGGGAGCGGACGGGCGAGACGTCATGAACCTGATGTTGGGGCAGAGCATGCGTCCGGTACTGATCGGCGGCGCGATTGGGATTGTTGGTTGCGCGGCAGTTTCTTGGGTTCTGTCTGGCATGCTGTTTGGAATCAGCGCGCGCGATCCAATAGCGTTCGTGTTTGTGCCTTCGTTTTTGGTGGCAATCGCGCTGTTTGCAAGCTACGTCCCGGCCCGGCGAGCCACGAGAGTAAATCCCGTCGTAGCGCTGAGATATGAATAGTTTTGAAATTGGGGCTGATTGGGGGAACCATTGGGCGAGGCGTTGCGTATTCCCTGTTACAAAGGATTGAGTGTGGTGCGCCAGACATATCAAGGGTTTGTACGTCAAATACGTGGAGTGTTGCGGGTTGCCATGTCCCAAGTTCCATCGACGGTTGAGAAACAGCCACTACCACAGTCTTCGTCTCAGTACTGGTACTCACCCTCAAGGTGGAGCGAGGCGCTTTTTAGAGGGCTCGGATCCCGATTTGGGGCAAAGACAAGCGCAAAGGTGAACGCGTAATGCAGAGTTTCTGGAAAGACATCACCTTCGGATTGCGCATGCTGGCCAAGAGCCCCGGCTTCACGGCCATCGCCGTGATTACGCTGGCTTTGGGCATTGGCGCGAACACCGCAATCTTTTCTCTGATGAATCAGGTTTTGCTGCGCGAGCTACCCATCAAGAATCCGGACCAGCTCGAAATCTTGCATGCGCCCGGACCGAAGTCGGGCCATATTTCCACCGACGGCGATTCGACAGAATCGTTCTCGTACCCCATGTACAGAGGGCTGCGGGATACGAATGCCGTGTTTTCTGGAATTTTGGCGCGCTATGGATTTGCGGCAAGTGTTGCCAGCCGCGGGCAAACCGACAGGGCGACCGGAGAAGTCGTAACCGGAAATTATTTTGAGGTGCTGGGAGTTCAGCCGGCGATTGGCCGCGTGTTCAGCCAGGATGATGACCGCGTACCGGGAGCGCAGCCCGTCGTCGTGCTCAGCCACTCTTACTGGACTCGCCATTTCGGCGGCGACCCGAGCGTGCTGAACAAAGTTCTGTTGATCAACAACGTGGAAATGACCGTGGTAGGCGTCTCGCAAGCGGGATTTTCAGGCGTACAGGTCGGCAAGACGCCGGATCTATATGTGCCGATGATGATGACGCAGCAGATGACACAGTACGGCGAGACGCTCGATCGCTGGAATGACTACTGGATGACCCTGTTGGCACGCCGGAAGCCGGGTGTTTCAGAAAAACAGGCGGAGGCGGGGATCAACGCAGCGTACAAACCATTATTGGAAGAGCAACTCCCGCAGATGAAGTCCAGCTGGAACGAACAGAAACGCAAACAATTTCTGGAAAAGAAAATCTTGCTCTCGTCCGGCGCCCGCGGACGCACGGTTGTGCAGCGAGACTCGGGAGCACAAATCATCACGCTGTTCGTGATGGTTGCATTGGTGCTTCTCATTGCGTGCACGAACGTGGCGAATTTGCTGCTGGCCCGTGGCGCGGCGCGCCAACGCGAGTTCGCGATTCGAACGGCGCTGGGAGCCAGCCGGGGGAGAATGGTCCGGCAGTTGCTCATCGAATCTCTATTGTGCGCCTTTGGCGGCGGCGCGTTGGGACTCTTGCTTGGCACGTGGTTGATGCGCATACTCACGCCGATTGTGGGAGCGAACACTGGAATTCGTGGATTGACGCAGAACCTGGACACTGGCGTTCTGGTGTTTGCCATTGGCGCGACTCTGCTTTCGGGAATTCTCTTCGGAATCATTCCGTCTTGGCGCGTGACACGACTAGGAGTCTCGGACGTCATCAAGGATCAGGGTTCGACATCGTCCGCAAGCGTGGCGCATGTTGGCTTCCGCAAACTGTTGGTTGCCGGGCAAGTGGCGTTCACTATGCTGCTTCTCGCGGGAGCCGGCCTCTTCATGCGCTCGCTCTGGAACCTGCGGAATCAGGATTTGGGACTCAAGACAGACAACGTCATTACGTTTTCGATTCAGCCCTCGCTCAACGGATACGACACTCCGCGGTCCATTGCGCTGTTGGATCAGACTCGCGCGCGAATCGCCTCCATACCCGGCGTGAGATCGGTCGGGTCCGGAGATGTGGCCACGCTTTCCGGCGATGACGAGGGAAGCAACATTACCGCCGAAGGAGGCCCGCAGCTCGCGGAAGAGCTCCAGGACGTGGACCGGGTTGCAATCAGTCCGAATTACTTTTCCACTCTGGGCGTGCCTCTATTGTCTGGACGCGAATTAACGGAGGCGGACGGAGCTACGGCGCCAAAGGTTGCGCTAGCGAGCGAATCGATGGTCAAGCGGTTCTTTCCAGGGCGGAATCCGCTGGGGCTGCATTTCGCATTTGGAGGCGGCGACAAGGTTGTGCCGGATATCGAAATTGTTGGCGTTGTTAAAGATGTCAAGCAAGAGCACGTGAGCACCGCGATTCAGCCGTATGTATATACCCCGTATGCGCAAAGGCAAAAGATTACTGGTATGACCTTTTACGTGAGGTCGGAGCGGGATCCTCTGCTGCTTGCCTCGAGTTTGCAAGATACTGTGCGACAGTTGGATGCGAATTTGCCAGTATATGACCTGAAGACCATGCAACGCGTGGTGGAAGAGGATCTGTTTTCAGCGCGAATGGTCGCGGTGCTTTCGGCATGTTTTGCCGGTCTGGCAGCGTTGCTGGCGGCCCTTGGAATTTATGGAGTTCTAGCCTATGTAGTCGTGCAGCGCACGCGAGAGATCGGCATTCGCATGGCACTCGGCGCGGTTGCTGGCCAAGTGCGATTGCTGATCGTCAAGGAAGTTGGATCGATGGTGCTGATAGGGGTGGGAGTAGGACTTCCACTTGCCTATGGGTTGGCGCGCTTCAGCGAGTCGCTGTTGTATGGCGTGCACGCAGGAGACCCCGTGGTCTACGCTTTGGGACTGGGATTGATCGCGCTTATAGCGCTTGCGGCATGCTTCATTCCGGCGAGGCGTGCGACACGCGTCGATCCGTTGGTGGCGCTGCGCTATCAGTAAGTGAAACGGCTTTAGGCAGGAGGCACGGCAGTCGGGGCTTGGCAAAACGAATTTGCAGAATGGGTTTCAAGACTAAACTTGGCTAAGGAGACGAAATGTCAGACGCACCTACACTCATTAAAATGGAAGGCGTTAAGAAAGTTTTCTACACGGACGAAGTCGAGACGCACGCTCTTGAGGAGATCCACCTCGAGATCAAGAAAGGTACGTACATCTCCATTGCTGGGCCTTCGGGCTGCGGCAAGTCGACGCTGCTTTCGATCCTGGGCTTGCTCGATTCGCCGAGCGATGGAAGCTACATGCTGAACGGCCAGCCCGTCGGCAAACTCTCGATCAGCGAACGCACGCGCATCCGCAATCGCGAGATTGGCTTTATCTTCCAGGCGTTCAACCTGATCGGCGACCTCACGGTGTATGAAAACGTCGAGCTGCCGTTGACGTACCGCGGCACGAGCTCAGCGGAACGCAAGCAGAAAGTGCAGAACGCGCTCGAGCGCGTGGGCATGGCGCACCGCCTGCGGCATTATCCCTCGCAACTCTCCGGCGGTCAGCAGCAGCGTGTGGCCGTGGCTCGTGCACTGGTTGGCGATCCTCTCATCCTGATGGCTGACGAGCCGACTGGAAACTTGGACTCGAAGAACGGCGAAGCCGTCATGGAGCTGCTGCGCGACCTGCACCGCAACGGCGCGACCGTTTGCATGGTCACCCACGATCAGCGCTACGCGAATTTCGCCGAACGCACGATTCACCTGTTTGACGGCCGCATCGTCGAAGAAACCAAGGAAGCCGGCGTTAGCGCTTAAGGGCGTCCGGCCAAGGGGCGCTCCATGGGAACCATTGGGCAGGACATCCGCTATGGTGTGCGGATGCTCGTCAAGCACCGGCTTACTACGCTGGTGTGTATAGCCGCGCTAGCGCTGGGTATCGGCGCAAACACGGCGATGTTCAGCCTGGCCGAAGCGTTCCTGCTCCATCCCGTTCCCTTTGAAAACGCAAACCGTCTCGTGGCGTTGGTGGATTCGCACACAGACGCGAATGGCATCAGTTTCGGTCAGGACCAGAGTCCCGTTGCGCCCGCCACGTACTTCGACTGGAAAAAAGAAGCGCGCTCCTTCGATGAAATGGCAGCGTACGCGTGGGGTGAGCTCAACCTGACGGGCAACCCCTCGCCCCAGAAAGTTCAATCCTTTCAGGTGTCGGCGAATTTTTTCGAGACAATCGGTGTTCACCCGCAACTTGGCCGTACGTTTCTCCCCGAAGAGGAAGAACCGGGCAAGGATCAAGAAATCATTCTAGGCCACGCTCTGTGGGAGCAGCGGTACGCTTCGGATCCGCATGTCATCGGCAAGAATGTCAAAGTAAACGGCAAGAGCTTCACAATCGTCGGTGTAATGTCCAAGGGTTTTGATTTTCCGAAACCCGCAGAGGCATGGATACCGCTATCGCTCGACGTGAAGGGAAAATTGCAGCGAGACAGCCGCTGGCTGTTTGTCCTCGGAAGACTAAAACCTGGAGTCCCGTTCGCGCAGGGCGCCGCGGAAATGCAATCGGTCGCGCAGCGCCAAGCCGAGGCCTATCCGGACACCAGCAAAGGCTTTCGGCTGTATCCGCGGCCGCTCCGGGAATTCGTTACCGGCGACCTCACGCGGCAGTACACCTTCTTGCTATTAGGCGCGGTTGGATTTGTTCTGCTGATCGCCTGCGCGGATGTGGCCAACGTGCAGTTCGCGCGGGTAACGGGCCGAAGCAAGGAGCTTGCGGTACGTACAGCCATGGGAGCGAGCCGCAGCCGGATCATTCGTCAATTGCTGACGGAAAGCATACTGCTTTCATTGGCGGGCGCCGCGCTTGGGCTTCTCTTCGCGCTGTGGTGGATCTCTTTAATTGTGAATCACATGCCCCCGGAAGTAGCCAGATTTATCGCCGGCTGGAGCACGATAAGCCTCGATACCAATGCATTTTTATTTGCGCTGGGCATTGCTGTCATAAGCGGGATTCTTTCCGGGATTGCGCCTTCCTGGATGCATTCGCAGACTCAAATCAGTGAGACGCTAAAAGAGAACGGGCGTGGAGCGAGCACGGGTCGCTCGCGTCACCGTTTGCGAAGCGTACTTGTTGTCGCGGAAATTGCGCTCGCCCTGATTCTCCTCGTGGGAGCAGGGCTGCTCGTGAAGGGCTTCCGTGCGCTCATCGTCGTGCATGGGAATTACCATCCGGAATCGGTCCTTACACTCACGCTGAGCTTGCCCGAAGATCAGTACCGGCAGAAGCCCGGACGTTCGGCCTTCCACGAACAAGTGTTGGAGCGGCTCGCTGCTTTGCCGCACGTTCAATCCGCCGCGTTCGCTACCTACATTCCTTATGCGAACGGAGGAGGCGAGGGCGAAACGACGTTCACCATCGAAGGACGCCCGCCGAAAGAGCGAGGCGAGGTCACCAGCTCTGTAGTAGAAACGGTGAGCCCGAGTTATTTCCGGTTGATGAATATCGGTCTGCGCAATGGGCGTGAGCTAAAGGAATCGGATGCTGATGCCACGCTTCCGGTCACGGTCATAAGCCGGCTTCTGGCGACGCGCTTCTTCCCCGGAGAAAATCCGATTGGAAAGAAAATCAAAATTGGTAATGAAAATTCAGATAGCTCCTGGATGACGGTTGTTGGAATCGTAGACGATGTCCACTACACCTGGATCAATAAGCAGGAATTGCCGACGATCTATCGAACTTACCGCCAGGCGCCTCCCTTCTACGGTTTCCTAGTGTTGCGAACCGAGGGCAATCCTCTCGCGTTCGTTCCTTCTGTGAGGAGCGAGGTCGCCGCGGTGGATCCAGACCTGCCGCTCTACGACGTGCTGTCTTTTGACAAAGTCATTACTAACTCCATTGTGGGCATCGCCTATGTTGCCGCGATGATGGCCATCCTTGGCCTGATCGCCTTGGTGCTCGCCTCGGTCGGCATCTACGGCGTGATGTCCTACTCCGTCGGTGAACGCACGCACGAGATCGGCGTGCGCATGGCGATGGGCGCGTCGTCCAACGATGTTCAGAAACTGATTTTGGGAAATGGCATGTTCTTGACCGTCGTTGGCATGGCCATCGGTCTGCCCCTGGCTTTGGGCCTTGCCTATGCGCTTTCCAGCCTTCTCTTCGGAGTCAAGGTCGCCGACCCCTTTGCCTTCGTGGGACTGCCTTTGCTACTGGCTGGAGTTGCGACAGTTGCTTGCTACCTCCCCGCGCGGCGCGCCGTGCGCATGGATCCACTCACCGCACTGCGCTACGAATGAAGAGTAGCCGACCGCTCGAAGTCGCGGCGGCGGCGGTCTGGTGTGCCCGCGAGTCTTCAAGGCTTGGTTGACCCCGCCCGGCACAGCTCCGAGTGGATTTAAATGTGATAGTCTCGAAACGGAAGATGTTTTCCGCCGTTATCATAGTAACGGCGCTAAGGAGCGAGCGTGGAACCTCTGATTCAGTTGCGCAACATGGAGAAGGTTTACGAAGCAGGCGGCAGCAAGTTCTACGTCTTGCGCCGAGTGTCGTTGGAGATTCAGCCGGGCGAGTTTGTCACTTTCATGGGCCCCTCGGGAGCCGGAAAGTCTACGCTTCTGAGCATCATCGGGATGCTCGACGGCTCCTGGACCGGCGAATACTATTTCAACGGCGAGCCGGTCCACCGGCTCAACGTCAAAAAGCGCAACGAACTTCACAAAGCCAACATTGGGTTCGTCTTCCAAAGCTACCACCTGATCGACAACTTGACGGTATTTGAAAACCTCGAAATTCCTCTCTCCTACAAAAACGTACCCCACAAAGAGCGCGTCAGCCTCGTTTGCGACATCCTGGACCGCTTCAATATCGTCGGCAAAAAGGATCTGTTCCCCAACCAGCTTTCCGGTGGCCAGCAACAACTCGTGGGAGTCGCCCGCGCCGTCATCCAATCCCCCAAGCTCATTCTCGCGGACGAGCCCACCGGCAATCTTCACTCCGCGCAAGGTGAAGAAATCATGGAGCTTTTCCGTAAACTGAACGAAGCCGGCACCAGCATCATTCAGGTGACCCACTCGGAGCGCAACGCGGCCTATAGCCATCGGGTCATCCAGCTCAAAGACGGCTGGGTGGTCAGCGAAACCAGCAATGTGGCCAAGGTCGGTTAAAAGCCGGAAAGAGACAGTTCCACGATTATTATCGGACACGACTCCGCGCAAAGACTGGAACGGATTTCGCAACGTAAGTTATTGTTTTTATTGGATATAGGTGGAGTTGCGCAACGGTTTCCGGCGAGTGTGTACTCAACCAATTGGTTAAATACAAGCACACTTTGCATGGATAACAACTTCCGACACGCATGAAAAACCCTACCATTCATCCCTATCGCGTCCTTGTGGCCGACGATCAGGCGGATATCCGCGACGCGTTGCGCCTCTTGCTCAAGCGGGAAAACTACGAGACGCAATTGGCGGCCTCGCCCGCCGAGGCGCTCGCGGCCATTGAATCACGCGAGTTTGACGCCGTCATCATGGACCTAAACTACGCACGGGACACGACTTCCGGCCAGGAGGGGCTCGACCTGCTGAGCCGTGTCCAAGCGGCGGATTCAACGCTGCCCGTGGTTGTAATGACTGCTTGGAGCAGCGTGGAAGTGGCAGTTGAAGCTATGCGGCGCGGCGCTCGCGATTTCATACAAAAGCCCTGGGACAATGCGCGGTTGCTGACCATCCTGCGCACGCAGATCGATCTACGCAACGCGCTGCGGCAGGCCTCGCGGTTGGAAGCCGAGAATCGCCTGCTGCGCGCCGAATCGCGCCCCACGCTCATCGCGGAGGCGGCCGTGATGCAGCCGGTGCTCGATTTGATCGGGCGAGTTGGACCGTCGGACGCCAGTGTGCTCATCACCGGCGAACATGGGACTGGCAAGGAAGTTGTAGCGCAAACTCTGCATGCGCTTTCGCAACGCTCTGGAAAACCGATGGTGACCGTGAACGCAGGCGGACTTTCCGAAGGCCTTTTCGAAAGCGAACTCTTCGGCCACGTGAAAGGCGCCTTCACGGACGCGCGCAGTGATCGTGTCGGCCGTTTCGAACTCGCCGAAGGCAGCACACTTTTTCTGGACGAGATCGCCAACGTACCAATGAATTTGCAGGCAAAGCTCTTACGGGTGCTCGAAACCGGCGAACTCGAGCGCGTCGGTTCCTCTTCAACGCGGCGAGTAAACGTCCGCGTCTTAGCGGCGACAAATGCTGACGTGACTTCCGAAGCTGCCTCCGGCCGTTTCCGCCAAGACCTCCTGTTCCGCCTGAATACCATCGAAATCCATCTTCCGCCTCTGCGCGAACGCCGCGAAGATATCGCCTTACTGGCCCACCACTTCCTCCGCGGCTATGCGCAACGCTATCGCAAGAGCATTTCGGGCTTCGATCCCGGCGCGACGCAGCTTCTCCTCGACCATCCCTGGCCGGGAAATGTGCGCGAACTTGATCACGCGGTCGAGCGCGGAGTCCTCCTCGCGCAAGGACAATTGGTGCGTTCCGCTGACCTCGGCCTGCGCACCGGCGGCGCGGGTGGCACAGTGCGTCTGGAGGAAATGAGCCTTGATGAAGTGGAGCGCCACTTAATTCAGCGCACGCTGTCCCGCCATGACGGAAATGTCAGCCAGGCGGCGAAGGCGCTCGGCCTCAGCCGCAGCGCGATGTATCGTCGCCTGCAAAAACACGGATTGGAATGAGACGCCTCACGTACGAACGTCGCATCCAGCTTCTGGCGCTGGCGGCGGGACTGCCCGGCTCGTTAATCTCCCTGATTCTCCTTTGGAACGGCTCCTATTCGTCGCGGACCGCCTGGACGCTGACGTTTCTAATCCTGAGTTTGTGGTTAGGCTTCGCGCTTTCTTTGCGGCATCGTGTGGTCTTCTCCCTGCAAACGCTGTCGAATCTCCTTTCCGCGATGCGCGAACAGGATTTTTCCTTCCGCGCGCGCGAAGCACGCAGCGATGATGCACTCGGCGAAGTCATGCTAGAAGTGAATGCTCTCAGCGAAACGCTTCGTTCGCAGCGATTGGGCGCGCTCGAAGCCACTGGACTGTTGCGCGCGGTCATGGAAGAAATAGACGTGGCCATCTTCACCTTTGACAACCACCGGCAGTTGCGCCTAGTAAATCGCGCCGGTGAGCGGCTTCTCTCGCGGCCCAGCGAGCGGCTCCTCGGCTTCACTGCCGCGGAGCTTGGACTGGAAGCTTGTCTCGAAGGCGATCCGGCACGCACCATGGAATTGAGTTTTCCAGGAGGCGCAGGCCGCTGGGGCGTGCGCCGTGGCGCCTTCCGCCAAGGCGGCTTGCCGCACGACCTCATCGTGCTCAGTGATCTCAGCCGCGCGCTGCGTGACGAAGAGCGGCAAGCGTGGCAACGGCTCATCCGCGTTCTCGGCCACGAGCTGAATAATTCACTGGCGCCGATTCAATCCGTAGCCCAAAGCTTGGAAAGCGGGCTTTTAGGGACGGCCAACGTGCCTGAGCTCCAGACTGGCGCGGCTGCATCGATTTTGGAAGACATGCGCCACGGCCTGAGCATTATCCGGTCTCGCACGGAAGCGTTGGGGCGATTCATGGCTGCCTACGCGCGGCTCGCGCGGCTCCCGCAGCCGACCCTTGCACCTGTCAATGTAACGGAGTGGATCACGCGGGTCGCAAAACTTGAAGCCCGCGCTAGAGTTCGCTTGGAAAAAGGGCCGCCGCTGGTTATTTCTGCGGACGCCGACCAGCTTGAACAGCTTTTAATCAACCTCGTTCACAACGCCGCCGACGCGGCACACGAAACGGGCGGCGGGGTAACGGTGACTTGGTCCCGCTACAGCTCCTTTCTGGAAGTCTCGGTGCTGGATGAAGGCCCGGGCATCTCGAACACCGCAAACCTTTTCGTCCCCTTCTTCACGACAAAACAGGGTGGTTCCGGCATCGGTCTCGTCCTCAGCCGCCAGATTGCAGAAGCCCATGGCGGCACGTTGACGCTGCAAAACCGCCGCGACGGGCGGGGCTGTGAAGCAAAATTGCGCCTGCCCATCTAAGAGACCTTGCTGGCCTTTGTGGATTATGATCGAGCGACCGGACTTCGGAAAAAAGTAGTGGCCTTGTCTGCAGATCGCTCCTGACCCGAAAATAACAAGCACTGAGGTGCGGTTTGGTTGAGCTGCACGCACAAATCTCTCCTCACAAAATCTTTATACTCGTCTGACCACTTTCTAAGGCGCTCGGAGATACATTAAGCTGTCACTGCAGACTATGCGAGACTGAACCTCGTTCAAGCAGACGCTGGCGTAGTGCGTTCTGCGGCACGACGCATGGGTTAACATGATTAGCTCCTCATGAAAGGGCTCCCCAGCGGGGTTCTGCTGGCGTGTCACGTAGGAGATCGGAAAGGAGAGTCGAGTGAGGGACTTGGTTTTCATCATTGTGACATTCGGCTTCTTCCTCGTTGCAATCGGCTACTTACGCGGCTGCGAACGGCTGAAGTAAGGCGGAGATTCCCCATGGTCGAAAATGTCGTCCTCATTCTCATTAGCCTGCTTCTCTTTGGCTACTTAATGTACGCGCTGCTCAAACCGGAGAACTTCTAGGCATGACCGCGAACGGCTGGTTTCAGATCGGTCTTTACGTGCTGGTGCTGTTTCTCATCACAAAGCCGATAGGAATATTTCTGACACGCGTTTTTGAACGTCAGAAAACATTTCTTGATCCTCTTTTGCGTCCTGTAGAACGTCTCATCTACCGCCTCTGTGGCGTGGACGAAAACAAAGAGATGCGCTGGACAGAATACGGCACGACCATGCTGGTTTTCAGCGCCGTTTCCTTAATTTTGCTTTATCTGTTTGAGAGACTGCAGCAGTGGTTGCCGTGGAATCCGCAGCGATTCGCAAATGTGACGCCCGATCTTGCGTGGAACACGGCCGTCTCGTTTACCACCAATACGAATTGGCAAGCCTACACACCGGAAGTCACGATGAGTTATCTGACGCAGATGGCTGGCTTGGCCTACCACAACTTTGCGTCGGCGGCGGTTGGCGTTGCGCTGGCGATCGCAGTGATTCGCGGAGTCTCGCGGCATGAATCGAAAACCATCGGCAATTTTTGGGTGGATTTGACGCGTTGTTTTCTTTGGGTCCTCTTGCCCGTCTGCCTCGTCGGTTCATTGGTACTGGTTTCGCAAGGTGTGGTCCAGAGCCTGAAGCCGTACACCACGGCACAGCTCGTCGAGCCGCAAACCGTGCAAACGCAGGGGACGGACGGCAAAACGGTTTCGCAAACCGTTACCCAACAGGTGATTGCGACAGGCCCGACAGCGTCGCAAGAAGTTATCAAAATGTTCGGCACAAATGGCGGCGGGTTCTTCTATGCAAACAGTTCTCACCCCTACGAAAATCCGACGCCTTTCTCAAATTTTTTCGAGATGATTCTGATTTTTGCAATTCCCTCCGGCCTGACGTACACCCTGGGCCGAATGACGAAATCGCAAGGTCATGGATGGGCTGTCTGGAGCGCCATGGCAGCGCTCTTTCTCGTTGGCGTAACTGCCGCATACGCGGCGGAGGCTCGTGGAAATACCGAGCTGGCGGGTGTCGATCAGACGGCAAGCGCTCTGCAGTCCGGCGGAAACATGGAAGGCAAAGAAGTCCGCTTCGGCATTGCGAACTCGGCTCTCTTTGCCACGGCCACGACGGACGCAAGCTGCGGCGCCGTGAACAGCATGCACGATTCGTTCACGCCGCTGGGCGGCATGGTGCCGCTTGTAAACATCATGCTTGGCGAAGTCATTTTTGGCGGCGTGGGCTCCGGGCTGTACGGGATTCTTGTGTTTGTCATTCTCGCGGTGTTCATCGCCGGCTTGATGGTTGGAAGAACACCAGAGTACCTCGGCAAGAAAATTGAAGCTTTCGACGTAAAGATGGCCATGCTTTCCGTGCTCATTTCCTCACTCACGATACTTGTGTTTGCCGCGATTGCCGTCGTAGCGAAGTTTGGAACTTCGAGCATTTCCAACCCGGGCCCGCACGGGCTCTCGCAAATTCTCTATGCCTACACATCTTCTGTTGGGAACAATGGCTCGGCGTTTGGCGGTTTGAACGCGAACACCACCTGGTACAACACAAGCACTGCCATCGCCATGCTTCTGGGAAGATTTTTTGTTGTGATTCCGATTCTCGCTATCGCTGGGAATCTCGCGCGAAAGAAAATGACTCCGGCCTCTCTCGGCACGTTCCCCGTGACTGGCCCGCTCTTCACTGTTTTACTAATTTGCACCATTTTGATTGTGGGCGCGCTGACCTTTTTCCCGGCGTTGAGCCTTGGTCCTATCCTGGAGCATCTGCTTATGCTTTCCGGCAAGGCATTTTGAGGGACCCCGTTTAAGGAAACCATGGACCGCGCATCTCAAATAAAATCGAAGGCACTGACAGACACAAAGATCCTGAAGACTGCCATCGTGGACTCCTTCCGCAAACTGAATCCGCGAACGATGGTCAAGAATCCGGTCATGTTCGTCGTGGAAGTGGGCGCGCTTCTCACTTCTATTCAGCTGGTGCGCGATGCTCTGCACCACAGCGGTGGATTTGGCTTCGGCCTACAGATCACGTTGTGGCTTTGGTTCACCGTGCTGTTC
>Ga0210405_10002454_pt1 | contig 19239 bp, 18 predicted proteins | sample IncBWH11MmetaG_FD_155492 | JGI IMG/M metagenome (GOLD analysis project Ga0210405, IMG submission 155492) | Forest soil microbial communities from Barre Woods Harvard Forest LTER site, Petersham, Massachusetts, United States - Inc-BW-H-11-M | ecosystem: Environmental > Terrestrial > Soil >... | reverse complement strand
CAACAGCCCGAAGGGTTTTCCCTGTGCCTTCACCATCTCGATCAGTTTCTGTCGAAGTTGCGTGTCCGTAACCGCATTCGTGCTGGATACAATCAAATTTCCCTGCCGCGCCACGGGAACGTAGCCGAGTTGCCGCCGGCCATGACCATTCGAGTTCGGAATGCTCACAAGCGGCGAACGGCCCATCAGAAAAGTCTTTAGAACTCCGTGGTCGATAAGCTGCACGTTTCGCGCCGGAACGCCTTCATCGTCGAACGCGTAATTGCCAAGCAGCATTTGTCCTCTGAATCGTGCTTCGGTAGGATCATCCTTTATCGAAATGAACTCAGGCAAAATCTGTTCGCCCACCTTGCTGGTAAATGTCTGGCCCTCGTTGATGTCCTTCTGCCTGAACCCTTCCGCGCGATGACCGAACACCTCGTGAAAAAAAACCGCGGTCGCCCGGCCGGTAAGAAGCGCCGGGCCGGCGTAAGGATCCACCAGCGGCGCTTTATCGAGCGCTTCCGTTTCTTGAATCATCGTGTGGACGCGTTCTAGAACCGTCTTATCGTCCGGCGCATCCTTCGGCGTCAGCCAATCGAAATTGGCGTAACGGTTGATATCCATGCCATCCGGCGCCTTGCTTTGTACGTACAATTCGAGCCGGTAATGAATCTGGCCGAATACGAGTTTCGTGCCTTCGCTGTTCGCCTGGTACTGATTCATTCCCAGCGCGGTGAACGTTGCCAGCGAATTCAGTACTGCCGGCGACGCGCTGAACGCGGCTGTATACTTCCTCACGCGTTCTTCCCATGGCTTGCGGTCGACATGAATTTCCACGGGAGAGGTAATTGACGTGTGAGGTCCTTCGTGCGAAAAATCGGGCGCGTTGCCTTCGGCTGTCTGCACCTGCACCTGTTGGTTCGTTTTGACCTTAATTAAAGCCTCGGACGCCGCGCGATATTGACGGTCCGTTTCGCGCCAGATTTCGCGGCGCAGCACGGGAATATCGTTATCCACGGTGATGGTGGTTCCGGGGCTGGTCCAACTCGGCTGGCGGTCGCCCAATTTATGTGTGTCGTCGAGCTGATAGCCTCCGACGCGCGTTTGCACTTCGAGCCAGCGTGCGCGATTTTCCGTGCTCGTAAGTACCGCGCCGTTCGAGCCGGAAACCTCGCTAAACTGCCTGTCCGCCACCGTGTAACTGATAAAGTAAACGGGCGGATCGCCGCTGGAAAGCGCAGCCATCGAGCGGTCGAGTTCGTCCTGTAGGGCAGTCATTACGGCGGGCGCCGGAGTCTGATCGCTGCGTCCTGCCACAGCCAAACCCGCGACGCAGAACAGCGCCAGAATCGTTAGGCTTGGAAGATATGCTTTAGTATTCAGTTTGAGTTTCATAGTAAGGCGAAGTCCACCAGTTTAGATTAAGATGCTCTCGATTCCCATACGAAAAGCCTCGGCGCGATTCAGCCCACGTTGAGAGTAAAAACCGTAGTAGCCGACAGTAACCCGGCAGAAGGAGAGTTAGATGCGCGCCATGGTCGTTAGGCGGTATGGCCAGCCTGAAGTATTTGAATCGCGCGAGGTGTCCGATCCGCAACCAAAACCGGGAGAAGTTGTAATCCGCGTCAAGACCGTTGGAATTAACTTCGCCGATCTTCTTCAGCGGATGGGGATTTATCCCGGCACGCCCAAGCCGCCGTTTGTTCCAGGACTTGAAATCGCAGGCGTAGTCGAAAAAGTTGCCGAAGGCGGAAAGCAGAGCGAGGGCACGTCGCTCAAACCAGGTGACGCCGTCGCGGCCCTTACTCAATTCAACGCCTACGCGCAATGGGTCTCCGTGCCGGCGCGAAATGCGTATCGATTGCCCGCAGGCATGCCGTTCGACGACGCTGCCGCGATCCCCGTGAACTATGTCACTGCTTACCATTCGATGTTCACGATGGGGAATTTGCAGCCCGGCAACCGTATTCTGATTCATGGCGCGGCGGGAGGTGTAGGAATCGCTGCCGTGCAACTCGCGCGAGCGCACGGCCTTGTTATCTTTGGAACAGCGGGGCCGGCCAAGCAGGAATATCTGCGAAAAATTGGCGTCGATCACGCGATCGATCACTCGAAGTCGGACTTCGTGGAGGTGGTGCGCAAATTTGCGGCCGACGGAATCGAGATGGTGATGGATCCCATCGGTGGAAAATCCTTCGCTCGTAGCGCCAAATGCCTGGGTCCTACCGGCCGGCTCGTCGTCTACGGATTCTCCGCTGCCGCGGGACCGGATGGAAAGAAAAGCCTCGTGCGCGGCGGAATAGCATTGGCGCAAACGCCGCGGTTTCATCCGCTCAAGATGATGAGCCAGAACATGGCGGTGATTGGCGTGAGCCTTGGAAGATTGCAATCTCGCGGACCTCTTCTGCGCGCCGAGCTGGACGAACTCTTTCGCATGTACGGCGCCGGGAAAATCAAGCCCGTGATAGGAAAGACGTTTCCGCTGGCGGAAGCGGCGGCGGCCCATCGTTACATTCATGATAGGAAGAACGTTGGCAAGGTGATTCTGAACGCCACCTAGCCGCTTCACTATTTCGCCGCTGGAGCTTCCGGGTTAGCAAAAAGCGACTCGTCTAGTTTCGGATTCAAACTCAGGTCGTGTACCGTCGTCTCCGCTAGCTTCACTCCGTCGCGGAAAATCACGATGGCGTGGGCGAATTGCCGCCCATCAACGGATTGGTAATCGCTCCACCGCTGTTCGTTGTCGGATGGGCCATTTGGCCCCGCGGATTGATAACGTGCAGCCGCAAGTAGGTGAGTTTCCGAATCGAAAAATAGTTTCAACCCGGTGAACTGGCCGCCCTGCACTAAAACAACCTGAGTTTTCTTGCCGTCGATTTCGTCATCGCCGATGGATTGGGCAGCGACCTTCCCAGCCAGCGCCCGCTGATACATACCCCATCCACCGCCAAACAGTGCGATACCGCGCTCAAATTCACCAAGCGTCTCGGTCGCATCCCGCACGGTGGTTCCATAGCTGACCCATGCGGATTTGCCGTCGCATATCTGGGTAGCGCTGTTGCTGCCGAGAGCCACTTCGCCATGCGAGTGGTCCGGGTATAACACCTGCCATTTCACCGTAAGCGGCACATCGCCCTGTTGCGTGAAAAACTTCCCAGTCTCCGTCATGCTAATCGACCGCACGGTTGGCAATGAATCTCCGCCCGAAGCTTTCGCTGCGGCAAGCAGAATTTCCCTGCCTTTCGCCAGAGATTCGGCGGTCGCTTCGGAGGACACGGGCTTGCCCTTCCTCAGATCGGCTGTGAGCACGTCCACTTGATCGAATGGAATCTCGATGTACTGCGCGTCCGGAAATTCCTTCTTCAGCGCGTCCCGAAACGCGCCGACGTTTCCGGCAAGGACGATAGCCAGATCGTTCGTCGTGAAATACTTCTGCGCCACCGCGTGGACTTGCGCCGACGTCACGGAGCGAATCTTTTCCGGGTAGGTGCGGTTGAAATCTGCCGGCAGATCGAAAGCTGCTGCGCTTAACACGCGGTCCGCCACTTGCTCAGGCGTCTCCGTTTCGATCGGATATGCACCAGCCAGGTAATCCCTCGCGAAATCCATCTCCTTCGGCGTCACCTCGCCCGAGGACATTTTCGCCACAAGATCCACAACCAGCTTGGTAGCTTCTACCGTAGCCGCCGTGCGCGTAAATGTTCCAGCCGAAAACGAACCCGCATACCGGTGCGGATTGAAGGACGAGTTCGCGCCATAGGTAAGCCCCTTTTTGATTCGCACCTCGGTATTGAGGCGGCTATTGTAGCCGCCGCCGAAGATGCGGTTCGTCACTTCCACGGGGATGTAGTTCGGATCGCCCCGGCGGATGCCGAGTTTTCCGATGCGAATTTGCGTCTGCACGGCGTCAGGCTTATCGATGAGCCAGACGTGCAGTCCCGCTGTCGGTGCGGGCGGGAGCGGTACGGAGGCGGCAACATCCAGCTTCGCCCAAGTCCCAAAATATTTCTCGGCGGCTGCGAACGATTCTTCAGGGGTGATGTCTCCTGCAAATGCGAGCAAGGCCTGATTCGGCGCGTAGTTCGCATCGTGAAACTTTGCCAGTTCACCGCGCTGCAATTTCTTCACCGTCTCCGGCGTGCCTTCTTCCGGCCACCCGTAAGGTGAGGCGCCGTAAACCACGCGGTTGAACACCATCGAAGCGAGGTATTGGGGATCGGAGTACTGCAGCGTCAGTCCCGAAAGAAGCTGCTGCCGCTGGCGGTCGAGCTCTTCAACACGAAATGCCGGATGCAGAACCACATCGGACATCAGATCGAGCCCGCCATTCAAATCCTTCTTCACTACGTCGAGCGTTACCGTGGTGGCGTCTTTTCCCGCAAGAGCACTGAGTGATCCTCCGACGAAATCGATTGCCTCGGCAATATCCTTTGCGGAACGTTTTTCGGTTCCCTGTGTCAGTAAGTTTGCCGTCATCTGCGCCACGCCTGGCGTTGCCTCAGGATCCTTAATGGCGCCGGCGGTAAGAATCACGAGGCGAACCGCGACGGCCGGGTCGCGATGATCGCTTATGGCAAACACGCGCAAGCCATTGGGAAGCGTCTTCGAGGCGGCGCTGGGAAATTCAAAAGGATTCGGCGCTCCCGCAGAAGGCATCTCAGGCGCGAGTTTCACTCCGGGAGGTACGATTCCCGTTGGTTTTTTCTCTTCCTGCGACTCCGCCGGACGCGACGCAGGAACAGAAGCGGGCTGCTGCGCTCGCAGCGCCAGTGCGGCCGGCATCATCGCTGCAAAAAGCAGAATCGACAGCTTTATCGCGCGCTTCATTCTGGCTCCTCGATGGTCTCTACTGTGGAGACGCCGCCGGCGTTATGATCATCACTGTCGCACGCGCGGGAATAAAATATTCCTTCGCCACGCGTTGGATGTCGGCCGGGGTTACTTTCAAATAGCGCTCGAGTTCGGTGTTGACCAGATTCGCATTCTTTCCAATCACGGCCGCCGAGCCAAGTGCCACTGCTTTCTCTTCATCTGTCTCACGGCCCAGAATAATTCCTGAGATTTCCTGGTTCTTGGCCTTCTCGAGTTCTCTCGCACCAACCGGCTCGGTCTTCAATCCGTCCAGTACCGCCAGCGTCGTTTTTTCTCCTTCTTCCGCCGTGTGGCCCAAATTCAGGATCGCGATCGCCAGAAACAGATTCGGATCCTCGGTAAAATTGCCGAAGCCGATGGCCTGTGCGGCGATTTGGTCCTTGTAAACGAGCTGCTGGTACAACCGGCTGCTCTCTCCGCCCGCAAGAATGTTTGAAGCAAGGTCGAGGGGGTACGCGTCCGGCGAATACTTGGCAGGGACCTTGTAGCCGATCACCAGCGCTGGAAGTGGCGTATTCGAGTACGACTTCTTCACCACGCGCTCCGCGGTTTGCGGGGGTTCCGGCTTGTCAATGCGTGGGATGGGTGCTGCCGACGCTGGAATGCCGTCAAAATATTTTTTCGTCCAGGCCAGCGCTTGCTCGGGCTTGAAATCTCCTACCACGATTAGTGTTGCATTATTGGGCTTATAGAACGTGTCGAAGAATTGCCGGACGTCCCCGATCGTAGCGTTATCGAGATCTTGCATGCTCCCGATAGGAGTGTGATGGTAACCATGCACCGTAAAAGCGGCGGCCCGCAGGTCCTCTTCGATGTAACCGTACGGCTGGTTCTCTACTCGCACGCGGCGCTCTTCCTTTACCACTTCGCGCTCGGACTTGAAATTGTCTTCGTCGACGTTCAGGCTTCCCATGCGATCCGCCTCGAGCCACAGCACTCGCTCGAGGTAGTTGCTCGGAAACGTTTCGTAGAAATTTGTATAGTCGTCGTACGTGCTGGCATTGTCGAAGCCGCCGACGGCTTCGATAATTCGCGAATGCTCTTCCGATCCTACGTGCGCCGAGCCTTTGAACATCAGGTGTTCGAACAAGTGCGCGAATCCCGTTCGCCCAGGCCGCTCGTCTTTCGCGCCGACGTGATACCAAACCTGAAGATCGATCACCGGTACCGCATGGTCTTCGAGCAGGATCACCTGCAAACCATTCGAGAGCGCATGAGATGTAAATGCCAGCTTTTCCGGCAACACTTGCGGCGATTTTTCCTGGGCCGCGAGCGATCCGGGCATCGCCGCTCCCAGGACGACAGCTGCTACGGCGACACTCTTTCGAAGCCATTTCATCATTTCGGATTGCTCCCATCGAGGGGGATTCACTGCGCGCGGAGAATTGCGGCCCGAGCTGCCCCTGCTGTCCAACGATTCAAGTATCCTAGACGCTGCGTGCAAGTGTCAAACCGGCCAAATGTTCGTTGCTGCCAACCGATCTTCGACTACCGCCATCTAGTTAGACGCAGGGAATCGCCAAATGATTTCGCGTTCCGTGCGCATCGGAATTCAAGATTCGCGAATGTGCTTTTCCACCGTTGACGCCCGAATCGGGAGCCCATAGCATCTTATATAGGAGCACATGGAACTCGACTCCACCACTCGTTACGGCGGTTCTACTGGGTTCGAAACCCCCGCTTCCGCCGCGCCCGCGGCGCATCATCCAAGAAAGGTTTTCTGGTTAAGTCTCGCGGGCGTCGCCGCCTACTTCGCCGCTGCGATCGCGTGCCTGTGGCAGTGGGGCTCGCCGCGGCCATGGTCCCGCGTGGATTTCTTCTCGGGCGGTTTTCTGGTTATCAGCCTCGTTTGGGTTTACGCTACCATCCGCTTCCATCGCGCGATTTTTCGCTCCCGCGAAGTGATGCGCGAGGCTTCCGGCGTGAGCTATGACCCGGAAATGATGACTTGGATCAACATCTTCGCCGTCGCGGAACTCAGCGTATTCTTCGACTACGGCCATTTGCATCTCGTTCCGCAGCTCGAAAATCCCGTGCTTCAGACGATCGGTATCGCCATGTATTTCCTCGGCGCCGTATGGCTGATTTGGACCGACCGCTGCCTTTCCCGTCAATTCCGCGGCGATCTCGCCGACCGCAAAGTGATGACCCAGGGGCCCTACCGCTTCGTCCGGCATCCGCGTTACGCAGCTCTGATCGCTTCGCGCATCGCATTCGCGCTTTGCTTTGCCAGCATTCTCGCCTGGGGATTTACACTCGGATGGCTGTTCGTGAATCTGCGGCGCGTGCGCCTTGAAGAGGCCCACCTTCGCGACCTCTTCGGTCCCGACTACGATGTTTACGCTTCTCGCACTTCCCGATTCTTGCCGGGCATTTACTGAGACTTTTGACATACTTGCATGGAGGTGTTCATGCGAGCTCTGGGAAGCATGGCGGGGCTGTTAATCGTCGCTTTGATCGCCGGGCTGACCTACAAGTTTTATTTTGCCCAGGCGCACTCGCCGGAAACCGCCACTCCCGTCCAAACCGTGAATCTCGTCGGCGTGCAAAATGATTTGCTCGCCATCGCTCAAGCCGAGCGAGCGTACGGCCTCGAGCATGGATCATTCGTTTCGCTCGACGAGCTCATCTCGAGCGGCGCCCTAACCACGACAAAGTCCGGCCGCGCCGGATACACCTACGAGATCGAAACATCTCCAAACAATTTCCAGGTCGTCGCGCGCTGCCCCGCAGCCACCATGCCCGGCTGTTCCAACTATGCCATCGATCAATCGATGGAAGTCCATCCAGCGCCGTAGAAAATCCAACCTCTGCAAACGATCGGCTACGGCGTGCGCTTCTGATCCGCCACCGTCACGCCAGCTTCGGCGTAATCCGTCGCCGGCAAATCGACGAACGTCACTTGAATGTTCTCGCGTTTCGCGCGGCCGTCCTCGATAAGCGCCTGCGTCACGCGCTCGGCAAGTTTTCTCTTTTGTTCCGGTGTGCGTCCTTCCACCCAGGTAATTTGTACGTAAGGCATTTTCCCTCCAGGCCTCGCGCCCTACTGAAGAACATCTCGAATTCTACCGGGAATCGTCGCGGAAAGAAAAACGGCCGCGCACTACTTGCCGCGGCCACGAAGATAAATGCACAAAGCGTGACAGACGTCAATTACCGCGCACGAACCTGCGATGGCAAACCGGAGCCGCAATGCGGGCAATGCGACCAGGCCCCCTCCACCCCGCGGCCGCAATGCGGGCACGTCGGTTGCGTCGCCGCTCCGCAGTGGGGGCAAAAAGTGTACCCCGCTTTGACTACTGTCGAGCAACCGGGGCAAGGCCGCGGCAACGCGTCGCGCAGTAGGAAATACAGGATGATGCCAATCCCATCGGGAATCAGAGCCGCCAGCCACGTCCACATCACGTAGCGCATCCCGCGCCGCTTCGCGTCCGCATACACGTAGCCCACGAGCAGGATCCACGCTGCCGCCACGAGAAAGACGCCGCCGGAGAACAACACCCTCTGCCAGACAGCCCACTCACGCATATGCCGGTCGCCGGGAATCATTACAAAGAAAGCCAGATTCGCCAGTGCCAGGTAAGCCACCAAAGCAATCGTTTTGGCGGTTCCAGGAATAATCCTCATTCCATCTCCGAATCGGCTCATGCCATTCTCCTTTCCTGCTGCTGGTGACGCGCCAGAAGCACCGCCGCCAGTCCTCCCGTCGCCCACAGAACGCCGGTAAAGCCCGCGAACACCAGCCACGTCTGATTGAAGCGCGGGTCGAACCACACCAGCAGGCCTCCGGTGAAAATCCGGAACAGCGGCCAACTCGCAAGCGTAAGAACCCATGCGAACGCCACCAGCGAAATCATCACCATGCGATGCCAGCGATGCTCGGCTTCTTCCGCCAACCGCATTTCCGCGCCCGCTCTCGCGCGTTCCACCACCGCTGTCCGCGGTTGTGGCGTCGGCAGGCGCCGCAAACCGCCCGCCAGCAACTTCCAATCCTCCAGTTCGGCGGCACATGCGGTGCACGAAGCGGCATGATTCATCACGCGCTGCTCCTCTTTCGCTTCCAGCGCGCCGGCCGCAACCAGTGAAAGCATTTCGCGAATTTTCTCGTGCGAGTCCATATCTCTCACGCTAGTTGCGCGTCCTCCAATCCTCACCGGGATATTTTGTTTCCAGCGCCAGCTTGAATCGGTCGAGCGCCCGGCGCAGCCGCGTCTTCACCGTTGAAAGCGGCACTCCCAGCACGTCGGCGATTTCCTCGAGCTTCATCTCTTCTTCGAATCGTAGGGTCAGCAACTCCCGGTAAATCACCGGCAGTTGATCGAGCGCCACGGCCATTCGCCCGGTGCGCTCGCGTTCCAGAATTCCGTCCAGCACCGGACGCTCGCGCGATTCCAGTCGCATCGCAGCAGTTTCTCCCGAATCACCCGCGACAGGCTCGTCCAGGCTTTCCGGACGTATGCGGCGGATATGATCGATGGCCACGTTCCGCGCCAGCGCAAATAGCCACGGCTCGAAGCTGCGCTTGGAATCGTACCGGTGAATCTTTTCCGCCACTCGTATCCACGTCACCTGAAAGAGGTCCTCCGCTTCCGCCTGGTTGCGCACCATCCGCAATAGGTAGCGATAAAGACGGTTCTGATAGCGCGCCAGCAGCGTCGACAGCGCGTCTAGGTCTCCCCGCCGAAGCTGGGCCACTTCGCTGTCTAGGCCCACGCGACCCTCCCACGTAGTTTCAAAGACGCCCATCATATCTGTAATACGGACGAGCCTCGCAAAAAGACTCACCTGTGCCACAGCGACGCTCACCGGAATGATACGGAAATAACTCGGAGATCAAGCGGAAGTGTGCCCTCGAACCAACAGGCTATGCGTTCAATTCACAAAATCAATCGGAAATGAGTCAGCCTCTGCGCTCGAGCATCTTTCACCGCCATACTGAAGTGTATAATCCCGCCATGGCGCCACTCGACCTCGCAAAGATTTGGGAAGAACACATCTCCCACGAATTCACCACGCGCGACACCGAAGCCACCCTCGCCACTATGACCGACGACGCATACGTAAACCACATCCCGGTGATGACCGGCGGCTACGGCAAAGCCGCCCTGCGCCATTTCTATTCGCGCGATTTCATCCCCAGCATGCCGCCCGACACCGCTCTCACGCCGGTCTCGCGCACCATCGGTGAAAATCAGCTCGTCGACGAAATGATTTTTTCCTTCACCCACACGCAGGAAATTCCCTGGATGCTCCCCGGCGTTCCTCCCACCAACCGCCGCGTCGAAGTTCCGCTCGTTGTCATCGTCCGCTTCCGCGACAGCAAGCTAGCCCACGAGCACATCTACTGGGACCAAGCCTCCGTCCTAAAACAGCTCGGCCTCCTGACGGACCAATCGTTACCCGTAGTAGGGGTCGAATCCGCCCACAAGGTGCTCGACCCAAAATTCGCGTCCAAACCTTCACGCGAACCCTAGCTGCTATTTGCCATGTTTACGAACTTTCCGGCCAGTTGGAACCTGTCACGGCGTGATCGCCCGCTATCGGCGCTAATCACTTGCGACAAACGATTCGCTCGCGGGCCGCACCGTGACCCAGTCGGTGCGCACTCTGTCCCACTCTTGAATCAGAAAGCCGCGCGATTCGAAGAACTCGCGAATTTGCGGGCGATGCCAGCCCACAATCCTTTCCAGGACAGGCACCAACACCGAAAGCGCGTCAGTGCTTAGGACAGTCCGCCCTGCAATGTGCGCGACGTGTTTGGTTTCAGAAACCGCTATCGTGAAGCCATCGCGTGCATTCACGTCCAGCATCACGTGAACATCTGAGTCGCCGTCACCTGCGTAAACGATGTGGTCCGGTCCGATCCCCAGTCGAGTCTGCAATTGGTTAAGGACCGCAACCTTCCCGTAGCCCGCCGTAGCCCTAATCACCGTGTCGATTTCCCCCGAGCTCTTATAGCTGAACTCCGTTCCATATATGTGATCCGCGGGCACGATTCCTTCTAAAGCCGAGTGAATCACCTCGATAGGCGCGGCGGATAGAATGTAAAAGTCAAAATTGTAGCCTTCGATGCCGTGATCGAGCGCGTCATACAGAAGCCGGATATTGTCCTTTAGGCGGACACGTTTCCCCGCTTCGTACAAGTGCTCCCGTGTGACTCGTGTGCGAAACTCGGGATCATGCAACAGCAGGTAGGCCAATTCGGCGCCTTGCTGGACCAGATTCAGTTTGGCCATCCCTGTCGCCTTGCGTTTGAATTCCTCAGTCCCGATGCCTACCAATTCACTCAAAACGTAACCAGAGTCGTTGAAAGTGAGCGTCTGGTCGAAATCGCTCGCGAATAGGTACCGTTTTACGTGCTTGTCGCTCATCCGTTTCTCCTCTGATTGAACCTTAGCCTGGAGATGTCGATTTTTATTCGTTTGTCTATCAGATGCAGGCGGCCGCAAGAAAGCTCATTGAAAATGGTTATGCGGGGCATAAGCGATATGCAGTGCCACCACGTATGAAACGGGAGAGCTGGCGGTGGCCGACGCTGTTAGTTTCAAATCTTTGTGGTCCTCGATCATCGAAGCGCGGGCCCATGAATCACAGCATCTAGCTGTTTACAAGAAAGGCGCAGGCCCGGCAACGACCGGCCCGGCTCGCGATATACTTGCCTGACTGAGCAAAGTTTGCGGAACCACAACGTCTTGGGATTGGCCCGGCTCATCCGGGTGACGAGGTCCATGGCATGAAAAAGCTATCCACACTTGTCTTGGCAATACTAGCGAGTTCTCTGGCTCCCTGCATCTGGGCACAGAACCCCTCCTCTGCCGAGCTAAGGGAGCTAGCGAAGGAAAACGACGTCAAGCAAGAGGAGCTAGTTACTCTGGAAAAAGAGACCGTGCGGGCGCTGCAGTTGAACGACGGGGCGTTGTTCCGGCGACTCTATGGTGAGGACTTCGCGGGAATATTGCCGTCGGGGCAGATCCTGGATAAGGCGGCGTGGATCGCTACAATCGAGAATTCCAACACCAAGTACAGTTCGTTTTTTGCCACAGATGTCCGGGTGCGTTTGTTTGAGCAGACGGCGGTGGTCACTTGTCTCTGGACTTCGCGCGGAACCAAGAACGGACATTCTTCTTTCCAGCAATTGCGTGTTACGCACGTTTATGTCTACGGCCAAAGGGGTTGGCAAGCTATCGCCAGCCAGGAAACGCTCTTGCCCGGTTAGCCCTGGCGCGTGCCCGGCGCCGTTGTTTCGAATCCTTTTAACCCTCGATTGTCGAAGCGCAGGTGAAAATCACGCCATTAGTCACTAACTGAGTAGACCGGCATTCGAGGTGCCCGACCTTTGGCTTGGAAGGGTCGGGGTTTTCTTCGATGCTGCGTGCGCTCATGGCGGCGCTAATCGGACAAGTCGCGCCGCTTTCGATTTGCCCATACTCCGACAGCAAGAAAGCAAAACACAGACCCGATAAGATAGATTTGGCCTGCCAGTATCTTCCAGTGCTGATCGAGGGTTAAATACACGATGCTGCCATGCTCATTTAGTGGGTAGATCGCTCCGGCCCGTTCATCCGGTTCACTCGGGCATATTTTTTCATAGTGATAAGTGAGCCGCGGCAATAGGATCACAGGAGGTAAAATTATCGCTCCAAGAATCACAGTCACCAGCGTCGACACTTTTCGCCTCTTGGTCACCATGTCCATTCGTTCCGAATCATTTGTATTCCTGCCTCCGGCTATCTAACTTCTGGAGAGAACGTTACTGTTTTCCGTGTCTGCGTTGAGCCAGCCTCGGAATGCTGGGTATCGCCATGTCCATGCCAATAGAGCGAAAAGCGGGAAAACGAGCATTGAGAAAATTATGAAACCTGCTTCATTATTAACCTTTGCGGTTGGGTCACCAATGCACGAGACCGTTGGTTTTTCGGGAAGATAGAACACAACATATCCTCCACAATCCGAAGAAAACGCCGTCACACCGCTTCCCACGCCGCCCTCTTGAACCCCCACATACGTCTCGCCGCCTACTTGATAGGAATAGTGGACTGCCCCGTGGTTTTTCGGCTCACAGGCGGTTACTGTGCCGCAAGTTTTTGCGCCTCTGCGCATCAGGGGATACAGACGTGTCATATTGATGTTCCCGAGCCCGAAGGCTATCAGGGACGCTCCGGCAAGCCATAACAACAGAAATCTCTTCATCGGTTCGATTTTGCGAGATCACCGAAAGCAATCCCGACTTCGCAACTTGAAGTCTAGAACCATTTGAATTTCGCTCGGCTTTCGTTTTCGCTTCGTTGTTCTGACGAGCACCTCGCTCGACTTCCGAAGCGTCGGATCGGAAACTGCCTCCCGAGCCAGAGGCGAGGCATATAAGGGTTGCCTCGCCCTTGTGCTAGAATGAGCGAACGGTGCTGAAAATAATCGAAAATCTTCTAGGGCTTCAGAGCGTCGATGTGCGGCTGCACGAAGTCAACGCCCGCCTCGCTTCCTATCCCAAGAAACTTGCTGACGTGGACGCTCGCGTCGCCGCCGCTCGCGCCGAACTCGAGAAAAGCAAGGCCGCCCAGCTCGCCACCGTAAAAGACCGCAAGCGCTACGAACTCGATGTCGAGCAATGGAAAGAAAAGGTCCACAAATATAAAGACCAGATGTTTCAGGTGAAAACGAACGAGGCCTACAAAACGCTTCAGCACGAAGCGCAAATGGCCGAAGACGAAATCGCCAAGGCCGAAGACCGCTTGCTCGAACAAATGGTGGCGAGCGAAGAATACGACCGCCGCATCAAAGCTTCCGACAAGATTCTTAAAGAAACGGAAGAAGTCGCGCGCGGCGAACGCTCGAAAATCGATGCGGAAAAGGCCGTCGCCGAAAAAGAACTTGTAGAAGGCAACACCGAGCGTTCGAGAGTGGTCGCCGATATTCCCGAAGACATGCTCGACCACTACACGCGCATCGCCCGGAAACACAACGGCGTTTCGCTCGCTGCGGTTCGCGACGAAAAATGCACCGCCTGCGGCATGAGAGTGCGGCCTCACGTGTTTCAGGAAATGCGCCGCGCCGGCAGCGAAGAGATTTTCCACTGCGAAACCTGCACGCGCATCCTTTATTACGTTGAGCCGGCGCCCTCCGTGCCTCCGGCGCCTAGCGCGGACGAAAAGCAAACTCCGCAAGCGTCCGCCGCGGTGAATCAATCCAGTGATCGCTAGCGCTTCGCCGTCCTCAGTTTCGGGCGTGCAGCTTTTCGAAAGTCTCGAGCGGCGCGCATGACTCGCCGAACAAAAACGTCGCCGCCTGAAAGCGCGCCTCTCTTTGGCAAATCGGCTCACGGATCGCCTTCTGAATTGGTGGCCGTTTCGAACCGTTCCGCGCCCCCGGCAGGCGTCCACATCGCGAATATCGATGGCGCTTCGCGCGGCAATCCTGGCCCTGCTTCATACGCGGTGGTTCTGCGCGATCCGGCTGGAAAGATAATCCTCGAACTCGCAAAAAACCTTGGCCGGGAAACCAACAACGTCGCCGAATACTACGCGCTCCTCGCCGCCCTCGACTACGCCGCGACGCACGGGATTCAGGCTCTCCGCGTTCGCAGCGACTCCGAGTTGCTCGTCCGCCAGATGCAGGGACGGTACAAAGTGAAGAACGCGGATCTCAAGCCCCTCCACGAACGCGCCTCGAAACTGGCCCGCCAGCTGGGATACTTCGTGATCGAGCACGTCCGCCGCGAACTGAATCGCGATGCCGACGCGCTCGCCAACGTTTCCCTCGATCAGGCAGGCGTCCCTAAGTTCGAAGGTCGCACCTCGAAACCCGTAGCGCCAAAGGCGGGTCCGGCTTCCCGCCACATACGCGCCCATTTTGTAAACGGCGTGCTCGTGCCATTTGAACCGCTAGACCTCGAAGAAGGCAGCGAAGTCTCTCTTGATCTTCGTATCCCATTGAAAAAATAGCTCTTACCGCCTACGTGGGAGTTTTCGTTACCACCTCGATCGGCAGGCTTCTGGTACGTGTGCTCTATTGTTCAGTCAGTGACGTATTCGTAGTCTTGCCTACGCCAGGGGTGCTCGTGACTACGATTCTGGACAAGCTTCCGACAATTCTGATCCTTGCCGTTCTGGTCGGGATTTTCCTCTCGTTGCGGAAGCATGCCCCGTCGGCGCGTTTGCGCCTCTGGACGTACGCGTGGGCGCTGATCTTCCTCCATTTCTTCATCCAAGCCTTCGAAACGCGCAGCGGCGCCGTCGAAAAGTTAATCGAATCGATCGACCTCGGCGCGCTGGAGCTTTCCGGCATCGTATTCGTGGCTTCGTTGATTCTTGCCGTGGAAACCCGCCGCACGCGCCGCGCCTTGATGGCCGTGCTTGGCGCGCCCGCCGCGTTTCATGCCCTCGCCATTAGCTTTGATTGGCACATGCCTTGGACGCTGTCCATCTGCCTCGCCATTTTCTTCTTTGGCGGCGCCGCATTCGCTCTGTACGGCCGATGGCCCGCCGGGCTGTTCAATTTTTCGGTCGCGCTCGTTTTCGTAGGAACTGGAACGTGGGCCATTCACGATCAACTTCGTGGCAGTCCCGATTTCGGCGTCAACGCCATTCTCACGATCACTTTCGGCCTCTGCGGTTTCCTTTTCTGGCGGCGCTATCCGCGGCCTTCTCCTGGTGTGATCGCCGTCGCCGGCGGATTCCTCTGCTGGGGAGCTGTGTTTCCCGCGGGCGCGCTGCTCGATCACTTTCTTCCGAGCCTGCACGTCAATCCCGAACTTTGGAACGTGCCAAAATTCTTTGTGGCCTTCGGCATGGTGCTCTCGCTGCTCGAAGACAAGTCCGCTATCATCGAAAAAGCGCACGAGCGCGAGCGCGCCGAAAATCGGCTGCTCATGCGCCTGTCTCAAATCACTTCGCGTTTGCTTACCGGAAAGGATCCGGTTGCGCTCTGCGCGGAAATTGCCGGAGCCGTATCGAACGCCAGCAGCTTCCATCGCGTAGCGCTGTTCCTCGCGGGCGAAAACCACGCGCTGTATCTCGCGAGTTCCTACGGCTTCGAACGGCTTGACATGCCGGAACTGGAGAATCGAACCACCACCTGGACGATCGAAAGCCTTAAGGGACTTTGCGCCAGCGGCCGGCCGCTCGGAAATAATTCGGTTCGCATTTCGCTGGATGGCGTGGCGAGCGAAGTGCTGATCCCGCTCGTTTCATCTCGCGGGTCGTACATGGGCTGCTTCTGCCTGAGCGCTCACGAAAACGAATCCGAAATCGAAATATCCGAAATGATGAAGCTCGAAGTGCTCGCTTCCGACCTCGCGGTCACGATCGAAAACACGCGCCTGCATCACCAACTGGCCCGCTCGGAAAAACTCGCGGCTCTCGGCCAGCTTGTCGCCGGCGTCGCGCACGAACTCAACAATCCACTCACCGGAATTATCGGCTACACGGAATTGTTGGGCGAAGAAGTGGAAAGCGAAAAAGCGCTCCAGCGCGTGACGAAACTGGGCAACGAAGCGCGGCGAATGAAGCGCATCGTCGATGGACTCCTGCGTTTCGCGCGTCAGAATAATCCGGCTGCGCGCGCCGCGGATTTCGAGCCCGCGCTCCGCGACGTCGTCCAGCTTCGCGAATACCATCTTCGCAAGCTTGGCATTCATCTCGAAATCGACATTCCTCCCGTTGTACCGCCCCTCGCGATCGGCGAAGACGAATTGAAGCAAATCCTGCTCAACATTCTGAACAATGCGATCGACGCCGTCGAAGACAGCGCCAAGCGCACCATCGAAATTCACGCTCTTCGCCGCGGCGACCGCGTCGCCATCCAGTTCCAGGATTCCGGTCCGGGATTCAGCGACGCGAATCGCGCGTTCGATCCCTTCTACACCACCAAGCCCGTCGGTAAAGGAACCGGACTCGGCCTCAGCATCTGTTACGGAATCGCGCGGGAATGCGGCGGCGAAATCACTCTCGCCAATCGCCACCCCTACGGCGCGACCGTCACGATCGAGCTCCCGGTTTCTGTCAGCTCGGCGCAGCCTGCCATCGCCGGCGTGGCGTAACTCCTTCATCGTACAAATCCCGTACAACTTATTTTTTGAAAAGCATGGGAACTACTCTGCTGTTGCTCCGGCTGCGGCAGAAACGGATTGCGTGTGCGGCTTGTAGGAATAGGAGCGATAGAGCGTGTCGCGCTGAGCGGGAATGTAACCTGCGTCTGAAATGATGCGGCGAAGTTCTTCTTCGTTGGTGCGGTTGCGGACGCCGGCGGCGTAAACCACGTTTTCTTCGATGAGAATGCTGCCTACGTCGTCGGCGCCGAACTGTAGCCCCACCTGGCAGATTTTGATTCCAGGCGTAAGCCAGCTCGACTGGATGTGGTCGATGTTGTCGAGATACATCCGGCTGATGGCGAGAGTCTTCAGATAATCGAATGCAGTGGCTTCGGGGATCTTTTTCCCGAGAGGGGTATTTTCCGGCGCGAAAATCCACGGGATGAACGCGGTGAAGCCGCCGGTATCTTCCTGGATGCGGCGCAGAAGTTCGAGATGGTTCACGCGGTGGCGGTATTCCTCGCCGCATCCGAACATCATCGTCGCGGTGGTGCGCATGCCGAGCGCGTGTGCGGCGCGATGCACCTCTTCCCAATCTTTCGAGGTGCACTTCAAGCGCGAAATGCGCGCGCGAATTTCGTCGTCGAGAATTTCCGCGCCGCCTCCGGGAATCGAATCGAGTCCCGCGTCGCGCAGCCGCGCAATCGTATCGCGCAGCGAAAGCCCCGAGACCTCAGCGATGCAGGTGATTTCCGGCGCGGAAAAACAGTGCAGGTGCACGTGCGGATATTTCTGCTTGATCGAGCTGAGCATGTTCTCGTAGAACGAGATTCGCAAATCCGGATGCAGGCCGCCCTGCATCAGCACGCCCGTCCCGCCGATGGCGAGCATCTCTTCGATTTTTTCGTAAATGGTTTCGAGCGGCAGGATGTAGCCGTCTTTCGCGCCGAGCGGGCGGTAGAACGCGCAGAAGGAGCAATATTCGGTGCAAAAATTCGTGTAATTGATGTTGCGATCGATCTGATAGGTGGCGACGCGCGGGTCGGTCTTCTTGCGGCGGACTTCATTCGCCGCCATGCCGATGCCGATCAGGTCATCGGAGTTGAAAAGATCGAGCGCTTCCTGGTGCGTGAGGCTCATCGCGATGCTCCGCGGCGCGCGGTGGACGCCGCCGGCGCGGCAGCGAATTCGAGCGGACGAACCCGTGGGATCAGTCCCGCGGCGGCGGCTTTTTCGTAATAGAGCTGAAGGCCGGCGAGGTTTTCTTCGTCGAGGCTGTAGTCGATATTTTCCCGGAGGTAACGCTCGAGAGCGCGTGGCGGCAGATCGAGCTTGACGGCGGCGGCTTCGGAAATTTCGCGGATGCGTTCGATGCCGTATTGTTTCGACGCTTGAAAATCGGCGACAACTTCCGGCGTGATTGCTTCGCGGCGTCCCGCCCAGATTGCAAGGACGCAGGGCTTGCCCGTCATCTCGCGCCACTGATAGGCGATATCGTAGATAAACACGGTTTCGTGGCCGGGGACGGGCATGTCTTCCATGTCGCCCTGGCAGCAGGCGCCGTTCGTTGGAACTTTAGAGTTGAGCGCTTCCATCTTGAGCGACACGCGCAGAGCGGGATCGCCGATGAGGAGCGCCGCGTCGGCGTGCTTCAGCATCTCGGAAGCATCGGGTTCGGCGTCGATCCACGCGGGCTTGATGTTCCACAGGCCATCGGCGAGCAGGCGTACGAGCGCCGCGGAACTTCGCGAACTGGTGTCGAGCGCGATTTTTTTCGCCATGTCGATCGGTTTTTTCGCGACGACGAGGATGCTGCGAACTTCGCTCTTGGCCGCGACGGAAATTCCGGGCAGCGCGACGACGTTGTCCATGCGCTGGTATTCAATCGCGGGGATGATGGCGACGTCCGCGTCGCCGCCGCCCAGCGCTTCGGCGCATTGCGAGGGCACCGTGAAGGACAGCTCGTACTTGTTCGCGAGCGGCCCCTCGACGAAGCCCCAGACGAGCGGCGCCGTGTTGAGGTACTCGACGATGGAGATGCGGAGTTTGCTCACCGGATTCCTCGCACCGAATATAGCACATCGGTTGCGGTTGCTTCCGAATCCATCCGCGATGAAAGCGCTGAAAAAATAGACTGAAAAACGGAGGAAAGGCGCCAAAATAAAAACCCGCGAAAATGCGCTATTACGAACTTCTGCGTCGTTTGTTTTCTTAGAATTAGAGGCGGTTCTAATCGCGGATTCGCTATTAGAAATACACGCTTCCCCAAGGGACTCGCACCGAGGATGTGAGCGGTCCCGGTTGTCCCCAGGCTCCCCTTGCAGGAAGGTCGTGTGGATCGGATTTGTTTTGTGTCAACC
>Ga0210405_10002453_pt1 | contig 19240 bp, 14 predicted proteins | sample IncBWH11MmetaG_FD_155492 | JGI IMG/M metagenome (GOLD analysis project Ga0210405, IMG submission 155492) | Forest soil microbial communities from Barre Woods Harvard Forest LTER site, Petersham, Massachusetts, United States - Inc-BW-H-11-M | ecosystem: Environmental > Terrestrial > Soil >... | reverse complement strand
CACTTGATTCGGGCGTTTTTCGGCGAGGCGTCCGCGAAGCTGGCCAATCATCGAAGGTCAGTATTGCCGCCTTTTGTTCGCCTGTCAACGCAAGAGGGGGGTAGGCTATAAGGCGGGGAAAAGTGATACACCCTGGGTGCGGTTACGATCACGCTAACGTCGACGCAAATTTGTTCATACACAGCATCGCTAAGCATAAGAGTAATTTCCGCGTCACCATCTTCACCAAGGAAAGTAGTATTGCGGACTAATAACGTGATAATACAACTAGCGGCATAGCAGTTCGGTATGCCGCTACCCTAAATGTCGCAAATAGAAGAACCGTCCGCCAATCCAGCGTCTACTCCTCCTGCCGAAGATGTTGGCGCGGATACGCAACGTCGTTTCAGGCACCAAGCGTGCTACACGGCCATGCTGTCATTAGGCCTTTTGGACGATGAGGGGCCTCTTGAAGAGTTGTATTGTGAGCACCACGATGATGTCATTTTGCGGATGAAGTCAGGCTCTTTCAGAGCCATCCAACTGAAGACCAGGCTGATCGGGGGCGTGCCTTTCAAGTCCGGAGAGGAAGAAATCGTTGGTTCACTCAGAAAGTTTGCAGAGTTGGAGGCAAAATTTCCCGGTCACTTCGATTCGTACCTGTTAGCCGCGAACGTGGGATTTTGGCACGAGAAGAAGAACGGTAGCAATCTGGAACATGTACTCAGTGAACTTCGGGCTGGTTCTGGGAATTTATACGGAACACTTGTAAGGAAGATTGAGAAAGCGGGACCAACAATTGATCACGCCTCAATTTTAGCCGCGTTAAATAAAGTCGTGCTCGGATCCACTCCCGGGTTGGATGATGTTGAGCCAAAGCTTCGCGAGCAACTCGCGAAGATCTCCGAATTCAGAGTGCGCCGATACGACGAGCTTGAAGCAGCATCAAAAAGACTTCTTAATCGAATCCTTGAGGCTAGTTCGCTCGCCGGTGTCGGCGCTCTTCCGGAATACCTGGCAGTGTGCTCAGCTTCGGCCAAATCTGTCCAAGATCAGAGTACGATTGATTCGAAACGCGTCACCAGAGCAATCGTTAGTGAGGTGCTAAATCGCGAATTATTGGCCGCAACACTACTTCGGACGCGTCAGCTCGTTCCGATAGCCGAGTTGCCGACGGGCATGGGTAGGATGGAAATCAAGATGGCAGCTGGAGGCCTCTCCGTCAGAGAGATCGATCATCTAAAAGACCTGAAGTTCTCCACCGAATTTTTGCTGCAGCAGTGGCTTTACATATATGGCAACGAACAGGCGCAAAAGTATTATGAACACCTCCGTGTCGTCGTTAGAGACGCCTGCATTGCCGCACAAGAGAATTCGCAACAGCCCGAAAGGCTCTATGCAGGTAAGATGCTATCCGACCTAAGGCAAAAGCTGGAGTACCAGTCCATAAGACTTGCAACGGAAACTCCCGAATGCCGCCATGAGCACCTTCTTGGTATGGCAGGCATTCTGACAGAGGATTGCACAGTCTGGTGGAGTCCGGAATTTGAGCTGCCGCAGGGAAATTTATGAGTTTCTTCGACATGCTCGCTAATCTAGAGGACGACGACAGCCTTCACTTGGGACGGCTACTGGTGCTCCTTTCAGCCTTTGTGGGAAAGGTTGAATCAGGTTCAGTCGATGGCCTGACAAAGCTCGCCAAGTTGGACTTCTTGCTCAGGTACCCGGTAAACCTGGAGCGCGCTCTGCAGATTCGGGCTGGTAGGGGTAGCGACGCAAAATTAGAGGACTACGAGCGAAAAAGCATTGAATCCAGCATGGTTCGCTATAGATTTGGTCCTTGGGATTTTCGTTATAGAAGATTCCTAAATACGCTTGTTTCTAAAGGATTAGTAAGTGTCACGACGGAAGGACGCACGATCAAGATCCAGTTAACGGACGCTGGCAGGAACGCGGCGGATGAGCTTACAAGATCCGCTGAATTCGCGACTATGGCCCACCGCGCTAGGCTGCTAAAGCGGCACTGCGACTTGAGCGCCACAAACTTAATGAAGTTCATCTATGAGACCTTTCCTGAATTGGCTTCCATGAGGGCGGGCAAGCCGATACCGCAATGAAGATTCATTTTTATAGGCTTGTACTGAACTGTCGTAGCTCTGTTGAGGAGATCGATCTTTCTGCTCACATCTCTCTATTCCACGGGAAGATATCGGCGGGTAAATCTTCTATTGTTCGTCTGATTGATTATTGTCTTGGAGGTGGTTTGGAACGGACGCCTGCCATCATGCAGGAGCTGGTTTCAGTCTCACTGTATTGCCGGATCGCCGACTACGATGTGGTACTCGATAGGGAGGCTAAAGCCTCGAACCAGGTGCAGGTGACTTGGCAAGGTGGCGGGCCAGAGTCCGCCAAGGTTCTAGCGCCGCTGCAGAGGTCTCAGGATAGGGGCCCCATCTGGGGTAAGGATGTCTACACGCTAAGCGATCTGGTCTTTTTCCTTTTGGGAATTACTCCGATCAAGGTCCGGAGGAGCAAACGTGAGTCAGATTCTCCCTTGGTACGGCTGAGTCTTCGCGACCTGCTTTTCTATTGCTATCTTGAGCAGGACCACATCGATTCCTCATTTTTTAATATGGAAGATCCGTTCAAGAAGCTAAAGAGCCGAGACGTGATGAGATTCGTCGTCGGTTTCTACACGGAGCGGCTTAATGATCTGGATTTGACACTTGAAGAGATGCAAGAGGATCGGACGGTCAAACTGCAGTCAGCGGAGCAGCTTAGAGGATCCCTCATTGAATTGGGCTACGGGTCAGCACTTGAAATACAGGCTGAGATCGATCAACTGCGCAATCAGCTGGTCCACGCACGGACGCAAGCGCAAGAGATCAGGTCCGGGCAAATGAGGGATGACCACTTGGTGGATGAACTCCGGGGCCGACTTCGCGAACTATCCTCGCAATTGGATACCGAAGAGAAAGCTTTCGGAGACCAACGCCGCACGATCGATGAATTGGAACGCCTTAGAGCTGAGTTCATATCGGCTCGATTCAAGTTGGGCCGCGCGGAAGCTGCGTCCGTTGTTCTGGCGAAGGCTGCTTTCGAGCGCTGCCCTCTATGTGGTGTCCCCCTTGAAGAAATGTCTCCGAGAGCGCCAGAGAGTTGCATACTTTGCGGGACTCCCGACGTCCATCGCGATAGGGTGCTCGCTGGCAGAGCCGAGGCGCTACAGAAAGATCTTGATTCGCGAGTTGATGATGTTACTGCAGCACTAGAGAGACATCGCCAGGCAGTAAAAAAGCAGCGGGATCTGGTAGAGACGCTTCGAGGACAGAAGGCTGATCTTGATCGGCAGTTAGACGTTGAATCGCATACATACGACTCGAATTTCCTCGCTCGATCTCGTGAGATAGAGAGAAGAATCGCGACTCTAGAGGAACAGATACGCGGCCTTGAGCGAATGCGCAGATTACCCGAGATGGTGCGATCTCTTGAGGCCGAGGCCGCTCGCCTGCAAGGTGAGATCCTCATCATTAAGCGTGAGATGGAAGACGAACGAGGGCGTCTTACCCAGGCTGGTCTGTACATAAGAGAAATCGAGCACAGATTCTTGGAAGCATTGACTGCGGTTGGCGTACCAGGTGTGGGACCTGAAGATATAGTAAGGATTGATATCAAGACCTGGATTCCGTTCGTACTGCCTGCGGGCGACGAAGCGCTGAGATGGAGCTTCGACAACGCCGGGAGCGGCGGAAAGAAAACTCTGTTCAAGGTGTGCTACGCACTCGCTGTGCATGCGGTGGCAGCGCACAATGATCTACCTCTGCCTAGCTTTTTGATCATCGACACTCCAATGAAAAACATCGGAGAGGATGTGAATGAGGACTTATTTCGATCCTTCTATGGGTACTTGTACACATTGGCTGCTGGACCGCTAAAAGACGTGCAGTTTGTGATCGTCGACAAGGAATACTATGCTCCGAAGTCCCGCAGCATTGAAATAAATGAGCGCTTCATGACTCCTGACGATCCACGGCATCCTCCTTTAATCTCGTATTATCGAGGCCCGTAGTTTCATGCGGTGCAATCGCGACAGATCCCATTGGAAGCTAGTTTGATCTGCCCGCAGATTCGACAGAGAGTTGGCCTCACAATCTTGGTCTGACCTACACTTCCGTTTAGTTTGGCTCTGCCCTCACTCCTATGAGCCTGCGTCAGTCGCGTCGCCGGAACCTGACTCCGCACCTGGCGCATTTTCGAATCCCAAATGCATCGGGCAATCCACTCGGCAAAGGCGCTAACGGCGGTGCGCCACATTGTCGCTGTTTCCGACAGGATTTCAGCAAACGATCCCATAAGCCGACAATTGCCGTCGCGCTGCTCGAAAAACCACTCTCGTCGCAATTGTTCAGAGAACAATAAATCAAGGACAAGACTGTCAACTTTTGGTCGGACAGGCTCCATTAGGTCGCAAGCGAGGCTGTCGCGACTCCGCAAATCGCTGTGCAGCATGCCAATCCCCGGGTCTAACCCCAGTGTCGCGAGTGCCAATCTAGATTCGGATTCAAGGACAGCATAAAGATAATTAAGGATGGCATTAGCGGGATTTACAGCAAGTCGCGGCGAGTTGGTGAGCGGTGATACGCGGCTCCCAAATCGCCGCCAGTGTTCCGGGATTTTCGATGAATCTGACTTGCTGAAATTCACAGGAAGTTCCCGCATTGCACCCCAATACGCCTTCGCCCCTTTGGCTTCCCATCGCCGGATTTCTTCATTCGATTTTGCCGTAAAGACCAGTTTTCTGGCATCTGCGATTACCTGTGAGGAAGAGGAGTGCTTGAAATACGTGCATATGACTCGTTCTTGGGCTGAGAGTTTTTCGATGATCAATTCTTGGGCAATTTTTAGAGCGATGCCGGATTCATGGGCAAGACTTTGGGATCGTCGGAGCCGTGCATCCGATGGTTTCACTGGGCCTGTTGTCGCCAGGACTTTTCCGTCCCGCTCAAGCATCAAGAAACTGGCGTCTTGATCGGCAAGCCACCGAAGGGCCGCCAGCGAAACCGATCCCTCCGACCCAATCGCAACGACTCTCTTAATTTTATGTCTGACACGAGCAAATCGACCGTAACGATGCTTTGGCCCGATTCTGTCTTCCAAAATAAGATGGCCGCGTTCGACACTAAGGTGTGTACCGTAGCCGTAGAGTGTTACGACTCCACGGTGCGGCGTAATTGATATTGAATTGCAGTGCTGAAGATGTTGAGGTACGGTTTTCGTAGCTGCCATTGGAGTTCACGCTCCCTGGTGGTTAGGGCTTGTCGTCTGTTATCAGCAGACGATAAGCCCGTTGTCGCAGAACTATTCTATCATTTTGATAAATTTAATTGTATGAGAGTCACTAGATCCTCTAACGATAGGACTCCACCAGCCCAACCAGCCGTTCCGCGAGATATTGTTTCGCAGGACTTGGATATGGACAAGGCCCTTCAGAATCTCTGGAACGTCCATTGTGAAATACTGGGCAAACACGGCGTAGATCTACCCTCTGTCATCAAGCAATGGACGGTCCAGCAGGAAGAGCGACTTCCGTCTCCAGGGGCACGCACTGATTTTAGGGAATTGTGTGCGAATGGATGCGTTGCCGAAATCCTAGCAATTTTCCTCGCGCTCCTTCGATGGTCTCCCCAATTCGAAGATTTTTGGTCAAAGCTCTACGGTAGCCCCAATGACCGCCGCCGCGTACGAAGGAACCTTGAGAAAACAGCCAAACTAATTGAAGGTCTATTTGCATTTCTTATAAGTCTCGAAGACGACGAGGTGATTTCCAAGCTTTCGAAGATTGGCCGTATTAGTCCGGGCAGGCTCTCTTCTGAACTGAGATTTTATGCGAGACTGCTGGATATGATGGAGAGTATTCCACGCGAAACGCAAACGAGGTCCCTGGCCGACTTCGGTAAATTCTGTCTTACTGAATATGCCAAACAGGCTACTGGCCGTTTCCGCGACAGAACTGTCTCCGGCCTCATTGCAGAAGCAATCGGACCAGCTGATTACAATGAGGTCGCCCATCGGATGTGGCGCTCTCGCAATTTCAACCGCATCAGCTCGCATTTTCAAAAGCCTTCGGAACTACTCGCCGCGGTACACGCCCTCGCGAACGCCGAAACGTAACGAATTCTAGCGAAAACGAGTGGTCACGTTACGTTGTAAACGTAACGATTTCACTATAAATAGCGTTCCGACGTTCTTTCACACCTGCCGCCAATCGATCATCCTCTGCGAAAGGATGATTGAAAGGGGTGGGCCGATGAAATCCAAACAGCGGAAGATTGTGAAGAAGCGTAAGACTTCGAAGAAACGTTCCGCCAAGAAAACGACGCGCCGCCGAGTTCCAATGAAACGGCGTGTCGCAAAACGCAATCGGGTTCCCCACACCAACAAGGTCGCCCTAAACCCGCGCGAAGCCGAGGTACAACGCCGCGTTTTTCGTGTCTTGCGTCGCATGCGAGAGGGAAATGAATCTCTGTCGAAAGCGACGCGTTTAGAAGGAATTAAATCAAAAACATTTGTTCGCTATGCGCGACGTGCTCTTCGGCGCAACGGTCCTGGAAAACCGTGGAAGGCAATTCCAGAAGATAAGCTCGCAGCAGTGATGAATGTTATTACGAAATTCGGTGCAGTACCGGAAGTTGTGCACGGATTGCGTGAAAGGAAATTGCTCGGTGGCTATAACCTAACGGTCAGAATGGTCAGAGCAGGCGAGGATGGTGCAGAAGCTGCTCTCAAAAAATATCGCGGCAAGAAAGTTGCAGGGCACACCCTAATAACAGACATCCCAGTTCTTATTCGGCTTGAGGAAGCTGGGAAGTTGGATTTTGACGACCTCTATTCCTCGTTGGGAGAAGAGTCGTGACATCGCGCAGGAAAAGTGTGCAACCTGCGTGCATTATCTGCGGCACGCGAGCAGGAATAGAACAGAACCATGTTGGTGGTCAAAACCACGTCGCGTGGTTCACCATGCCTTTTTGCAAAACCGACCACGACAAGTTTCATGAAGTGCTCCGCAATATTGGCGTTGACCTTCGGCACACACCGAACAAATTGGAACGGCTTAGTAGGGCTTCCCAGGCAATCATTGTTTGCCTATGGCTAATCGAAAAAGCCAGGATGGAAGCCGTCCTCAGAAAAATCAACCCATAGTTAGCACGACAAACATGGCGGAGCCTGAGCGTCACGATATCTACGTGCGGGCGCACACGCCTGCGCGGAAGAAAAAAGGGAGGAAGCGGCGATGGTCCGCGAAATGGCCCCGATACTGCCTAATTGTTGATACAGAAACAACCGTCGATGCAACTCAGCGACTGAACTTTGGATGCTATCGGCGCTGTAAACTGGAAAACGGCAAATATCTGTGCATCGAGGAAGGTCTGTTTTATGCCGACGACCTTCCACCTGCCGACGTAAAGACTCTAGAAAGCTACAGAGACAATAGAAAAACCACTCCCAAAATCGAATTGTTCCCAGCCAAGATGACTCTAAGGTTGATGACCCGATCTTCCTTTATCAATCGTATTTTTTGGAAATCAATTCGGTGGGGTGAACTGGTCGTTGGATTCAATTTGCCTTTCGATCTTTCAAGGCTGGCAGTCAGGGCTGCGAACGGTCGAAAAGGCAGCTGGTCCCTCGCGCTTTCAACCCGCAAGAGCCGCAAAACCGGAAAACTTGAGCCCAATCCGGAAAGGCCCAGGATTGTCATTACATCCATGAATAGCAAAATGGCTTTCATAAAATTGGGAAGCATTTTGCATCGATATGAATGGTCGGAAGAGGCCCGTTTTCTCGATTTGAGGACTCTTGGTTGGGCGCTTCGAAACGAGGCCTACAGTCTAAAGCGAGCCTGCAAAGCATTTGGAGTAGAAGGCAAGATGGCGCACAAAGCATCCGGACGCGTCACAACAAAAGAAATTGCGTACTGCCGTGGCGATGTTGGTGCGACAGCCAGGCTGTTGAACGCAATGAAGGATGAGTTCAACTGCCATCCAATCAGGGTGCATCCCAATAATGTTTATTCGCCTGCTTCCATCGCCAAAGCATACCTCGACGCAATGAAAATTAATCTCCCAAAAGATCAGTTCAAGGTTCCAAACAAAACACTCGGCATAGTCATGCAAAGCTATTACGGGGGACGGGCGGAATGCCGAATCAGAAAAACAAAAGTACCTGTCATCCATACTGACTTCACTAGCCAATATCCAACCGTAAATGCACTTTTGGGAAATTGGAACGTTCTTAAGGCGAGTTCAGTTCATTTTGAAGATTGCACAAAGGCAGCTAAAAGAATTCTGTCGAGCGTAAGGCTCAGTACCACTTTTGATCCAAGATTCTGGAAAAAACTATCATTTTTTGTCCTGGTGAAACCTCAGAATGACATTCTTCCTGTACGAACGGTCTATGGCTATGGCGTAAAGACCCAAAACATCGGCCTGAACTTCCTTCGATCCAATAGACCGATCTGGTATGCCGGTCCCGATGCTGTTGCGTCGGCTCTTCTGACTGACAATCCTCCGCACATTCTCAAAGCAATACGGATGGTTGCCCGTGGCCGCCAGTCTGGCTTGGAAAAAACGAATCTGGGTGGAATGGTAGAGATCGATCCAAAGAAAGATGACTTCTACAGAAAAGTAATCGAGCAGAGAATTGCGCAGAAAGCCCAAAACAAACCTTTAGCGGATTTCCTAAAGGTGTTGGCGAATTCTGGTAGCTATGGATTGTTCGTGGAAGTAAATACGGATACGAACAGCAAAGAGAAAAACGTGAGGTATTTGTCTGGCGAGAAATCTGGAAAGAAGCTAACCAATTATGTAGAAAAACCCGGAGCCTGGTATTTTCCTCCACTCGCCTCGCTCATCACGTCGGGCGGTCGTCTGTTGCTCACCATGCTCGAAAAATGCGTCCAGAACCTGTCGGGTAGCTATTTGTTTTGCGATACGGATTCGATGTGCATCGTTGCATCTAAAACTCAACACCTTGTTCCCTGTGTCGGTGGGCGATTCAAACTCGGCGGTAAAGATGCCATCAGGACGCTTACGCTGGATCAAGTCGAGGCCATCGCTAAAAAGTTTAGCAAGCTGAATCCTTACGACCGAAGCCTTGTGCGGGAGATTCTGAAAATCGAAGACATCAATCACGTCGATTCGAACCCACGTAAACCCTATCGCCAGCTGTTTGGCTACGCCGTCTCTGCCAAGAGATACACCCTCTTCACGGAATCCAATAAGAACGTTTCAATTGAAAAAGCCAGCGGACATGGGCTGGGGTACCTTCTGGCCCCCAAGGAACGAAATACCGATAACGACGACGCACATGGCGAGTCTGAGGAAACACCACAATGGGTGTTGGAGGCGTGGGAATACTTGATCCGAAAGGAATTTCAATATCAGGTTAAAAAGCCCGAATGGTTGGCATTGCCCGCGATGATGCGGATGGTGATGACTTCTCCCAACGTGCTTAAGAACCGGCGTCCGGATTGGTTGGCTCCATACAATTTCTTTCTATTTCCTATCCTGTCCGGTTTGGAAGGTTACCCAGTTGGCTTTGACAGGGCGAACTTTCAATTCATCACACCATCGGAGAGCGACAGAAAGAAGTGGAACAGATTGAAAGGGATCAATCTGCTTGATGGGCGAAGCTATCAAATATCGATGGTTCCCGATCCGAAACAGAGAAAAGTTCTCCCCGACTCATTTCAAATCGTTTTGAATCAGTATCTAGGGAAACTTGAGGTTAAATCGCTCGCGCCAGACGGGCAAGCGTGCAAACCGGAGACGGAAGGATTACTTGGGCGAGCCAGGATCGTGGCACGAAGTTTAATTCCAGTCGGCAAGGAAACGGATCGACATTGGGAACAAGGTGAAGACCCCAGCATGCTCGATTCTCAAATTCAGACCTACGGAAGGTCCGGAAATTTGGTGTTGGCTGACAGGCTTGATAGGAAAAAGTGGGCAAAGATTGGATTCCGACGATTGATGCGAGCAACCAACCTTACTCAGAAAACTGTCCGTTCCATCCTCAGTGGAAAGGGCGTTCGACAGCAAACCATGGCTATGTTCCGAGCTGGCTTGGGTTCGCTCGGAAATCGAATACCGTGACCGTCTCTAAAACGAACCATTACAAAAACAAAATATTGGTTCACAGTAGATGTAATTGAACATGTCTCTGAGAAGCCTCGCCCAATGGAAAAATCCGGTCGACGCCTATTGTGTGCACCTGTATTCTTGCGGGACCGCTAATATGGCCTAAGAACCTATACTCGCCTTTCGCGTTTGTGAACGTACGATGCTGAATGTTGTTTTCAATTAAAGTAACTTCTGTGAACGGTACTGGCTTACCCGATCTATCCAGAAGGGCCCCATCGAGTCCGACCTCTTGTCCTGTTGAGGAGACAAGCGCAAAGGCAAATGTATTGTAAACAACATCGAGATACACCTGCATGACTGTCCCTCCTGCGTAACCGTAGGCGGGTCCGCCAACTGTCACCGTTGCGGATTGTGATGAGCCTGCTGTGCTTGTTAGGGACGACTTGTTTGTCCACTCCCAGCTTGTCGTATCCTTAAACGTCGCCTTCGCAAAATCAAGATAGTCTCCGGTCATACTGGTTGATAGTCCTACATTATAGGTGTCCTCGGTGCCCTTCCCGATTGTCGATACTGAGCTGTTCGAAATATTGAAAGAAACAGTCGGAACCGGATCATTTGCCGAATACGGGGGTTCATACGGAAACGTGGCATTCAGTGAGACAAATCGATTCGGATCGAGCGTGGATGAACCGCTAGCAAGCGGGTCCCTTGCTAGAATACTCGGATAGTCAGCAGGTGTGATTCCCCCGCCCTGAAGTACACTCGCAACCCCGGGGGGCATCGGCTGATGGCCATTGAGCCAACCAACATGGACATACTGTATTGGCGAAGATGGCGCATTCGCTAATATCCAAGCTGCGGAAGAAGAGGATAAATTGAGATTGACTGTTGGATTCAGCAGTAACCAGATTTCATCCTCATCATGTGTTATTCCATCTTGACCAGGGCCATTTTGACTAATCGTCGATGAAGTCGTCTTCTTAATATCCAGAGATTGGCTATCCACGTCGGAGTGTGAATACGCGAATGACACGCCTATTCCTCCTCCGTTGCCTAAAATTCCCCCTGATCCTTCAAACGAAACTGAGTTAGAGACCTTGAACGTTTGACTCGCCGATGTAGTGAGGCCCGTGGTGCTGCCAGCTCCATAACTAACTGAGCTTGTACTGTGACCGCCATTTGTACCAGGCGGCGCATAAATCACTGTTAGCACCAAGTACTTAGGCACGACCGTTCCCCTTCGAAGAACGGGGCCTACGGCAATCCAAGTACCGGATATGCGCTTCGGGTAAATCGGATTGTTCCCGAATGTCGGGAACGGGCCCCACTCGTTAAGATTTAACTTCATCACGATGTCTTGCGAAGTTACGGCAGCAGTTACACTCGAAGTTGCGGTCGGAGCCATAAAAGTCATGCAGTGACTAGAGGAGAACGTACCGAGACCGCTATAAGCTGTGCACCCCGTGAAAATCACACTTGGTTGGCCACCGAACTGAGTGGGAAAAGTGATTTTTTCGGGACAGGCATAGAGCCCGGCTGGCAAAGGTACATTGTAGCCAGGCTGTGGAAACGTACAGTCCCATGAGCCCATCTGCGTGAACGCGGTATCTTGCGCTTGAGCAGTTTTACAATTCAAACAAAGCGAAACGCCAAAAATCAAAATGAGCATAATTCTGACCCAAGCGGCCGGGTTGGAGTTCATATCAACTCTCCTTTGCACAACTTCTTGCGTGGCGTGTTACTTCAGGACGCTGAATGCGCAGGGCAATGAAATAGGCGCAAGGCTATAACTATCTGTGGGCTAGAATCAACAAAAATAATCTGAGGGGCAACAACCAATAGTGAAGCATGAGTGTGCCGAGGCCAATCGCAAGTTCAAACGAAGCCCAACAACGCGTTTACGCCATTCTCGACGGACAACTAGCGACAATCCGAGCCTTACGTCGAGTAATTGAGATCGCTTACAGGCGGTGGGGAGACGGACAAACGTTGGGATCAAGGCGAAGACATGAGCATTTTGGATTTCAAGTGTTGGAGTATGCGCGCAGGCACTTTCTTGCTCTAAACTTTTGGTTCTGCGAAGCGACACGCTCGAACTTCTCTACTTTAATTCGTTGTGTAAGAGGCAGTGGAAGATATCGATAAGCCGGTTTTGATAGTTTGTTCTTTCCAATTCAAACCACCGTCATCCGTGCGTATGACGACGCCATTATCTCCAGCGGCCCAGCCTACCGTTGGAGTGGCAAACGTTACGGTACGCAGCGTAACCGTGGTTGGGCTTGATTGGTGTTTCCAAGTTACTCCCCCATCCTCAGTATGCAAGATCTGGCCGTCGGTACCGACAACCCAACCCAGCTGCGGCGTTGCAAAGGCTACCGAGAACAGAGGGACCTCGCTTGGCTTTTCTACACTGGGATGACTCTCCCATTGTTGCTCCCAGCTTCGTCCTCCGTCCGACGTATGTAGGATAACAGCCGCAGCGCGGGAGGTCTGTCCCACCGCCCAACCCAATTCGGGAGTTACGAATACAATTGAGTAAGGCGACGATCCGCCCGGAAGTTTCTCTGTTTTCCAGTTAATTCCCCCGTCCTCTGTGTGCAGTGCACCGAACGCACCGAACGCTATCCACCCCGACCGTGAGCTCGTGAAGTACACAGACCCCGGGTCCGAAAAGCCCGCCCTACCGTATACATGATGGTATGCCTTCCAACTACTTCCACCGTCATCCGTGTGCAATATCACTCCATACTGGCCAATTGCCCAACCCAGTTTCGGTGAAACAAAGTAAACAGATAAGAGGTTGTCATTTGAACCGCTTGACTGTGACTTCCAACTGACACCGCCGTCATCTGTATGGACAATTATTCCTTTGGCGCCAACAGCCCAGCCCGCGAGCGGCGTGACAAATGCGACGGAATGGAGATCTCCATTAATCTGGCTTTCTTGCTTAGTCCAACTGGCGCCGCCATCTCTCGTGTGGAGAATAGTACCGTTTTGGCCCACCGCCCAACCGAGAGCTTTGGTTGCAATCGTACCTGTAGTGGTCTCCGTCACCGTCCCAGACGGTTTTATTTCCGAGGTAGCCTCAACACTAGCGGACATTTTTTTGTCGGTTTCCCGTGGGATTTCAGCAGGATGATCGGGGGGGCTGCACAAGCTTTCAAGGGAGGCGCGTAGTTCATCACGCGTTCGACGATTTTGCTTTTCACCATAAAACGTCATGGAACCAGATGAACTGTTGATCGATATCAGGTCCACTCCTACGATCGTAGCTCCCGACGGATCCACCGCGCTCGCACCTTCACTAGACACTGACAAGCCCTTGCAAGAAATAGATCCAAGGGCGGGGTTGCTGAAGTAAAGTCTTTCACCCTTCGCGGTGATTTCTACGGGGGTACTACTTGTGGGAAGTACAACGTAGCTGTGAAACTTTCCCTTCGTATCGTTTGGAACCGGCCCAAAGCCGCGACGAGTTGGAAGATTCATCTTTCGAGCCGTAGACGCAATTGAAGAATCGGTCTTTGTATGCGTGGCTGCCTCGTCGCTAGTGACTGATTCGGTCTTGCTCTCCGGCGTTGCTAGCTGCGGTGGGGCAGTTGTAAGATTAAAATTGAGGAGTTCGCGCCGTTCTGCATTCCAGTCGCTCGTTGATGCTTCTTGATATCCCCGGGCTTTCGCAGTGACCGTATATAAACCTGGAGTGTTTGCCCAAAAGTCATATAAGCCTTCAGAGTTTGTCTCCGTTTCCCATTTCTTGCCAGTCACTTGATTGGTCAATGTCAATTCAGCCCCAGCAATGGGAATACCGTTCTTATCTTCGACTTTTCCATAAATTGTAAGCGGGGCTGGCGGTGCCCTTCTATCGAGGTGCGTGGATGGCGGAATTTTTAAATAACCACTTGAGGATGGTAATTCATGGTAGCCCTTCGTCCGACGAAGTAAATCGGCAAAGTTCTCGAACTGGACATCAAAAACATTCTTGGAAATCTGACCCATTGCATGCCTCAGACAGGTCTGGAAAAAAGCAGCGTTGAGCTCTTCGGGCGTTACTTTTAAGTCTGAAACTCTCTGTACTTCAACCTGGAAGTCTGAGTCACCCTCGAATGATTGGTTCATATTGAAAGCGTTCGACATTTCGTCACCCTTCCGCTCGCGGAAAAGGTGCTCGTAGTCAGGTTCCTGTAGGCATACCAGCCCATTCGAGAATCGGTATTCCAGTTTATCCTCAGCGTTAGTTGAGATGGTAAAAGTAGGAAGTCTAGGGGCATTGGTCAGCTGTCTCTCTACCTCGACCGAAGATTTATCATCTATATATAAGTAATATTCTTGATGGAAGACCCACCCTTCCGAATCCGCCTCTGTGTGCGTGAAGTATGCATTCGACAAACCGAGTCTGGGACTCATCGGAGCACTTAGCATAAAGTCGTAAACTATTATCGTCTCGACTTCGACCAGTTTTCCGTTGAAAACAGCTTCGCTAAATCTCCAGTCTTGAAATGTCTCTGCCGCTCTGTTTTCCCACACGTTGCGCTTTTCGGGTTCCGAATTTGTCCGGGCCGCGGCAATATGTCCTTGTTTGTCAATGATCGCGTAGACTGGGACCGATGCGCCCATTTTTGGATTCTTAGACTCAGGAAACCGTATCACAGGAATTTTGATTGGTACTGGTGCCGTAAAAGTCCCTTCGAGCTTCACCGATGTAAGCGACTTCGCTGGTCCTACCGTCACGTTGGTCGTCTCGTCGGCGGACTTTAGCAGGACCTCTTTTTTCGAATCTCGATCATCAGGAATTGAAACCTCATGGGATGCAGCGCGCGGGTTCAGAAACATAAAAGTACCTTTCCGCTCGCTATCCAACGTAAGTGGTCTAACGTTAAACCATTGCGCACCTGATGGCATTGGTTCCATCGCTAGTCTCGGCTCCATTACACTCGCGATCGCTTCGATTGTCATAACTCCAAAATTATTCGGATCCGCCTGACCCGATCTCACTACGGCGAGGAATTGTTGAGTAAAATAGCTATGATCCCTCGTGCCGTAGGCTTTTTCTGGGCCTTTAGTCGCCGTAAATGCAATGCGGCTACCGTTGCCGGCTAAGCTAACGGCAAGTTTGGTTTGATCAGGAGGGGACTTGTCGATGATTCCGAGACCCGTCGCACATCCATCGAGCAGGAAGAGGGCATGCTTCGCGCGCAAGTGATGACTCCACCGTCGAATGCTGTCCACGGATAACACGTTTGCAGCTTCGTAGGAGGGGCCCTGGAAGTTGGGGAAAATGAGAAAGCCAACGCCCGCGTCAAGGTCCGCACCATGACCAGAGTAATAAAACAGGAATCGGTCATTCGCACCAACGATCTTCGCGTCCGAAAAAAAGGTCATCATAAGCTCGTCTAGCGATATTGGAGTTAAGGATTCGTTTTCGGAGACGTATACATCGTCAAAATGTTCTTCCAGAAGCAAATATTTCCGCATGTCGTCCACGTCGTTGTGAACGAACGGGAGTGTCGACAGAAATTTATAGTTACCAAACCCTATGAGCACTGCGGTGCTTCTCTGGAAGGGTTTATCGGAAGGCCATATCAGTTGCATCAAACTTGTGTACCAAGGTGGAGCGGCCCCCGTCAGATGATAATGATCCAGACCATTTGCTTCTACTTTACACGTATATTTCTGGCCCGGAATGCATTTTGCTTCGAGGCGGAACGAGCACGACAGGAGAATCGCAAGTGAAAACAAAACGCGCAGAATCCTGTTGAGCATTAGACGGCCTTTTCTTCGTGGTGCAAAGCACGACGCTGATCGAAATAACCCTTGAAAAAGAAACCGTTTTCGAAAGCGACCAGCACGAGCATTCCGGTAGCCTTTGAAGGCGTTACAACATTCGAGAGTGTTTCATATAGGGGCACGAACAAAATTGGAGAGATCAATATCGGGGAAAGAAATATGCCAAAATCAAATGGCAGACGGAGTTTGTGGGGAGAGCTAAATCTACTGTATAAATACTCCGACAGCATTCCGAGGATCATCGAAAAATAGAGCGCGATGTATGGAGCGTACGAAAAACCCTCGACACTTTTTGATGAAAGTTGCTGGTCGGTAGGGTTAAAACCGAAAAAACGATGCAACAACTCAGCCACCAAATAAATAGGCGCACAAAGCAGTAATAGGCCAAACCGGCGTTTCTGAATAAACTTAAAAAGTACGAGTACTGATAACGCTATCAGTGAAAAAGCAGTGATTGCCGTCCCGATGGTCGTCACGAACATCCCCCGCATGAAAGCCGCGCAGGGTTTTCCCCGAAGCGTTCGGCAATTGTATTCCAAACTTACATAAGATGCTCGAATCTTCTAGCGCGAACAGCAAAGGCGCGGGTGTATCACTTTTCCCCGCCTTATAGCCTACCCCGTCAACGCAAGAGGGGATGGGAGAGAGCGAAACTGCCCTCTGCGCGTCGCTTACCGTAGAACGCCTCGAACAAAAGAATGCAGCTGCTGGGGACAACCAGCGACTTAAAAGCCTCGCGCTAACTCAAGGGTCTCAATCTTTCGGAACCTGCTCGCATCACGATTCGTTGGGTGCTGTGGATAATGTAATGGCCGACGGATTAGAACTCCCGTGCGTCTTCAAAATGCGGTAACTCTGTTGTAGCCGTGTCTCGGCAAATCCATTGCCCACTGCTCCACCAGAACGTAAACTAGGGCACATCGTGATCGAGCAAAAAATCAATGAATTCTTTGGTGACGCCGAGTCTACTGGCTTTGGAACGGGTTGGTGGAGCGGGGTTTTGTCGGCCTTTTTTGGATTTCTTTCCTTTGGGGGAGTGTTGTGCCTGCATTTTCCTCAGCTACTAAGCTCTCCTGAACTGCGTCTACATTATCCAATGCGCACCATGCGCGTTTTAATCCAATGCCTCATCGTAGGAGCCATTTTATTCGGAATCATTTCTTCGATACTGCGCAAGAAAAAAATTCTGGCATTGACGGGAATGTTGCTGGCAATCGCGGCAACCGCTTTGGGAGGATCAAGCGTACGGATTAACGGTACTATGCACGGCGGGCCCGCCATCGGCCTGGACTGGTTTTTGCTTGATTTGTTTCTGATGGCGCTCATTTACGTGCCACTCGAAAGAATCTGGCCCCGGTATCCAAAACAAGGAACATTCCGGAACGAGTGGACTTTGGATGTGGTTTATTTCATGTCCACTCATCTCCCACTGCAAATTTTGTCTTTTCTGGTTTTATTGCCCGCGACCCAGGCCACCAAATATTTGGGTGTTCCGGTTCTTCAAGAATTTATCGCTCGAATGCCATGGTTTCTGCAATTTTTCCTGGCCGTAGTGGTCGCGGACATCGCTGAATATTTTATTCATTTGGCTTTGCATAAAGTGCCGTTTCTTTGGCGTTTTCACGCCGTTCACCATTCTTCGAAGGCGCTTGACTGGATTGCGGGCTCACGCTCCCACTTTGTGGACGACACACTTGTGCGCGGATTTATCCTGGCTCCGCTCATGCTTGGATTTTCGCAATCGATCATTGTGGCGTATTTGATTTTTGTCACTCTTCACGCCACATGGACCCATTGCAATTTCGGTCCCAATGCTAAATGGCTTGAAAAGTATTTGGTTATGCCCAGATATCATCATTGGCATCATACTTCTCAAAAAGAAGGCATCGATAAGAACTTTGCAATTCATTTTCCGTGGATTGATAAAATTTTTGGCACTTATTACTATCCAGAAGCGTGGCCGGAAGTTTACGGCCTAGACGGCGAAAAAATTGCGCCTGGCTTTTTTAGGCAAACCATTGAGCCGTTTACAAAAAGAAAAAGAACGCCCTAAAAATCTAGTACGCCCAATGGGACGTCCTGGGGTAACTCCGCACCCGTTCTCGTTGGTTTCACCAAGCCCAAATATTTCATAAGTTTGACGGTTAGAAATCCAAAGTCGTATTCAGATTTGTCGTGGCTCAGCCGCAAAAGTCCCTCATAGTGGTGATGATTATTTTGCAAGCAAGCGCTAAAGGTCGCCGTTACCGGCAGCCACTCGCCGATATTCATGGCGTTGTCTTCTTCATCGTTGTACCGTCGGTATCCAAAATTTCGGGTGTGGGTCCAATAGTTCTGAATCATATTTACCCACAGTGCAAAAATTCGGATTCCAACCCACATCACCAGCACAAACTTCAGATCTCCAACTAACTTCCAGAAGAGATAAAAACTAAAGGCTTGTGAAAGTATGGCAAAAAACGGGTTCGCAGCGATCCGAAAAGTCCGAGACTTTAAAATCTTGTCGCCGGCCAAATTCTCAGTGCATTGATACGGCATCACACAGAGATATAGAGTTCGCCAAAAACCATCGTCTGAAAGTTTATTGGGATCCCCGGGATGGTCAGCATGTTTATGATGCAATCGATGGCGATTCACCCAGGCGATCGGATCTACATAGAGCCCGAAGATGTTATTCACGACCGCGACGACTTTTATGAACCATTCCTTGTAGTCGAGTGAACGATGTGCGATTCCCAAATGAAGAACATCGGCCAAATACAACCCGCCAAGAAACCAGCAAAAGATAAAATAAACTCCGCCTACCAATATTCCAATCCAAGGTCCCAAATGAGCTGGGGCGAAATACATACAAGCCAGCATGTAGGAAGAGATAATCAAATAGCCTGTGATATTGTAGATTTTCATGATGACTCCCCGTGCGGCTATTCAAACAGAAATTGGAGCCCCTTTCAAATAACAAGTTACAGAGTAAGCGGCTTGTACCAATGCGCGTTCCCGGCGTAAAGGTGCTGTTATGTCCCGGCTACATCGACGATTCAGTCGTGCGCCAGGGATCAGCGAAAACGAGACGGCCTTTCTGCAGAAGCCGTTCACTCCCCTAAGTCTGGCAAAAAAAGTGAGGGAAGTGCTTGACGGCGCGGCCGTCCGTTGAAACGTCTCAAAACGCGCTGCTTTGGTCGCTTCGGTCCAAGGCAACGCACGGTATGCCAAAGCAGAAAAAAATGGACGACTTTGCTGCCAATTTGGCGAGTGTCAGCGACGCGCGCGATCTTTGCGGACGGCCTCGTCGATGAGGGCATCGAGCTCATTGCGCGTGAGGGAGACGTGAGCGCCGGAGG
>Ga0210405_10002451_pt1 | contig 19249 bp, 19 predicted proteins | sample IncBWH11MmetaG_FD_155492 | JGI IMG/M metagenome (GOLD analysis project Ga0210405, IMG submission 155492) | Forest soil microbial communities from Barre Woods Harvard Forest LTER site, Petersham, Massachusetts, United States - Inc-BW-H-11-M | ecosystem: Environmental > Terrestrial > Soil >... | reverse complement strand
CCTATCTGATGTGCTTCCGCTTCCTGCAGGTGATGTGGCGCTATCTGCGCACCGGCTATGTGCCGCATCAGGGCCACGGCATCGAATACGAGGAGCCGCACGACAAGGCGCCGCTCGGCGAGACCGTCCCGCTCGGCGAGGCGGCGCGATGACGACGCTGTCGCCACCCATCGTCAAGCCGGCCGCCGCGCCAAAATCGCCGCGGTCGTCGTTCGGCGACAATTTCACCGCGGCGCTGATCGTCCTCATCCCGATCGCGCTGGCGCTGATCTGCTTCGCGGCGCGGCTGCACATCATCGAATTGTCGCACACGGTACGCGCCGAGCTTTTGTTCGCGCTGCTATTGGCGCTGATGGCCTCGGGCATGCCGATCTCGATCGCGCTCGGGCTCTCGGTGCTGACCTATCTGTTCATTCTGTCCGACGTCGATCCGAAGATGGTGGGGCTGAAGCTGTTCACCAGCATCGACCGCTTCGAGATCATGGCGATCCCGTTCTTCATCCTGGCCGGCAATTTCCTCACCGCCGGCGGGGTGGCGCGGCGCATGATCGATTTCGCCACCTCGATGATCGGGCATTGGTACGGCGGCTTAGGCCTTGCCGGCGTCGTCGCCTGCGCCTTGTTCGCGGCGATTTCCGGCTCGTCGGTGGCGACCGTGGTCGGCATCGGCTCGATCATCCTGCCGGCCTTGATGGAGCAGGGCTATCCGCCGCGCTTTTCCGCAGGCGTGATCGCCACCTCCGGCGCGCTCGGCATTCTGTTTCCGCCGTCGATCAATCTCGTCATCTATGCGGTGGCGACCAGCGGCATGCAGCCGCATGGGCCGACCGGTGCGGTGGTCGATTCCGCCTCCATTGGGCAATTGTTCATCGCCGCTCTGATCCCCGGGCTGATCCTCGCCTTCATGCTGGGCGCGACCACCTTCTATCGCGCCTGGCGCTACGACTATCCGCGCTTGCCGCGCTCGAACTGGCGCGAGTGCTGGCAGGCATTTCGGGAAAGCGTCTGGGGCCTGGCGCTGATCGCCCTCGTGCTCGGCGGCATCTATTCCGGCCTGTTCACGCCGACCGAAGCCGCCGCCTGCGCGGCGGTCTATTCCTTCGTCATCGCCGTGTTCGTCTACAAGGGCCTGAAGTTCTCCGAAGTGCCGGCGGTGCTGCTCAAGGCCGCCGCCATGAGCGCGATGATCCTCTACATCATCACCAATGCGGCGGTGTTCTCCTGGCTGCTGACCTCGGAACAGATTCCGCAGTCGATGGCCGAATGGATGACCGCGCAAGGCTTTGGCATCGTTGCCTTCCTCCTGGTCACCAACATCGTGCTGTTGGCCGCCGGCAATTTCATGGATCCCGCCGCCATCACGCTGATCATGGCGCCGATCCTGTTTCCCATGGCGGCGGCACTTGGCGTGCATCCGGTGCATCTCGGCATCCTGATGGCGGTCAACATGGAAGTCGGGCTATGCCACCCGCCGGTCGGGCTCAATCTCTATGTCGCCTCCGGCATCACCAAGATGGGCATCACCGAGCTGACGATCGCGGTGCTGCCGTGGCTCCTCACCATGCTGATCTTCCTCGCCATGGTGACCTATATCCCCGCCATCTCGCTGTGGCTGCCGCATGCGTTGGGGATGCTGTAGGCGCGCCTCGTGCCTCGTCGCAGCGAAGCGGCTCAATTGCGGTGCGGCTTGTCGAACAGGATCGTTTCCAGGAACAGGTATTCGCTGCCGCTCGTCAAATTCCGTCCGCTGACCGAATCGACGATTTTCCCGTCCTGCACGCCATAGCGCGCCAGGCGCTCTACCCGTCCGTCGCTACCGAGATAGATGGCGGTCACGCGCCGGTCCGGCTGCGGATGCGTGGAGTCATTGGGGTCGAAATCGTAATACATCAAGACAGTACCGTCGGCGGTCCTCCCCGGCAGCGTCGGCGGGCCGAACACGTTGATGACCTGTTGCCGCGTCGCGCCGATCTCGATCTGCCCGAGCCGGGCATCGCCGGACCTGTTGTCCGGCCCTCGGCGCGTTGCCAGCCAAGCGGTGCGCATGTCGCGATAGACCGCCGCATAGTCCTCGTTCAATCCGCTGATCTGACATAGTTTGACATCGCCGGCCGACCACATCGACGGCTTCGGCGCAGGGCCGACCTTGAGCCGCGCATATTGCTTGCTGCTTCTGCTGTCGCCGCCTTCGCCCTCACTGAGAGCGGTGACGTCCGCCCATCGCAGCTCCCAGCCGCAGACGAGCTTGTCGGCGCTGACGACGACGCTCGGCTTCGGACTGAGAAAGTACCATGCTACGTAAGCGACGCCGCATAGCTGCAGGACGATGAACAAGAGCATCGTGCATAAAGACTTGGTGCCGCCGAACAGCGCCGGCACTTTGTTCCGTGCCCACGCGATCACGAGCGCAAAGCAGCCGAACAGCAGCGTCCACACCAGCGGCTGCGCAATGTCGGCATAATAGGCCGTCGTTCCGGCGGCGACCGGCAGCGCGTCGATCCGGCTCAGATAGAGGTGTTGCGTAATCCAGGTCAGCGCCACTCCGGCCAGAAAAATCTGCCGGACATAACCGGGTGTCTTGTCGCGACTGCCGACCCGTTCCAATCCGGCGACCAGGTCGCGGATCCGATAGTACAGCAAGGCGCGATCGCATAGGACCAAGAACACCGTCGGCAGCACCAAGGCGCCGAGAAACCAGAACGGATGGCTGTCGAGCACGAACCAGGCCCCGCAAAACAATGCGGCGGCGAGACCAAACGGCCAAATGTTGAATCGCTTCGTGGACTCGCGATAACGCTGCACCGCGGCGCGCAAGGCCTCCTCGCGCCCGGCGTCCGGCACCACATAGCCGCGCCAGCTGTCGCCGAACGGATAAAACAAGGTCCGGCCGGACTCGTCCTTGAGAAACTTGTCGGCAGCCGGAGACGTCGCGGTGGCTGCCATTACGGCTGCTTGGAATCCATCAGCACGAAGATGATGCGGCACGGCTCGGTGCCGTGATTGAGCCAGGCGTGGTTGGTGGCCTGCTGGACCACGACGTCGCCGGCTTTGACGTGGACGACCTTGTCGTCGAGCATCATGTCGATCTCGCCCGACATGATGATGGCGTAATCGACGGTGCGGGTGCGATGCATCAGCGGATGGCTCACCGGCACGCCGCGGGCCGGGGCGTGATCGCCGACGATCTTCATCATCAGATCGGGCGGCAGTTTCGCCTCGTCGCCGGGCTTGAGCGGCGGAATCTCGACGACGCGGATGACGGTGCCGTTGTCGGGCGGATTGAGCCCGGTCGGTTTGGCGATGTCTTCGTTGAACGAAAAACCCGGCGGCGACGAGGTCGTCAGCCACAGATTGGCCGACGCATTGCCTGACGGGCTGACGTTGAGCGTAACTTGGCTGTCGGCGAGCGTGGTGGATTTGTTGGCGGCGTCGAGCGTGGTGACGACGCGATGAATCTCGCTGGCCTGGCTCGCCGTCGCGACCGACGCCAGAACGGCGATCAAACACAATGTCCTGCGAAGCATGGCTCCCCTCTCTTTTGTCGCTGCGCGATCGCCTGCATGGGCGACCGTCGCGGGCGGGGAGCGTGGCAATTTTCCCGTGTGCCGACAAGGCGCGGCCGGCGGCGTGCGGGCCGCGTGAATGATCGTTGCCGGCCGGCGCCGCGGCACCATTTTCGCCGCATACCACGGGGATTGGACGTGGTATTGTGCCGGCACTTGGCAGGCACGACCCTGGCCAAAAGTGCGACCGCGGCACGATTGTCCAATCAATGACCCCGAACGGGGTTCATCTGGGGATTCCCAGAACGATGGACGAAGCGACCAGCAATCTGCCGGCCCCGGACGAGGTCCGGGCCCAGCTCGAACGCATGACGGCGAGCGACGATTTCAATCGCTCACCGCAGCTTGGCGCGTTCCTGCGCTTCGTCGTCGAGTCGGTGCTGCAGGGCAAGAGCGACCGCATCAAGGCCTATACGATCGGCGTCGACGTGCTGCGCCGCGACGCCAAGTTCGATCCGCAGCTCGATCCGATCGTGCGCGTCGAGGCGACGCGGCTGCGCCGCACCATCGACCGCTATTATGCTGGCCTCGGCGCCGACGATGCGATCCGCATCGACCTGCCGCGCGGCAGCTATATCCCGACGTTCAGCCGGCGCCCCGCTTTCCCCGGCGTGACGGCGCATTCGTCGACGCTCGACCGGTTCTGGTCGATCCGCTTGCTGCTGGTGGCGATCGTGGCGCTGATCGTGATCGTCGCCGTCGTCGCGCTGTCGCAGCGGCGCGTGCCGGCGCCGGGCGTCGCGACAACCCCGCTGGGCACGGCGCAGCCCACGGCCGCGGCGCTGCCGCCCGGCAACGGGTTGCCGGTTCTGATGATGCCGCCGTTTGCGGTCAGCGGCACGCCGGGGCCGCGCAGCATTGCCGCCCGCTCGCTGCAGGAAACGCTGAGCAATGCCTTCACCCACTTCGATCTGGTCAACGTTCAGCTGGAAGCCGCCGACCACCAGGCCGCGGCCGGCAACGAGGCCGCGCCGGCGCGCGACGCGAACGCCGACTTTCGATTTTCCGGCTTTGTCGAATATGCCGACGACGGCGCGGCGCGTCTGTTGTTCAGGCTGATCGACCTCTCGGACGGCAGCATCGTCTGGTCGCGCGCGTTCGACACAGTGCTCGGCGGCGACGACAAGGCCGCCGCCGAGGAGCGGATCGTGCGCGAGCTTGCCGGCATATTGTTGCAGCCGTTCGGCGTGATCTATGCCTATCAGCGCGCCAAGGTTCTGGGCGGCACGTTGACCGATCCGCGCTACCGCTGCCTGGTCGAGGTCATCGATTCGTTCAGGTCGTTCGACCCGGCCCAGCAGGAGCGCGGGCGCGATTGCCTCGAACAGCTCACAGTGCGCGATCCGGGCTTTGCGCTCGGCTTCAGCTATCTCGCGGCGGTCGACTTGCGGGAATATCTCTACGATTTCGGCCAGCGCCCCGGCGACGCGCCGCCGCTGGAGCGCGGGCTCACCGCAGCGCGCCGCGGCGTCGAATTGAATCCGGAATCCGCGCGCGCCTACGAGATGCTGTTCGTCATTCAATTTTCCCGTCGCGAGCTCAACGCGGCATTCGATGCCGCCAACAAGGCGATCTCGCTCAACCGGTACGATATGCGCTTGCTGGGCTCCTACGGCGCACGCCTGATCTCGAGCGGCGATATCGACAAGGGCTTGGCCATGTTGCGCCAAGCCGGCAACGACGGCACGGTGCGACCGCCGTTCGAGGAGTTTTTTCTCTTTCTCGGCGAATATATGCGCGGCGACGTCTCGAGCGCGATCTTCCACGCCGACCAGATCACCAACGATTCCTTCCAGCTCGGCCTGATCGCGCGCGCGCTGGCCGCCGTGGCCAAGGCCGACAGTGAAGCCGCCACGCGGGCGCTCTCCCGGCTGGTGGCACTCGACCCGGCGTGGCGCGACGACACCCGCGGCACGCTGGCGAAGTTCTTCTACGCGCCGGCGATCGTCGACCGGCTGTCGAGCGACCTCGCAGCGGCGGGTCTTGCCGGGCGGTCTTGAACACCGCGCGGCGCGCCGGCGTGAAAACAATTTCTCCATAACTAACTGATCTTGAATATCTATTTGGTTTCTGCGGCGCGTTTAACAGCAAGTTGCTTCCGCGCCGAGGGCCGTGCCTTTAAGGCCCGAGCCTTGCCGCCGGAACCGCAATGGCCGTTCCGGCTTAATTCACAGCGCCAAATTGGCTTTACCGGAATTGGCCGAGGTTTTATGCCCCTTGCCCTCGCTGAATATCTTCGTCACCTGGCGACGCGATGCAGCCGCATGTCGCGCGATTGCAACGACCCGGTGACCAGCAAGGAACTGGTGATCATCAGCGTCGAGCTGGTCGAGAAGGCGCAAGCCTTCGAGGCTGAGTACGCCATACCGCACGCCGACGATTCGCGCGCGGGAGATATCACCACCCGCGAAGACGACGACGAGAAGTAGCCTTTCGAAGCTGCCTTACGATGCCTGGCGCATCTTCGACGGTGCGCCGCTGCGCAGTCCGTCGAGGATCGCGTTGGCCCGCGCCATGGAGAATTCGCGCGTCTTGGCGTCGAACGCCTGTCCGGCGCCGCGCATCATGTAGCCGTGCAGCACGCCGGGAAAGATGTGCACCTCGACGTTTTTCATGCGTGCGGGGATGCCGCGATAGGCGTCCAGCACCTCGGCCGGCGCCCGGTGGTCGCGGTCACCCCAGATGATGCAGACCGGCGCGGTCACGCCGTCGAGCTCGCCGACGTAGTCGAGCATCTGGCTGCCGTGGCAGGAAATGCCGGCGGCATAGCCGAGCCGCTTCGGCCCGAGGATGGCGTAGGGGCCGCCGTAGCAGAAGCCGATCACCGCGGCCTGGCCGTTGAACTGCGGCAGCGTGCGCAGATAGGCGAGCATGTCGACGAGATCGCGCTCGCCGGTCTTGATCTTCTCGAGCCGCGGTTGCGAGCGCTGCTGGGTGCGGGTGTCGTCATGGGACAGCGGCCCCGGCACCGTACGCCAGAATAGATCCGGCGCCGCGGCGATGACGCCGTTGGCGGCAAATTCGTCGGCGATGGCGCGGATGTCGGTGTCGACGCCGTGCACGGCGGACGCCAGCACGATGGCCGGCATCGTTCCGTCAGTCTTTGGCGCATCGGCCTTCGGCACGACCAGATAGCAATCGAATTCGCCACCTTCGCTGGAGCGGATTTTTACGGTCTGTCCTGACATGATGTCCTCCCAACTTTCGCGCCTGTCGAAGCCGGCATTCGCCAATGACGATGGCACAGCGTGGCAATTTTCCATTGTGCCGGCAAGGCCACATCTTATCTTGAAGGGCAGCCCGCGGAGCCACGGCGATGACGGCGAACGCATTTTTGAGTCGTCTCGGTATCGAGCATCCGATCCTGCTTGCGCCCATGGCCGGAAGCGGCGGTACGCCGGAGCTGGCCGCCGCGGTATCGAATGCCGGCGGCTTGGGCGCGTGGGGCGGCGCCTATGCCAAGCCCGAAGAGATTGCCGCCGCAATCCGCCACATCCGGCAGCTCACGTCGCGGCCGTTCAACATCAATCTCTTTGCCGGCGGCTATGAGGGCGACCGCAAGATCGATCCGCAGCCGATGCTCGAGATCATGCGGCAGGCGCATGCGCGGCTGGGATTGCCGCCGCCCACGCTGCCGCCGGCGCCGGCCAATCCGTTCGATGAGCAATTCGCCGCCGTGCTGGAGGAACGTCCGCCGGTCTTCAGCTTCACGTTTGGCATGCCGTCATCGGATCAGATCGCGGCGCTCAAGAAGCGCGGCATCGCCGTCAGCGGCACCGCGACCACCCTGGAGGAGGCGCGCCGCCTGGCGCAAGCCGGCGTCGATGCGATCGTTGCGCAAGGCGCGGAGGCCGGCGCCCATCGCGGCAGTTTCGCCGCGCCGTTCGAAGATTCGATGATCCCGGTCGCGACGCTGGTGCGCGACATTTGCGCGAGCGTGGCGCTGCCGGTCATTGCGTCCGGCGGCCTCATGGATGGGCGCGACATCGTCGCCGCCATGAAGCTCGGCGCCGCCGCCGTGCAACTCGGCACTGCCTTTTTGCCTTGCCCGGAATCGGGCGCGCCAGCCGTCTACAAGCGCGCGCTGCTCGAAGCCAAAAATGACACGACCGTCATCACCCGCGCGTTCTCCGGCCGGCCGGCGCGCGGCATTGCCAATACGTTCATCGCCATGGTGGCCGGCAACGAGCACGCCATCCTGCCGTTCCGGCAGCAGAACGATCTGACGCGTCCGATGCGCAATACCGCCGGACTTAAAGGCATGCCGGATTTCATCTCGCTTTGGGCCGGGCAGGGGGTTGCGCGCTCGCGCGCCCTGCCCGCGGGCGACCTGGTGAAATTGCTGGTCGAAGAGAGCTCAGTCGTGGAAGTCGCCCGGCCGTAACTCGATCGGCGTGCCGTGTGGCGTGCGTTCGCAGGCATGCTCCCAGGCGTGGCGCGTGCGCGCGAGTTGGCTCGCGTCGGTGACACCTTTTTCGGCGACGACGCGTTCCGGCCTAGCGAGCCAATGGTGATAGTAGGTCTCGCCGGTGTCGGGACCGCCGGCGGATTTCGACGCGACCAGATAGTAATCGAATTCGCCGCCTTCGCCCGAGCGGATTTTTACGGCCTCTCCTGACATGACGTCCGCCCTACTGCGGCAGCATTATTACCACTATTGTAAGCCGATCCGCGAGATGACGCGCGATATTCCTAGCCACTATCTTTATTTTTCACGCTTTCGCGACCGCCGGCTTGCAATCCCGCATAAACGCAGCTTAGAATTGAGATAACTTGGGCTGAAGATATCCGTTTGCCATGGCTTACTCGAACGCCTGTTTCATCAGCTATAAGCGGCCTCCGCAAAACATGAATCTGCGGGCGACCGCTGCTAGGAATACACCCAAGCATATTTGGTTGGAGTTTGTTGAAAAATTCGAACAGCTCCTCATCAGCCGCTTAACCGCTCCGCTCAATAGAATATTTCGTGACGACGATCTCGATTCCGATCCGGGGAAACCATACCCCGATGGATTGTCGACGAATCTCTGCAGAAGCGTCTGCATGGTTGCTCTTCTTGTCCCCGAATATATCGAAAGCTCGTGGTGTGTCGCGGAATGGAAAGCTATGGAAGGACTTGAAGCCAAACGGTTGAACGGTCAGCTCGGGCTCATTATTCCGGTTATTTTCCAAGGCAAAAAGGAGGACTTGACCGAACTATTTGGAAAGAGGCAGTGCATTGAACTGAGCGGCCTTCTCAGCCCTTCACGAGAGCTTAATAAGAAAGAGAATCTGAAAAAGATTACCGACATTGCAAACACGATCAACAGGTATGTCAAAAAATTCGCGACAGCCCAGGCTGAGTGCGATGGATTTAGGATCCCGGTTGGTGCTGAGGAAAACACCCCGAAGATCGTAGAGCCTTCGCCATTCCAACGATAAAAATGGGCGAGATTGTCACATTCTACTCGTATAAAGGCGGAACAGGCCGATCGATGGCCTTGGCGAACGTCGCGCATATTTTGGCATGGCGGATCGCGGCCCCAGGCAAAAAGGTACTGGCGATTGATTGGGACCTTGAAGCGCCGGGACTGCACAAGTTTTTCATCGACCAACTCAAGGGGAACTTCTCGGTCGAATCAGATTCGGAATATGCCGATGCGCTTAGTCAAAAATCGGGTCTCATCGATTTTTTATACGACGTACAGAACTTCTATAAGAGCAAATATTCATCTGGTGGATTGGCTGCGAATCAAGCCAGAACCGAAGCTGCGGTCGCAGCCTTCAACGCCGCGCTTGCCGCTCATCCCCTGTCAAAATATATTTTAGCGGTTCAGCCGCCGAAGGAGTTGGCTTACGCGAAAGCAGATAGGCCCGGTGTCTTTCTGATGAAGGCAGGTAGCCAAGGCGTGGGTAAGAAGGGCTCGCCGGATTACATCGGGCACATTCGCAACTTCGATTGGGTTGGCTTTTATGAGAATTACGGCAGTTTTTTTACGCTTTTCCGCGAGCAACTCGCGGCCGAGTATGACGTCGTCTTAATCGATTCGCGGACCGGCCTGACCGATATCGGCGATATCTGCACGCGCGTGATGCCGGAGACGCTCGTGGCCGTCTTTGCTCCGAACGAGCAGAATATCGAAGGATTAATCGATATCGTCAAATCTGCCGCCGAGTATCGTCTGAATTCTCGCGATCCGCGCGGTCTTATGGTCTATCCGCTGGCATCACGAATTGATGCGACGGCGTCACGGCTGCGCAAGATTTGGTGGGAGGGCGGCAGGTGGGACGGCCGCGATATCGTCGGATACGAGCAACATTTCGAACGCCTATTCAGGTCGATCTATCGGATCGATGATTGTGATCTGCATGACTTCTTCGACAACACGCAGGTGCCCTACGACAGCGACTATGCGTTCGGCGAACGTGTTGCCGCGCGCGACCAGGCTTACGATAGGTTGTCGATCGGGCGCGCGTGCGAGAACCTTACTCGTTATCTTGTCGATGACATTGCGCCGTGGGAGCCTTTGGCTGGTCCGCTAACTGATGCCGGTTCCTCAACGACGTCCGCTACGGAAATTGAAACACTCTTACAAGCATTGAGTCGCTATCTTTGGCCAACTTGGCTTGCGCTGGCTGGCATCGTACTTGCGATTTCGGGGGCATTTTTTGACACAGATAGCGGGCCGCTTACCGGCGTGCCTATCCCAAACAGTAATATCAGAATCACATACCCATCAGCCATTCGAGGCTTTGGAGCGGAGGTTGGGCGTATATCGTTTAGCCCGTTAACTTCCAATTTTGTACCGATACAACTTCAATTTTCGATCGACCAAGGAATAATTGATCCGAATGGGCTGTTGCTTTCGCCTAGTACTCTTGCCCAACCTGTGACCGTCACCTCAGTTGGATTTGGCAATGCTACGCTTACAGTAAATGCATCGTCCAATGCGATGGCCCCAGCACAACAGCTCAAGCTTGATATTAAATACTCTTGGCCGGCGTCTTTGTTCGCATCAATTGTCGGCGGCGCATTGCTCGGGATGGCTCTTCGCCTTTGGAATATATTGAGGAGCCCCTTTGCTGCGCCGACATTGTCGGTGCTAGCGATGTATCTCGCCTTTGACGGCGTGGCCATACTTGGCCTTGTAGTTGTTTATATATTTTCGCTCATGCCGTGGATAACCGCCACATACAATTTTCATCTTGTGCTGATATTTCTGGTGGTGTCGTTCGGTCCCTCGGCGCTCCTGCAGAGCATAAGTAGAATCATGCCACGAGTATTGAAGAAACGTGTCGGCTAAGTCGGGAAGTCGCCCGGCCGTAACTCGATCGGCGTGCCGTGCGGGGTGCGTTCGCAGGCGTGCTTCCAGGCGTGGCGCGTGCGCGCGAGCTGCTGCGCGTCGGTGACGCCCTTTTCGGCGACGATGCGCTCCAGCGTGGCGAGCCAGTGATGATAATAGGTTTCGCCGGTGTCGGGATCGCCGGCCGCTTGCGCCTTCTTGATCTCGTCGCCGAGCGTTGCCGCCCATTCCTTCCAACTGAACAGGCCGCGCTCATGGAGCGACAGTGCCAGCGCAAACGCCTCCGCCTCCCACGGCTCGCGGAACACCGGCCCGTCGTCGTTGCGCGGGATGCTCGCGACGGACTGCGTCGCGCGCTGCGTGGCGGCGTCGGCGGTCATGCCGGTTCCAGATACGGCTCGAACGCGTCGATCGAGACCTTGAGCGTAGGATCGGAATTCTCGCCCCACAATTCGCGGCCGTCGAACAGCACCGTGTAGAGCCATTGCGGGTCGTCGCCTTTGCCCAGCGCTGCGGTATCGGGAAAGACGTGGCAGCCGCGGATCGCCTCGACGACGCCTACTTTTTCGCGGGCGTAGCGCGGCAGCCGCGTATGCGTCTGCGGATGGATGTTCTTGGTGCGCACACGGTCGCCGGCCTTGAAGCGGGCCGGAGCTTTAGCCGGGCGGCTGAACGAGCCGCGCGACAAGGTGTTCGGCACGTCGGCGGCGGTGAGCTTGCGTTTGAGCGTCTTGCCCGGGCGCAGCGCGTGGCCGGCTTTGATCTCGTCGGCGCCGGCAAGGCCGAGCTCGACGACGAGGTTTTCCAGCCGCACCGCCCATTTCCGGTAATAGGAGCTGGTCAGATAAACGTCCGGCGGCAGCTTCTCGATGCCGTAGCGGGTCTGGTCGATGGTCCAGATGCCGGTAAAGCCCATGGCGCGGCTGAGCGCGAGCGTGCGTCCCTCCCACGGCGCGTGAAACACCGGCTCGTTCGGCTCCGGCTCGACTTTGCCAAAGCCGAGCATGCCGCCCATGTCGTGGATGCCGTCCATTATGCAACCTCTTTGGGGTTTTTCGGCAGGCCGGTGCCGATCATGCAATCGCGCGTCACCAACGCCGCAAGTTTGTCCTCGCTCCAACCCTCGGTGCCGGCAGGCCGCATCGGCAACACGATGAAGCGCGTCTCGGCGGTGGAGTCCCAGACGCGCAGATAGGTGCCGGCCGGTAACGTCACGCCGAAATCGGCGAGCACGCCGCGCGGGTCGTTGACCGCGCGCGAACGGTATGGCGCCGATTTGTACCAGACCGGCGGCAGGCCGAGCACTTCCCACGGATAGCAGGAGCACAAAGTGCAGACGATCATGTTGTGCTGCTTCGGCGTGTTCTCGACCGCGATGAGATGGTCGCCCACCCGATTCATGAGGCCGAGCGAGGCCACCGCCTTGCTGCCGTCTTCAAGCAGCGCGCGCTTGAACGCCGGATCGCTCCAGGCCTTGGCGACGACTTTTGCGCCGTTGTGCGGGCCGACCTTGGTCTCATAGGCCTCGATGATGACGTCGAGCGCGGCCGGATCGATATAGCCTTTCTCGGCCAGCACGGTTTCCAGCGCGCGCACGCGCAGCTGCATCTCGGACAGCTCCGAGCCGTGCTCGTGATGATCGCCGTGATCGTGGTCATGGTCTTGCGCCATGGCATGCTTTCCTTCCCTGCGCTTTGCGGGGCCCATTATAGTATGCCGGGGAGCCATGAGAAATACGGCCGAACGCATCGCCGGCAGCATCGATCGCGTCATTGCGGCCATCGGCCGCGCCGCGACCTGGTGCTGTCTCTACATCGTTCTGGCCGAATTCGCCGTGGTGGTGATGCGCTATGCGCTCGGCTTGGGTTCGATCCGCCTGCAGGAATCGGTGCTCTATGCCCACGCCGCGCTGTTCATGCTGGCCGCCGCCTGGACATTGCAAGTCGACGGTCACGTGCGCGTCGACGTCTTCTATGCCCAGGCGAGCCCGCGCCGGCGGGCGGTCATCGACCTCATCGGCGCCGTTGTCTTTCTGTTTCCGTTCGCGATTGCGGTTGCGGTGCTGTCGCTGCCTTACGTCGAACGGTCCTGGGTGATCCTCGAGGGCTCGCGCGAGACCAGCGGCCTGCCGTTCGTCTATCTGCTCAAGACGCTCATTCCGCTGTTCGCGCTTCTGATCGGCTTGCAGGGCATCGCGCAGGCGATCCGCGCCGCGCTGGTATTGGCCAAGCCCCCTCCCATCCCTCCCCCGCGAGCGGGGGAGGGTAGGTTTTGAGTATGAGCGAATTTCTCGCGGTCGCGATGGTGGTGGCGGTCTGCGCGCTGCTGCTCGTGGGCTACCCCGTGGCGCTGACGCTTGCCGGCGTATCGCTCGGCTTCGCCATTCTGGGCGCGGCGTCCGGCGTCATGAATCTCGCGCTGCTCGGCGCGCTGCCGGCGCGCATTTTCGGCGTCATGAGCAACGACGTCTTGCTCGCCATCCCATTGTTCATCTTCATGGGCGTGATGCTGGAGCGCTCGCGCATTGCCGAGGATTTGCTGGAGACCATGGGCCGGCTGTTCGGCGCGTTGCCGGGCGGCTTGGGTTTCTCGGTGATCGTCGTCGGCGTGCTGCTCGCCGCCGCCAAAGGCGTCGTCGGCGCCACCACGGTGACCATGGGGCTGATCGTGCTGCCGACCATGCTGCGCCACGGCTACGACAAGGCGCTTGCCGCGGGCACGGTGGCGGCGACCGCGACCTTGGCGCAAATTTTTCCGCCGGCGACCGTCCTGGTACTGCTCGGCGATCAGCTCAGCAACTCTTATCAGGCCGCCCAATTGGCCCAGGGCAATTTCGCGCCGCAGACGGTGTCGGTCGCCGACCTGTTCGCCGGCGCCATTATTCCCGGCCTGGTGCTGGTGCTGCTTTATCTCTTCTATCTGATTGGCGTCGCGATCTTCTTCCCGCAAAAATCGCCGGCGATCGCGCCCGACCCCGACGCGCCTCGGGGTTTTGCCCTGGCGCGCCGGTTGATCGCGGTTCTGATCGCGCCGATTGCGCTGATCCTCGCCGTGCTCGGCTCGATCCTCGGCGGCATCGCGACGCCGACAGAAGCAGCGTCCGTGGGCGCCGTCGGTGCCATTCTGCTGGCGATGCTGCGGTCAGGCGCCACCGGCCTGGTGATGCCCGTGATGGTGCGCACCACCCAAATCACCAGCATGATCTTTGTGATTCTGATCGGCGCGACGCTGTTCAGCCTGGTGTTCCGCGGCCTCGGCGGCGACGGCATGGTGGAGCGCGCGCTCACCAACCTGCCGGGCGGCGTCGCCGGCGCGACCTTGGCGGTCATGGCGGCGCTGTTTCTGCTCGGCTTCGTCATGGACGCCTTCGAGATCATCTTCGTCGTGGTGCCGATCGTGGCGCCGGTGCTGCTCAAGATGCCGGGCGTCGATCCGGTCTGGCTCGGCATCATGATGGCGGTGAACCTGCAGACCTCTTATATGCACCCGCCGCTCGGCCCGACCTTGTTCTACCTGCGCGGCGTCGCGCCGCCGGAGGTCACCACCCGGCACATTTATCTGGGCATCATTCCCTATGTGCTGATCCAGCTGGCGATGCTGGTGGCGCTGTGGTTTCTACCGGCGCTGGCGACGTGGCTGCCGCACAAGCTTTATGGATCGTGAGGGCACCGAGGATGATGATGGTTTCGCGAAAAAGTAGTATAGTCGAGAGTGTACTATTGCAGTGGGAGCGGGATGAACGCTCATGGCCAAGAACCTCGTCGTTTGTTGCGACGGAACGGGCAACCAGGTCGAGGGTAATCTCTCGAACGTGCTGAAGCTGTTTCAGATCGTCATCAGGGATGCCACGCAGCGCGTCCGCTATCAGCCGGGCATCGGAACGATCGGAACCGACGATGCGTGGACTAAGCTAAAGCAGAATACGAAGGCCGTTTTTGAATTGGCCACGGGTTACGGCTTGGACGATGAAATTCTCGGCGCATACAAATTCCTTGCGGAGGAATATGAGGATGGCGACAACATCTTTCTATTCGGCTTCAGCCGCGGGTCTTACACGGTGCGCGCGCTCGCCGCCTTCATCCATATGGTCGGACTGCTGCATCCCGATCAGGTGAATATTTCCGATTATGCGCTGACCTCCTACAAGCAATCGGGCGAACAGAGCAATTTTCAGCTCGCCTGGAATTTCAGCCGTATTACCGGCGCGCGGCGGATCACAGTCAAATTCATCGGCGTTTGGGACACGGTCGCTTCGCTGATCGTGCCGCGGTGGGACCGCCTCATTCCTTTTCCCACGCTGCAAAGGTTGCCATACACCGCCACGAATTCCAGCGTTGAAATCTTTCGCCAGGCCATGGCGATCGACGAGCGCCGCACGTTGTTCAGGCTCAATCGCTGGCACCAGCCGCAGGATTTCATCGCCAATCCGTTTAATGTCCCGCCGCCAAAGGTCGCACAGGACATCAAGCAGGTCTGGTTCGCTGGCGTCCACTCCGACGTGGGCGGCGGCTATCCGGAAATCGAAAGCGGGCTGTCGAAATTTCCGCTCGCTTGGTTGATCGACGAGGCCGTGCCGAAGGGCCTCAAGATTGATTTGGCGTTGAAAGACCACTTGGTGTTCGGGAAGCCTTATTTGAGATCGAAGCAACACTATGTGCCGCCGGATCCAACCGGCCAATTGCATCAGTCGCTGACATGGGCTTGGTGGCTGCTCGAATGGATTCCGAAACGCACGAAGTATGAAGAGTGGCCTGACCGGACGAGGCTCGATGGCTTTTATATCCCGTGCGGCGAGCCTCGCATGATCGAGAACGTGACCGTGAGGCAACTTATCCATCAATCGGTGCTCGATCGCATGCGTCTGGTGCCGGACTACAAACCTGTCAACTTTCCGAAAGACTATGACGTCGAGCCATGGCCGTATTCGTCTGACGCCGACCCGGCAGTCGCCGCGCGGCCGACGGTTTAGACGGCTTCATCTCGCAGCAGATCGTCCTCGACACGCGCTGCATCGTGAAGATGCGCCTTGACCGTCGGCGGAAAGCGTTGGTCGTTCCGCTGCGCCTCCCTGTATACTGGCGCTTTTGCGCATAGGCGGTGTCTTGGAAGCAGCTTCGTTACAGCTCGTTCGCGCAACCGAGCGAGACATTCCCTTCGTCATGACGACCGAGCGTCTGGACGGCTACGAAGCGCTTGTCGGCCGGTGGAGCGAGGCGCAGCATCGCGCGGCGCTTGCTGACAATCGGCACGCCTACTTCATCGCGCGCCTTCAATCGCAGGACACCGGCTTCGCCATGGTTCGCGACTGGGCTTCGTCCGAACACGTGGCATGCATCAAGCGGATCGCGGTTTCGCGCCCCGGGCGAGGGCACGGCAAGATGTTCCTGGCCGGCCTCGTCGATCTCATTTTCACAGAGACCGATGCTCATCGGATTTGGCTCGGTGTCTTTCCTGACAACGCCCGCGCACGTAGCGCCTATGAAGCCGTCGGCTTCAAAGCCGAGGGTCTTGCCCGCGGCAGCGTGTTCTTCGGCGGCGTCTATCGCGACGAGTTGGTGATGGCGCTGTTGCGGCCGGAATGGTCGGCGGGCCGCAACTGAATCCTACAGATCGTCGAGCCCGTAATCCTTCCAGCGCGCATCGACTCGCGCCGCATCGTCGGCATGCGGCTTCACCGTCGGCGGGAAGCGCTCGTTGTTCCAGCGCGCCTGCCGCGGGTGTTTCCATGACCGCGTGGCGTCGATCAGCATGCGGTTCCACAGTCCGGTGCCGAGCTGTTCGACGTTGCGATCCTCCAACGGCGTCGACGGATCGATCGGCGAGCCGAAAATCCCCGGGAAAATCACCACGCCGCCTTCGCCGGCATTGACCCTATGCGCATAGGCCCATTCGACCTGCTCGTCGGCGGCCGGATCGATGTCCTCCTCGACCACGATGACGTGCTTATAGCGATATTGCGCGGCGGCATTGCCCCATAGCGCCGCCGCGATCTGCTTGGGCTGGCCCTGATAATGCTTCTTGATCTGGATGCGGATATTGACGCCGTTGGTGATCGGCGGCGCATAGACGTCGAGGATGCCGGGAATGCCGGCGCCGTTCAAAATATTCCAGGCGATGGCGGCGCGCTGCACCGAGGACATGACACTGTTCTCGCTGTAGGAGCCGGGGAGCGTGCCTTCCAGCGAGCCGCAGAAGATCGGGTCGCGCCGATGGGTGATGCAGGTCACCTTCATGGTCGGCCGCGGCGTCGGCAGGTCGGAGACGTAGCCGGTATATTCGCCGAACGGTCCTTCCATTTCGTAGCTCGCCGGATCATCGCTGATGGTGCCTTCGATGACGATCTCGGCGCTGGCCGGCACTTCGAGATCGACGGTCTCGCAGCGAACGAGCTGCGCCGGCTCGCCGCGATAGCCGCCCATGACGTCGTATTCGCACACCCCGGACGGCAGCGGCGAGCCCGAGAGAAAGGACATGATCGGGTCCCAGCCGATCACGCAGGCGACCGGCATCGGTTTGCCGCGCGCCGCCCATTTGACGAAATGCGCGCCCCAATGCTGGCCGCCTTTGACCAGCAGGAACGGCGCGGTGTCTTTGTGCCCGATCATGCCGCGATACATGCCGACATTCATCACGCCGCTGTCGGGATCCTTGGTGACGATCGAGGAGAAGGTGTGGATGTAGCGGCCGCCTTCGAGATAGTGCCATTTCGGCACTGGAAATTCGGTCTGGTCGATATCCTTGCCGCGGACGATGACCTCTTTCACCAGCCCAGAGTCGACGAGCACCGGCGCGATGGTCTCGCGGTTCTTCTTCATCACGTATTGCACGAGGTCGCGATTGGTGGCGTCGTGCGGAAAGCCGAGCGCCAGCGCCAGCCGGGATCTGGCGCCGAGCCCGCTGGCGAACAGTTTTGTGCAGCGGCCGTTGGTGTAGCCCTTGATGTTCTCGAACAGCACCGCCGGGCCTTTTTTCTCGAGTACGCGGCGTGTCACCGCCCCGATCTCGCGGTCCCAATCCACCTCGACCTTGATGCGGCGCAGCTCGCCATGCTGCTCGAGCTGCGCCATCCATTGCCGCATGTCCAAAAAGCCCATTCCGTACTCACTTTCGCATCTGCCGCCGCGGGACATCGGCAAGCTTGATAACCGCATTAATTCCCGCAATTCTCAAACCTGGCAATGGGCCAGTCACCAGCCGGACGCCGGGAGCGACCATGACCGAAATCTTCGATCTGCACGGCAAGGTCGCATTGGTGACCGGCGCCTCAAGCGGGCTGGGCGTGCGCTTCGCCGAATGCCTGGCCGAAAACGGCGCCGCGGTGGTGCTGGTGGCGCGCCGCGCCGATCGGCTCGCGGACCTTAAGGCGCGCATCGAAAAGTCCGGCGGCCGCGCGCTCGCGGTTGAGGCCGACGTGCGCGACCGCGCGGCAATGGCGGCAGCCTTCGATGCCGCCGAGAAAAATTTCGGCACCGTCACCATCCTGGTCAACAATGCCGGCGTGGCGCATGCCGGCCGCGCCGTGGACATGCCCGAAGAGGAATGGCGGCGCATTCTCTCGACCAATCTGGACGCCGTGTTCTATTGCGCCCAGGAAGCGGCGCGCCGGATGCTGGCGGCCGGCTCGGGCGGCGCCATCGTCAATATCGCCTCCGTGCTCGGCTTCGGCGTCGCCAAAGGCGTCATCGCCTATGCGACCGCCAAGGCCGGCGTGATCCAGATGACAAAGGCGCTGGCGCTCGAGCTCGCCTTCAAAGGCATCCGCGTCAACGCCATCGCGCCCGGTTGGATCGTCACCGAGCTCAATCGCGATTATCTGATGAGCGAGCAGGGCCAAGCGCTCAAGCGCGAGATTCCGATTGGCCGCTTCGGCGAAGAACGCGATCTCGACGGCCCGCTGCTGCTGCTGGTCTCCGACGCCGGCCGCTTCGTCACCGGCACGACCGTCGTCGCCGACGGCGGCCAGGTGGTGGCGCTGAGGGGATGACAGGAATCAGGTGTCAGGGGATCAGGTATCAAGATGAGCTTCTTGATCCCTGATCCCTGCAATCTGAACCCTGCTACAGCGCAGGAATCAGGTGTCAGGGATCAGGTATCAAGATGAGCTTCTTGATCCCTGATCCCTGCAATCTGAACCCTGCTACAGCGCAGGAATCAGGTGTCAGGGATCAGGTATGAGCTTCTTGATCCCTGATCCCTGCAATCTGATCCCTGACTACAGCGGCCGGTGCATGCGGCCGAACAGCCAGCCGAGACCAAGCGCGATGACGACGGCGGTGTAGGGCTGCGTCTCGACGGTGTTGCGCAGCGCTTTCTCGAACGAGCCGGCGGTCTTGCGTGCCGCGGTTTTCGTGGCATCGGCGACGCTGGAGGCGCTGTCGCGGGCCTGGCCATAAATGTCCTCGG
>Ga0210405_10002450_pt1 | contig 19253 bp, 18 predicted proteins | sample IncBWH11MmetaG_FD_155492 | JGI IMG/M metagenome (GOLD analysis project Ga0210405, IMG submission 155492) | Forest soil microbial communities from Barre Woods Harvard Forest LTER site, Petersham, Massachusetts, United States - Inc-BW-H-11-M | ecosystem: Environmental > Terrestrial > Soil >... | reverse complement strand
CGGTAGTTCTCCGTGCGGTAGCGCTCAGATTTCTCCGGCGTGCTAAAGGGCAGCCGGTCCACCGCCTCGACGTCGTACTGGGTCATGGGCGCCGCTCCTCCTCATCGCTACGCTCTGCATCGTCACCGGCGCGAGTCATGGGCGCCGCTCCTCCTCATCGCTACGCTCTGCATCGTCACCGGCGCGAGTCATGGGCGCCGCTCCTCCTCATCGCTAGGAACTCAGCCGCGTTGCTGCCGCGGCGATCCGCTCGTCGGTGCCGGTCAACGCCACCCGGACATGCTTGGCGCCGCGTGGACCGTAGAGCTCGCCGGGCGCGGCCAGGATGCCGCGCTGCGCCAGCCACGCGACGGTGTCGCGGCAAGCCTCACCGCGGGTGACCCATAGATATAGCCCGGCCTCGGAATGGTCGACGGTGAACCCGGCCGAGCGGAACGCCGGCAGCAAGGTGTCTCGGCGGCGGCGGTACCGGTCGCGCTGCTCGTGCTCGTGAGCGTCGTCGTCGAGGGCGGCGACCATCGCCGCCTGCACCGGTGTCGGCACCATCATCCCGGCGTGTTTGCGCACCGCCAGCAGCTCGGCGACCACGGATTCGTCCCCGGCAACGAAGCCGGCCCGGTAGCCGGCCAGCGAGGAGCTCTTGGACAGCGAGTGCAGGGCCAGCAGACCGGTGTGGTCGTCGTCGCACACCGCGGGATGCAATACCGACAGCGGCTCGGCATCCCAGCCCAGGCTCAAGTAGCACTCGTCGGATGCCACCAGCGCGCCGCGTTCACGTGCCCAGCCGACGACCTTGCGCAAATGATCGACACCGAGCACCTGTCCGGTCGGATTACTCGGCGAGTTCACATACACCAATGCCGGCGACTGCGGACCGAGCTGGCTCAGCGAATCGGCGTAGACCACCCGAGTTCCGGCCAGCCGGGCCCCGACGTCGTAGGTGGGATAGGCCAGCTCGGGCACCACGACCAGGTCATCGACGCTTAAGGCCAGCAGCGTGGGCAGCCAAGCGATGAGTTCCTTGGTACCGATCACCGGCAGCACGGCCGCTTCGTTCACTCCGGTGACGCCGTGCCGGCGTTCCAGGGCGGCGACCGCTGACTGGCGAAGTTTTGGGGTGCCCGCGGTCGTGGGGTATCCCGGCGCGGCGCTGGCCGCGGCAAGCGCATCGCGGATCAGCGGCGCCACCGGGTCGACGGGCGTGCCGACGGACAGATCGACGATGCCGTCCGGGTGCGACTTGGCCAGCGCCGTCGCGTCGGCCAGCGTGTCCCAGGGGAACACCGGCAACGACGCCGACATCGGCCGGCGGTTCACCAGGCTGCTCAGTCGTCCTCACCCTGGGGCGGCAGATCCTTGACGACCTGCGGGTCGTTCTCGGTCATGCCGACCTTTGCCGCGCCCCCGGGCGATCCGAGTTCAGCGAAGAAATCCGCGTTGATCTGCGTGTATTGATTCCACTGTTCGGGCACATCGTCTTCGTAGTAGATCGCCTCGACCGGGCAGACCGGCTCGCAGGCACCGCAGTCCACGCATTCGTCGGGGTGTATGTACAGCATCCGAGCGCCCTCGTAAATGCAGTCGACCGGACATTCCTCGATGCAGGCCTTGTCCTTGATGTCGACGCAGGGTTCGGCGATCGTGTACGTCACGAAGGTCTCCTCCATGTGCTGTTCAATGTGGCTGTTGTTGTGTGCTTTCTGAGGCCCTTTCTCAGGCCCTGAGCAGGACGCCCGGGCTTGGTCGGTGCCGATGAAAGTGGGGTGAAAGCCTGCCTAAGTGTGCCCTATGGTTTAACTTCCCGGATGGGGATCCGTTGGTTACTGATACTAGACGTTGCATATATAACGCAAGCACCGGGCGGCTATGCGCACTGCTGCACTGCAACTCGTTGCATATGTAGCGCTGCGGCCCTTATGCTGCCCGCGTGGCGCTACCCCACGCGATCTTGGTGTCGTTGTGCGAACAGGCCGGCTCGGGCTACGAGCTGGCGCACCGGTTCGACCGTTCGATCGGGTACTTCTGGAGCGCCACACATCAGCAGATCTACCGCACCCTGCGGGCGATGGAAGACGACGGCTGGGTATCCGCCGAGCTGGTCGTCCAGCGCGGCCGGCCGGATAAGAACGTCTACACCGTCTCCGACACCGGCCGCGCCGAACTGGCCCGATGGATCGCTGCGCCTCTCGGGCAGGGCAGGTCCGGACGCGGCGGCGCACTCAGCGACAACCGCACCCGTGATGTGGCCGTCAAGCTGCGTGGCGCCGCTTACGGCGACCCGGCGGCGCTGCGGGCGCAGATCTCCGCGCTGCGCGCCGAACGCGCCCAGCTGTTGGATGCCTACCGCGGATTCGAGAAGAGACAGTTTCCCGACCCGTCGACACTGCGCGGCAGCGCGCTACATCAGTATCTGGTGTTGCGCGGCGGCATCCGCGCCGAGGAAAGCACGATCGATTGGCTCGACGAGGTGACCTCGGCATTGCAGGAGACCTGATGACCTATCCAAACCTGTTGTCTGCGTTGGACCTCGGGTTCACGACATTGCGCAACCGGGTGATCATGGGTTCGATGCACACCGGCCTGGAGGACCGTGCTCACCATATCGACCGGCTCGCCGAGTACTTCGCCGAACGCGCCCGCGGCGGCGTCGGACTGATCATCACCGGTGGCTACGCACCCAACCGGACCGGCTGGTTGCTGCCCTTCGCGGCGGAGCTGGTCTCCTCCGCACAGGCCCGCCGGCACCGTCGCATCACCGGCGCGGTGCACGAAGCGGGCGGCAAGATTCTGCTGCAGATCCTGCACGCCGGACGGTATGCCTACCATCCACTTTCGGTCAGTGCATCGTCGATCAAGGCGCCGATCAATCCGTTCCGTCCACGCCGGCTCTCGTCGCGCGGTGTGCAGAGCACGATCGACGACTTCGCGCGCTGCGCGCTGCTTGCCCGCGAGGCCGGTTACGACGGCGTCGAAATCATGGGCAGTGAAGGGTATTTGATCAACCAATTCCTGGCCCCGCGTACTAACAAGCGCAGCGACGCCTGGGGCGGCACACCCGAGAAGCGACGCCGGTTCCCGGTCGAGATTGTGCGTCGCACCCGGGCGGCTGTCGGATCCGATTTCATCATCTGCTACCGGATGTCGATGGCCGACTACGTCGAGGACGGCCAGAGTTGGGATGAAATGCTCTCACTGGCAACCGATGTCGAGGCCGCGGGTGCGACCATGCTCAACTCCGGCTTCGGCTGGCACGAGGCGACAGTACCGACGATCGTCACATCGGTGCCCAACAGCGCCTTCGTCGACATCAGCCATGCCGTCGCCGGACACGTCAATATCCCTGTGGTGGCGTCCAACCGAATCAACATGCCGCAGGCGGCCGAACAAATCTTGGCCGACACCAACGTGCAGCTGATCTCGATGGCCCGGCCGCTGCTGGCGGACCCGGAGTGGGTGCTGAAGGCGCAAGCCGCGCGCGACGACGAGATCAACACCTGCATCGCCTGCAATCAGGCCTGCCTGGATCACGCGTTCGTGAAGAAGACGGTGTCCTGTCTGCTCAATCCACGGGCCGGCCACGAGACGCGGCTGGTGTTGTCTCCGACCAGGCGCACTCGATCGGTCGCGGTGGTCGGGGCCGGTCCGGCCGGGCTGGCGACCGCGGTCAACGCTGCTCAGCGCGGTCACGACGTCACGCTGTTCGAGGCCAACGACTTCATCGGCGGCCAGTTCGACATGGCCCGCCGAATCCCGGGCAAAGAGGAATTCAACGAAACCATCCGGTATTTCACGACGATGCTGGAAAAACACGGCGTGGCCGTTCGGCTGGGCACCCGGGTGTCGGCGGCCGAGCTGACCGGCTACGACGACGTGGTGTTGGCGACCGGCGTGGCGCCGCGGATTCCGACCATTCCGGGGATCGACCATCCGATGGTGCTCACATATGCCGAGGCCATCACCGGTGTCAAACCGGTCGGGAAGACCGTCGCCGTGATTGGCGCCGGCGGCATCGGTTTCGATGTCAGTGGGCTCCTGGTGACCGACGACTCGCCACGGCATGAACCGCAGGGCCTGAAAGAGTGGAAGGCGGAGTGGGGTGCCGCCGACCCGTGGGAGCAGCGGGGCGCGCTGACCACTCCGATTCCGACGCCCCCGGCGCGCGAGGTATATCTGCTGCAGCGCACGAACGGTATTCAGGGGAAGCGGCTGGGCAAGACCAGCGGTTGGGTACACCGGGCTTCATTGAAAGCCAAAGGCGTTCACCAGCTTTCCGGAGTCAACTACGAGCGGGTGAGCGACGACGGGCTGCACATCAGCTTCGGCCCCAACCGGGAGCGACCGCAGCTGCTGGCCGTGGACACCGTGGTGGTCTGTGCGGGCCAGGAGCCGGTGCGCGACCTGGAAGACGATTTGCGAGGCATCGGCATTGACCCGCACATCATCGGCGGTGCCGCATTCGCGGTCGAACTGGACGCCAAGCGTGCCATCAAGCAGGGCACCGAGCTGGCGGCCCGGCTGTAGAGGCGCTCAGGTCAGTAGCCGGCCAGCAGACTGCGTACCCTGCCCAAGGTTTCCGGACCGACACGGCTGCAGATCCGCGATGGGTCGGCGGGCCTGCGGCCCCACAGCAGCAGGACACGCGTTGCGGCGTCGGTTTCCAAGGTGGCCGGACCGTCCGGGTCGGCCAACCGGATGGTGGTGCGGTTGGCGTCCGCATCGACCACGACGTCGTCGGCGTCGGCAACCCGCAGTCGCGCCTCGATTCGCTCCCCGGGCCGCAGTTGCTTGGCGCCCTTGGCCAACAGCGGCTTTCCCACCGCCAGCACACTGTGGGTGGTCATCCAGGGCTGCGCCATCCGGGCCTGGGCCGCCGCATCGTCGCCGGTGATGTCCCAGCCGTGCAGGACGAGCTCTTCGCGCATGTGCTCGGCGAACCAGGGCACCTTCATGGTCCGCCCAGTCCACGCCACGTCCGTGTCGGCCGGAACGTCATCGGCGGCTTCGGCGACTTCGTTCAGCGTCGCCATGTTTCGGTGCAAGCCTGCCCACAAGTCGGTTTCGTTCATGGCGCGCAACGGCGCCTCACGTTCCTCGAACCCGCGCGTGGCAACCGGCTCGCCGGCCAGGTGCGCGCCCAGCACCCGGGCGAGTTCTTCGGCGTTGCCGGCTTGATGGATGACGATGTCGCGGACCGTCCAGGCTTCACACCAGCTGCCGGCGTCGGGGCGGCGCTGCTGGACGGCGTCTAAGAACGGCTGCCACTCGGGGAATCGATCGTTGTCGATCTGTTGCTTCACGGCATCGGGTATACCCGCCGCCTCTGACAACTAAGCCGCGAGCGGACTATACGTCGTGGTGCGCTGACGTGCCGGACGACCGATGCCCTCAGCGATCGCAATCAACTGGGAGGCCGTCTTGGCCGATCCGTATTCCGAGCCGGCCATCCGGGAGATGGTCTCTTCCATCAGGGTGCCGCCCAAATCGTCGGCGCCGCCGTTGAGCATCACCTGCGTGCGCTCGACGCCGAGCTTGACCCAGCTGGTCTGGATATGAGAGATACGGCCGTGCAACATGATCCGCGCCAGCGCATGCACTGCGCGGTTGTCCCGGTGGCTTGGCCCAGGCCGTGCCGCACCGGCGAGGTACAGCGGCGAGTTCTGATGCACAAACGGCAGCGGCACGAACTCGGTGAAACCTCCGGTGCGGTCCTGAATGTCACGCAATACGTTGAGGTGACCGACCCAGTGCCGCGGGCTGTCGACGTGGCCGTACATCATCGTCGAGGATGACCGCAGGCCCACCTCGTGGGCTGTGCTCACGATCTCGATCCACATCGAGGTTGGCAGCTTGCCCTTGGTGAGCACCCAACGGATTTCGTCGTCGAGGATCTCCGCGGCGGTGCCGGGGATGGTGTCCAGGCCCGCCTCACGCAGGCCGGTCAGCCACTCACGAATACTCAAGCCGCTCTTGGTTACACCGTTGGCGATCTCCATCGGTGAAAACGCGTGCACGTGCATCGACGGCACCCGCGCCTTGACCGCGCGCACCAGGTCCGCATATCCGGTGACCGGCAGCTCGGGATCAATGCCGCCCTGCATGCATACCTCGGTGGCGCCGACGACATGGGCCTCCCACGCACGTTGGGCGACCTCGGCCGTCGACAGCGAGTAAGCATCGGCGTCGCCCTTGCGCTGCGCGAAAGCGCAGAACCGGCACCCTGTATAACAGATGTTGGTGAAGTTGATGTTGCGGTTGACGACGAACGTGACGTCATCACCGACCACCTCGCGACGCAACGAATCCGCCAGGGCAGCAACAGCATCCAGCGCAGGACCGTCAGCGGTGGCCAACGCCAGGTACTCCGCGTCGGTGCAGCCGGCGGGGTCACGTTCCGCTGCACTCAAAGCGGCGAGCACATCGGTGTCAATGCGTTCGGGGGCACGGGCGGCCAACTCGTGCACCTGCGATCGGATCGAGTCCCAGTCCCCGAATGCGCTGAGCAGATCGCTGCGGGCTTCGGTGCTACGGCCTTCGGTGTCGATCGCGGCGTTCAAGTCCACCCGGCCGGAGGAGGCGACGTCGTCGGGCTCCTGCCACGGCATGCCCACCGGTTTCACATCGCGAGCCAGTCCGGTGGCCGGGTCGGCCAGCGCCGCAACGTGGTTGTGAACTCGCGGATCGATCCAGGCAGCCCCCGCCTGGACGTACTTGGGCTGGGCTGTCAGCCGCTCCACCAAGTCGTATCCCGCCTGTTCGGTGATGGCGGCGAGCTCGTCGAGCGCGGGCCATGGCCGCTCGGGGTTGACGTGGTCAGGCGTCAGCGGCGAAACGCCGCCCCAGTCGTCGACACCCGCGGCGATCAACGCCATGCACTCGTCGCGGGACACCAGGTTCGGCGGCGCCTGGATGCGCATTCCCGGGCCGAGCACCAATCGCGCCACCGCCACCGTGGCCAGGAAGTCATCGATACCGGCGTCGGGCGTCGAGGCCATCGCCGTGTGTTCTTTGGCGCGGAAGTTCTGCACTATGACTTCCTGAACGTGACCGAACTCCTTGTGCGACTTGCGAATAGCATGCAGTGTCTCGGCCCGCTCGGTGAGCGTCTCGCCGATACCGACCAGCAGACCGGTGGTGAACGGTATCGACAGCCGGCCAGCGTCGGTCAAGGTGCGCAGCCGAACCGCCGGATCCTTGTCGGGACTGCCGTAGTGCGCCAAGCCCTTCGTTTCGAACAGCCGCCGCGACGTCGTCTCCAGCATCATCCCCATCGACGGCGCCACCGGCTTCAACCGCGACAGCTCCGACCAGCTCATCACGCCGGGGTTCAAGTGCGGCAGCAGCCCGGTTTCCTCCAGCACCCGGATCGCCATCGCCCGCACGTAGGACAACGTGGAGTCGTAGCCGCGTTCCTCCAGCCACTCGCGCGCCTCCGGCCACCGGTCTTCGGGCCGATCACCGAGGGTGAATAGTGCTTCCTTGCAACCGAGTTCGCCGCCGCGACGAGCGATATCGAGAATGTCGTCGGGCTCCAGAAACATCCCGGCGCCCTGGGCACGCAGCTTGCCGGGCACGGTGACGAAGGTGCAGTAATGGCAGCTGTCGCGGCACAGATGCGTCACCGGGATGAACACCTTGCGCGAGTAGCTGACCGGCAGCCGTCCAGCAGTGCCGCGTCGTCCCGCAGATTCCAGACCACCATCGCGTACCCGCGCCGCGCTGCGGCACAGGTCGGCCAGATCCTCGCCACGGGCAGTCATGGCGACCGCCGCCTCGTCCACATTCAGCGCAACCCCATCGCGGGCCCGCCGCAACACCCGCCGCATCGCGGACGCGCTCGCCCGCGGCGGCACCGACGGGTTGGGCAGCACGGTAGATTCTTCGCCCGGAGTCAGTGGCACGTTGGTGTAACTCCCATCCACCCGGATTTCATCCGCGCGCAGCAACCGTTTGCATCCCCGACGCGTGCCATAGGCGCAACAGTAGCGTCCAGTTGCGCGCTGGCGGGCCCTGCCCTCTTTCTCCAGAGAGGCCTGGTCGCGCGACTCGTCAGGGTTCGGCTCGGCGCTGCCACAGTACCCACAACGGCGGTGCCGCACCCGCCGCGAGCAGCAGAAGTGGGCCGTAAGCCAGCACTCCTCGGCCACCGAAGATAACGTCGCCGCCCGGACCGCCCATGGCCATTGCGGCGACCGTCAACAGCCAGGTCCACAGCGGCAAGGCGGCCAGCCTCGCCGACGTGGTCCATCGGCCGGCGGCCCAGACCAGGGCCGCGTTGACCAGACCGCTGATCAGCGCGCTGATGGGAAATGGGATTGAACCGAGGTAGGCCGGGAGCAGCAGCGCGCCGGCGACCGCGGAGAGAATCCCGTCGACGGCGAGTAACGCCAGAATGACGATTCGGATGGAGGGGTCCGTCGCGCCGGCGTCGTCGATCTGGCCGACGCGCGGCTTGGTGGCGGTCAGGTCGGGACGCTGTCCAGCTGCGAAACGATGGACATGCGCTCCCACTGGAAGCTGTCCAGTCGGTCCTGCCAGTGTTGCTGGCTGTAGTCCAGATCCGGATCCATACTTTTCCTTCCTGGTCCTCGCGGCGCTTGCTTGGTCGGAAGCCTACCGCGCGGCGGACCCGGCGAGGTCGAGTCCGGCGAGGAGATCGGTCTCCCAGCCGCGCTGATCGCGATCACCCGCGACGCCGCCAGCCAAAATATAGTGCTCCTGGCCAACGATCGGCAGCGCGAAGTTATTCGACAACCCGAGAGCTCGGCCGGTGGGGCCGACGATCAGCTGGGTGGCGTGCGCGGCCAGCGCCGCCCTCTTGGCCGGCAGCGCGTCCAGGTCCTCGACGACCGCGTCGATCTCTTCGTCGGAGTAGCCGAGGCCGGCGAATTCGCCATCAGCGGGCGGGATCACCCATTCGGGCCGTAAGTCGTCAGGCCCGAGCGCCTCCCAACCTGCTATGAACGCGCTCCGGGCGATGACCGTCCAGTAAAACTTCGGCACCGTCCATGGCGTGCCCGGGTAGTCCTCGGTGCCAGCCGCGGCCACCGCCGCCGTGGTGACGACATGGGCCCGCACGTGATCGGGATGCCCGTATCCGCCGTTGGCGTCGTAGGTCACCACGACGTGCGGCCGCAATGTGCGAATGACGTCGACGAGCGCGCCGACGGCTTCGCGTTCGTCGGCGTCACTGAACCGCTGAGAACCCCGTCGGACGCGCGGTTCGGTGCCCGCCATGCCCGAATCCCGCCAGCGCCCCGGCCCGCCGAGGAAGATCGGCGCGTCGACACCCAGGGCGCGCAGCGCCGCGGTGAGTTCAGCGATGCGGTAGCCGCCGAGTTGGTCCGCGTGATCGACGGCAAGTTGCGCCCAACGGTCGCCGATGACCTCGCCTTCTTCGCCGAGAGTGCAGGTGACGACGTGCACCTCAGCCCCGCGGGCCGCGTAGTGGGCGATGGTGGCGCCATTGGTGATGCTTTCGTCGTCCGGGTGGGCGTGTACGAACAACAGCCGCGGCGTCTCCTGCATGGACGCACCATACCGGTGTGGTGCGCGGTGAAGCAGCCGGGTAGCGGAGACGTAACCCGGTGGGCCGCAGCCACAATCGGTGGACGGGCAAAGCCGACGTTTCGCCAAAAGAAACGCCGGTGGCTACTATCAACGCATGGCACAGCAGATCATCTCCATGCCAAAGACAATCCGCACTCGCCGCCGGGGCAAGGAACTCGAGGACGCGCTCTACGACGCGACGCTGGCGGAACTGGCCGCAGTCGGCTACGGCGGTCTGACTATGGAAGGGATCGCCGCGCGGGCCCGGACCGGCAAGGCCGCGTTGTATCGCCGCTGGTCCTCCAAGCACGACCTGGTCCAGGCGGCGCTGCGCTACGCGCTGCCGCCACACCCGGAGCCGCGTAGCGACCGATCGGCGCGGGAGAACCTGCTGTCTGTCTTCACCGCGCACTGCGATGTGCTTTCCGGCAAGACTGCATTTCCGAGCCTGGCCATCATGAATCAGCTCATCCACGAGCCGGAATTGCGTTCGATATTCGCCGACGCCGTCGTGGCACCCCGCCTGCGGATCATCGAATCGATCCTGCAGGCCGGCGTGGCCAACGGCGAGATCAATGCCGCCGTGCTCACGCCCTACACCGCGCGCGTCGGCCCAGCGCTGATCAACCAACAGCTGCTGCTGACCGGGGCCCCACCGAACAAGCGCCAAATCGTGCACATCGTCGACACCGTGGTCGCCCTCGCCGCGCCGGTGCAGACCGGCTGACGCTAGTCCAGGCGGGCAGCCGCGCCTCCAGCAGCAGCCCGCGCATATGCTGCGCTACTGCGCGGCTTTGACCCATTGTCCAGCGTCGCCGACGATCCCGACGGGCACCGAACCTGAGAGGCTCACATTGAGCACGCTGGGGCCGGCCGCCACGATCGTGGTGTCCTGCAGGATCGGCAGCACGGTGGACATGTTCCACAGCCGCGGCTCGACCGTATTGACCACGTCGTTGATGTTCTCCGTCCCGGCCAGCGCGGCATCGATATTCGACTGGATGCCGTGATCGCAGATGCCGGTGAGGTTAGACGGCGCCTGCACCAGCGCCCCGGGTTCCTGTGCCCGGCTGGGCGCTGTCGACGTCGGACCCGCCGCCGTGGTGGCAGGAGTCGCTCGGGCCGTCACCGACGGGTCGGATGAGGCCGTCGGGGCCGCCGCCGTCGACACCGGTGTCGCCTCCAATGCCGGGCAGCTGTAGCGGGAGGCCAACAGCGTGGCCAAGTTGCGGCCGGCCTCGCGCCAACCGACAAGGGCGTCCACCCGGTTGTTGACCAACGCGTCGCGGTAGAGCGCCACCGGATCGAGCGCCAACACCGTCGCGGCGATACCGACGTTGCGCAACTGGTCGGCGGCGGTGTTGGCCACTGCCACCGACGTCGGGTCGTTCGCCGCGACGCCGATGATCAGCGACAGCTGCTTGCCTTCCTTGCTGATCCGCCCCCGGGTGATCTCGGGCGGCCCGATTTTGGGCGACGCCGAGGGCGCTGGAGGTGGCGGAGTGACCGACGCCGACGTGTCGTTCTCGATTTGGTATCCGGATGCTTCCAGCAACCCCAACGCCTCCGTTCTGGTCAGCGCGGGCGGTGCGGTCGGCACGTAGCCGGGGTCGCTGGGTGAGCGTATCTGCGCCTGGTCCAGGGAGACGGTGTTGTCGCTGCCAGCGCCCACAGCGGCGAGCAAGTCAACGTCGAGCATGCCCAGAATCGCCTTGCGAACCGCGGAGTCGGCCAGCTTGGGCTCGTTGGCGCGCAACGTGAGCTGCATGACTCGCGGCGTCATGATCCGGGCGGTACGCACATCCGGGATGGCCGACAACTGCGCGAAAGCTGCTGAGCCACCGTGTACTTGCGCGACCTGAGTGTCGCCGTTGCGGACCGAATCGGCCAGTGCGGCCGGTGCCCCGGCCCGCCGGAACAGGATCAAATCCGGCTTGGCCGGCGGCCCCCAATAGCGATCGTTGCGGGCGAGCAGGATTTCGTCGCGCTGCGGGTCGATGTTTTCCACCCGGAACTGTCCGCCGGTGACCGGCAGGGCGCTCGCCAGCCCGGCCGGGAAACCGCCGGGCACATCCTTGACGATGTGCGCAGGCAGAATGTTGCTGAACAGCTCGCGCCACGCCGGGTATGGCCGGGAGAACGTGACGACCGCCTGCTTGCCGCCGTCGATCGACTGCACGCCGGTGATCAGGTCGTAGCCGGCCGGATCGACCACACCGGGCTGGCTGACCATCTGCCGCCACAGATACCAGAAGTCGTCGGCGGCGATGGGAGCGTTATCCGTCCACTGCGCCTCCGGCCGGATTTTGTAGGTCACCGTGAACGGGTTGTCGTTGGTGACATCCGCGGACACCAGCAGCGTCGGGTCCATCTCCCATCGGGATCCGGTCGGCGTGGCCGGGTCGGCAATCGGACGGAACGCGCTGGGCAGCACAAGCGCACCGATTGCGGCGTTGACCGCGGAAAGGTCGGTCAACAGATGCGGGTTGAAACCGGCACCGATCGAGTCGATGCCCATGATGATCTGCGTCTTCCGCATGGGCGGCGGCGCGGTGCTCCGGGTGGTCTCGGTGCTCTGCGGGGCCGGCGGCGGACTGACGGCGCAGCCTGCCAGCGCCAGCGTCGAAACCAGCACGCCGATGGTTAACCAAGCGCGGCGGGCTCGTTTCGGCACGCCCAACAGGGTATCGGGACGACCCCGCGGTTGATCAACTGCTGCTTGTGCTTGGCCAGCGCTAACCACGGGCCTTGGCCCGCGCCTTGCTGCGCGCCCGGGTGGTGGCGTCCAGGTCGTTCTTGCGGACCCGGACGATCTCCGGCGTCACCTCGACGCATTCGTCGTTCGCACAGAATTCCATGGCCTGCTCCAGGTCGAGCTCCAGCGGCTTGGCCAACGTCTCGAAGACGTCCGCAGTCGAGGACCGCATGTTGGTCAGCTTCTTCTCGCGGGTGACGTTGATGTCGAGATCCTCTGGGCGTGGGTTGATCCCGACGACCATTCCCTCGTAGGTCTCCTGGCCAGGCTCGACGAAGAACTGGCCCCGGTCGGTCAACTGGATCAGGGCAAACGGGGTGATGGTGCCGGTGCGGTCGGACACCAGCGACCCGGTGTGCCGGGCCCGGATCTCGCCGGCCCACGGCCGGTAGCCGTCGAACACGGCGTTGGCGATGCCGGTGCCGCGAGTGAGGGTCAGAAAATCGGTGCGGAAACCGATCAGGCCCCGGCTGGGCACGATGAAGTCCATCCGCACCCAGCCCGCGGCATGGTTGGTCATCTCCTCCATGCGGCCCTTACGGCCGGCCATCAACTGGGTGATCACCCCGACGAACTCCTCGGGACAGTCGATCGTCATCGCCTCGAACGGTTCGTGCAACTTGCCGTCGATCGTCCTGGTGACCACTTGCGGCTTGCCGACCGTGAGCTCGAACCCCTCCCGGCGCATCTGCTCGACCAGCACCGCCAGCGCGAGCTCGCCGCGGCCCTGCACCTCCCAGGCGTCGGGCCGGTCGATGTCGACGACCCGGATGGAGACGTTGCCGACCAGCTCGGTGTCCAGCCGGTTGCGGACCATGCGCGCGGTCAGCTTGTGCCCCGAAACCTTTCCCGCCAGCGGGGAGGTGTTGGTGCCGATCGTCACCGAGATGGCCGGCTCGTCGACGGTGATGCGCGGCAGCGCGTGGGCATGGTCCGGATCGGCCAGCGTGTCGCCGATCATGATCTCGGGCAGCCCCGCCACAGCCACGATGTCGCCGGCGATCGCCTCGTCGGTGGCGGTGCGCTCGACGCCCTCGGTCGCGAGCAACTCGGTGATCTTGGCGTTGGTGATGACGGGCAACCCGTCCACCTCGCGCATCCACGCCACCTGGTGGCCCTTGCGCAGCTTGCCCTTATAGATCCGGACCAAGGCGAGCCGGCCGAGGAACGCCGACGCGTCCAGGTTGGTCACCAACGCCTGTAGCGGCGCTTCTGGGTCCCCGATCGGCGGCGGGATGTGTTCCATCAGGACGTCGAACAGCGGGTCGAGGTTGTCGCCCGCGGGCACCTCACCGTCGGGTGGCGCCTCGGTGCTCGCGATGCCGGCGCGCCCGGACGCGTACAGCGTCGGCAGGCCCAGCGCGTGCTCGGCGGCCTTGGCCGCTTCGTCGTCGAGATCGGACGCGACGTCGAGTAGCAGGTCGTGGCTGTCGCTCACGACCTCGACAATCCGGGCGTCGGGCCGGTCGGTCTTGTTGACGACGAGGATCACCGGCAGATGCGCGGCCAGTGCCTTGCGCAGCACGAACCGCGTCTGCGGCAGCGGACCTTCGGAGGCGTCGACCAGCAGCAGCACGCCGTCCACCATCGACAGCCCGCGCTCCACCTCGCCGCCGAAATCAGCGTGCCCAGGGGTGTCGATGACGTTGATGATCGTCACGGTCCCGTCCGGGTGATGCCGATGGACGGCGGTGTTCTTGGCCAGGATGGTGATGCCCTTTTCGCGCTCCAGGTCGCCGCTGTCCATCACGCGGTCCTGCAGATCACCGCGTTCATGCAACGCACCGGACTGCCGCAGCATCGCGTCGACCAGCGTGGTCTTGCCATGGTCGACGTGGGCGACGATGGCGACATTGCGGAAATCCACGCCGGTGATTCTGGCAGTGCGGGCTGTCGATAGCGAACTGAGCGCTCAGCGCGACCCCAAGACTCGGTTCAGCGCAACCAGAAAGCCCCGATCGGCGGGCACCCAGTCGATTTCTTGCAGTTGCGCGGCCGCCACCCAGCGCAGCGCGCCGTGGTCGTGCGGCTGCGGTTCACCGCGGACCAGGCTGACCTGGTAGGCACGCAGCGTTGTCGACTCGGTGAGCGCAATGTCGTCGCCCAAACGTGCGCCGACCGCGACTTCGACGCCCAGCTCCTCGGCCAGTTCGCGGGCCAACGCCTCGGGCTCGGTCTCACCGGGCGCGACCTTGCCGCCGGGTAACTCCCAGCGGCCCGCCAATTCGGGTGGCCGAAGACGTTGTGCGACCAGCACCGTGGATTCGGCGATGATGGCTGCGGCGACCACGATCTGGTTCGGCATCGCGGTGACGGTATACGGTCGAGAGATGGCTGTGTTAACGGATGAGCAAGTTGACGCCGCACTGCCTGACCTCAACGGATGGGAGCGGTCGCAGGGCGCGCTGCGCCGGGCGGTCAAGTTTCCGGCATTCCTCGCAGGTATCGATGCGGTGCGCCGGGTGGCTGAGCACGCCGAAGCGCAAGATCATCATCCCGACATCGATATCCGTTGGCGGACGGTGACTTTCTCGCTGGTGACACACTCCGAGGGCGGCATCACCGACAAAGATGTGGCCATGGCGCACGACATCGACGGGATCATCGGTTCTTAGCCTCGGCTCGTCGCGCGACCCTTCGTCTAGCGCGGCGAGAGCCTGCGCGCCTGGATCGAACGCAGCCTGTGTTCTATCTGAGAATCCCGCCACGCGACATTTGCGCGGGAAATCTGGTGCAGTCCTTGCCCTCGGACAGCCGTTAAAGGCTGGGAAGTCTTGCACCACAACAACAATTTCGGCCCTAGCGCCCGGTCAGCGGCCTCAAATATCCTAACCCAGAGAGGCTACCCTGAGAGAAATATGTGCAGATTGCTTTAGCAAGCTCAGTTTTATCTCAGTTTCTGTATATTTGCACCTGTGCCAATAAGCTCCGCGCTGCTCACAGCCTGTCCGTGAGCCAGGTCACACCGAGAAGAAAGGAATTCACGATGAATACTCGCCGACTACTTCCCATGAGCCGAGCGCTCTGAGTCCGGTCGGCTAGACCAGCGCCGCAGATTGTCCGGCGGCCTGGGCGTCTAGCGGGTGCAGAAGGCTGTGGTCTCGCCACAGTCGGTTGGTCACCCCATCGCGGCGGCAGCCACCAGAAGAGGGGTCGAATAACCCCACTCGGCCCTCACCGCTGAGTGGGGTTATTCGAAACGGAGGCGCGTGTGTGCTGGCGGCCATCCAACCGGGGCCCGCTCGCCGCGATCCAAGCCAAGGTTGCCAGCGTCGCCACGATATAGACCATCCCGCCCCAGGCCAGATACCACGCCCTGCCGTTCTGCCAGATGGTCGGTTGGGCAAAGCTGAGCAGCCAAGGCACGCCGATAATCAGCAGCACCAGCCAGCTCCAGCCGAGGATCCGCGCGCCGAGACGCTGCGATAGTGGCCCGTGCAGCAGCCAGATCATCAACGGCACCAACCACACCCAGTGGTGTGTCCAGGAAATCGGCGAGAGCAGCAGCCCGAACAGTTCGACCACCAGCAGGGTGCCGAGCGGGTCTGGCCCATGGCTGGTCAGCGCACGCCAGGCCAGGATGGCCAGTATGGCGGTGACGGCGATCCCGGTCAGCACCGGCGGGCTGTAGCCGGCGTCGTGGCCGAAGATCCGACAGAAGCCGCCCCGCCAGGACTGATTGAACGTGGTGCAGATCGGCCCGACCCGGTCGGTTTTGAAAATCAGATCGGTGAAGTACTGGCGGGTCTCGTCGCCGACGACCAGGGCGGACACCGCAACGGTGGCCAAGAAGACGACCGCGGAAAACACCGCCGCACCCCACCGGCGAGCACCGAGGAAATAGAGCACGGCGATCGCCGGGGTCAGCTTCACGCCGGCCGCGGTGCCGACCAATAGGCCCGACAACCACCACCGGGTGGTGTAAACCGCATACAGCGCGGCCAGCACCAACAACACATTGATCTGGCCGTAGTCGAACGTACTGCGCAGCGGCTCGAGCCAGATGGCGACCGCGGTCCAGAGCATCGCGAGACGGTGGCCCTCACCGGCCGCGACGCCGAGCAAACGCTGGCTGATCCGGACCACACCGTAGAGGGCGGCCATCGTCCCGACCTGCCAGCAGAAGGCGACCAGGCCGAACGGCAGCAGGTGCAGCGGGTAAAAGATGACCGCCGCAAACGGCGGGTAGGTGAACGGCAGCGGGAAGTTCGGCGTCTGGTCGGCGTACACGTAGTGGTACAGGCTGCCCGGGCGGTCGATGGTGGCCGCACCGCCGATGTAGACGTGCAAGTCGACGAAGTTGGCCCCGTTGGGAGCGAGATACGTCCAGGCCAGCCGCGCAGCGACGCTCAGAACCAAGAGCACCGGCCCGACCGCGTTCAGCGAAATCGCTCGCCGGGTGATAGCTGCCGCCGGGGCGGCCGAGGTGGTGTCTATCTGCCCGACTCTAACGGGGCCACGACAGGTGCGGCGGCAAACCGCTTTTCACCGCCGACCCCTGCTCTGCGAGGCCGTCGGTCACCGCCGTCACTCGTATCCGTAACGATCGAATAAACGCCACACGTGTCACTTGAGTCACTTCCATATCGAGCGAACTATCAGCGCGGGAGGATCCCGTCATCGAGAACCAGGGAGAGTCATGTCAACTATTTGGACGTTGTTACGCGCCACCGCGGTTGTGGCGGGCTCATCGGCCGCGCTACTCGCAGGCGGTCTGATGGGCACAGCCCACGCCGACCCGGCGCCACCGGTACCCGCACCGAATATTGGGCAGCAATTGGTCACTTCGGCGGCCGGCGCACCCCAGGTGCTGCAAAACCTTGGGACGGCCCTGAGCGGACAGCCAGCGGCGCCGCCGCCGTTGGCCAGCATCAGAGTCCCGCAGCCTTCGGCAGCGGGCGTTCCGGGAGCCACCTCAGCCGTCCCCGGCGTAACCTCACTTATCCCCGGCACCACCAGCGCTGCTCCGGCGGCGACGAGTGCGACACCCGGACTCGGGATCCCGGGGTTGACACCGACCCTTCCGGCACCGGCCGCGCCCGCGTCCGGGCTCACCGGCATTCCGGGGTTGACGCCGACCGTGCCGGCGGCGCCTGCACCGGCGACAGGTCCCGCGGGATTGCTGCCCCAGGCGCAGCTCAACTTGCCGCAGATGCCGTTCCTGCCGGTGCCGCTGCCGCAGCAGATTTCGCTGCCCGGCGACCTGACCTCGTTGATGACCGGTGGGGTCCCGGCTTCTCCCGGCGTCGGCTCGCCCCGATTGGTGCCCGTTCCGGCCGCCGCCCCGGTGACGTCGCCCGCCCCGTTGTACTTCCCGGTGTCCGGCCTGCCCTGATCCACCCTGGCCGGCTAGCGCCCCGCTGCGCTAGCCGGCCACCCCAACCAACACTGACCGGGAGGACACCGTGGTAATCACCAGGAATCTGATCAGCGGCTTGGCCGCCGCGGCGCTCGCTTGCAGTGCCGCAGTGGCGCTCAGCCCCGGCGCGCTTGCCGACCCGACGCCGCCCCAGCCGCTCCCCGCCCAACAGTTTCCCGGGCTGCCGGCGCTGACCGAGTTGAGCCCCATCATTCAGCAGGCCGCCGGCAACCCCGAGCAGGCGACGCAGTTGCTCATGGCCGCGGCGTCGGCATTCACTCACAATCCGACGGCGCCCGACCAGTCGAAAAACGTTGCGGCGTCCGTGAACCAGTTCGTCCAGGCGCCCAATGCAGCGGTTCCGGCCGACCTGAACCAGCCGCCCAACTCCGCCCCCACGGCGCACATCGTCCCGCCTGGCGTAGAACCGGGCGCTCAGGCGCACCTGCCGACGGGTATCGACCCGGTGCATGCCGCGGGCCCCGGGCCCGAGGCCGCACCTGCCCCCGCGACCGCCATCCCGGTAGCCGCGCCGGTGGCACCCGCCGGACCGCCTCCCGCCGCCGCGCCGGCGCCCGCCGCCACCCCGGCAGGACCACCCGCAGCGCCGGCGCCCGCTCCTGCGGCCGCAGCACCCGGTTTCAGCCCGGACACCCCGCCCACGCAGGATTTCATGTATCCGTCGATCAGCAGTGGCTGTTTGGCCGACGGCGGTAACGTCCTCGCGACCGCGCTGTCAGTGGCCGGGCCCGCGAAGATCCCTACGCCGGGCCCTGCAGCCAGCCAGACCGCCTACGTGTTCACCGCCATCGGCACACCGGGACCTGCCGACGTGCAGAAGCTGCCGTTGAATGTGACCTGGGTGAACTTGACCACCGGCAAATCGGGCAGCGTGACGCTCAAGCCGCAACCGGACATCAACCCGGCAGGGCCGACCACGTTGACGGCCATCGCCGACACCGGTTCGGGCAGCGTCATGTCGACGATCTTCGGGCAGGTCACCACCAAGGACAAGCAGTGCCAGTTCATGCCCACCATCGGTTCGACGGTGGTGCCCTAACCGCGGTTCTATCCGTCGGCGCGCACCCATAGCCGTGTGCGCGCCCGGCGGATCAGCCGTCAGTAGGCCATGAACAGAATCGCGTCCCGGTCGTACTCCAGGCCTGGGTGAACGCTGGCCAGGTGCGCCTGGGTGAGCTCGACCAGTTCGTCTTCATCTTTCCCGACGATGGCCTCGCCGCACGGACAGTTCAGGTGTGTCTTCACGTTGCCGCCTTTCCGTTAGCCTTCTTGGCCGCTTTCATCTGCTTCTTATACGAACGCACCTTATCCAGCGAACTGGCGTCGGCGATATCGGCGACCGACAGGTGCGTGCCGGCCTTGCCGTAGTCGCCGGCAGCTGTCCGCCAGCCCTTCGGGGTCACCGAGTACTGCTTGCCGAGCAGCGCCAGGAAGATTCGCGCCTTCTGCTCGCCGAATCCGGGTAGGTCTTTGAGTCGCCGCAGCAGCTCGGCTCCGTCCGGATCGCCCGCCGTCCACACGGCGGCGGCATCGCCCTCGTAGTGATCCACGATGATCTGGGCCAACGCCTGG
>Ga0210405_10002448_pt1 | contig 19262 bp, 18 predicted proteins | sample IncBWH11MmetaG_FD_155492 | JGI IMG/M metagenome (GOLD analysis project Ga0210405, IMG submission 155492) | Forest soil microbial communities from Barre Woods Harvard Forest LTER site, Petersham, Massachusetts, United States - Inc-BW-H-11-M | ecosystem: Environmental > Terrestrial > Soil >... | reverse complement strand
TTTGCTTTTCTGGATCACCCGCAAAGCCGGCGGGCTCGGACCAGTGTTGCGAACGCCGAGCAAATTTCACAGCAGTACCGACTTCATGCGCTTTTTCATTCCATCGTTAACCGGCATGGTGGGTTTTTGGGCCACGGTGGCGCTGAATATCCCCGACTTCACCCGCTATGCCAAGTCGCAACGCGCTCAAATCGTCGGGCAAGCGCTGGGCTTGCCCACCGCCATGACGTTGTATTCCTTCATCGGGGTCGCGGTTACCTCTGCATCGGCGGTGATTTTTGGCGAGGCCATCTGGGATCCCGTTGTTTTGCTCGGACGATTCAATCAGCCGGTAGTGGCTCTAATCGCGCTTGTGGCTCTGCTGCTTGCCACCCTTAACACTAACGTGGCCGCAAATGTGGTCTCTCCATCCAATGATTTTTCCAATTTGCGGCCCAGCCTTATTTCTTTCCGTACCGGCGGCCTCATCACCGGCGTGGTGGGCATTCTGATGATGCCGTGGAAACTGCTCCGCGATTTCAGTTCTTACATTTTTGGCTGGCTGGTGGGCTGTTCGGCGCTGCTCGGCCCCATTGCCGGAATCATGATTTGCGATTATTACCTGCTGCGGCACCGTAATCTCGTCGTGGAGGATTTGTATCGAAGATGCGGCGCGTATGAGTATCAGCGCGGCTTCAATCCAAAAGCCATCGTGGCACTAGTCGCGGGCGTTACGGTCGCGGTTGATCGGGCTCATGGTGCCGGCTCTGCGCTGGCTTTACGACTACGCCTGGTTTGTCGGCTTCCTCATTTCCGGAGGATTATATTTTTTATTGATGCAGCGCCAAGTCTCCGCATTGAAGTAGTACGCGGAATGTCTCCATGGAAGACTCGCGCGGATCCCCTGACGAAAAGCGGCGAACCGCCTCGACTGATTCCGCCGCGACATCATGGCTTGTGGCTAACAGCAAATGCCAATAACACCGCCAAACCCAAGAGCATCAACCCCGCAGCGATAAAAATAAACATTTGTTGCCGCCCAACACGCCTTCCCGATACCAACACTTCATCTTCGAGCGAAATGAAACTCACCAGAGCCTTCTTGTAGGACCTCCAAAGCAGGAAATAGGGGACCGCCACAACGGCAAGATAAACCCCCAGAGAAATGCACATAGCTCTAAACAAATGCTCCTCTGGCCTCCCTAAGGCACGGTAGATCCCCCTCGACCACTCCGATGCGAGGAAATAACCCAATAAGAGGATAGAAAAGTGAGCAAAATAAAACATCTTTAGAAAGGATCTTATTTTTAGCTCTTCAGATTCGGACCGTACGACATAGCCGCGAGTGCGGCGATCCCCAGAGAAAACGACCACGCGGCCGACCTTTTCATCTCGAAAGCGCGCGCCCACTATAGAATCGAGAAGAGCCATCAGCATTCTCCTTGCACGGATTCCTCGGGTCTTGGTTACCTCCATGTTGCCACTTCAAAAAAATGGCTCGCGAGGAAAAAGATGTTCATGTGCCCTTCTCGCCGCTAACTTCCGATTCGTCGATTGCGCTCTTGAATCTGTGTAATCCCCACACCGAATGGCCCTCTCCGTTGGAACCAAACTAGGTCCTTACGAAATCATCGCTGCGATTGGCGCCGGCGGACAGGGCGAAGTCTACCGCTCGAGGGTGTGAGGACTGGCACTGGAAACTATTTGTCCCGTTCCTGCGTTATTGAAGTATTAAACCCGGTGTTGATCCGCGACGGAGGAGACTCTCATGAAATATCTGTGCCTTGTCTACGGTGAAGAGAAGGACATCGGGGGCATGACTGACGATGAGTGTATGGCTTACGACAACAGCCTCCGAGACGGGGGCAGATGGGTTGCCTCGGAAGCTCTTCAGCCTGCTCGCACCGCTAGAGTCGTGCGCGTCCGCGACGGAAGAGTATCCGTCAGAGACGGCCCTTTCGCCGAGACGAAAGAGCTTTTGGCTGGGTTCTACTTGATTGACGCTGCCGACCTGAACGAGGCTGTCCAACTCGCCTCGCAAATACCGCCCGCTCGGGTGGGCACTATCGAGGTGCGCCCCGTCAGGGAGTTGACCAGTTCCACCGGCGAGCGACGACGCTTGTAGCGAAAAAAAAGAAAAAAGGTAGACCACCCTGCATCGCGTTAATCAAACTAAACCGCCGTGGTTTTAGATTCCCACTGGCGACTTGGCGGCCGTGTTACATACGAGACGGCTAGGAGCGCAAGCAATATCACCGGCGCGAACGTTTTCGCACCATCGTTCGCAAGATAGTGCGCAACAATTGCGCAGATCCACGCGAATGTGAATCCCGCATAGGCCCACTCCTTGAGTTTAGGCACTCCAGGAACAAGCAGCGCGATCGCCCCAAGCGGCTTGGCGATCCCCAGAATAATCCGCAATTGTTGCGGATATCCGGCGCGTGCAAATCCTTCCACCGCCTGCGGACTGCCCGATAAGTAAGCGAATGCGGCCAGGAGTGACATCACGGCGATCAGACCGGTGCTCACCCAATAAGCGATTTTGCGTGCCATACGGTTGGGTCTCCTCCCTTAGCTAGGGTAAGAAGCAAGCGCCGTCCTCTTGACCGACACTGGGAGACACGCAAGCGGTCAATTTTGGGGCGCAACGCCGAAAGGGCAACCTCCGGCGGCTCTCCTGGCGTCGGCCCCGACTTTAGACGAATTCGCGCCACAACGGTAGTCAACAATGGTGGCCCGAGCTACCTGTCAGCGCTGCTATAAGTTTTTCGAAGGTCTTGAGACCGGTGTTGACGCAGGCGACTCCGAGGCCCCGTCACATTCGCGCGGGATGGGTTCTTGCTTTCCTATGTTCCTCGTTCGATGCGGGTGACGTTGCTAGTCTTTATCTGGATGAGCGTGGCGGTAATTCCAGTATTGCGACTGCTCCTTCTTGCTCGCCTTCGAGTATTCGTGCGAACTCTTGTGGTTGTCGCTAAGGTATTGCCCCCAGGCTTTATTTTCGTTGTCGTTCCAGTTGTGATAATCCTTGTGTTGTTTATCGTAGACTCGGTTTTGATTGTGATCCTCTTGAGGTCCGGGGATGGCCATCAATGCCACTGGCGCCGCAAGCGCAGCGGTCAGAAATAGCGAACTGATGTAACGATTTACACGGTGCATGTTGTTGTCCTCCAAATACAGAATGTCCGCTGTAGGGTTCGCGGCATCATAAGTGTGCATCTGAAACCGCCTGATACATGTCCCATACAGCACACCCCCGTAGGATAGGGCCTGCAAAACAACGCTACGCGCAGAGGCGTCAGGCTGCCTCTCGGCAGCGAGCGGTTACGTTTACGGCGTGCGTGTCTCGCCAGGCGGGAAAAAGGCCGCCTTCATTTCCGAAGTTTTTCTAGCAAAGCAGCGCATTCGGACTCGCTGAGAGCGCGATTGCGACGTAGTACACGAATCAGGTCTTTCAAAATATTGCGAGAATGCACATCAACAACATCCGAAGAAGCGACTGGCGCCGCTGCCCCGACCGATTCAAGTTCTGGCTGTTTATCCCCGCTCAGCTCACTCAGCCACGCTTCGAGTAGGAGGGCGTGGGGCTGTTCAGTGACGGTGAAGCACAAACCCATGCCCAATCCGACGGTGGAATACACCACGCTACCTTGGGTCTCGAATGTTTGGATGCCCCGTCTAATCTTCACCGCGAGCAAAGTTCCGGGTGGAAAGGGGCTAATGCAATCGACGTAGCAACCTCTTCTAGCGATGTCAGTGACCCGTCCAATGATTCGCGTATTACCTTGGAAATCGATTACTTCGGCATCACAGGAAAAGGGATAACGCGGGTTCTGACGGTGTTCCTTCACCTCCACCGGAGTCTCGATCGCATTTTTCTCTAATTCAATCATCTGTTACCTGCCTGAATAAGCGTGCTTGCGCCGGAACGTAGCCGTAATGGGAACAAACTAGAACCAGTCACATTGCATGAATCTAATAAATGGATTGTCTTTTCTTCAGAAAACAAACCTTAAATGGAAACGAAACGGACCGCTTTATCAGCGGAAGAAGGGGTAAATGTATATTACCCGGAAAAAATGAATACCACCGGACACTTCGACCAAAGTGGCTAATGGGCTACCCCGGCGTAACCCGGCCCTTACAAACCAAAGCGGAAAATTCAGGAAACCGATGCCTTACTTAGAGAGCAGTCCAAGATGGCTGGCGACGCACAGCCATTCTCCATTTTTGAGGATCCACGTGTCGGTGAAACGCCCACGGTGTTCGTAGTGCTTGCCTCGGTTGGCTCCCTTTTCGTGGGTTGCGCCGGTAACGACGACGGTGTCGCCGTGTCGGTGCAGTTTCATGTCTTCTGAGACTTCCACGGTCAGTTGATCGGAGACATCTCGGATAGCAGCCAGGAATTGCGCCTTGGAAAGGACCGTGCCGTCGTAATCGGTGAGCACAAAGTCTGGATCCAGTATTTTTTCCATCGCGCCGGCGTCATGATGCAGTTGCATTTGATTCCAGAGATTTTCGAGCGCGATGATCTTGGATTCGTCATTGGCACTCTGAGAACAAATTGCAGCTGGTAGAAATATCAGCACTAGAATGCAGGGCCATACTCGGCGCATGAAGTTCTCTTTTCTATACGGCTTAGAAATTCTGTATCGCGTAACAAATTCGTCGGAATCACACGCTCCGATTTGCAGAGATGGTAGCCGATTAACACTGCGTTTGCGAAGCGTGCGATTTTTTAATCGCCTCTGCCATTTCTTAAATGAAACCAAATTTCAGCGAACGCGTTACTGGTGAGTTAGACCCGCATTTGACGGCGTTGACGGATTTCCGGTCTCCACCTAAGATGTGCGCCTGATGGATAATTCCTCTTCCCTGATTGGCCAAACCGTATCACATTACCGTATCGTCGAGCGCCTTGGCGGAGGCGGGATGGGCGTGGTGTACAAGGCGGAGGATGTCCGTCTGCACCGCTTCGTCGCATTGAAGTTTCTGCCCGATACGGTGGCCGAAGACCCGCAGGCTTTGGCGCGATTTGAGCGCGAGGCCCAGGCGGCGTCCGCGCTGAATCATCCCAACATCTGCACCATTTATGACATTGGCGAAGAGAACGCCAAGGCTTTCATCGCCATGGAATTTCTGGAAGGGAAAACTCTGAAGCACGCCATTTCCGGCCAGCCGATGGAGATGGAAGAATTGCTCGAGGTGGCGATCGGGGTCGCCGCGGGATTGGACGCGGCTCGTTCCAAGGGCATCGTGCACCGCGACATCAAGCCAGCCAATATTTTTGTTACCGGAAAGGGTCACGCCAAGATTCTGGATTTCGGTCTGGCGAAGGTGAAAGCGCCGAAGCCCGTTCCACTAGGCGCGAACAGCCTGGCAACACTGGCGGACGATGAAGAGCAATTGACCAGCCCGGGAAGCACCTTGGGAACAGTAGCGTACATGTCGCCCGAGCAGGTGCGTGGAAAAGAACTCGATGCGCGCACGGACCTCTTTTCATTTGGCGCGGTGCTTTACGAAATGGCCACGGGCAAACTCCCCTTCCGTGGCGATACTTCGGGACTGATCTTCAAAGCCATTCTGGACGGAACGCCAACTCCGATCGCGCGAATAAATCCGGACTCACCGGCGGAACTGGAACGTATCATCCATAAGGCCATCGAGAAAGATCCGGATATGCGCTACCAGTCCGCCGCGGACATGCATTCCGATTTGAAACGGCTGCGGAGAGACACGGATTCGGGCCGACTCTCCGGTTCGGGAAAAGCGGCCGCGCAGGAAGCGATCGCTGCAGCGGAAAGTGCGGCGCACACATCAGTCGCCCCAGTGCGGCAAGCGCCGGCAGGAAATAAAAAACTTTGGATTGCCACTGCCATTGCCGTGATCGCCGCGGTAGGATACGCGGCGTACCACTTCGGAGCGGGCTCAAGAAATTCCGCTGGCCCCGCAAAAATCGCGCAAATCAGCCATTGGGACAAACCGATGGATCAGGCGCGACTCTCACCAGACGGCCACGCCGTTGCGTTCAGCTCTCCAGTCGCAGGCGTGGAGCAAGTCTTCCTCATGCTCGCATCTGGCGGCGAGGCCCTCCAATTAACGAATGACGAGACAGACAAATTTGTAACCAATTTTTCCGCCGACGGAACCGAAATTTATTACCGGCGCGTATTCGGTAAAGACGAAACCTGGTCGGTACCCACGTTGGGAGGAAGCTCCAAACGCGTCGTTGCGGGGTACGCAGTAGCACCCTCAGCCGATGGAAATTCGCTCTATTACACCAAAGCGAGCAGCAAGATTATCTATCGCGCAGACCGAACTGGCATGGGAGAAGAGTTGGTATTTGCGTTGGATCCTAAATCGTTGGGCATCTCCCGCATCATGCCGTTTCCGGATGGCAAACGCTTGTTGGTATTGGCAGCGAGCGGAATTTCGACCGTTTCAGGGGTTCAGGTGTTCCTCGTGGATATAGAGAAAAAATCCGCGGAAGACCTCATAAATATTCAAGGGAATCCCAGCGACGTAGTTTGGCAGGAGCCGGGAAAAAGCATCCTGTTTAGTCGAACGATGACTGGTTTAACCAATATCTGGAAGTTAACTCTTTCCGATAAATCCATGACCCAGGTTACCTTCGGACCCGGGCCGGACCACTCGCCCATGCCTGATCCGGCTGGCCGCGGACTTTTTCTCGTGAACGGAAAGTCCACGGGATATCTGACCGCTTACAACACCCGCTCGAAGGAGTACGTGGATATCGCGGGCGAAAACGCTACTCAACCGGTGCTCTCGCGGAACGGGAAAAGGCTGATGTACGTCACCTTCCCGTCGCGCGACCGCAACGAACTGTGGATGGCCGAGGTGGACGGAAACAACAAGACACGGCTGGCGCAGGCGCCTTCCGTTGCCACGGGTTTTTGGTCGCCGGACGATACTCGAGTTTCGTTTTTTACGGAAGAAGCCGGCAAGGATGCACAACTCTATATTGCCAATCCGGATGGTACTGGCTTGCATGCTTTGAAGTGGAGGAGCGCTACGACACCCCAAGCGCTCGGTTGGAGCGCGGATGAAAAAACCGTGTTCATAAATGGTTGGGAAAAGGGAGCGAAGACCGGGTCCATTTGGCAGGAAAGCGTAGAAGGATCGGAGCCGGAAAAGCTTACCGAAAGTTGCGGCTTCGCTTTCGATGCTTCCCCGGACGGAAAATACCTGCTCACTTTATTAGCCGGCGGCGACAAGATTGGCATTTATTCGTTTTCGTTGGCGGATCATTCGTGCACATCGCTCGTGCCGGGCGTGGTGACCTTCGGTCTAACGATTGAAAAGGGTGACAAGTCCTTTCTGTTCGCGTTGCCGGGGAAAAAAGATGTAACTATTTACCGCCAAAAATGGGAGGCGGGAAAAGCAGTAGGGCAGCCGCAAGTGGCGCTGAAACTGCCATTCGCTTTTCCGCTCATTGCGGGCGGCAATGCCTATGATTTTTCGAGAGACCTTACCACCATCGTCTATGCACGCTACAGCGGACACGCAGATTTGTATCTCCTGACTCAACAGTGACCCGCCGTCACAAAGTTATGATTCCTCGATTGACGATGAAGTTGTTTCGTCAACGTTTGCGAAGCGTGCGATTTTTTTAATGTATCTCTTCCATTTTTTTAATGGCAAATAAATGTTGTTAACAGTTTTTTACAAAACCCCCAGTTCTTCTCCGCATCCAATTCAGTAACTAAACGAATTGAAACTATTCCGCGGCAACGCGTGCAGTGTCCTGCGCGCAGCGGCGCACGGAAAATAAAAAGGAGCTGTTTATGAAAATGTCGAGAATCTCATCACTGCTGTTCGGTAGCGCACTTCTGTTTTCTTCGGCCGCACTCGCCGGGGGAAATAATCGAGGAAAACTTGCCTTGACTGACAAGGTCGTTGTCGATGGCCAATCCATCGCGCCTGGCGATTACCGCGTGGAGTGGGATGGCAGCGGTCCGGCGGTGCAAGTGAAACTTTTGCAAGGTAAAGAAACCGTGGCCACCTTGTCCGCCCATTTGACCGAGCAGGCCAGTCAAAACCCTCAAGATGCCTATAGCACTCTCGCCGAGCCAGACGGCTCCAGAGAACTAACGGCAATTTACCCTGGCGGAAAGCGCGTTGCTTTGGAATTCGACCACAACGCAGCCGCCGGCGCCCAGTCGGGAAACTAATCCACGGCAAGCAAGCTAACCGAAGCACCGCCCATTCCTTCCCGGCCCAGCCGGAAGGAATGGGTTTTAGTTTTTGCGAATGTCACAACGCTACGACCATCCCGCCCGAAATCAAGGATTGTTATTCTCTTCGACGTCCGACAGGCAACTCGTGAGCGCACCTTGCCGCTGGTTTCGTGCTATTCCTATAATCACGACTATGACAATGGTGCGCTTTACGCTGTATTTGTTACTGGCGGTCCTCGCGAATACAGCGGCGCTTCGTGCCACGCCTTCCCTTCTCGCTGACGCGTGTGTACCAACGATTGCTCAAGATAGTCCTGCTCCACCGCTACCACCCACCCAACAAACTGAAACACAGCAAGTCCCCGTGGACACTCCTTCCGAGGTCATCGGCAAACAATTAATCCCGGACTTCGCTGAAGTATCTCCGACGCTCTACCGCGGCGCCCAGCCACGCAAACATGGTTTCGAAGCTTTAGCCAAGATGGGAGTCCAAATCGTCGTCGATCTGCGCGGAGATCGCGACGGCGAACGCAAAGAAGTGACTAGTTTGGGCATGCAATACGTTCCCATGCATTGGGAGTGCTCATTCCCTAAGGACAGAATTTTTGCGGAGTTCCTCACCCTGATCCGAAAAAACCCTGGCAAGAAAATCTTCGTTCACTGTCGTGTTGGTGATGACCGCACCGGAATGATGATCGCCGCCTACCGCATGACCGAGGAGGGATGGAGCCCGAAGCAAGCTATGAAGGAGATGACGGAGTACGGCTTTAACCTCCCCCATAGACGCCTGATTTGCCCGCGTTTGTCTGAATATGAGGAGCACTTTCCCGAGCGGTTTGCGACAAAACGCGAGTTTGAAGAACTCCGTTCTACAAAACCGAGCCGGCTCCCAGAAAGCCCTGCTGCATCGCAGCCAGAACGTCCCTCGACACAGGAACCACCTTCACAGCCACCTCTCTAGAACTGGTAAGCACTCCAAGTAATTCGTTTCTCTGACCGCCTTTCGCGCATCTCCTATTGATACCAGCCTTTGCGAAAGTCACAACGCTGCGGGCAGACCACAGCATTTTTATTTTCTGTTTTACGGCGTTTCACTCTCGATTTAACACCGCAGGGGCGCGAGTTTTACTCGATCCGTTTCGCGTGCTGGTCCATGCCGCCCTGATGCAGAATCAGTTCCGTCGCCCGGCCGTTGCTGTCGGTCACAAAAGTAATTTGCGCATCGACAACCTTGAGAAAGTAATCGCGATCGCTCTCTGGAAATATCTGAAGCTTCGGCTGCCCCGTTGCCTGCGTAAACAAATCGTCGCCTTCCCGCGTAACGGTCAAAATAAAGTTGACCGCCAGCTCGTATCTTCCGACATAGCCGTTGAACACCTTCGGATCTACCGGGACCTCCTTGCGCTCCGAGGGCATTACGACTTTTTCGCCATGGGCCACGGCCCCCAGCTTTGAAGCAATCTCCTGCGGCGCAGAACCATTCAGATTGCCGAGCACGATTACTGTGAGCTTATCGTCAGGGTAGTAGGCTAACGAAGTATTGAAGCCTTCTATGCCGCCGCCATGATCGATTACCTTCCGTCCATTCGCGTTGTGCACCAGCAGGCCGAACGCGTAATCATTTTTAAATGGTGTGGTCATCTCCTGCAGCGAGCTCGGCGAAAGCAACTTTCCTCCGAACAGACCCTGCTCCCATCGCAGCAGGTCCTCCGTGGTGGAATACAGTGCGCCCGCAGACAACGGAACAGTCATATTGATGAAGCCCGCATTGGTTGGACCGCTCGGGCCTGGAACGTACCCCGCGGCACGGTGCGGGATGATTGCCGAATTTGAATCGTATCCCGAGTCCTTCATGCCGAGCGGCGTGAAGATGTTCTCCTGGACAAACTTTTCATAACTCTCGCCGCTGATCTTTTCGAGGAGATAGCCCAGCAGAACGTACCCGGAATTGCTATAGCTCATCTTCTCTCCGGGCTGGAACTCGAGCGGCTTGTCGCGAAAACGAGCCACCAATTTTTCGGGCGTGGTATCGAAGGGTTCCTGGGACGCATAATCTGGAAAGCTCGTAAAATTGGGGATCCCGGAACTGTGCGTCAGCAGGTTGAAGATGGTGATTTTGTCCCACGCGGCAGGCGCGTCCTGCATGTATTTCTTTACTGGGTCAGTCACTTTCAATTTTCCGCGCTCCTGCAGTAGCAGGATAGAAGCAGCGGTGAATTGCTTGGTAACCGATCCCAGGCGGAACTTCGCCGCAGGTGAGTTAGGTATTTCCCACTCGAGGTTAGCGAAGCCGTAACCCTTGTCGAGCAACACCTTGCTTCCGCGAGCGACCAGCACACAACCCATGAATTTCTTTTCGGACACGTAAGATTGAACGATGTTCTCCATGCGGGCGAGATCGGGGGACATTTGCGACGCTGCGGTGGCTTGGTTGGGTTCACGGGTTGCCGGTCGAGGCGCTCCGTCAAGTTGAATAGCGCTAGTGATGAATATCGCGGCAAACGCGCATTGGAGAATCCTTCGCATCGTCTGACTCCAATCCATTCCCTTTCTCAGTGCGGGAATTACGCCAGCTTTTTTTCTCGCTTGTAGTCGTCGAACTCCTCCAGAAAGCGGTCGATGTCTTTTTTCTGCAAATAGTATGGCGTGGATAATCGCAGCTTGTTAGGATCGGCGCCGCGGATGCGAATTTTGTGCGTGTGCCACAGCCAGTTCTCCAGATCCATGCGCGGAACCGGCGGCACATTTACGGTGACGATCGCGCAACGAAGCGCTGCGTCCGGCGAAGTCCAGGAAATCGCGCCACGCTTGGTCATTTCCGCGAGCATGTAGTCGGCCAGCGCGCGGTGACGGCGTTCGATGCGCTCGAGGCCAATGTCATTGGCCATCTTGATGGCGGCGCGCAGCCCCCACAGCGCGGGAACGTTGGAGCTGCCGATGCGCTGGAATCGCTCAGCACGAATCTTGGTGTCGTCCCAGCCTTCCGTGGCAATGGTGTTCCAAAGACGGTCAATCACTTCGTCGCGAACGTAGAGAAAGCCCGAGCCCTTGGGCGCCTGCAGCCACTTGTGCGGGCTGGAACTGTACATGTCGCAACCAATGTCGTGCACGTTGAAACGCATCATGCCCGGAACATGCGCGCCGTCCACCGCGGAGAGAATGCCTTTGGAACGGGCCAGCGCGGAGAGTTCTTTCGCGGGCAAAACCACGCCAGAGAACGTAGTGATGTGGCTGAAAAAGATAACGCGGGTGCGCGGTGTGATGGCCTCGTTGAAAAGATTGAGCACTTCTGCCGCATTTTTCACCGGCCGCGGCAGAGTGATTTTCTTCACCACGATGCCGTAGCGTTTGGCTTTGAGGTTCCAGGGATGTTCGCCGCCGGGATGCTCCTGATCGGTCATCAGCACTTCATCGCCGGGCTTCATATCCACGCCGTTGGCGATGTAACTGTTGGCTTCCGTGGCGTTCCGCAACAGCGCGAGCTCGTCGCGATGGCAGCCCACGAATGCGGCCAGCGGGTCGCGAAACTCGTTCCATGCGGCATAACCCCAGATGGGATAATCCTCGGGGTCCTGCTGATCCATCTTTTCGGTCGTGGTGTATCCGTCGAAGATGGCGCGCAAGACCGGAGCTGGGCTGGAGCCTACGGTCCCGTTATTCAAATAAATCTCGTCCGCGGGAATTAGAAATTGCTTGCGCAATTCCGCCCAGTAGGCTTCCTCGTTCTTGTCGAAGAGCGCGCGATCGGGAAGCGCAGACGGTGCGTTCGCAAGTTGAGCCAGGAGATTCCCACGGAAGGCGAGAGTTGCCGCCAATCCCGTGGTACTGGCAGTGAGAAAGTTGCGGCGGTCAAGCATGTAACCTCCTGTGCGACCAAATTAATGTAATGGAAAATATTCATGCGAACAGCGATTGCGAATTGTGTGCACCTTCACAGCGGAATGCAACTTATTTCCTACTTCTTGTTTTTGGCGATAGGTAATGTAAGTTTGGCGGCTCTCAGTGTCCAGGCCTGGCGACTGTCGGTGCTTACGCAACTGGATGCAGATTCTTGGAACACGAAATGCTCCCGATAAGTCGCACCGAGTAGTCTGGATTTCACTTCTCGGCTAACGGCGCTAATCAAGCACGTGGCATCAGCACCCTTGTGACAGCGGTTGGGCAGTTTGGGCCGATATACTAATGCTTCCCAGGGTGATACGGAATGGTCTCCGATTTCTTGCGCGAGTTTTTCAAGTTTTTCATCCTCTCCCTAATTCGGCCAGTGCTTCTGCTCTGTGGCGCGCTTGTTTCGTCGGTGTACAACGTGCTCTTTGCATGGTGGCTCGACCCCTGGACGTTTAAGAGACGCCAGACTCGCTTCGAGCGTGAAATCCAGACGGAATATTCTTGGCTTTTCGATGAGTATAACGCTCGGATAATGCCTATGAAGCCTTATCGCCGGGCGTTCGATTATGGGCTGGCGACCGTGGCGCTCGGTGACCTATTGCTTCGATTCGTCAGGGGAAATGCTGAGTTTCGGGTGGACATCGCTCCAGCGCATGCACCAAACGATTGGAATGACCTTGCAGAAGCAATTGGCCTACCTTCTGGTGCTGACTCAGTCAGAAGCGGCGCGAGGAGCTATCGGATGGTAAACTTTCGACACCTATTTGAAACGAATTTTGAACGTCTTGGGGTCTTTTTTTCCGCAGAAGAATATGGTGAATCACGACGAGAAAGAACTGTTAAGAAACTAATTCCACTCTGAGCGATGTTGGTCCGGACTTTCCAACTACCGGCAAATCGCGTCATCGGGATGGAAGTTGAGCATGCCTCTAGAGTCTCAGTTCTTTGGGTACGGATTTTGTAGAACTGTATTGCTCACCCCTCCGATTCGATTGACCGCATGGAATGGGGGCATTTATACTGTTGATTCAGCGCCGGGGATGGTTCCGGCGTCCCTCGAGTGATTTCGCGGGCCCTTTTGGGAATGCAGGCGCCCGGCGAGATTTCCGATACTACATTTGATTGGGAGATTATGAGCAGCACAAAAGCCACACAACTTCGCCCCGGCATGGTTATCCAGCATGAAGGGCAGCTCTACACCGTATTCAGCGTGGATCACCGCACTCCGGGCAACAAGCGCGGGTCCATGCAGACGCGCATGAAGAATCTGCGCACCGGAACGATGATCGATTACCGCTTCCGCGCGGAAGAATTTGTCGATCGCGCCATCCTGGATGAAGTGGAGTTCGAATATCTGTACAGCGAAGGCGACGAATTTCATTTCATGAACACCAAGAATTACGAACAGATGCAGATGACCCGCGACGAACTGGGCGAGACGGTCTTTTATCTGATTCCTAATACCATCGTGCATGTGGAATTTTTTGAAGAAAAAGCCATCGGTATAAATTTGCCGGATACCATGGAAATGAAAGTGGTGCAGACCGAGCCGACGCTGCAGAAAGCTACCGCGAGCGCGGTGGGAAAGCCGGCTACCCTGGAGACCGGCCTGGTAATTCAGGTGCCGCCGTTTGTGAATGAAGGCGACCGTGTAAAGGTGGACACCACCGAAGCGCGTTATGTGCAGCGCGTGGAGTAATTTTTCGTTAGTATCGAGTTTCGCGATTGAGTTTCGAGTTTGAGTTTCCGCCTCCGCAGCTAGATGTAATTTTAATCTGGAAGAGGCTGTCAACGCCGGCTGATGCAAATCAGCCGGCGTTTTGTTTTTTGGTGCGGTACAAAAAAGTGCTGCTCGCTGAGGCCATCTACGGAAGCGAGATTTCTCCACGACGAGACCAGTTGCTTGTTTCGCGAGCAACGAAAACACTGGCAGCTCCGGTCGGAATTGCAGGTTTTCTCCCAACACTGTACTTTTGTGAGGATCAGCTTGACGAACAGCTCGACTGGCAGAGGGATTCCTGGTTTTCCCACGTTAAAAACCCCACCCTCCAGAAATCCGAGGGTGGGGCACCCTCCGCGTCCGCGATGAAGGATGCTATACGGCGCGTTTGTTTGTGATTGTGGCTTGCTTACCGAAGACGCGGGTGAAGATGGCATCCACGTGACGAAGCTGGCGCTTCAAATCGAAAGTGTGGGCCAGCGCGGCGGCGTCCAGATATTTTGTGATTCGGCTATCTTTAGCGACGCGGTCGCGAAAGCTTGATTCGGTTTCCCACGCGGCCATGGAATTTTCCTGTACCGCTTTGTACGCATCATCGCGGGGCATGCCCTTTTCCACCAGGTCCTGCAGCAGTTGGCCGGAGAAAACCAGGCCGTGCGTCATTTCCAGATTGCGCAACATGCGTTCGGGAAAGACGCGCATGTCCGCAATTATCGCGGTCATTTTGGCCAACATGTAATCCACAAGAATTGTGGAGTCCGGCAAAATAATGCGTTCGACGGAACTGTGGGAAATATCGCGCTCATGCCACAGTCCGATATTTTCAAATGACGCGATCAGATTCGAGCGCACAATGCGCGCGAGCCCGCAGATTTGTTCGCAAGTCACCGGATTGCGTTTGTGCGGCATGACGGAGCTGCCGCGTTGTTCGCCGCCGAACGGCTCTTCCGCTTCGCGCACTTCAGTGCGCTGCAAGTGGCGAATTTCCAGAGCGATTTTTTCAAGCGTGGCGCTGATCAGCGCGAGCGCACTGAGATACTGCGCGTGGCGATCGCGTTGAATCACCTGCGAAGCCACGGGAGCGGCGATCAATCCGAGCCGCTGGCAAATGCGTTCTTCGATATCCGGGCCAAGATGCGAAGCATTCCCTACCGCGCCGGAGACTTTGCCCACCGCCATTTGCGCAGCGGCATCGCGAAAACGCTGTTGGTTGCGCTGATTTTCCGCGTACCAATTGGCGATTTTTAAACCAAAGGTGATGGGCTCGGCGTGCACGCCGTGCGTTCGTCCGATTTGCGGCGTGGAACGAAATTCCTGCGCACGCTTGGCGAGCGCGTCGCCAAACTTCACCAGCGCGGCTTCGATTAGTCTGGACGCTTCGCGGACCTGCAAGGCCTGCGCAGTATCGACCACATCATTTGAAGTCAGACCGTAGTGGAACCACCGCGCGGCGGCCGGATCTCCAATGGATTCGCCGACGGCCATGGTGAAAGCCACCACGTCATGCTTCACGCGCGACTCCAGCTCCTGAATGCGCGCGACATCGATCTTGGCGTTGGCGCGAATCTTCTCCGCGGCTTCCTTGGGCAGGTCGCCGGCTTCCGCGAGCGTTTCGGTGGCGGCCAGCTCCACCTCAAGCCATTTGGCGTATTTATTGGCATCGCGCCAGATCGCGCCCATCTGGTCGCGGGTGTATCGTGGAATCAATCTTGTCTCCTAGCTACTCCGAGGAACCAAAAAGCGTTCTAATAATACGGTATTTCTAAAATGGCCACACTGGGCGTTTGATTCGCGTACGGCGCTAATCACTTTATGGTTGAAGCTTCCAAGTACGAAACAAAATCATGCCTTCAGCGCCATACGATGGATTGATTTCCAACAGTTGAAATCCTTTGTCTGCCGCAGCTTTTAACAGGTTTCCTGCGACGGTTGGATTATTAGGCATACCGTATAGCTGCTCTATGTCGCAGATAGTCAATTCGCGGTCTCTACGAATGACCAAATTCAAAATAATATTGCCTTCCTTAATGTCCGTAAGTGTCATAACCTCAACCCCTTCCAGCGTCAAAACGAATGACTCACGTTTGACTGTTGTCAAATAAAGCTGGACCTGCTTATCTGGCCCAATCCGGAATCCATCGAATCCGCCGTCATGGAAGCTTGGAATCTGCATCGCGACTCTAGTGGTAGTTTACATGACAAGCCGCTTGCCTAAATCGAACGGAATCTGGCACTACTAACGGGCAAACCCCGTCCTACGGACCTAACCGCGGGGCTAAAAACCTGTCTAAGGATACGAATGAAAGAAAGCGTTGAGAGCGTCCGGGCAGCCGACGCTATTGCTATCGAGCGCACGCTTGCCGGCGATCGCGACGCTTTTCGCATTCTCGTGGAGCGCCATAGCGCCACCATTTTTCGGCTGGCGTACCGGCTGACCGGCAATCATCACGACGCCGAGGAAATTGTGCAGGAGGCGTTTTTGCGTGCTTATCAAAAACTCGAGCAGTTTGCCTCGCAGGCCAATTTCGCCACCTGGGTGTATCGCATCGCGGCGAATTACACCATCGACCGCATGCGCCAGCGCAAGCAGGAAGATGCCCGGCGACAAGCTCCGAGTGCGGAGATGAGCGATGACGTGGAGCAGGATCCGCTGCGGCAAGTTCCGGACGCTGCACCAACACCCGAGCGGTTGACGCAAAGCGTGGAGCTGCGCAGACAGATGGAAATTGCGTTGGACAGTTTGACTCCGGCGGAGCGCATCGCTTTTGTGATGAGGCATTGCGACGGTTGCGGAATTGAAGAAATCGCCGCGGCGCTGAAATCCAATTCGGGCGCGGCGAAGAACACCGTTTTCCGCGCGGTGCACAAGTTGCGGCAGATGTTGGAGCCGCAACCTGCGCCGCGCGCGACGGCCAGAGCCATGGGAACGGAATCATGAAGCATTTAAGCGAAGAACAGTTGATTGCTTATCAGGACGGCGAGACTGCCGGGCGCGATGCTGCCGCGGCGCACCTCAACTCTTGCGCGGAATGCCAGGCGGAGTTGAATCGCCTCGCCGAAATGCTCGCGGCTTACCAGGCGCTGCCGGTTCCAGATCCTGGCGAAGACTATGGACGGCGTGTTTGGCAACAGATTGCGCCACGACTCGAGGAAAAGCGCAGCCACTGGTGGCAGGTGTTTCTTGAGCCGCGAAGATTGACGGCGGCCGGACTGGTTGCCGCGCTTTTGCTGATTGCTTTTCTTGTTGGGCGCGTGAGCAAGCGGGTGACTCCGGCGGGTGGAGAAGTGACAACTACGGCGATCGCTGATGAGGCGCGGGTGCGTGAGCGGGTGTTGCTGCTGGCCGTGGGCGAACATCTGGGGCGATCCGAGATGGTGTTGATGGAAATTGCGAATGCGCAACCGGAAGGAGCGAGCGTGAAGCAAGTGAACCTCTCATCGCAGCGGCGACGCGCGGAAGAATTGCTGGACGAAAACCGGCTGTACCGGCAGACCGCGTTGCAGGAAGGCGATATGGGCATCGCAAATGTGCTGGACGAATTGGAGCGGGTACTGCTGGACGTGGCTCACAGTCCGGGGAATGTGACGCCTGCGCAGTTCAAATCCATCCGGCAGCGTATCGATGATGACGGACTGCTGTTTAAGGTTCGGGTGCTCACGCAAGAAATTGAACGGCGGGAAAAGACAGGAAAGCAAGGGCCGGCGGAAAGCGGCGCTGCGAGAGTCGAAAGGAATAATCAGGCATGAGCTTTAATAAATCACTTCGAGTCGCAACATTTATATTCGCAGGGGCGTTCGCGCTGCTATCGCGGCCGGCGGGCGCACATGCGTGGAGCGGTTGGCAAGATTTTGCGCAAACGTCCGAAAACGCTATAGCGGAATCAGCTGAGCCTGAGAATAGTGAGATGCAAAGCGACCGCGATCAGGAACAGCGCGACCGCGAACAAGAAAAGCGCGAGCGGGAGCAGGAACAACGTGACCGGGAGCAAGAAAAAAAGGATCGCGACCAGGAACGCCTGGACCGGCTGGAAGAGCTGTACGACAACGGACGCGAAGCTCTGGATGACGAGAAATATGAGCAGGCGCGCGATAAATTCGCGGCACTGGCGAAGGCCAATGGCCCGCAAACGGATGCGGCGCTCTACTGGCAGGCTTATGCCGCCCAGCGTCTGGGACAGCGCGAGGCAGCGCTGGCTGCGCTCGCCGATTTGAAAGCTCGTTTTCCGCAAAGCCGCTGGCAGCGCGATGCAGGCGCACTGGAAATTGAGGTCCGGCAAGGAACCGGACAGCCGTCACGCCCGGAATTGCAGGGCGACGAAGAATTGAAAATGCTGGCCATTCAAGGCTTGATGAACAGCGATCCGGAACGGGCCATGCCAATGATTGAAAAAGTTTTGCAAGGTCCGGCATCACCCAAGGAAAAATCAAGGGCCATGTTCTTGCTGGCCCAGAGCGGCTCTCCACAAGGACGCGAAATCATCGGGCGAATTGCGCGCGGGCAAAGTAATCCCGAGCTACAAAAAAAGGCAGTGGAATATCTCGCAATATTTGGCGGACCGGAAGCGCGGAAAACCATGGCGGAGATTTATGCCGCAACCGCGGATCCTGCGCTGAAGCGCTCCATTTTGCGTAGCTACATGATTGGCGGCGACAAGGAGCGGTTGTTTGCAGCGGCCAAGAGCGAAAAAGACCCGGCACTGCGACGCGAAGCGATTCGCCAACTAGGGCTAGTCCATGGAGAGCAGGAATTGGAACAACTGTATCGGACGGAGAACACCCCGGAGATCCGGCGCGAGATCTTGCAGGCATTTTTCTTGGCCGGCGACGTAACCAAGATGCTGGAAGCCGCGAAAAACGAAAAAGATCCGGAGCTGCGGCGCGCGGCGGTGCGCAACCTTGGATTAGTTCGTTCCGATGATTCCGGCAAAGCGTTGGCAACCATTTATGCGAACGAGACGGATCGCGGCATTCGCGAAGAAGTGTTGAACGCGTACTTCCTGCAAGGAAACGCCAGCGCGATTGTGGCCATTGCCAAGGCCGAAAAAGATCTAGGGCTCAAGAAAAAAGCGGTGGAAAAGCTGTCGCTGATGCACTCCAAGGAAGCGTCGGATTACATGATGGAACTGTTGCAGAAATAGGTGAGCGAAATGAAAACCGCGAATACATTGCGCAATGGTTTGCTTGCAGCTTCGTTCGTTTTGTTGTCCTGCGGCGCCAGTGGGAGTCGAGCGCAGCAGAGTGATACGCCACAGGTCGAGAATTCCCAGGTTCAGACGCGAAGGGTCGGCGGAACTTTGGCTGCCACGATGGCCGACGTCGAGAAGAATGCGGCAAGTCCGATATGGGTCGGCTATGCAGTAAATGCGGTAGCCGGACAGCACTCGATTTGTTGCGGGAATTACAACGATGGAGAAAACTGCAGAAAATGTGCGCTGGAAACCGGAGATGCGCGGAATGCGGTAAATGCAAAAAACGAA
>Ga0210405_10002447_pt1 | contig 19292 bp, 14 predicted proteins | sample IncBWH11MmetaG_FD_155492 | JGI IMG/M metagenome (GOLD analysis project Ga0210405, IMG submission 155492) | Forest soil microbial communities from Barre Woods Harvard Forest LTER site, Petersham, Massachusetts, United States - Inc-BW-H-11-M | ecosystem: Environmental > Terrestrial > Soil >... | reverse complement strand
CGTAGAATATTCAAACAGTTCGTCATCGGGAACCCCGTTGGTGTGGTCGCAGCCGCCATCCAGGGTAAGGTTGATTGCGTAGATTAGCTTTCTCATTGATTGCCCTGACCTCCTTTAGGTTTCAGTGCTTGTGTGTTGAAAGTATGGCGACCACCGATTCACAGGATCCCCTCACGTCGATCAGCCACAGCCAGCGTACCGGAGAACGACCGCACCTCGCACTTTGTGATTATTTTCCCGTGTTGTCTTTCGTTATTCTGCCGGGTACTCTAACTGAGTTTTGTTTGTTCCGCTAACGGGAAAGTGGCGAACTATGTCGGAAAAGGGTCAAGTTGGTAAATCCATGTTCTCGGTGCAGAATATGGAAGAACTGGGGCGTCTCTACGAGAGCGATGCGCCTGTGCTGGCCTATGACTTCAAGAGGCGAATGGTCGAGGGCTGGACGCCAGAGCACAGTCACCACCGAGGGCAACTCGTCGCACTGACGCAGGGGCTGCTGATCGTGGAAACAGAAAACGAACGATGGCTGTTTCCCTCCCAGCGTTGCGCATGGACTCCGCCAAATTGTAAGCACGCGGCGCGTTCTGTCGGAGGCGCTGCTGGCTCGATGGCCGACTTGTCTCCGAAGATGTGCCGCGGACTACCCAAGACGCCCTGCGTGTTCAACGCATCGGAGCTATTGTTCGCCATAGTTCATCGTATGGTCCGTTGGGACCTCCGCCAACCGCTCAACACGGCGCAGAAGCGCTTAATCACAGCGCTTCGTGATGAGATTCGACAGCCTGACCAGCAGCCCTTGCGTTTGACCATACCAAGAGAAGAAAGACTGGCCAGAGTTGCAGATGCTCTGCTCGATGATGTTGGGGATGACCGCACGCTGGACGCCTGGGCGCATGTTGCCGGAATGGCCCGCCGTACTTTCATGCGTGCGTTTTCGGCTCAGGCAGGCATGTCATTTGGCCGTTGGCGACAGCAGGCGCGGTTGTTTGCTGCTCTTGAGATGCTGGCACAAAGGAAATCTGTCACGGAGGTGGCTATCGCAGTCGGGTACGACAGCGTAAGTGCCTTCATTGAAATGTTTCGGACGATGCTTGGAACCACACCACAAAGATACTTTCGAGGCAGGCGTTCGTAGCCGCTCGGTAGAGCCATGGGCGCAACGGCGCGCCTTCCTTGACGCTGTCGCGATACCACCAGGCACGAAGCAACGTCTCCTGCACCGCGTCCTCGGCGTCCGCCAAGGAGCCGAGCATGCGGTCCCAGTGGACCAGCGGCTCGCGGCGATGACGCTGGACATTGCTACCGAACTCGTTCACTGTGTGCCTCCGTTCTAGCGATGCCGACGGATCGGCGTCGATCCTTACTTGTAATACCGGAGCGGGGTCAAAAACTCATCGCGCAGTAGCATTCCGAGTTTTCCCGAACGTCTAAGTGGGCCGGTCATTGCTAAATGCCAGCTTATATCATCGGAATGCAAAAGATTGTCTCACTCGCTTCTCAAAGAAAACGAGTTGCTGCACCAAGGGCTGAGCCCGATGGAGCTTCCGTCGGCTACTGACCGATAAGTGGGCGACTCGTTGAAAAGACCCCTGGCAACAAGGATTTCTTGAGTTCTTCCGGGATGACGGCGAGGAGAAACGCTGGAAAACCGTAGACAAAAGGTGAATATGGGAGAGAAGTTGGCTCTCGCGCTTCATCCCAACTGATTGATTCTCCTCGGAAAACCCCCGCTCCGGCAAATTGTTATAAAGTTACTCTAAGGGCCGTTAACCGAAGGGTGGAGCATATTGCGGCTATCATCCGAGCGCAGAAAGAAGGGCTCGATTTGGTGCACTCTTGGTGCACTCTAGCTTGCAAATGGGATGATTCAGTGCAGCTGACAGCGTGCTAAGTTATTCAAAAGATATGAAAGTGGTGAGTACGAATCTTGTGCATTGGCTGATACTTTCAAAGGGTGATTTAAGCAACACCACCTAATCAGGCCCCAACAGCCACCGTACTGGGTTTGGCCAGCAGTTGAATGATCTGGACCCCGGGGCCACGACGAAACATAATTTCAGCCTCTAACCCCACTCGCGTTCGAACTTGGGGCTGGAATATTGTCCTGACGAACGGCCTGCGAAGACACTTCGAAGTGGGCAATGTATACTTTTTTGCGATGAACCTCTCGTCTTCCTGTCCCTTAACCATAAATGCCAGCGGCCCGTACTTGATCGCAGGTACCGAAAGTGACTGACCGCCGTTATAAAGTGCTCTTCGTTTGCGGGCACCCCGTGCAATACATGTCGCCGCTCCTGCGGAGGATGGCGCAGCACCCGCAGCTTGAGGCAAACACAGTCTACTGCCGATTGCGCGGCGCTAAAGCGGGAGTTGATCCCGAATTTGGCGCAAAGATTCAATGGGACATACCACTGCTTGACGGATACACCTGGGTCGAGATCCCAAACAAAGGCACAGATTCTGAGGGATTTTGGGGATTGTACAACCCCGGCCTTTGGAGATTCGTCCGCCAGGGAAAATTCGACGCCGTGTTTTGTTTTACGGGCTACATTCGCGCTTCTTTTTGGATCGCTTATCTTGCCAGCAAACTTTCTCACTCCGCTTTTCTCTTTGGGACAGATGCAACTACGTTGACGCCTCTTGATCGACGCATGTGGAAGCGCCCAGTGAAGCGCTTCTTCTGGCCAGTTCTCTACCGGTTGGCAAGCCGGGCCATTGCTCCTTCTACGGGAACCCGGGAATTACTGCGTTCCCTGGGGATCCCCGAAGAGCGCATCAGCCTGATCCCTTACGTTGTTGACAACGATTGGTGGCAAGCACAATCCGAAAAAATCGATCGCAATGCCGTTCGTGCCTCCTGGGGAGCAGGTCCGGACACCGCTGTCGTCTTGTTTTGCGCCAAACTCCAACCATGGAAACGTCCCCTGGACCTGGTTCAAGCGTTTGCTAAGGCCGACGTCGCGAATTCCCTGCTGCTCGTAGCAGGCGATGGCCCTCTGAAAGAAGAATTGCAGGCTGAGACAGCGCGTCTCGGCATCTCCGATCGAGTGCGCTTCCTGGGATTCGTAAATCAGACGCAATTGCCGGCGCTCTACACGGCCGCCGATGTGATGGTACTGCCCTCGGAATATGATGCGTTCGGAGTCGTAGTCAATGAGGCTATACTCTGCGGTTGCCCCGTGATCGCCAGCAACAGCGTGGGTGCCGGGCGCGACCTGATTGCACCCATCGATCCTTCGTTTATCTATCCTTGTGGAGATGTAGAAACCTTGAGCAGCTTGTTGCGCCGCATACTTTCGGACCGATCCTATTTGGCCAAGTTCCAAATCGCTGCCGGCGAAAGAATGAAAACCTGGTCGCCCCGGGAATATATCGACGCCACAGTGGAAGCCGTCGAACGCGCGGTATCCCGCGTCCGGCCAACCTCTTAGCCGCACGCCCAGCCGCCACCTCCCTCGCCATTCCCGCGACTTCTTAACTATGCTAAAATCCAATGGTTCCGGAAAAGTATTGCCTCGCAGTTGGGTTCGACTTTTCGCGGTTCATTGTCAGTCTCCGCACAGGGCGACCCCGCAATGCATGTAGAATGAGCCACGCGTCCATTCCTTGGCAGTAGCGGGGGCCATTAATCCAAATTCAGCTGACCGCCCGGCGGTCGCGAGCGATAAAGAGGAATTGTCATGTCTGGGCATTCAAAATGGGCAACCATCAAGCACAAGAAAGCGGCCACCGACGCCAAGCGCGGCCGCGCGTTCACTCGAATCATTCGAGAAATCACCATCGCCGCGCGCATCGGCGGCGGTGACCCGAGCTCCAACCCGCGCTTACGCACGGCGATCCTCGCAGCCAAGAGCGAAAATATGCCGAACGACAACGTCGAGCGCGCTATCCTCCGCGGCACCGGCCAACTTGAAGGCGAGCAGTACGAAGAAGCCATGTTCGAAGGCTACGGGCCCGGCGGCGTCGGCTTGCTGATTCAGGTGGTCACCACCAATCGCAATCGCATTGTGGGGGAGTTTCGGCATTTGATGACGAAAAACGGCGGAAACATGGCCGAAGCCGGCGCGGTGGGCTGGATGTTCCATCGCAAAGGCGAGATCACCGTTCCCAAGGAAGCAGCCAGCGAAGAAAAATTGCTCGACCTGGTTCTGGAAGCCGGCGCGGAGGATATGAAAGACGACGGCTCGGCGTGGTACATCGTGACACCCCCGGAATCCCTCGAAACAGTAAAAGAATCTCTGGCCAAAGCGGGCATCACTCCGGCATCGGCAGAGATCGGCATGGTGCCGCAGAACTACATCAAGCTCACCGGTGCGCAGGCCACTCAGATGTTGCGTCTGGTCGAAGCCCTCGAAGAACACGACGACGTGCAGCATGTTTACGCAAACTTCGATATCGACGAATCGGAAATCCAGGCGGCCGTTGGCGCAAATTAGTTCCGCCTGTCCCATCTCAAATTTTCCAAAGGGCCATCCGGTTCCACCCGCGATGGCCTTCGCTTTTCGTGGTCTCAACCGCCATTATGATTTGGCGCGCGTGATTCCTTGCCGTAGACTATCGAGGATGGCCGCGAACTCCAGCGACGCCGAAACTCCAAGCCTCCGCCGCATCCTGGGCGTCGACCCGGCAGCATCCGGGCCGACCGGCTACGGTGTCATCGAAACCGACGGGCGCAGTTTTCGGGTCTTGCGTTACGGTGCGCTTCGCATCCCTCCCAAGCGCCAAAAATCATCCGCCGGTGCCTGCCTTCATGATGTCCACGCGCTGGTCTGCCAATTACTCGAGGAGTTTCATCCCCATGCGATGGCGGTCGAATCTGTCTTTACCGCGCTGAATATGCGCACCGCCCTGCGCCTCGCCGAAGTGCGCGGCGTCGTGCTGCTCGCCGCCGAACAACATGGAGTTGAAGTCCGCTCCTACTCTCCTCGCGAAGTAAAGGCATGTGTGGCGGGCTACGGGCATGCCGACAAGAAACAGATGCAACTCATGGTGCGCGCCCTTTTGAATATGGACGAGACGCCGGAGCCTTCCGATGCGGCCGACGCTCTCGCCGTGGCCCTCTGCCACATTCAGGGTGAGCAATTTGCGCGCCGGTTCGGTCTTTCCGTTAACCAGCGCACCGCGTCCACGCAAAGAGTCGTTGCAACTACTGCGTCCCGACGGCAATCCCCCGCGCGAATTTCCGGTCTTCAACCAACCCGATGAACATTATCTCCCGCCGTCTCTGCTTACTCCTTTTATGCGTCGCGCCCTTTTTCGTCGCTACGGCGGAAAGCCCCAACGGCAATTGGTTCACTTACCGCCGCGTCTTCAAATCCAGCGTTCCGGAATTCATTGAGATTCGCATCCAGGAAAACTCCTCCGCCGCGACCTACGAAATTCGCCAGCTGGACGAAGACGCCGGCGCTACTCCATTCGAAATTGGCCCCGCGCTGCGAAGCAAGATTTTCCAACTGGTCTCCGAGCTTCATCGTTTCAAGGGGCTCGATCTGGATGTCCACCGCAAGATTGCAAACCTGGGTGAAAAAACCTTTCGCTGGGATGCGGGTGCGGAGACCAGCGAAGTCAAATTCAACTACACGCTGAACTCGACCGCCACACAACTCCTCCAGATTTGCGAAGGCCTCGCCCGCCAGCAGGAGCTGATCGAGCTCCTTCAGCGCCGCATTAAATACGATCGCTTGGGCGTCAATGATGCTTTATTGCAGTTTGAAAATGACCTGAGCAAGAGTGTGCTCCCGGAACCCGAGCGCGCCTTGCCCCTGCTCGACCAGATCGCCGGCGATTCCCGCTTCGTTGAAATCGCCCGCCAGCGCAGCCGCGCCCTCGCCGAACGCATACGCCATTCCGGCTAATGCAACGTTTGCGACGCCACAGACGTCCAAAAGTAAGGTATCCTCGATGCAAATGAAAATCCTGCAAAGCACTCACGTGAGCCGCTGGCGGAAGCACGCCACAATTCTGCTTTTCACCCTTCTTTCTCTTTCGCCCGCGCTTTCCGCCCAGAAAAAAGAAAAGCTCGCGAAGAACTACCGCGAGTGGATGGAGCACGACGTTGTCTACATCATCACCAAGGACGAGCGTGCCCGGTTTCTCGCTCTCACTTCGGATGACGCGCGAGACAAATTTATCAAGGACTTCTGGGAGGTCCGCAACCCCGTGCCGGGTTCGGAAATCAACACCTACAAGGAAGAATTCTACCAACGCATCGCTTTTGCCGACTCGCGATTCGGCATCGGCTCGGGCACCGACGGCTGGCGCACGGACCGCGGCCGCACTTACATCACCCTCGGCGCGCCGCAGCAGAAGGAAATCCACCGCGGTGCCGCCAACTTGCGAGCCTTCGAAATCTGGTTCTACGCCAACGTCTCCCCCATTCTTCCGCACACCTTCTACGTGATGTTTTACGACAAAGATGGCGCGGGAGATTACCGCTACTACAGTCCTTATCTGGACGGCCCTGATAAGTTGACCACCGGCGTCGAGGCCATCAACGATCCTGCCGCCGGCCTCAAGATGATTGAGGATTCCGTCGGATTCGAAGTCGCCAGGATCTCCCTGAGCTTGATTCCGGGCGAACCCGTCGATCTTTCAAACCCCCAGCCCAGCCTCACGTCCGACGTCATGCTCATGATGCTGAAGGGCCTTTCCGAGCAACCCGGCTATCGGGACGACATTCGCCGCAAGTGGATGAACCGCGAGCAGGTCAGCACCAGCATGATTCTTCAGGGCCACAATCTGGACATCATCCTCCTGCCCGTTCGTGATGAGCGCGGCATTTCCCGCCTCGATTATTCCCTCGGCCTCAAGTCGCCCAGTGACCTCAGCGTCGCCGCGACCAAGGATGACCGCTTGATGTATAACCTCCAGGTCCGCGTGCAAGTTTTTGATCGCGATTCCAATAAACTGATATTCGTTTCGCAGAAGGATCTACGCGATACGTTCGACAAGAGTCGCTACCAGGATATTAAGGATAAAACCTTCGCTTACGAGGGCATGCTGCCCCTACCCGCTGGGAATTACCGCCTCGCCTTTCAGTTTACCGACTGGAATAAAAACGTTTCCTATCGAACCGAGCGTGAGGTCACCGTTCCCAAAATTGATTCCGCTCAGTTCCAAATTCCGGGGATCTTGCCGTTTGCCTCCGCCGAAGAGGTCGACCCCGTCGCCGCTCCTGTCCTGCCGTTCACTTTGGCGGGCCTCCATTTCGTTCCACTTTCAACCTCCAATCTCTACTTGAGCACGATGCAGAGTTTTCAGGTGGCCTACCAGGTCTGGACTTCTCCCAAAAACCCTGCGCTCTCCCAAGATGGAAATCTTCAAATTGAATATGGACTCGGCCAACCCTCCATCCCCGGAAGCGCCAAGGCGATCAAAGATACGGCCTCCCTCAAGCAATTCGATCCGGCCGGCTCGCTGGTAAACGGAAAAAAGCTTGCCTTGGACAGCAACCCCGGAAATTACATCCTTACGGTCGCTGTCACCGCTCCAGGTGCAACGGCTCCCAGTTTTGCCAAATTGAATTTCAAGGCTGTCGATCCTGCAGGCCTTCCTCCCGCTCCCTGGATTGTCATCGACTCCACCATTCGCGACGACATGGAAAAGGGAGTTTTCGATCGAAATCGTGGTCTTTCTTACATGGAGCAAGGGCTGAGCGCCGAAGGACGCCCTTGGCTACGCCGCGCGCTGGCCCTCGACCACTCCGATGAACTCGCCCGGGCCCGTCTGGTCGAGGTCTATTTCGCTCAACAGGATTTCAAGGCCGTTGCCGCTCTCTATAAGGACACCGGCGTCACGGACGCAGCGAATGCCCAGACATTGCTCCGCATTGCCACTAGTCTGCGAAAACTCGGAAATGAGCCTGAGGGCCTCCGCTTGTTGGAACATGGCTCGGAGGCCCACTCCGGTGACCCTGCCATGTTTGTGGCCTTGGCGGATTATTACACCCAGATCGGCGACTCCGCGAAGGCGTCCGCTGCTCTCCAGAAAAGCAAGACTCTCGTCGTCGTGAACTGAAGCATCCTCGTCCGTGGGGCTAGGTTTCCGTCCAATATGGTTTCCTCTTCCATTTTTGGTATCCTCCCTAGAATTCAGTAGATTCTCTTAGGACATCTCTTCAAACGACATCTTTCTCCATTGTAAATTACTGATATTCTTACACTTAATTACTGTTAAACAGAGTTGTGTTTGGCATTCTCATTGCATCTCCGTTCCCCATCATTTCGGGTTGTTTTCCGTATTCCGTTCCAAGAAATAGTTCCATCCTCATTGGGGAAATTGAAAGGAGTATCACTTTGAATAGAGCGAAGTGGTTTTATCTGCTCGCAGCCTGCCTCTTGTCGCTAAGTTTGGGTGTGGGGACTTGGGCGCAGGACCAGAGTTCGTCTCACGGTAATTTAAGCGGCGTCGTCCTAGACGCATCGAAAGCAACCGTTCCGGGGGCACAAGTCACTATCACCGGACCCATTGGAAATTTGTCGCAAACTACCAACGATCAGGGAACTTTCTTGTTCTCTACCCTGGTTCCTGGATTCTATTCGATTAAAGTCCAGAAGGCCGGCTTCAAGATCGCCAGCGTCGCGGCCACTGAAGTTTTGATCAATAAGTCGACCAGCGTCGAAGTGGTCCTGGAAACTGGCGAAGTGACGCAAACTGTTGAAGTCAGCGCCGCCACGGTCACCGTGGACACCAGCGCTGCCTCTGTGAACTCCGAATTCTCCGACACATTCTATTCCAAAATTCCTCTGGGCCGCGGCGTAAGCAGCCTCTTCTATCTTGCGCCTGGTGTCACCTCGGGTATCGGAACCGGCGCGGAGAATCCCTCCATTTCCGGCTCCTCTGGTCTTGAAAACCTCTACGTCGCGGACGGCGTGGCGATCAACGACCCGGCCTTCGGCGGAATCGGCGTTTGGTCCCGCACCTACGGCCCTCTCGGCACCGGTCTCAACCTCTCCTTCGTGAAGGAAGTTCAGATCAAGACTGGCGGCTTTGAGCCTCAGTATGGCCACGTCAGCGGCGGCATCATCCAGTTGGTGACCAAGTCCGGCGGCACCAAGTTCTTCGGCACCATCGGCGGGTACTTCAACGGCCGCTTCATGCAGGACACCTACCAGAACGCCGACGATCCGAGGTTTGCTAATCTGACCAAGGTCGGCAGCCGTTTGGAAAACGCCAACTACGAAGGTGACTTCGAGTTTGGTGGCTACGTTCCCGTGCACGGCCTTAGGGATCGCCTCTTCTTCTTCGGCACCTTCAATCCGTCATGGAACAACGCCTACTTTTCTCCTGCCGTTTATCAGAATGGAACGCCTTCGGGCTTGTTCACCCAGACCCACGGCTTGATCGACCAGGACACTACGCGTTACGACTATGCTGCCAAACTGACCTTCAAGCTCAACGCATCGAACAGCATCGAGTCCAGCGTCTCTGGTGATCCTTCCCACACCAACCCCACTGCCTTCAGCACCATGAATATCAACAACAATTCTGGTTTTTCGAAGTTTGAGTACGGAACCAGAAACTGGGCCACCCGCTATGATGGCGCGTTCGGCAGCTCCTTGTTGGTTGACGGGGCCTTCACTTGGGCGTGGAACCATTTCACGGAAACCGCCCTGTTCCCGAACGTCTACGGAATCCAGGACAACACACAAATCGGTGGCTTATCCGGCCAGGTAGGTCAGTTCATTGGGGAAGGCGTTTTCTCTCCCATCGAACCCTACGACTCGACCACCAAGGGCGTCAACGGCGATATCACCAAGACCTTCCACTTAGGTGGTACCCACAGCATCAACGTCGGAGGTACGGTCCAATTTCCCCACTATTTTGACCATCAGTTTTGGCCCGGACCGAAGTATAACCCGCCGGCCTCGAACGCCACCGGGGGAGATCCCGGGTATGACAATGCAACGGCGAATGGTGTTCCACTTACGAGTTTGATGACGGATTCGCAATTCGCCCTCACCCTTGCCAACAATGTGCCATTCTTGCCGACGGGAACATGCACCCTATGTCCGTATATGGAGGTGCCGGGCTTCTCGACACCGCAGCAAGTTGTCCTTCAGCAAGTTCGTGGCCGCCTTGATGGTGGTATCACGAATTCCAAAGGCACCTATGCTGCCGCCTATATCAATGATGCGTGGCAGATGAGCAAGTATGTGACCCTAAACGTTGGCGTTCGCTGGGAACAGCAGCGCCTTACAGGCGTCAATGTGACACACGCATTCGTAAACATGTGGTCTCCTCGGGTAGGCATCGTCGTCGATCCCAAGGGCGATCGCAAACAGAAGATTTACGCCAACTTCGGGCGTTACGCTTACGTCCTGCCTTTGGACGCCGCCGTCCGCTCGCTCAGCAACGAGTCCGATTTTGCGAGCTCCTACTGGGCGCCTCAAAACACCACAACCGGTTGCCCCGCGGGAACTCCGGCTGGAGCCTCCTGCGTTGTTCTGAACTCGCTGGGGACTACGCAGTTTATTCCCGATTCCGCTCACCTGCTGAATCAGGCAACCGACGCGCTGGGGAACAACGTCGGAATCCCCACGGGCGCTGGGTGCTTGTGCAGCAGTGGCGAACCCTTCGCCCCTGGAACTCGCATGGAATACACCGACGAATTTCTCGTTGGTTATGACCGCGAATTCAAGGGCGGAATCGTCGCCAGCGTTCGCTATATCGACCGCCGCCTGAAGCGCGTGATCGAAGACCAGGGCGGTATTTCGGTGGAACAGTTCAACGCTCTCGCTGGTAATGGCGGTGGCTTGAACTACTTCATCGGCAACCCTAATGCCAAGCAGGACATCTTCGTCAATCCGAATGAAACCGTGTTCGGAGCCGGAACGACAGTGAACCAATCCGCCATCGCGACGGCGGTTGCGACAGACCAGGCCAATCCCACACTCGCGAACGCGCAAGCCCTAGTTGCCTTGGGCTTCCCCTCGCAATGCATCGATGCCAACAACTATGCGACACCCTTCATAGCCTACAACCAGTTCAGTGGCTTCGCTGCCGTCACCGCGGGCAGCAGTCCTGCTGGCAGCGTTTGCTTCCCAGGGGTAAACGCTCCAGTCTGGTCAACGCCTAATCCCAACTTCGATCCGACTAAGCCGCCTTCTCCGGCAAATCCAAAAGACGTTCTACTGTCGGATTGCACGAACTTCAAGGATAGCCAGACCCCCGGCGCTTGCGCCGCTTTCGGCGGTGAGTTCTACCCGGATGGCAAGGCCGACACTTACAAGGACCCCAAGCGTGAATACGAAGCGGTCGAATTCGAAGTCCGCAAAGCCTTCACGCACAACTGGGCTCTCAGCGTTAACTATCGCGTCGCCCAGTTGAAAGGCAACTATGAAGGCGCCTTCCGCAATGACAACGGCCAGGCCGACCCCGGCATCAGCTCGTTGTTCGACTTCACGGAAGGTGCGCTCGGCTTGCTCGCAGGCCAGCAGAGCATTGGCTCTCTGAGCACCGACCGCAAGCACGTCCTGAACGCCCACTCCACGTACGTCCTCCCCAGTGGCAAGCTGAAGGGCTTCGTGATTGGTGGAGGCTTGACCGTTCTTTCGGGCAATCCGCTAACTTCGCTCTACGCACAACAGGCGTACCAGAACCAGGGTGAAGTGCCTCTCTTCGGCCGTGGAAACCTGGGGCGTTCGCCGGTTACCGGCAGCGTCGATGCGCACGTTGAGTATCCGTTTAGGCTAACCGAGCGGATGCAGGTTAAGGTCGCGTTCGACGTCTTCAATATCGTCGACTCCACTCGTCAGACGACTCTCAACCAATTCGGTGACCTGGGCTTCGGTCTACAAAACGTCGACTTCCAGAAGCCGGTTACCACCCCAACCTTCCAGAACCAGGGCTTTGTCAACCCGTTCAGTTCGCGGCTCTCGGTTCTGTTGACCTTCTAAATTAACTTTCAACCAAAGAGGGCGTCCGCCGCGGCGGGCGCCCTCTTTTTTTGCATCCAGCTCTCCATCATCCCGTATAATTGGGGAGTTCCGCGCAAGCTGAAACTTCGTTTCCTCGCTTACTCCTGGTTCCACGGAAAACGACGGAGGTGTCACGTGCTCCGATCCTCATCCCGCATCCTCTTCTTCGGCTTATGTTGCCTTCTCCTTGCCCATTCTCTGCGAGCCCAGCGCCCATCCGGGACGGGAACTGGGGGAATTATCAACGTGCGCGTTCGGTACGCTGACGGCAGACCCGGTCCGCGGAGAATTCATGTTCGGCTGGAATCGGCCGAGGGTGGCGCTGAGGCGGACTTGGAAACGATCGAAGGTGGCAAATGCCAATTTCAACAGAGCACGAGCGGCGTGTTTTTAGTCCGCATTGCCGAAGGCGATTATAAGGAAGTCTCCGCCCGCGTGGAGCTCATCCACAATCCCATGGCGTATGTAGTGCTGGATCTCATTCCCCTCAAGAAGGAACCAAAACCGGAGGTTACCGTACCGCAGGGGGACCCCACTGACGCTGTGTCTGTGAAAGATTTGGCCATCCCCGAGCCTGCCCGCCTGGAATTCAGCAAAGGTGAAGAGGCGATGCACGCGAAGAACGCCGATGAGAGCGTGAAGCACTTCCAGAAAGCCATTAAACTTTATGACGCCTATCCGCAGGCCTATCGAATGCTCGGCGATGCGTTCGTGGAAAAGCAGCAATGGCCGGAAGCAGAAACTGCCCTGAAGAAGAGCATCGAGTTGCAGCCGGATCTGGCACCGGCCTACTTTGATCTTGGAGCGCTTCGCAATCAGACGAAAAACTATTCCGGCGCGGAAGAAGCCCTGAAAAAGGGTCTTGAGTTAACTCCTGACGCCACGGTCGGCAAATACGAACTGGCAAAAACCTATTGGGCCCTGGGCCGCTGGCAGGATGCCGCCCCTCTTGCTTCGGATACTGTGAAAGAGCTTCCCGACTTGGCAGCCGCGCACGTACTCCTCGCCAATATCAGGCTGAAACAACGCGACGCCCCCAGCGCCCTCCACGAATACCAGGAATATCTTCGCATTGAGCCTCAGGGAGCCATGGCGCCTCAGGTCCGCGACATGGTGGACAAGCTCCAGAAAGCCCTCCCCCACTAGCTACGCCTTCCTCCACCACCGACCACTGAGCCCCATCCATCCGTTGTCATCCTGAGGACATCCGACAAGGATGTCCTCAGGGCCTCAACTTCAGCGCCATTTGCAAATTATTGCGCGAGCAACGAAAACTGTGCGCTCAATAAGAATTGCGCCTCAACTCGCCACTTTGGCAGGCACCGCACCCGCCAGCTTCGCAAGCGATTCCGTGTACGGCGCCTTCGCCACGCCGCGTTCCGTGAAAATCGCCGCGATGTACCGATGTGGCGTCACGTCAAACGCCGGGTGCGCCGCCGCCACATCCGCCGGCGCAATGCGCACCCCCTGGATGTGCGTAACTTCCGCCGCGCTACGTTCCTCAATGGGAATCTGCTCGCCCGATGGAATCGACAAATCAAACGTGGAAATCGGCGCCGCAATATAGAAAGGTACGTTGTTCTCTTTGGCCAGCACCGCCATCGAGTACGTCCCAATCTTGTTCGCCGTGTCCCCATTCGCCGCTACGCGGTCCGCTCCGGTAACAATCGCCCCCACTTTCCCCGTCTTCAAAAAGTGGCCCACCATGTTGTCCGTAATCACGGTCAGCGGAATTCCGCCCCGGTGCAACTCCCAAGCCGTCAGCCGCGCCCCTTGCAGGTACGGCCGCGTCTCCGGCACCAGCACATGCAATTTCTTCCCTTGTTCCCACGCAACGCGAATCACGCCCAGCGCCGTCCCGATGCCAGCCGTGGCCAGGGCGCCCGCGTTGCACTGCGTCATCACGTGCCCTTCTTTCGGCATGAACTCGGCGCCAAACCGCCCCATGGCTTCGTCCGTCGTTTTCTTCTCCGCGTGCACTTCCTGCGCCTCATTGATCAGCGCTTGCCGGATTCCCGCAAGGTCCAGATGAGATCGCGTCAGCTCCGCAAATCGCGCCTTCATCCGCTCCAGCGCCCAGAACAGATCCACCGCCGTCGGCCGCGTCTTCGCCAGCGCCTCGCAAATCACCTCGAATTCCTTCTTGAGCTCTTCAATCGTTTTAGCGGCCGATTTCTGCACACCCAGCGCCACGCCCATTGCCGCGGCGACGCCAATCGCCGGCGCCCCGCGAATCACCATCTCGCGAATCGCCTTCGCCACCTCGCGGTAGTCCGTGTAGGTATAGCTGATCTCTTCCGCCGGCAACCTGCGCTGGTCCAGGATCACCACGCCGCGTTCTGTCCATTCAATCGGTTGGGCAACGTACATTTCTTAGCTTTTCCTCTCTTTTTATTTTAGCGAATGTGCGCTGGGAAGCGAATCCGCTACTTGCCGGTGGGCATCTTCGTAAACCAGTGCGTACTCAAACCGGCGGCCAACGAAATCAGCAGGTTATACCCCAGATGCATCAGGAAACTCGCGAACACAGTTCCCGTCCGCGCCCGCACCAACGTAAAAATAATTCCCACCAACGTCAGCATCGCCACCAGGCCCCACGTCCAGCCCAACTGGGCCCCATGCATCAATCCAAACAACACGCCCGTCAGCAAAATCGCAGGCGTCACCCCGAACGACCGAGCAAACATCGGATAGAGATACCCGCGAAAAAGCGTCTCTTCCACCAGCGGCGCCACGAACACCGCCATCGCCACAAACATCATCGCCGTATGCGGATACTTGAACAACTCCTCCACCGGCGTGTTTTCCGGCGTCTTCATGCTCGATGTCAAAAGCGCTACGAACAGCGACAATCCGCATCCCGCAAAAAAATAGGCGAGTGGATTCTTAGGCAATCTCCGATCGGCGGGAAGCAGCTTGCGCCAACCCAGCGTCCGCCAGAAGGGATGTCCGCGCAGCACCGACAGGGTCACATACAGAAAGAAAAATATCGCCGCATACCAGATCAGCATGCTGCCGATCGCAAACTGCGGCTTGGAGATCAGGTATTCTTCCAGTTGTTTCGTGTTCAGCCTCTGCCGCGGCGCGTAAATCACCGCAAGCACGCCCTGAATAATCACCAGGCTGCCAAATCCGAACACCACAAAAAGAATTAGATGCGGCCACGACCAGCTGATCTGCAAATCTTCCGGATAAGCTTTTGGTGGCGGATACGGGGCAACTTCTGTCGCGGAAGCGGAGTCAGTACCGCCACTTCCCCAATTCGTCAAAGGTTCAACGGAACGGATCTCTTGCTCTACCGGCGTACCCGGGTTTTCCGCCTCGGGCGCGGACTCGCCCGGCGCGGGCGGCTTATCCTCATACAGGCTCATGATTTAGCGCGCCTCGTTCCGGACGGCCACCCGGACGCCAGCGCCGCCGCCACCAGTGGCAAAAGCAATTCGTGATGTCCCGTGATCGCAAATCCTCTCGAAATTTCTCCGGCTTTCCTCCCCGTCCCCGCCGTCGGCCTCTTCACCACATTCTGTAGGGGCCGGTAATGTTGGATGAAATCGAAATTCGCCGTTGTAATCGGCTGCAGCCGCAGGCCTGCGTTGCGTGCCACAGCCACCGCCTTCAAAAACACCTCCGGCAAAATCACCGCCGATCCCCAGTTCAGGAACATGCCGCCGCCATCCATCCCCTGCACCATCGCGCAGAACAACCGAAAATCCAGGAAGCTCGCGGCCCCAAGCGCGGCGCCATCAGCCGCCGGATGCATGTGCGGAATATCCGTTCCGATCGCCAGATGCACAGTTACGGGAATTCTAAATTTATACGCCGCGGCCAAAACGCTTGCGTTCAGATGCTTGGTGGCAAGAATTCCGCTGAGCAGGTATTGCCCGGCTGCCTCTCCATAGCCGATGTGAATACGTTGGGCAAGTTTCGCAATCTCGTTAATTCCTGAGCCGGTCTCTTGGGCCATCCCGAACTTTCCTTCGCCCAGCGAAGCGTCCACATCCTCGGAAGTCTGTCCAGCCAGCGCGATTTCGAAATCGTGAATCAGCGCCGCCCCGTTCATCGCAATCCCGCTCACGAATCCCGTGCGCATCAGCTCAATCAGTAGAGGCCCCAGCCCCACCTTAATGACGTGGCCCCCGATTCCCCACAGCATCGCCCGTTTGCGCGCCTTGGCCCGGTGGATTGCCGCCAATACATCCCGCAAATCATTCCCCGCCAGAATCCCTGGCAGCGCGTCCAGAAACTTCTTCAGGGAAGGATTTTTCCCCGAGGGCCGCGCAAATTCCCGAACGCTCACCTTGCTCCGCCGGCTGGCAATCGGATACGTCTTCACGCCACCAAGCGCCACGGGTTGGATTTCGTAAATGCTCATTCGAATCCCATCACTTTACGAGGAACCGGCAAGCCACGCAAGCAAAACGCGGCAATTCTAGCCACGCTCCACTAACTCTCACGACGCCTTTTGATTCCCATTGCCCGAAAAAATCCCAGCACCATTCATTCCCAGATGCCGCGCCAGCGCCTGCCCGGTATAAGACTTTTTTGTCTTCGCCACCATCTCCGGCGTCCCCTGCGCCACAATCCGCCCGCCGCCCGCTCCGCCTTCCGGTCCAAGGTCAATAATCCAATCCGCCTGCTTGATCACATCCAGGTTGTGCTCGATGATCAGCACCGTGTTACCCAGATCCACCAGCCGGTGCAGCACGTCCAGCAGTTTCCGCACGTCGTCAAAGTGCAGCCCCGTCGTCGGCTCATCCAGGATGTACATCGTCCTGCCCGTCTGCCGTTTGGAAAGCTCCCGCGCCAGCTTGATCCTCTGCGCCTCGCCACCCGAAAGAGTTGTCGCCGATTGTCCCAGCTGCACGTATCCCAGCCCAACTTCCACAATCGTCGCCAGCTTCTGCTGAATCTGCGGAATATTTTCCAGCAGCTTCAGCGCATCGCTCGCCGGCAGGTTCAGCACATCATTAATACTGTGGCCCTTGTACCGCACCGCCAGCGTCTCCGCGTTATATCGCTTCCCGCGGCAAATCTCGCACGTCACATACACATCCGGCAGAAAATTCATCTCAATGCGCCGCAACCCTTCGCCCTGGCACGCCTCGCACCGCCCGCCCTTCACGTTGAAGCTGAATCGCCCCGGTTTGTAGCCGCGCTCGCGCGACTCCGGCAGCATGGCAAACAATTCCCGAATCGGCGCGAAAACACCGGTATAGGTCGCGGGATTCGACCGTGGAGTTCGCCCAATCGGCGCCTGGTCAATCTCAATCACCTTGTCAATGTGCTCCACGCCCAGCAGCATCCGGTGCGCACCAGGCTGCTCCATCGACCGGTACAGCTTCTGCGCCAGCACGCGGTAAAGAATGTCATTCACCAGCGTGGATTTGCCCGACCCCGATACCCCCGTCACCACCGTCAGCAATCCCAGTGGCACCGAAACATCCACGTCCTTCAAGTTGTTCGCACGCGCGCCCAGTATCTGAATCGCTTTTCCATTCGGGCTGCGCCGTTTCACCGGCACAGGTATTTCCGCCGCGCCGGATAGATATCGCCCCGTCAGCGACTCCGCCGACGCCGCAATCTCCGCTGGCTTTCCCTGGGCAACCAGGTAGCCGCCGGCATTCCCCGCGCCGGGCCCCAGGTCCACGACAAAATCCGCGCGCCGGATGGTGTCCTCGTCGTGCTCTACAACCAGAACCGTATTCCCGAGATTTCGCAATTGCTCCAGCGAATGCAGAAGCCGGTCGTTGTCTCGCGCGTGCAAACCAATTGAAGGCTCATCCAGCACATACAACACACCGCGCAAGCGCGAGCCAATCTGCGTGGCCAGCCGTATCCGCTGCGCCTCGCCGCCCGAAAGCGTCGCGGCCGAGCGATCCAGGCTCAAATAGCCCAGTCCCACCGCCAGCAAGAAATCCAGCCGTTCGCCGATCTCGCCAACTGGCCTTCCCGCAACTTCCCTCTGCCGCGGTGTCAGCTCCGCCAGTATTTTGTCCACCGCCGGCCGCGCGTCGCTGATCGCGAGCGCCGTGAAATCCGCGATCGACCATCCCGCCAGCTTCACCGCCAGCGATTCCGGCCGCAAACGTTTTCCATGGCAGGCGCTGCACAGCGTCGCCGACATGTACTGCGTCATCCATTCGCGATAAGAGTCCGAATTCGACTCCTCGAAATTCCGCTCCAGAAATTTCAATATTCCCTGAAACCTGAATCCCTTTTCTCCCGCTCCGGAACGCCCGCCGGTTCCCCGTTTCGTATCTCCATTCGGATACCCATACAGCAACAGGTTTTGTACCTTTGCTGGGTATTTCTCGAACGGCGTATCCAGATGAAATCCATGCGCGTAAGCCCCAAGCTCCAGCGTGCGTTTCAAAATGGCGGAACCCGACCCGGGCCCAAGTCCGCCGTCAAACAGCGGCCGCGTCCAATCCGCAATCACCTTGGCCGGGTCAAAATCATATTTCGAACCCAGCCCGTTGCACGCCGGGCAAGCCCCATAAGGCGAATTGAAGCTGAACGACCTTGGCTCAAGCTGTGGCACAGATAATCCGCAATCCGGGCAAGCCAGCTTTTCCGAAAAAACGTATTCCTTCCCGCCCACCACTGCCACGGTCACAAGTCCCTGTGCCAGCCGCAACGCCGTCGCAATCGATTGCTCCAGCCGCGAAGCCACTCCCTGCTTCACCAGCAGCCGGTCAATCACCACTTCAATCGTGTGATTCTTCCGCTTGTCCAGCACCGGCGTTTCGTCCAACGGCAGCAGCTCCCCATTGATCCGCACGCGCACGAACCCATCCTGCGCCAGTTTCTCCAGCTCTTTTCGGTAGGCGCCTTTCCTCCCGCGCACAATCGGCGCCAGGATCATGATGCGGTCGTCGGCCTTGCACAGTTCTCCATGCAGAATCGCCTGCACTATCTGTTCGCTCGATTGTCGCGTGATCGGCTTCCCGCAGTTCGGGCAGTGCGGTACGCCCACTGCGCTGTACACCACGCGCAGGTAATCGTAGATTTCCGTAATGGTTCCCACCGTGGAGCGCGGCGACCGCGTAGTGGTCTTCTGCTCGATGGCGATCGAAGGAGAGAGCCCCTCGATCACATCCACATCCGGCCGCTCCATCTGGTCCAGGAACTGCCGCGCGTAGGCCGAGAGCGACTCCACGTAGCGCCTCTGCCCTTCGGCATAAATGGTGTCAAAAGCCAGCGACGACTTGCCGGAACCCGACAGCCCCGTGATCACGGTGAGCGTATTCCGCGGGATCTCAACACTGATGTTCTTCAGATTATGCTGGCGCGCTCCCCGCACAACCAATTTCGTTATCCCCATATTTCGAAAGCGCTCCCTCCACAGGAGCCCTGACGCTCAGTAGATAGACT
>Ga0210405_10002446_pt1 | contig 19297 bp, 18 predicted proteins | sample IncBWH11MmetaG_FD_155492 | JGI IMG/M metagenome (GOLD analysis project Ga0210405, IMG submission 155492) | Forest soil microbial communities from Barre Woods Harvard Forest LTER site, Petersham, Massachusetts, United States - Inc-BW-H-11-M | ecosystem: Environmental > Terrestrial > Soil >... | reverse complement strand
GCCAGCACCGAAGAAGCCAAAAGGCAAGAGCAACAAGAAGAAGAGGTAACCCTCGTTGCATTGTCATCCTGAGCGAAGCATGATTGTCCGAAGGACAATCATGCGCAGTCGCAGTCGAAGGATCCCTATAACCCGCACCGCACTAAACGTCTTAGGATTTCCTTTCCGCAATCGCCGAAATTCAAAACCTTAGGAAACCCAACATAGATGCGGGTACCCCTCGATAAGAGTGAAGGCGGTGTCAAGAACAAAAGTATCCTGTCGGTGTTTTTAGCACCGCTTATTTGCCAGAGAGGTTGAGGACCAAGACTCTGGAAATCTCACGCTGAATCACCCACCGGTGGAGATCCTCTCCCGAAGACCGTTCCACCAACCATCGATTCGGCCTAAACATCGACCATGATTCTTCTATGCGAACATCCCGCCGGGTGCGGGATGCGAGAGCGCCCAATCAGTCCTGCGGTCTAGCTTGCGCCGACCAGGGGCACCCGCGGGCTGCTCTCGATGCGAACGATCTCTGGATAAGCCACATTCGTGCGCAGCATCCAGTAGAGTCGTACGGCTAACTTGCGCGCCGTTGCCACCTTGGCCACGCCCTTCGGCTTCTGGTGGCAACGATGCAGATACTGCTTCTTCATGCCGGGATCAAAACGCACTGCGATCTGCGCCGCTTCCACCAGCAGCGAGCGCAACATGCGATTGCCTTGCTTGGTGATGACCCCCAGCTTCTGCCGTCCGCCCGAGGAGTGCTCGCGCGGAATCAATCCCAGATAACTCGCCACCTGCTTGCCTCGTGGAAACCGGCTCACGTCGCCGAGAGTTAACACATAGGCCAGCGCCGTGTTTGGACCCACCCCCGGCTGCGTCATCAGCAACCGGGCCTGCGGATTTTCTTCCGCCGCGTCTTGCACGGCGGTATCGAGCTGGCTGACCTGCTGGTTCAACATCGAAAGCAATCCCAACAAATCTTCCCGCCGGCACGCCGCCCAGGGTTTTAACGGAAGCTCGCGCAACAACTTCTGCCCAGCCTGGCTCCATAGCTTGCCTTTCCTCTGCATTCCCTTATTCAAGGAAAGGTGTTGCAGTTCGTTTTTCACCCGGCTGCGAATCTCCACCAGCTTGTGCCGATGCAGCACCAGTTGCCGCAGATCTCGCTGCTCCCGGTCTGGAGTCCAGAGCCGCGGAAAACGGCCCTGCACCACCAGTTTCAGAATGTGCGCCGCGTCCCGCTTGTCCGTCTTCTGCTTGCGCACATAACTGGCCCGGATCTGCGCCGCATCGCCAATCCAGATCTCATGACCCATATCCTCGACCAGTTCCACGAACCACTGACTGTTGCCCGTGGCTTCCATGCCGATCAGCACCGGCAACGCCAGTTGCTGATAAAACACCTTGGCGTCACCACTGGCATGCACCAACTTCCGTTCCCCGCAATCCCCACTCTCGGTGTCCAACCAACTCACTTGCTGCCAGCTGGGATGAAAATCACACCCTATAATCATCATCGAAGGCTCCTTTCTTTCCCAGCGTCTTCGTCCTCAAACAAAGACTACCGGGTTCCGAATCGAGCCTTCGCTCTTATCCAATCAACCCTTTCGTTCTTTGAAGGGTGGGATCCACAAATGTCTACACCAGAGGGCCGCGCGTTACTTCCTTCCTGCGTGCGCCGGTTCGTGCACTCCCGCGTCACTCGCCAGCTTTGCCGCCTTATCCGTCGCTTCCCAAGTAAAGTCCGGATCATTGCGGCCAAAATGTCCGTACGCCGCGGTCTTCTTATAGATCGGACGACGCAGCTTCAGCGAATCGATAATCCCCCGCGGCGTCAGCTTAAAGTGCGCGCGAATCAAATCCGGGATCACGGCAGGGTCCACTTTCTCAGTGCCAAACGTATCCACTCGCACACTCACCGGGTCTGCAACTCCGATCGCGTAAGCCAACTGCACTTCGCAACGGTCCGCCAGCTTCGCCGCTACTAGATTTTTCGCAATGTAACGCGCCATGTAAGCCGCCGACCGATCCACCTTCGTCGGGTCCTTTCCAGAAAATGCTCCGCCGCCATGCCGCCCCATGCCGCCGTAAGTGTCGACAATGATCTTGCGCCCCGTGAGCCCCGTATCGCCCATCGGCCCGCCAATCACAAATCGTCCCGTGGGATTGATGTGATAGTTCGTATCTTCATCCAGCAGGTGCGCCGGAATCACCGCCTGAATCACGTTCTTCAAAATACCCGCGCGCAATTCGTCGTTGGTCACGGTCTCCGCATGTTGCGTGGAAATCACAACCGCATCCACTCGCAGCACTTTCCCTTTCGCATCATATTCAACTGTCACCTGCGATTTTCCATCCGGCCGAAGGAAAGGAAGCGTTCCATTCTTGCGCACTTCCGAAAGTCGCAACGTCAACTTGTGCGCCAACGAAATCGGCGTCGGCATCAACTCTTCATTCTCATTCACCGCATACCCAAACATCATTCCTTGGTCGCCGGCACCGCCGGTGTCGACGCCCATGGCGATGTCGCCGGATTGTTTGTTGATGCTGGAGATGACGGCGCATGTGTTGCAGTCGAAGCCATAGACTGCGTTGTCGTAACCGATGGCGGCCACGGTGCCGCGGACGACTTGCTGAAAGTCGACGTAGGCTTTGGTGGTGATTTCTCCGGCGATGACGACCAGGCCGGTGGCGGTGAGAGTCTCGCAGGCAACGCGGCTCGCAGTATCGTCTGTCAGGCAGGCGTCGAGGATAGCGTCTGAAATCTGATCGGCGATCTTGTCGGGATGGCCTTCGGTCACGGACTCAGAAGTAAATAGAATGCGGTTCTTTGATCTGGATATGGCGGCCAAGATTTTTCTCCTTAGAAAAGTGCTGCAGATTTTGCTTTGGCGAGACCTGCCGTCGGGGTAAGTGGTCGCTCAGGATGACACTAAAAGGCTACCAGACGGCTCGTGGTCACGCAATCACTTTAGCTTTGACTGCATACCGTTGAATCCAATCGTGCAATTGCGATGTTGAATGGAGGGATCGGGGCATTGAGCGAACACAAGCGTCAATGTTTATCGTATCGACTGGCACGATTTAGCACGCTGGCATGGTTTTTTCCAGAATCAGAACATTGTAAGGATCGGAAGCCTGCAAGTGATAGGGAACAGGATGAGATCGCCGCGTGAAAACCTGACCTAAACGGGGAGTAATCAGTGGGCCGGGTGTTAGGTGTTGTTCGGAAAGTGAAACGCCGCGGAATGCGGAACTCGGTCGGCGCGGATGAGGGCGTAGGGATCCTTCGACTGCTTCGCTCACGAATACAGAGGCGAGGAGTTAGCAGAAAAGTAAACCTCATTGTCTGAAGTGGCGTTCCTAGTTTTTGCGCGTCGATGCGGTAGGCAATGGAAAAACATAATTCTGGCCGTCGACGCTCCCCAGCGGCTAAAGTCGGCATCGAGAAACATGCCTCTTATCGCAGCGGTGAACCGCTGCGCCACCCAAAAATAAAGTGCAGAGGCGAGTTTTTTCCGCAACCCCCTGGAACTCGTTCCTGCCCGGAGTTCGAGGATCAAAATCAACGTCAAAGGCAGCGGACAGGAGTGTCCGCTCCACACGTGGTGAGGCGGAGAACAGCAGGTTCCTCGACGGCGCCGTCGCTGTCGCTCCGACTTGCTCGGAATGACAGGTATTGATATGGGGTTGAAATGAGAATCAAAATCAACGTCAAAAGCAGCGGACAGGAGTGTCCGCTCTACACGTGCGTCCGAATTCGGACAGTATGCGTCTAGCGGAATTACCCTCGAAAGGGCGGGGGCGGATGCGATAAGATGCTCCCGGCCCTATGGATATTCTCCTCTGGTACATCCCGTCAGGGCTTCTGGCGCTGTTGCTTTTCCTCATGCTCCGGAACCGCGCGTACAAGGTGTGTCCTTGGTTCTTCATCTACGTAGCATTTGGAGTGGGCGCGACTGTGGCGCGATTCGCGGCTCGTAGCAGCCCTGGCATCTATTACGCGACCTATTGGATTACCGAGGCTGGTTATTGTCTCCTTGGAATACTCTCGATGTACGAAGTATTTCGCGTCATCATTCGGTACCTAGCCCCGCGCTGGTGGACCCACCTGATATTTCCGGGCGTCGTTATCGCGGGTACCAGCTTAAGCTTGGCTCGCGCTCATGTTGTCCCGCCCCAGATTAACGGTCGTCTCTATTACATTGTCGTTGGCGAAATCGCCGTCCGTTTCGTGCAGGTGCTTGCCGTGCTGCTTACGCTCATTCCGCTTTTCGGCGTACGCAGGCACCGATACGCTCTTGGCATAGCCGCAGGGTTTGGGCTCTATTCCGCGGTTGAACTGTTGAACATGATGAAATTTGCAGACTTAGGGATGAGATTCAAATTTTGGTGGGATATGATCTCAGTTGGGGCATATTCCATTGGCGTGTTGATTTGGATCTGGTTCTTCCGCGTGCCTCAAGAGGATGAGCCTCTGCTAACTCTCGAACAGGTGCACGTGCCCGAGGGCCAACCAAGTATCCCGGCCGACTAGAGCGAGTCCCCCATCCGGCGCTTCGTATCAGGGCAGGCCTGTGAGAGCCTGCGTGCGAACCGTTCTTTCGCCCCGCCGGGGCTTGGTCGTTTCTCCCGCTCAACCCAGGCCTTGCGAGCGTGGGTGAGAACTCAGTCGTCCCTACGGGACGAGGTTTTCTTTTCCACTTTTCCCAGCGCCAAAGGCGCTGGGCTACTGTCAATCGCCCCTCCGGGGCGGTATGTTCGACGACTTCATGCGCCGAAGATCCATCAAAACAGTCTGGCGCACACGCTTACGCCCTTCGGCGAGATCAGGGCAGGCTCTGGGCTGCATTCTTGCGCCGCCCTTCGACAGGCTCAGGGCAGGCTTTCGCGGCTGAAAGCGAGTATCTTTCCCACCGTGACTTGTGGGTAGGAGTTCGCACGCAGACTCTGTGAAGCCCGTCCTGTGGGGCATTCGGGGCTTCTGGCGCTGCCGATTTATTAATGTTCTAGTTTAGGAATTGATTCTTAACCTGCTGGGTACGATCCTCGATTACCCCGCACGAAACTACACACCAGTGGGCCTGCCGGACTAGACTACTCTCAGAGGCGCTCCGGCGCTTCCCCCAATAACTAAACCTAAGGAGAAAGAAACACATGAAGCGAATTTTCGCAGTCGTGCTTTTGCTGTTATCGCTTGCCTCGGCAGCATTGGCCGATGGAGGGGGTGGGCCACCAATCAAAGATGCAATCCAGACACCCCAAGTGGGCGTCGTCCTATTGGCCGACGGAGGGGGCGGACCGCCGATCAAGAATGCGGCGCAGTTGCCCCAAGGGATTGCTGCCGTCTAACCGAATTATTCTCGAAAGCCGGGGGCAGATGCGATAATCTGCTCCCGGCCCCATGAGCGTTTTCCTACGGTACATTCCGTCGGTGCTTCTGGTTCTGCTGCTTTTCCTGATGCTCCGGAACCGCGCGTACAAAGTATGCCCATGGTTTTTTGCCTACGTAGCGTTTGGAGTGGGCGCGGATGTGGCGCGATTCATAGTTGATAGCGACCAGCACGCTTATTACGCGACCTATTGGATTACCGAGGCTGGCTACTGTGTTCTTGGAATCCTCGCAATGTATGAAGTGTTTCGCTCTGTCCTCCGTGCCCGCAGTTGGTGGACCTACGCTATCTTTCCGGTAATCGTTATCGCGGCTGTCATTCTGAGCCTGACCCACGCTTGCGCCGTCCCACCGCAGGTTGGTGGCCTGCTTCTGTATATTGTCACGGCAGAAATTGTCGTCCGGTTCGTGCAGGTGCTCATCTTTCTCGGACTCGGAGTGCTAGCGGCATTTTTTGGCCTTCGCTGGCGCCAGTACCCTCTTGGCATAGCCGCAGGGTTTGGGCTGTACGCCACGGTTGCCCTGCTGAGCACGATCAAATTTTCGGATTTCGGGACGAGATTCGCATTTTTGTGGAAAATGTCTTCGGTTGTGGCATACTCTCTGACCGTACTGATTTGGATTTGGTTCTTCCGCACGCCCCGGGAGGAAGAGCCTCCCTTGGATCCCAAGCTGGTGGCCCACTACATCGCAGTGCTGGAGCAGTATATGGGTTGGATGCGAAGGATGCGCTAAGCATGATTTTCTCGATAGTGACGTGGTTGATCCTCTCGTGTAGCGCGCTGGAGTTGGTTTATCTTTTGTATTTGGCCTGGTCGAGCACCAGGGTTCCCAAGCTTGTTCTTGGCGATGTAATCCATTTCTTGTACCCGGTCGATTCGTCTCTGCTGGCGTCATTGGTCGATCCCGCTGCCGATTTTGAATTGTGTTGGAACCTGAGTCCGCGCAGCTTCCGCGAGGAGCAGCGGCGGCGCATGCGCCTCTATCGCGAACTGCTTGGGCGTATGGCCCACAATTCGGCGGTTCTCGCCGAGTTCGACAATGCCATGCGCGGCAACGTCGCCGGACCTGGCTCGAAGTTGCAGGAAGCTGCGGTCAAGGTGCGGCTCTACTGTATGTTCTCCCGGGGAAAGCTTCGCTTATGGCTGTGGCTTCCCAGTGCGTTCGGTGCGGTTGTACCTCCTAAGCTTGCCCGCCTGCGCATAGCGGCGGACCTTGACGGACTCCAAGTCTATGAGGAGCTTAAGGTGGCTGCTGCGGAGGCGTTCGCGCAACTGCGGCCTGCAGAGCTTGAAGCTTTGACTCATAATCTGTGAGTGTGGGATTTCTTCCTTGCGGTCCTCAATTCTCATCAGTGAGCGCATTTCATAAGAACTTTCACAACAGAAAGTAGAGTCCCTCAGCGGCTGAAGCCGCTCAAAAGCGAATGATTTATCGCAGCGGTGAACCGCTGCGCCACCCAAAAGCAAGAACGTAAGCCGCCAGCCAAGAGCAAGAACCAAAGACCGATTTTTCCAAATCCGGTGGACTTCGTGCCGTTTCTGATCCCGGGTTTCTATAGTGGTGAGTTTGGCTGACGCTCTGGGCCAGTGGTACGGGAGGTCCTTCACTCCGCCTGAGAAACGGCTACGCTCAGGATGACACCCGACAGAAGTCCGAGGTCGATGGTGGATCGCTTTTACGGATTCGTGGTGGGAGTTTGCGCTGGAAGCGAATCGCGGAGGCCGGTGGAGTCGAAGGTGAAGGTTTTTACTTCGCCTTCGTTGCCTTGGGTGGGGATAGTTTTGCCTTTGAGGGAGAAGCTCAGGCCGGCGGCGTTGCCGGTTCTTACGACGATCTCTTTCGTGGCGCGAACGGAGGTGCCTGCGGGTGCGATCAGGGTTTCGGTGGCGACGGGGTTACCGTCGGCGGTGATCGAGATCCAGGAGGTTTCGGTAGCGCGAATGACGAGGGTGAATGTGGGCAGCGGTTTCGATGCGGCGGCATGAGCGGCGGTCTTTGAGGCTGACGTATCGGGCGGGGAATCGGCGTCTTCATCGGCGGAGTTTGGAGTGGTGGATTTTGTAGACGCGGATGATGTTGCTGACGGTGAAGGTGTGCTCGTCGTGGGGGACGTTGGAGTAGGGCTTTGCGTTGTTGACGCGGTTGTCCCGGCGGAGTTTTTCGCTGCGGGCTGCTCGATGGAGACGGTGTGGTCTGGCGCGACGGAAGCGACGGACGGGTGCGCTGCGGCGATTTGCTGGCGGTGGCGGCGATAGCTCCAGAAGGCGAGAACGAGGGCTACGAGCAGCAACGCGACAGCGAGTTTCTCCCACGGGATGGGATTGGAATGTTGGCCGGCGTCGTCGGTTAAAGCCGCTGCGGGATATTTCTTGGGGAAACGTTCGACGGGAGTTGCGAGCGGCTCGGATGGAGCAGAGACCGCGCGCGGTTCGGGTGGGCGAGCTTCGTTAGGACGAGCTTCTGGCGGACGAACTTTGGGCGGACGAGCGTCGCTAGGACGATCTGTGGGTGGACGATCTGCGGGGCGAGTCCGCGTAGGAGTTTTTGCGGTGGCTATGGCGGACTCGGCGCGATTTGTGACTGGGGTGCGCGGATTGGGGAGACTTTCCTGGGGCGGAACCTGACTTCCGTTCAGCGCGGCGAGATAGTCGGCGATGGCCTCCTGTTCGTCGAGGCCGACGTGGCGGGCGTAGGCACGAACGAATCCTTTATTGAAGACGCCGCCGGGAAGCTGGTCGAAGTGTTCTTCTTCGAGGGCGCGGAGCATGCGGGTGCTGATTTTTGTGGTGTTGGAAATGGCGTCGAGTTCGATGCCGCGCTGTTCGCGCTGTTTGCGAAGTTTTTCCCCGAACGCGCCCAAGTGGTGACTCCGGCGGGCGGGGTCTGCGTCCCACCCGCATCGAGATGCGGATTAATCATAGGCGAAGGCGGGCGCGGACGCCACAGTACAAATCGGGGACTGAGAATCGCTCAGGCGGAAGTTTGGGTGGCGCAGCGCTTCCAGCGCTGCGATAAATCACCACCCTCCACTCCTAGGGTTCAACCGAGTGATTTTCTAGGGCGATGCTTTTTCCCTGGCGCAGTGCTTTTCAAGCTAGTGACTTTCTAGGTCTAGAGCTGCAAATATATTTACAGGCCGTAATCCACCGGAACTAGATCTCCGGTACAGTGTTGGGACCTCAGAGGCTGAAGCCCTGCTAGAAGTGGAGGGCGATTATCGCAGCGCCGGAATCGCTGCGTCACCCAAAGGCTTGATTTTCCTAGTTCTTTGTACGCTAGCCTTAATTTTATCGCCAGAGGTATGGCGGCTGTGATGGGTGGTAGAAAAGCAGGTTCCTCACCGGGCTTTTCGCGCCGGTTCGGAATGACATCGATTTTTGATTCTTGCTTTCGGCCGTGGTTTTCCTGGTTTTGATTTTCTTCTCAAGGCCCGAAGCTTTGTTATGAGTTAGAGGGTGGTTATCGCAGCGTTTGAAGCGCTGCGCCACCCACCTCGATCGTTGAGTCTTTTACTGCGGTTTGTCTTGGAGCGTGATGGCTAGGGTGGCGGTGCAGGTTTTGGCGGGGTCGACGAAGGCAGAGCCTTCGCGGTTGGCGGTGGAGGCGCGGAAGAAGAGGCCTTGCTTGGTGCGGTCGGGGAGTCCGGTGAAGCGGGCTTTGCCGTCAGAGTTGGTGCCGATTTCGAGGTCGAGTTTGCGGGCGTACATGAATCCGTAGGCAATGTGCACTTTGATGTTGGTGGCGTAGACCGGAGAGCCGGAGGGGTCGGTGACGGTGAAGTCGGCGGAGCAGGGGCCGATGCCTCCGTCGATGACGGGGACGGTTTTGGGGTCGACCGGAGAGGCGTGGGCGAGGGTTGCGAGGAAGAGGGCGCTGAAGGTGAGCGGGAGTAGGTTTGATTTTCGCATACTTAGTTAGAGTACGCTTCCGGTCAACTGGCGGGGAGGACTTCGCTTGCGGCGTTTGTGGAGGGGCTGTCGAGCTTCGCTCGACTGGACAGCCGGGGGCGGCTGTCCCTACATGAGCATGTCAAGCTTCTCTCAGAAAATCAGATTCCTCCCTTCGCCGTCGCTGTCGCTCCGGCTTCGGTCGGAATGACAAGTGAGAATTGTATTGTCTTTTGGCAGAAGCTAAGAGCTGCATCCCGTTGGCTTTGGGGGTTCTGGTTACCAACGTTCATTGCCCGGGGCGCGGGGCGAACCTATAATTTTTGGAACTGTCACCCGTCTGCGCAAGGGCCGTTAAACAGAAACTTCGTGCTTCGAAAATCGTGATTCGAAAGGCGCTTTGACAACCGCTCGAAGGGGCGGCGAGCAACTTTCGAGGCTAATTTTCGGAGATCAGGTTGCTGAAGAAGAGTCGTTGTTGACGATCGTTGTTGCAAACGTGTTGGAGACCAAGGAATCCGGATGTCCCAAGCGACCGGCACTCAACTAACCCGACAAAGCCAGGAGCTGAACATTTTCCACGATGTGGCGAAGGCGCTTACGTCGTCGCTGGACCTGGATTCGATTCTGCAGACCATCATGGAGAAGATGGCGGAGTATTTCCGGCCGGACACGTGGTCGTTGCTGATGGTGGACGAAGCGCACGATGAAATGTACTTTGCGATTGCGGTGGGGGCGGCGGCGGAGAAACTGAAGGACGTTCGATTGAAGGTGGGCGAGGGGATCGCGGGATGGGTGGCGAAGCACGGCGAGTCGGTGATTTTGGCGGATGTGGAGAGCGATCCGCGGTTCGCGAAGCGCATCGACGAAGCGACGCAGTGCGAAACGCGGTCGGTGATTTGCGTGCCGTTGCGGTCGAAGCTGCGGGTGCTGGGCGTGATTCAGTTGGTGAATGTGGACATCGCGCAATTCAACGAGCAAGAAGTATTTTTTCTGCAGTCGCTTTGCGATTACGCTGCCATCTCGATTGAGAATGCGCGCTGGGTGGAAAAGATACAGGAATTGACGATCACCGACGACTGCACTGGACTCTACAACGCGCGGCATTTGTATAAGACGCTGGAGACGGAAGTTTACCGCTCGTCGCGCTTCGCTTATGAGTTCAGCGTGCTGTTTATCGATCTTGACCATTTTAAGTCGGTGAACGATACGCATGGGCATTTGGTGGGAAGCAAGCTGCTGGCGGAGATTGGATATCTGGTGAAGGCGCAGCTGCGGTTGATCGACTATGCCTTTCGCTATGGCGGCGACGAATTTGTGGTGCTGCTGCCGCAGACCAGCAAAGACCAGGCGCTGGTGGTGGCGAAGCGGTTGCGGGATGCGCTGCGGGCCAGCAGCTTCTGCCGCACCGAGGGATTGGATTTGAACGTTCGAGCTTCGATTGGGCTGGCGACTTATCCGCACGACGCGCGCGATGCGCATGACGTCATCCGGCAGGCCGACGAGATGATGTATCTGGTGAAGAATACGACCCGCGACAATATTGGCGTGGCGCAGCGCGGAGTGATGAAGTGAGATTGAGAGATTGAGCGATCGGGTCATTGAATGATTGAAGGAAAGAATGTAGATTTTTCAATCGCTCAATCACTCAGTCGCCAGATCGCTCAATTGTTCTTTACTTCAGTTCGTATCTTTCCATTCGGCACCAAAATCGACATCATCTGATGCTATAATCGGTGCCTGGAGTCTCTATGAGAACAACTTTGGCGCTGGATGACGATCTCATACGCATTGCTCAGGAGTTCACCGGGGTAGAAGAGAAAACGGCGTTGGTCCGGGAGGCGCTCAAGGCCCTCATCGAGCGGGAGAGTGCGCGAAGATTGGCCTCTTTAGCAGGGGCAATGCCGGAATTGAAGAATATTCCGCGCCGCAGGATGAGGCGGAAGTGATTCTCGCCGACACGTCGATTTGGATCGACCACCTGCGTTCAGGAAGCAAAGATATGAGCAAGCATCTTCAGCAAGGGCGGATTGTGATGCATCCGTTCATCATCGCGGAGCTTGCCCTTGGATCCTTGCGGGAACGCACGCAAACGCTTGCGCTGCTGGATCTGTTACCGCAGGTGCGAATGCCACAACTGGCGGAGGTGCGGCTGATGATTGAGGCTCGTGGCTTGTATAGCTTGGGCATTGGCCTGATCGATGCTCATTTGATAGCGTCTGTCTTTATCAATTCGCCTACGCTTTTGTGGACACGGGATAAATCGCTCCGCAAGGTCGCCGAGGGTTTTGGCCTTCACGCCGGGCTGGCATAAGAACAATTGAGCGATCGAGTGATCGGGTCATTGAGTGATCGGGTCATTGAAGTGGATTTCCAATCGTTCAATCGCCGGATCGGTCAATTGTTTGTTCTGGTTCAGGCGTCCCTCCGGGACGCGGGTCATTTTCTTGGTGCTTATCCGGCGTTGAAACGCCGGGCTATTTTCGGTCGTCCCTTCGGGACTTCTCGGTTCGAGGGCGCTGAACGAGGACTTCTGATTCACGATCAGAGGTGCCACATGGCGGCGGATGCAGTGAGAGTTGAGAAATTGAGCGATTGAAACGCCCGGTTTGCAATCGCTGAATGACCGATCGCTCAATGGCTCAATCGCCAGACCGCTCAATTGTTTTTTTCTTTCGGCTGCTGCGCTGCTTCGGGCTTCGCTTGCGGCTTTACATCCGGTTTCCACGGGTTGGTGTTTGGGGGGGCGTTGGGGTTTACGGCGAAGTCCCAGACATAGAGGTTCATGCCATCTTTTCCTTTGGTCTCGATCACGGCGTACTCGCCGGGGGTGAGAGGCTCGGTTGGAGTTAGTTTCAGCCAGCCACCGCTTACTTTGTCGATGGTCGATTTCACTGCGCTCTGCTGCTGAGTAATTTTGCCGGTGGCGCTGCGCTTGAAGTCGCCGAGGATGCGCTTGCCGCCTTTCACCTGAACCCGCACGATGCGGAAGCGATCGAATGGGACGATTGCCTGCACGGGTTGCTGCGGCTGCTCTGGACGCTGCGCTTGCGTGCGCGGGGTGTCGAGGCTGGGCTCGTTCGGCTTGGCGGAAGCGGTTTCACCGGGCGGGGGCTGATTGAGAGACGGGTCGTCATCCAGATTGATGTAGATGGACGGGACGGCGACGTGGGCGCGGAGAGTAGCGTGTTCGCCATCGAGTTCGATGATCTGCTTGGCGCCGGCGATGGGATTCAGTGCTCCGCGAATAAGGTTGCCGCGAGTATTGGGATTGATGTCACCTTCGGCTTGCTGCATCTCATCGATTTGCGGCTCGCCCTTGAAAGTGTCGAGGAGGTAGACGCCGGAATCTTCGGGCAGGCGCAGTCCGGGAGCGACCTGAGGGAGACGGGCGAGGTCGGCTTCGCGGTCAGCCTCGGTTTCTTTGTCGATGAGGGCAGCCTCGGGAATTTTGGGCGGTGCGGAGCGCTCTTTCTCGAATTTTTCGGTGGCGGGCCAGTCGATGAGCGATGAAGGTATCTCCTCCCACTCATCGCGCTCGGCGCTGAGGTAGCGGACACGGTCGCCTTTCACTTCATACTTGGTGACGGATTGATAAGAGCCGTCTTTGAGGATCAGGCGGTGGGCCATTTCCTGGGCGGAGGAACGGAAAGCTAGAGTTAGATTGAACACACACAGCATGGCGGTGAATAGTGTGCGACTTAGCAGTCGTGAAGTTGTGGTCATGCGAGTCATACAAGTTGGATGCGCGGATTCCGGCTGTCTTTCACTATTAACTATTATCGATCTAGATGGGGTGTATCCGCCAACTAGCGCGCGGAGTTGTGCTGTGGCACGATTACAAAAGTCAGCCTGCATGGCCGTATAATTGCCCTTGTCGTCAAAAGGCCGTGAAATCAGTGGGGAACCCAGCGTCAAACCTTGAGAATCGAGTGGAGGAGCGGTTCGGAGTTCTTCCCAATTTCTTCCGCCTCGCACCTGAGACTCCCGAGATCACCGAGAAACTGTGGGGATTCGCCCAGGCTGCCTACCTCGACAATCCTCTACCCTCAGTTTTTAAGGAGCGGCTTTTCGTCCACCTGTCGCGCTTCTGCGCGGTCCGCTATTGCATTGCTCGCCATGTTGGTTTCCTGGTGGGGCTTGGCCATCCCGCGGGCGATCCGACTGTGCCGAAACAAAGTGTCACAGATGTCGTTGAACTCCTTCGACGGCCCTTTCCACGCGGACAAGAACTTCAATCTCGTCTATCACTGTGTACATCCTGCCCCGCACCCATTGTCGAAATGCCTACGGCAAACATGCAGATGGAAGATGCCATCTTTGTTTTGGCCGGGCACGTGTTTTTGAAGACTTCCGACTATTTGCTGTGTCTTGGCGCACTGGCGCGGCTACTTGGTCCGACTCGCCTGCAATACTTACTCTTGTTCTTGACGTTTGTCAGAGCAGCGCACTATTGGACTGAAACACATCCTGAAATCGCCTTTGAAGATGACATTAACAAACTACTGGCGACACATGAAGCATTGGCAGGTTGCATCCTCAATGACCCGGAGGCCAGGGACAGCATCAGCCAGTCGCTCCTGGATGAGTTGCCAGAGCTACGCGTAAGAGCTGATAAAGCTGTTGGCTTGCTCGCTGCAATCGTGGACTCATCTGAGGATGCCATCGTCAGCAAAACGCTGGATGGCATCATAACCACTTGGAACACGGGTGCGGAACGGTTGTTTGGCTACACCGCTGGCGAAGCGGTAGGCCAGCACATTTCATTGATCATCCCGAGCAATCGCAAGGAGGAAGAAACCGTCATCCTCGAACGAATCCGGAAGGGCGAGCGAATCGAACACTTCGACACCGTTCGCGTGCGCAAGGACAAAACCGAACTCGATATTTCGCTGACAATTTCACCTGTTCGGGACGCCAACGGAAAGATCGTTGGAGCCTCGAAAATTGCCCGGGACATCACCCAACGCAAACAAATCGAGCGAGAGCTGCGCGAGAGTGAAGAACGTTATCGAATGTTGGCGGATGCGCTCGACACCCAAGTACAATTCCGTACTCAGGAGCTTGAGGGGAGAAATTCGAAACTGCGTGACCTTTCGGCGCTGCTCCTGGAGTCTCAAGATGCCGAGCGCCGGCACATAGCACGGGAACTGCACGATAGCGCCGGACAGACATTGACCGCGCTCGACTTGCAGCTTACACGAATCAGCGAAGACGCAAAGAAAGATTCTGCTCTTGCCAAAGACGTGCAGTACGCCGAAGAGTTGGTCCAGCACCTGGCGCGAGAACTACGCACAACCTCCTATCTTCTACACCCACCGCTGTTGGATGAAACCGGTATTTCGTCCGCACTGAGTTGGTACGTGCAAGGTCTTGCAGAGCGCAGCGGTCTGGAGATTGATTTGCAGGTTCCTGATAATTTCGGAAGACTCCCCTCCGAAATGGAACTTGTCATATTCCGCCTGGTGCAGGAATGCTTGACCAACATTCATCGTCACTCGGGAAGCAAGGTTGCGCTGATTCGAGTTGAGCGCGAAGAAAACGCTATCCACGTAACGGTTGAAGACCGAGGAAAGGGAATGTCCCCGGAACGACTGGCTGCGATTCAGTCGCAGGGCACTGGAGTGGGAATCAGAGGAATGCGCGAACGTGTGCGCCATCTGCGCGGCGATTTGGTTATCGAATCCAACGGCTCCGGTACGAAGGTTTACGCGACTCTTCCATTGACGACATCACTCTCACCCCACAAGAGCGACACCCAGCGCGTTGTAGCATGAAACCCGGTGCCATTGACGAGCGCTGACAGCGTTGGCCGGGAACTGTTGAAACATCGCATAGCACTCATCGAAAGCTGCGGGGCGTGAGCGCTATCGCCTGTCAACAACAATCACTCCGGCAATTGCCCAACTGGGAGCCGGTCGCGATTACTTTCTGTGGGCCGACTTGCCGGTACTGATGGTTGGTATTATGTTGGCGCTGAGTTGTCCAGGTTGAACCTCTGTACGAATCAAAAGAAAGTAAGGAGGAATCATGTTCAAAGTCAGTGCGCTTGCTTTCGCAGCTCTCATGACTGGCCTTTTGTGTTGTGTGCCCGTGGCGCCAGCCCAGGTTGCCGTCGGTGTAGACATCGGAGTGGCTCCCGTGTGTCCTTATGGGTATTTCGACTACGCCCCGTATGACTGTGCTCCTTACGGCTATTATGGGCCCGACTGGTTTGTTGGCGGGGTGTTTCTTGGAGCTGGCCCCTGGTTTCACGGCCGTCACGGCTTTTACGGCCATGTTGACAACCGCTTTGATCCTCATCACGGATACGTTGGACCGTTGCCCGAGCGCGGGGCGGAGCGCTTCAACCACTTCCAGGGAAACGAGGCGCGGGATGGCCGAGGCAACATAGGCGACGCTGGCCATGAAGGGAGAGGTGAACACGCGCTCCCTGGATATCGCGGTGGTGCGCATGGCGGTCGGCACCGCTAGAGTGCGATCCGCTTAAACGAAAGACCGAGAAGGTGCGCGTGGCGTCTAATCTCGCTAGGCGATCCAGTTCCCGGGGCGGCGAGGCGATCCGGGAACTGGACGCTTAAGTCGCGGTTGGGTTTAAATCGCGATCATCCAGAAGGCGTCTACTCGCCAACTAGCGCGCGGGGGCTCTGAGTGCTATGGCCTGTTGGCTGACGTAAACAGAGGATGGGGCTGACCTGTGTTGACTGTTACTCTTAACTCTCAAACTTTACTCATGAGGAGGCGGTAGTGAGCCTTCAGGATGGTCGCGCAGATACTGCTCGATTGGTTCATCGCGTAGCACGAAGCTGAAACCTCTTCGCGCATTTGCATCGACGGTCGTTTGCAAATCCAGTGCCTCGAAAGGAATCGCGTGTTCCGCCGGTTTCGTGCCAACTTCCTCAATCATCGTGAAATGAAGCTGATCGTCGACGAGCCAGTAATCGGTCACGTTGAGAACCGTGCCATCTTTCAAGACGAGTTGCGGTCGGTCCGGTCTCTCGTCGCCGTAGTCATACACAGAAGCCTCGTACACCTGCGAAACATAGTTTGTGGGACCGGGGGAGGAGACGTCGGTGTAGTCGAGCGTCCAGGACCAGAACAGGTCACAGGTCGCCCACGAACATGAGTTCAATCCCCAGAACGGTCCGCTGAAAAGAAAGCGGGATTCGTAAACAACCCACGCCGGCGGAAATCGGCGAATCGGACGCGGAGGAGGGCGAAAACCAGCCATGCCGAGTGCGTCCGCAGACGAGGGTGCCGAGATTCGAGGAGCAGAAATCGGTGCATAGATTCTCGGTGCTGAAGAAATCGAAATGTGGGGAACAGGTGGAGAGACGTGAACTTCTCCTCCAGCAGTGTGGCTGGTGGCGCGCTGTGCCGTAGCCGGTGGAGTACGGACACAAACGGGGAGGGTGCAGGAAACGACGATGAGGAATTTCTTGAGGATCGAGCGGCGAACCAAGCGCGCCATATTCTCACCCCTTACAGTCTGGATAGATTCCGCTGACTCGTTACTGATAAGTGTAATCCCTTAAGCGCCCAGTTTCTATTTCTTGGCGAGGGCCGGACAAGTGAAAAACGCCTCGAGTTTGTCAGCTGTTGCAATATCGCCATTACGCTCATTGACGGGCGTAGCCAAACGCCTGATTTTCTTTGACCCACCTTCCCGATGGGCGTCGGATGCGTAGAATGAAGGGGAGATGCCGCCGTGAGTGAGGCGGAGGGGAGCCAGTTGCCATGGAAACACCGAGCAAACGCAATCCTGAATCGAATCCGTCCAAGGCGGAGGCGCATATCAAGAGCGCTCAGCAGATTCTAAAAGCGCTGCAAGAGAAGATGGGAGAACATCCAGAGATTGGCGCGGCCATTACGAAGCTGGAGATGGCGCTGAATGATCTGGCGATCCAGACTGGCGGTCTGCTGTAGCGGACGGGGTGGGCGCATCTGAGGCGGTCAACAGATTTGCCGTTGAAACATCACCATTACTTGCACTGACCGGTTTTTGCGCGGGGAACCCCCGGAAAGAACGGGTAGTGGCAGTTTGGCTGACGCTCTATGCCGGTTCAGCGGGAGATCCTTCGCTACGCCTGAAAAACGGCTACGCTCAGGATGACAATCGGGATAAGGGCCGAACTGCACCACTAACAAAGAACGCTTCGTCTTGTAGTATCCTCGGCTTATCTATATTCTGTTGCACGCGTCGTTACTTGGACGCATCTTTAAATGTTGAACGCATAAGCCACCGTCTCTGCGAACAATGAACCCTAAATTAATTTCATGCTGTTTTGGACTTGGTTGGCTCGTGTTGGGCGCGAGCGCTGGCGGGCAAACTTCCGCGGCGGCGGCGCCGAATGCGGTGGCTTATTCGGTGCAGGGGCAAGGGCCTGCGTACTCCGCGCAGGCGGGCGGGCCGGTCTCTTACGCGTCGATGACGGAGATCAACGGATTGCTGGCGCAGTTGGAGACGACCTCGAAGAGCACGCAGGCCGATCTGACGAAGCTGCGCATCGAGCGCTGGAAGACTGACGGCGGAACGAAGAAGCAGGCGCTGGGCAATGTGGATTCGATCCAGCGCAACTTGCAGAGTGCGTTGCCGGAGATGATCGCGAAAGTGCGGAATGCGCCGGAAGATGTGCCGGCGACGTTCCGGCTCTACCGGAATCTGGATGCGCTGTATGACGTGATGGGCAGCGTGGTGGAATCGACGGGAGCGTTTGGTTCGAAGGACGACTTTCAGTCGCTGGCGAACGATCTCAGTGGATTTGAGGGAACGCGGAAACAGATTGCGCAGCGCATGGAGAATCTGGCCGCATCGAAAGAGCAGGAGATTGTGCGGCTGCGCGCGGACTTGAAGACGGCGCAGGCAGCGATTCCGGCGGCGCCTCCGAAGAAAGTTGTGGTCGACGATAACGAGCCGGCGAAGAAACCGGTGGTGAAGAAGAAGCCAGTGGTGAAGAAACCGGCTGGGGCGACGACGCCGGGGACGACGGCGCCTCCTGCGGCGCAGACGCCGCCGGCACAGCAGAAGCCGCAGTAGTAGGGGCTAAAGTCCAATTGAGTTTTGGAGAGCTTAACGCGGCGCTAAGCGCCGCTCTTCCACGGTATTTCGGCGGCTCTTCCACGTCTAGAGACCGCGCTCATCCAACGGTGTTCGCTCCTCCACGAATCTGTTACCCTTCCTGTCATCAAGATTGAAACTCATGAGTCCTCACGGCAGCATTCCGGCGGCTATTTTCGGGGTGGTCATCATCTGCGTGGTGTTGCTGGATGCGTTTGAGACGGTGGTGCTGCCACGGCGCGTGACGCGGCAGTTCAGGCTGACTGCGTGGTTTTACCGGCGCACGTGGGTGCCGTGGAGAAAGATCGCAGGGCATATGCGGCCGCCGTCGCGGCAGCAAAGTTTTCTGGGATATTTTGGTCCGCTGTCGCTGATTATGCTGCTGGCGTTCTGGGCGGCGAGCCTGATTCTTGGCTTTGCCTTGCTGCAATATGGGATTGGCGAACACGAAGAGCTGAATAAGGAACGGATCACATTCGGCAAGCTGATCTATCACAGCGGAGAGACGTTTTTCACGCTGGGTTACGGCGACATCGTACCTACCTCTGGCCCGGCGAGAGCGCTCTCGGTGCTCGAAGCCGCCATGGGCTTCACTTTTCTGGGGGTGGTGATCGGGTATCTGCCGGTGGTGTACTCTTCGTTCTCGAGGCGGGAAATACAGATCTCGATGCTGGACGCGCGTGCGGGATCTCCGCCGACGGCGGTCGAGTTGCTGGTGCGGCTGGCAGGGACAACGCAGTTGGACCAGATTGTGCTCGATGGCGTGTTGCGCGATTGGGAGCGCTGGTCGGGAGAGTTGCTGGAGAGTCATCTTTCGTATCCCGTGCTCAGTTTTTTTCGCTCGCAACACGGCAACGAATCGTGGCTGGGAGCGTTGCAGGCGATGCTCGATGTGACCTCGCTGTTGATTGTTGGAATTGATGGCATCCATCCGGGACAGGCGCGTTTGACCTTCGCCATGGCGCGGCA
>Ga0210405_10002445_pt1 | contig 19305 bp, 14 predicted proteins | sample IncBWH11MmetaG_FD_155492 | JGI IMG/M metagenome (GOLD analysis project Ga0210405, IMG submission 155492) | Forest soil microbial communities from Barre Woods Harvard Forest LTER site, Petersham, Massachusetts, United States - Inc-BW-H-11-M | ecosystem: Environmental > Terrestrial > Soil >... | reverse complement strand
CCTCCTTGGACCATCTGAGATTTTTCTCGTGGCCTGATTGCTTAAGGGGCGGAACCATATTCAGTCCGTTTCCGAATCGCCAGACTGAGTTTTGGGAGAATTTTGTATTACTCGGTGCCATTCCCCACCCGCGGGGAACTCACCGGCAATATAAAGTACTGTGGGAGGGGAGGTGCAATCAATTTTCCAATCACAAATTCTTTTCGCTTTGTGTTTCCAATGTAACTATCTGTTTTTCAACGTATTAAGATTTACCCTAAATCGGGTTCAGCACTTTTGCCCTAAATTGCCTACGTTAATCCGTATCTCCTCCGCAATTGCGGATATTCTGAGCCAACATCATTACCCCCGACCCGCCGCCATTTTGGAGAATGAGTCCGTACTTACGGAAAAAAAAGAGGCCGACCTTGCGGTCGGCTTCTTCGGTTTAGAGATTGTCTTTAAGCCTTCTAGGCCTAGAACACAAATTTCGCGCCCAACTGAATGAGTCGAGAGTTCGTGAAATTTCGAATGCCACGAACTCGCCCGAAAGTCCCGGCGGCCACATCGGCAGACGGGTTTGCAAAATTGGTGTGGTTGAAGAGATTGTAAAATTCCCCTCGCAGTTGCAGTGTCTTTCCTTCCGTAATGGTGGTGTTCTTTTGCAGGGAGAAGTCCACGTTTGAATAGGTGGGCCCCGTCAGGAAACCTCTGCCGACAGTCCCAAGAGTTCCAACGGCGTTATCTGTAAAGGCCGATGGGTTGAAGTAGTAATGCTTTGCGGACGCCCTAGGATCCATGATGACCGGATTGGATACCAGATCCGGTCTATCCGGGCAACCGTAGTAAGAGTAGTTTCCCGAACACGTCAGCGACAAGGTGTTGCTATCCTGAAGGTTGATGGGGAATCCGGATTGCCAGGTAGCTATCCCGCTAACCTGCCAACCCTTCACCGCACGGCTCAGTAACGCCGAGGAAACCCTTGGACCCGGGATGTCATAAATCAATGCTGTTACCCAGCGATGCCGGGCATCGAAGGCCGAGCTTCCATAGTCGCGCCGGAAATTCCCATAGGGGTCGACGCCGCCGGCGGCCTGAAATGCCGTATCTTCGAAGCTCGAACTCACGTCCGTGGCGTGTGAATAGGTGTAGGAGCTATTGAACTGAAGTCCGTAGCTGTAATGCTTTTCCACCGTGAGTTGCATGGAGTTGTACTTGGAATAGCCACCGTTGGTCTGCCATCCCCCGTTGCCCCAGATATTCCCCGGATACTTGTAGTAGTCTGGGTGATCTATGGGCAAGGTGATGCCCCCGGTTTTTACGCAAGCGGGGCTTGCAAGGCATTGTTGAACGCCCGCTGGAGTTGTCGGGTTAAACGTGTACGAAGTAATCAGTTTGCGTCCCTGGGCCCCGACATATCCGATGCGCAGGATCGTGTTGCCGGGCAATTCGCGCTCAACCGTCAGGTTATAGTTCATCGAGTAAGGACTCGTAAGACTCTTCTGATTCACACTCAGGTTGAACCCAAACGGTTCGAATTGCGTGAAGTCGATATTTTTCGCTCCCGGCGCCGGTGCGACATACGGGAACTTGTTGTTGATTGAAAAACCGCTCGCGATGTCTTGGAATGGGTTCGGGAACGAGGGAACATACGAGTTCGTGGCAGTCGACACATCCGTTACGCCCGCGCTTGTCAAGCCGAACGGAGCGATGCTCAGGTCTTGCAGGTTCAACTCTTCTTCCCCGCGGTTAAAATAGACACCGAAGCCGCCGCGGATAGACATCTTGCCCGGCCCGCCGGACAAGGCTCCCCAGTTCGGAGAATAAGCAAATCCGGCCCGAGGCCCGACGTGGCCATACTTCGTAGTGGGGCCCCCGTACTTATTGCAACCGGGATCGCCCGGAAGCGTGTAACCGACGGGAGCGGTGGGGAAGACCGTGGACTGCACTCCGGGTTGGAAGCAGACACGCGAAAGCCCGTTGTTCTGATACTCCGCGACCGGCGTGTCGATCTGGTATCCGACTCCTATGGTTAACGTCAAATTTTGCCGGAAGTGCCACTGATCCTGCCCGTAAATGTAATTTTCGTACGCGTAAGCCTTGATGATCGATCCAGATCCCTGCGTGTAGTTATTAGGAACACCTAGCAGGAAGTCCAGGCCTGGATCGCCGGTTGAATAAAGGCCTGCTGTATTGAAAGAAAACACGCCATCGTTATTGGCTGCAAAGGGGTTGAAGACTTCAAACTTCCGACCGTCGTAGCCAAACTTCAGGCTGTGCTTTCCCTTCACCCAGCTGAAGTTGTCCGTCGCCTCATAGGTCTGGTCAATGCGCGGCTGGGGACCGTTGTTCGTGCCGCCGAGTACAAAGTAGCCGTTTATATTCATTTGCGGGTAGTCCGCGCTCCCGGGGAGTTGCGGGATGATATTGGGGAACCCGACACTGGAAGGCAGGCGGACAGTGTTCGGCTGCCCAGACTTGAAGTTGAGGCGCGAGTACCCAAACCGCAATTCGTTGAGCAGGTCCGCGGTGAACACGTGATTCCACGCGGCCGTAAACTGCTTTGTGAATGGCGTGCTGTTATCGCCGAATCCGGGCAGAGTCGCGCCCGTGAATGGTAGCGTATTGATCGAGGACTGGTCGTTGGCAAAAGCGTAGAACCAGATCGAGTCTTTATTGTTGAATGTATAGTCCGCGCGCCCAAGGAACTGGTTCGCTTTGACCTGCTGCACCGGGTTGAAGGAATACTGAGTGCCTGAGTTCGCGGCCGGAACGAATTGCGAAACCAGTTTCGTTGATAACGAATTGTAATCCGCCGTCGGAACCACGCCTCCGACAAAGCACGCCTTCCACGTCATGCCTTGCGGGCAGTTGCCACCCGGCCCCTGAATGCCGCCAGCGAATGGAATTGGTTTGGTGCTGAGCACTGTCGGATCCCAGTTCCCGCTCAGCTGAGCGCTGCTGAAAACCGTGGGAAATTGCCCATTAAAGTTGGTATCCGGCTGCCGCGCCACCGTCCTCTGAAAGCCGAAGAATAAGAAGAATTTGTTCTTCAGAACAGGCCCGCCGATCACGCCACCAAACTGATTTTGGTGGAAGATCGAGGGATGCTTCTGGAAGTAATTATGAGTATTGAGAGAAGTGTCTCGGAAGAACTCAAAAGCGGATCCATGAAAACTGTTCGTCCCGGACTTGGTGACCGCGTTAATGATCGCGCCAGAGTTACGACCGTATTCCGGGTTGATGGTGTTGGTCACCATCTTGACTTCATCCAGGCTGTCCGGGATCGGCTGCACCAGCGGCGAGTTCAGCGGCAGATCGTTGTGATCTGTTCCATTCACCAGGTAGCTGTTTTGCTGCGCTTGGCTGCCGTTTGTCGAATAGTTGGTGCTAAAGCGCGTATCCGGCGTCACCACCCCGGGCAACGTTTGTTGCAGCGTAATTACGTTGCGCCCGATCAGCGGCAAGTCGACAAGGCTCCGCGTGTTGAGATTGGAAGTGAGCTGCATACTCGATTGCTCGACCTGCGCGGTGTTGGCTTCGACGGTCACCGTCTCGGAGACAGTTCCCAATTCCAGATTGATGTTCAGCACATAAATCTGGGATACATCCAGATGTATCTTCTCTGCACGGAAAGTTCTGAATCCGGAGCGTTGCACCGAGACATCGTAAGTTCCCGGCGCGGCCAACTGAATGAATTCGTACTCACCGTTTGTGCCGGACTTGGTTACTTTCTTAATCCCGGTTTGGGTATTTGTTGCTGTGACTTCTACGCCGGCTACCGCGCCGCCCGCAGCGTCTACAACTGTGCCCCTAATCTTTGCGTAAACATCATCGGCCTGGATCTTTGACACCACCAGCAAGCTCAAGCTGAATGCCAGGACCAATCCGGCAAAGGCCTTGAGCGATGCAAGCGGAGAGATACACTCGCACACACGATTCCTCATGGAACCCCCATTTTTTCGGTTTCAGAGAGTAGTGTTACGTAGGACCACCACAGTCCTGCTAAATTTGGAGCAAGATTGTTTCCATCCCATCAAATACTTTAATTGTCTAAAGAGTTAAGTTAAGTCTTGATTTTTCAATGCGGACTTCCTGATGCCCTTCCACCCATCCCTCGATCATGTATTCTGAAAAGCATATATCCCAGGTCGCTTCTTCCAAATTCTGAAGCTGCCTCAATACTTCCCCTTGAATCCTCCAGGCACTTCAGTCCATCCAAGACCTGTGTTAGCTTTAGGGTTGAATTGCAGTTCGCTCAAGCTGAGGTGAGTCAAAATGCTTTCAAGGATCGTTGTCTCCGCACTCTTGGGGGTCCTTTTGCTCGATTTTGGTGGCTGCGGAAATGTGGGGAAACCGTCGGACGACGCCGTCACCACCAGCATCAAGGCCAAGCTCTATTCCGAGCCGCTGCTGAAATCCGCGTCCGTCGATGTCGTCGCCAAGGACGGCATCGTCACCCTCACCGGCCAGGTGCCCGATGACGCGGCGCGCCTCGCCGCACAGCACATCGCCGCGACCACCCCTGGCGTGAAGACAGTAGTGGATCAGACCACGATGGCTCCGCCAATGGCAACGACCGCGGAGAACCTCGCGCCGCCTGCTCCTCCTCGGTCTCCCGTGCGTCCTGCACGACCTGCGCGAACTCACAGCAAGCCTGCTCCGCCCGTGCCCGCTGCAGCTCCCGCTCCAGCTCCAGCCCCAGCGCCCGTTCAAGAGGCGGCTTCAAATCCGGGTCCTCTGCATGATCCGGCGCCAGAAAAACCTTCCGCTCCCGCGCCGCCGCCTCCACCTCCGCCGCCGCAGCCCATCACTGTCACCATTCCCGAAGGAACCATCGTGACTGTGCGCACCATCGATTCCATCGACTCCAAAGTCAACAGCGCCGGCCAGACCTTTCGTGCTTCGCTCGACGCGCCGATCGTTGTCGGCGATCGCGTCGTCGTTCCCAAAGGCCTCAACGTGAATCTCAAACTCATTGACGCCAGCTCTGCCGGAAAATTCAAAGGTCGCAGCGAACTTACCGTCTCTCTCGACAGCTTCACTTATCAAGGCAGGACCTATCAGGTCGCCACCAGCGACGTGCAGGAAAAAGGCGGCTCACGCGGGAAGCGCTCCGCCGAAGTCATCGGTGGAGGCGCCGTGCTCGGCGCCATCATCGGAGGCCTTGCCGGAGGCGGCAAAGGTGCCGCCATTGGCGCAGGCGCAGGCGCTGCCGGGGGCACCGCCGTGCAAGCTCTCACTCACGGCCAGCAGGTGAAAATCCCATCCGAAACTCGCCTCGACTTCACGCTGCATGATCCGGTCAACGTAACCTATTTCCCCAAGAAATCTTCCTACGCAAGCCAGTCCGCGCCCCCGCAGCAACAATCCGATCCTGCAGCGGATGCTCCACAATCTCAGCCACCCAACTCTGACCCGCCACCCCAACAATAATTTCTGCTTTCAGTCCGCAGCGTTCTTCCAAGAGCCCCGAGGCCAGAACCTCGGGGCTCTTTTTTGGAGTGCGGCAGCAACGCTGCCGCTTTTACGCAGTAAACCCAACCACCCAATTTTCAAATAGAGCGCACTGCTTCGCATCCCTCCCTCTTTACTTCTCTTCCCTCTTCTCTCATCCTCTTACTCCATGACTCCCATCTCTCGCCGTAACTTCCTCCAATCGACCGCCGCCGCATCCGCGGTAGCTTTCACTCCGACTCTTCCGCAGACACAAACTCCCCCTGCTTTCTCCACCCTCAAACCGCTCGGCGACCGCGTCCATCCAATCACCGCCCACGAATTCCGCGCACGGCTTCTCCGCGCGCAATCTCTCATCGCGCAATCCAATCCCGCCTTAGACGCGCTCCTCATCGGCCCTGGCACTTCCCTCTACTATTTCTCCGGCATCCGCTGGTGGCTCAGCGAGCGCCTTCTCGCCCTGATCATCCCGCGCACCGGCCAGCCCATTCTCATCTCTCCCGCGTTCGAAGAATCCCGCATGCGCGAATCGCTTCTCTATCCCGCCGAAGTCCGCGCCTGGCAGGAAGACGAAAACCCCTCGCAACTCATCGCTTCCTCCCTCGCCGACCGCGGCCTCCGCACTGGCCGTATCGGCATCGAAGAGCGCCTCCCCTTCACCTTCTTCGATCATTTCCGCGCCGCTGCGCCCGCTTACGATTTGGTCTCCGCCGATCCCATCACCATCGGCTGCCGAGCTGTCAAATCCGCGCACGAACTCGAACTGATGCGCCTAGCCTGCGAAGCCACCTGCGACGTCTACCGCGCCGTTTTTGCCAGTTTGAAAGAAGGAATGACGCAGGATCAGGTCAGCGATCTAGTCGTGGCCGGATACGAGAAAATGCATCTGCGCGGCGACGCGCTCGTTCTCTTCGGCCCTTCCGCCGCCCTACCTCACGGCAGCAAGCAACCACGCATGCTAAAGGAAGGCGACGTCGTATTGATTGATGATGGCTGCACCGTCGAAGGCTACTGCTCCGACGTCACACGCACCGGCGTCTTCGGCAAGCCCAGCGAAAAAATCCAGAGCGCTTTCGAAACCGTCCGCAAAGCCCAGGACGCCGCTCTCGACGCCGCCCGCTCCGGAAAATTCTCCGGTTCCGTGGACGATGCCGCCCGCTCCGTCATTACATCCGCCGGCTACGGCCCCGGCTATAAATTCTTTGCGCATCGCCTCGGCCACGGCATCGGCCTCGACATCCACGAGCATCCTTATCTCGTTCACGGCAGCAAAACCCTCCTCGAACCCGGCATGACCTTTTCTAACGAACCCGGCATCTACGTCCCCGGCGAATTCGGCGTCCGCTGCGAAGACGTCATGGCCATCACTGCCGACGGTCCCGCCCAACTGCTGACTCCCGGCTTCCAAGCCTCATTGGAAAAGCCGTTAGGCTAATCTTCCCGCGCCAATTTCGCCACAAACTCCACCACTCTCTCCTCCGCCCAAAATCTCTCCGCCCCCTCCCACCGCGAAATGAACCCGCAATGTCCCCCGTGCTCCGGCGCAACAAACTTCACCCGCGCGTTCTTCTCCACATCCGTCTTCAAAAACGCCTCATACGGCACAAACGGATCATCCTTCGCCGTGATCATCAGCGTGGGCACGCTCACCTGTCCGACGACGCTCTTCGCCCCCGCGTGCTCGTAATAATCCTCTGCATCCTTGTACCCGAACTGCGGCGCCGTAATCGCATCATCGAACTCCCGCACCGTCCGGATCGCCCCAAAGCCGTTCGGGGAATATCTCTCCGGAAAAAGCTCCGCCTTCCTCCGGTACCGCGTCATCAGCCCCTTCACAAAATGCCGCTGGTACAGATAATTCTCCGTCTCCTCCAGCGCATCCGCGCAAGCCGACAAATTGAGCGCCGGGCAAACCACGCACACGCCGCGCAATTCCCGGGGCGGCGCCGCGCCCCACTCTCCCGCCATCTTGGTCACCAGGTTCCCGCCCATCGAATACCCGGCAAAAAAAATCTGCGTAAATCCCTCCGCCATCAATTCCAAAAGAATCGCGCGATAATCCCCGCTCAATCCGCTGTTATACAATGTCGGCGTCAGCCGCTCCGTCCCGCCGCAATTTCTCTGATTCATCCGCACCGAATGAAATCCCCGCGCCCAGGCCTTGTCCGCAATCCCGCGCACATAATTCGAATCGCACGATCCTTCAAGCCCATGCACAATCACAATCACGGGCAGGTCGCGGTGCTTCCCAGCCTGCCAGTGGCAAACGCCTTTCAACTGCGTCTCCGCATCCACGCGGAACAACCGCTCCTCGCCCTCCGGCAGCGCAAACCTCCTCCGCAAGAACGCTCCCGCCATCGTCTGCAGGTGCCCGTTCCGCAACCACCCATGCGGCTCAAACTCTAGGAATTGGCTCGTGCGGCTAACGGACGTGGAAGGTGGATACAACTTCGCGACCTTTCACAAGTTCGACTTTGCGCCAGGCGCTGCGATCATTGAGCGACACCCATCGGCGCTCTTCTGCGCGGTAGTGCCAGTCCTTATCGATCTGATACAAAATCTGCAGATCCCGTCCCTCAAGGATATTCAGAATGCTGTTATCGTGCGAATTTCGCTCATCGAAATCAACTGAGGCCTTCTGCCCCATCTCTGAATAAAGTTCGTTTAATTCCAAGAGCAACCGGTTTACCCCTTCGCCCAAAGCTTCTACATTCAAACCAATCCTCTTCGCTTCTCTCAGGGTAATCGGATAGCTATGCGAGGGGTAAGAGGAATTAAGCGCATGGCTGATTCGGTGCGCCTTTTTCGTGTCCCTCATGTGATAGGACAAAATCTCAACGCACAACTTTGTGGATAACGCGCTTGAACGGTCCACGGCCCCAATCACTAAAGGATGAACATACTGAAAAAGGGCACCGTATGGATTCGAAGCTTTTTTGTCCGACTCCTTCTGCCACAAACTCACGACGCGATGCAACTCATCTTGGCTAACGCTGACCCTGTCGTTGTCCCGGTCAATAGGGGAAAGGTCGTGGGTCAGGGAGGTGTCAACTGCCGACAGATGGGCAAGCGGGCCCATTAGAATCTTGTCAGCACCCAGCGCAAGCATGGTTGCAGCTGACTCGCATTCAAGTGGCACCAACATCGTTGTCCTTTGCGCAAACTGGCGTAAAACATTAACCATTCGCAGCGATGCCTGGCCAGATCCACCATCCGATTTGATGAAGACAGAGAGATCCTTGGTCTTGCCTATACTCTTTAGGATTCCGTACAGCCCGATTACATCGTTGTTGCAGATCGATCCGTTGTTAGAGTTCCAATAGGTTAGGAGTCGATGGCCGAGCAAGTTTTCAACTTGTTTTAGTACCTCCTGCGTCTTCTTGAAAAGGAGTGGTGGATTCTTCTGCGTCGGCCCAGCCTTTGTTTCTTGCCGCTGTGTCATTTTTGCCATGGTTGATATTCCAACACTTGTTCACCCTACAGGCAACTTCGCGAGGTGACCGCGTGCGTGCTCCACGTAACGCCCGAATCTTTGTTCATCCAACATCCTCCCGACCTCGGAACTTTTTAACCTGCTGCAAACAAGCGCTCTGCGGAGTATTGTTAACACTCAGCCGGCTCCCCGCGTCTACCCGATGAGACGCTTCCCATCTCGATGGACCTAATGTGGCCGCACTCTCTGAAATCCGCTCTTCCCGCTCCGGTCCGCCGGCCGTGAATCCTCCCAGCGAACCCGGCGGTAGTCCAGACGACGCCCTCGTCCGCGCTGCCCGGCGAGGCGACCGTTCCGCCTTCGGCCTTCTCTACGCTCGCTACTCCCGAATGGTTCACGGCATTCTCCTCGCCCGCGTTCCCTTCTCCGACGTCGACGATCTCGTCCAAGACGTCTTCCTTCAAGCTTTGCCGCGCCTCAACTCTCTCCGCGAAGTCTCCCGCTTCCCCGGTTGGCTCGCCTCCATCGCGCGCAATCGCGCCGCCGATTTTCACCGCCGCTTCAAACCCAACGAAGAATTCGACGAAGAATCCGCCTCCGCACAAACCGAAACGCTCACTCCTTCCGCGAATCATTCCTCTCACTCCAGCGCCGAAGCCCACGCGGTCCTAGACGCCATCCGCTCGCTCCCCGACGCTTACCGCGAACCCCTCATCTTTCGCCTCGTCGAAGGCATGACCGGCCCGGAAATCGCCGCCCGCACGGGCCTCACCCACGGCTCCGTGCGCGTCAATCTTTATCGCGGCATGCAGCAACTCCGCGAAATTCTTGGCCGCAAGACTTCGCCACCCACTGGGGGTGGGCTATGACTACCTATCAAACCGATCCTGAAAAAGAAAAAATGATGCAAGAAAACTATCTGTGGGACGCCTCGGGCGCGCCCGATCCCGAAATCCAGCGCCTCGAATCGCTCCTCGCCGATTTTCGCCAAGCCGACCGCGCGCTCGTTCTCCCCGCCGAGATTCCCGCCACCCCTCGCAAATTTCCTACCGTGCTAGTTCACATGCTCTCGCTGCCGCGTCTCGCGGCCGCTACTGCAATCCTTCTCGCGCTGGGCGTTACACTCTTTTTCATGCGCCCGAGACTCGCGCCCGAGACTGACCCCGCGTGGAACGTCGCCAATCTTCAGGGCGCGCCGCAAATCGGCACAAAGGCGATCGCTGCCAATCAAGCACCCGCGAAACTCCATGTCGGCCAAATGATTGTCACCAACGGCGATTCCCGCGCTTCCCTTTCTCAGTCAGATCTCGGCGAAATCCGCATCGATCCAAACTCGCGTGTGCGCCTCCTGCAAACCGATGCAACTCGCAAGCGCATTCAACTCGACGTTGGCACCATTCACGCCGCCATCTGGGCTCCTCCCGGCACTTTTGTCGTAGACACGCCTTCCGCCGTTGCCATCGACCTCGGTTGCGCCTACACGCTTCAGGTCGCCCCTGATGGTTCCGGCACCATTCGCACCACACTCGGCTGGGTGGGCTTCCATCTCAACGGTCGAGACTCTTTCATCCCCGCTGGCGCCATGTGCTCCACGCGCCCCGAACTCGGCCCCGGCATCCCCTATTTCGAGGACGCCACGCCTGCCTTCCGCGAAGCGATCGTCCAATTCGATTCCACTTCAGCAGACTCGCCCTCCCGCAGCGCCGCGCTCGCCACGCTTCTCGCCGAAGCGCGCGCGCATGATGCCTTGTCCCTCTGGCATCTTCTCTCCCGCACCACAGGCCCCGAGCGCACTCAGGTGTACACACGCTTCGCCGCCCTCGTGCCTCCTCCCAAAGGCGTTACTCGCAGTGGGGTTCTGAATCTCGATCAATCCATGCTCGACCTCTGGTGGAACTCTCTGGGCCTCGGCGAAATTTCCACCTGGCGTTTCTGGGAACAATCCGCCTCGCCGCAACCCTCCTCCAACTCCCAACAAATGCTCGAGAAGAAACAGTCTCTACGCAAGCAAGCACCCTAGCCCGAATCAACTTTCAAATCCCCCGTGTTCCCTGTGGACCTCATTCTTCCTCTGTGATGAGATCTTCGCCTTCTTAGTCGTTAACACTCGATCCTGCTCTAGCGTCTCCCACTCTGAACGCGCATTTCACCCGCCAGGAGGCTCCACCATGAAACTCAATCGCTCTTCCCGCCCCGTTCTCACCGTCGCCCTTTTCTTCGCAATCTCTTTCTCTCTCTTCCTCGCAAACGCAAAGCCGCTCCCCGAAACCGACCTAACCGTCCACGAATGGGGCACCTTCACCTCCATCGCCGGCCCTGATGGCCAATCCATAGACTGGCATCCTCTGACCGGTTCCACCGACCTGCCTTCCTTCGTCGAGCATTTCCGCGAAGTTGCCTTCAAGGGCGGCCTGCGCGGCACTACCCGCATGGAAACTCCGGTCCTCTATTTCTATTCCCCACGCGAGACAACCGTCTCCGTCAACGTCTCCTTTGCCAAAGGCCTCATCACCGAGTGGTATCCGCACGCAGACTCCGCGAATCCTGGCCTCACTCCTCGCGATTATTCGCTCTACAACAAAAAATCTCCTGGTGCCGTCTCCTGGAACTCCGTCCACATCGAACCGCAAGGCTCAACCGATTTCCCGGCCGACAATTCCGGTAATCACTACTTCGCCGCGCGCAACACCTCCTCCGCCTCCATCTCCGTCGAAACTCCCTCCGGCCCGCAGCGCGAAAAATTCCTTTTCTATCGTGGTGTCTCCGCACTCTCCGTTCCCATAGACGCCACCGTTGCCGCCGATTCCACGATCCACCTGCAAAATCAAATGTCCGAAGAAATTCCCGCCGCCATTCTCTTCGAACGCCGCGGCGCGCAGCTCGGCTACCGCATGCTCGGCCCGCTCCGCGACCAGGCCGCCTACGCCCCGCCGGAACTCTCCGCCTCGCTCGGTTCCCTTTCCACCGATCTCGAAGGCATCCTGATTTCCCAAGGACTTTTTCCTGACGAGGCCCATGCCATGCTCGAAACCTGGAAAAATGCCTGGTTCGAGGAAGGCTCGCGTCTTATCTACATCGTTCCTCGCCACTTCATCGACTCCGTTTTGCCGCTCCGCATTGCCCCTGCGCCAACAGCAACCACCCGCGTCTTCGTCGGCCGCCTTGAACTCGTCACTCCCGCCACCGAGCGCGCCGTCGAATCCGCTTTCGCCTCCAACGATCAGCTCACTCTCGCCAAGTACAACCGCTTCCTCGAACCCATCCTCTGCTCCATGATCCAAAAATCCACTGACCCGGCCCGCGGCGAACAACTCGGACGCTATTTCGAGAGCGTCTCAGCCAGGCTGTACGCTCCACCTAAATATTGAACGGAGATCCGCGGCATTCGGTGGCAGTGGGTCAGTTGGAGATCCATCCCGCCTTGACGAGCATTTCGAGCGCAACATCGGTCAACGAGCGATTCTCGTTGGTAACAGCGAAGTTCTCCAATCGCGCACGGTCAAGGATGACATTCAGATTCGCAACCCGAACGACATATTCCCGCTCGGACACCCCTAAATCACGCAACTGTACGCGTCGCTTCATCGTTTCCACGGTCGCAGTGAGACGACAGACGACCGAATTGGCGGCTGGAATAATGTCGCGACAGAGGTTTAGTTGAGCACGGTCTTCAATTGCGCGCGCCACTAAGAATCGCTGCACGCCCAAGGCGACATAGTTCCTGCAGATAGACCGGAGGTTGTCGTACATCACGCCATCGCTAGGGACTGCGGACGGAAGATGAGCAAGACCGAGCGCATCCAGGTCAATTGCTGCATGGACAATCTGGCGTTCAGCAAGAATGTCCGAAGCTTCGCCGAGGACAGCCGTTTTGCCGGCGCCCATCGTGCCCGTGATGATTAGCAAAGATTCCGTAAGCTCCATTGTTCTTTAATCTTTTCATGCTTTTACAGCCGGCGCGACGGAGAAGCAGTCAAGCTGACCCACCACGCATTCGGACCTTACCTTGACCCAAACTCTCCCCACCCCTAAAATAGAAGTTTCACCGTGATGCAATTTTTCGATCTGTTGAACTCATCCTTCAGCCCAGTGGCCACCCGCTGGGCTGCGCTGTTTCTGGCCGCTTGCTCAGTTGCTCCGATGCGCTGGCCGTCCCGCAACAAATTCAAATACAAGAGGCTCCCATGATTGATGGTCCCATCCCCGAAGCTCTTACGTTTGACGACGTCCTCCTCCTCCCCGGCAAATCCTCCATCCTGCCGACTGAAGTCGACCCCACCACAAAATTCACCCGCAAGCTCGCGCTCAATATTCCTCTCGCCTCCGCCGCCATGGACACGGTCACCGAATCGCGCCTCGCCATTGGCATCGCCCGCCAGGGCGGCATCGGCATCATCCACCGCAATTTCCCCATCGACCGGCAGTTCGAGGAAGTCGACCGCGTCAAGCGCTCCGAATCCGGCATGATCGTCGATCCAGTCACCATCTCTCCCGACATCACACTCCGCCAGGCTCTGGAAATCATGACCAAGTACCGCATCTCCGGCCTGCCGGTCACGCGCGGCACTCGCCTTACCGGCATCCTCACCAACCGCGATCTCCGCTTTGAGAAAAATCACGCGCAGCTCGTCGGCCAGGTGATGACCAAGGACAATCTCGTCACTGTTCCCGTTGGCACCACTCTCGACGAAGCCGAAAAAATTCTCCAGAAACACCGCATCGAGAAGCTTCTCGTCGTGGACCAGGATTTCAACCTCAAGGGCCTCATCACCGTAAAAGACATCCAGAAAAAACTCGAATATCCCCGCGCCGCGAAAGACGATCACGGCCGCCTCACCGTGGGAGCGGCCGTCGGCGCCACCGGGGATTTCCTCGAACGCGCCGTCGAAATGGCCAAAGCTAAAGCCGACGTCCTCGCCATTGACACCGCGCACGGCCACACCGAGCGCGTCATGGAAGCCATCAAGGCCATCCGCCGCCGCCTTCCCGAAATGCAAATCGTCGCCGGCAACGTCGCCACCTACGAGGCCGCCAAAGATCTGATCGCCCTCGGCATTGACGGCCTGAAAGTCGGTATCGGCCCCGGCTCCATCTGCACCACGCGCATCGTCACCGGCGCCGGCGTTCCGCAAATCACTGCCATCGTGGAAGCATCCAGAGCCGCGAAAGGCACCGACGTTCCCATCATCGCCGACGGCGGCATCAAATATTCCGGAGACATCACCAAGGCCCTCGCCGCCGGCGCCTCCTGCGTCATGATCGGCAGCCTCTTCGCCGGCACCGAAGAAGCCCCCGGAGAAACAATTCTTTATCAGGGCCGCACTTTCAAGTCCTATCGTGGCATGGGCTCCACCGGCGCCATGAACGCGGGCTCGGACCGCTACTCCGTCGTTCAGGACTCCCCTGAGAGCGGCAAGTCCGTCCCGGAAGGCGTTGAAGGACGCGTAGCCTACAAAGGCCCGCTTAGCGGCCTCACCGATCAGCTCGTCGGCGGCCTGAAAAGCGGCATGGGCTACGTCGGCGCGCGCACGCTCAGGGAACTCACCGAAAAAAGCAAATTCGTCCGCATAACTGCCGCCGGCCTCCGCGAATCCCACGTCCACGACGTAGTCATCACCAAGGAAGCCCCCAACTATCGCATGGAGTAACCCGTGGCACAGGCATTCCTGCCGGTGCTCTCGGATTTCCCTTGCTCTTATAGGTCCCGGCCCTATTTGATGAATCTTTCGAATTGTTCGAACGACTCGCTCCACACTTCTCCGCAAGTCCGGACTAATATTTCTCTCGACTCACGAATCGGAGGCCACTATTTCTCTCCAGGTCCTGCCTGTCACCAACCACATCTGGTGTGTCCGCCGGCCTTCCTATCTGGCCTGTTCCTATCTCGTAAAAACCGACCAGGGCATCGTAGCCATTGACGCTGGGATGGATTCTGGCGCTCGAGACATCTTCACAGCCTTCGAAAAACTCGGTCTATCACCCACTCAACTAACCGCCGTACTTCTGACCCATTGGCACAACGACCACGCCGCAGGTGCCGCCGAACTAAAAGCTCGTCTCGGCGTCGCCATTCACTACGCAACCGAGGATGCTGCGTTTTTCACTCGTGAAACTGCTGCCCGAGGTTTCCGCGCGTGGCTCGGCGAAAAAATTCCCGAACTCGGCCCGCTCGTTTTGCTCCGCGGACTCCTCGAAGAAGCTCCTCCCCGTGCAGTAGCCGCTGATTCGTTCGTCCGAAATGGCGACCTCGTCGCCGGCGCATTTCGCGTGCTTGCCACGCCCGGGCACACCCCGGGCCACGTCGCCTATTTGCACGAAAATTCCCGCACCCTGTTCTGTGGTGATGCTCTTGCCGTCGTTGGCAATCAGTTGCGGCTCATGGCCCGCCCGGTCACTCCTGATCTTCCGACTGCCCGCCAATCCGCCTTAAGCTGTCTCGACCTGAATCCCCAATTCATCTGTCCCGGCCATCGTGCCCCACTGATCCAAAACGTACCCGTCGAAATCGCACGCCTCCGCGCCTTCCTCAACTCCGCCCAACCCTGGCCCCTCCTCGGCTAAGGGGCGGGTACCAACTGCATGCGCCCACGTACCAAACTCGCCTATCAACACATCCAATAACCATATGCTGGCAACCATCCTGCCGGCAGGGAGTCCGCGCTTGATTTCTCGAATCGCCGTAGCCATTTCCATAATCCAATCGATACTTCTACTCGTCCATTTCTTCATCTACGAAACCTGGATCGCCCTCGCCGGCGTGCCTCGCCAACCGTGGCTGCTCCTTCTCCAAATCTCGTTCGCCATTCTCTCCGTCAGCTTCCTCGCCAGCTCATTGCTTGCCCATCGCTTCTTCAATCGTCCGGTCCGCACCTACTATCGCCTCGCCAGCATCTGGCTCGGCTTCGTGAATTTCGCGTTCGCCGCGGCATGCCTGGCGTGGATCGCGGTCGGCAGTATGATTGTTCTGAATCTGCCCTTCAGCCAATCGGGGATCGCGGTCTTTTTCGTCGGCCTCGCCGTTTTCGCCACGCTCTACGGCCTCGCCAACGCCGCCACCCTCCGCATCAAGCGCGTCACGGTGAAACTCCCCGGCCTTCCCGCCTCCTGGCGAGGACGCGTCGCCGCCCTCGTCACCGACACGCATCTCGGCCACATCAAGGGCCGCTACTTCGTCTCCCGCATCGTCACTATGCTCCGCCAGCTTCGCGCCGACGTGGTCTTCATCAGCGGCGACATGTTCGACGGCACCCACGTCGATGCGCCTCGCCTCGTCTCTCCCTGGCGTCAGCTCACTCCAAAATTCGGCTCCTACTTCGTCACCGGCAATCACGACGAATTCTCGGACTCCAACGGCTACCTCAGTGCCATCCGCAATTCCGGCATCCGCGTCCTCAACAACGAAACCGTCAATCTCGATGGCCTCCAAGTCCTCGGCGTCCCCTATCACGACTCCGCGAATCCCGAACGCTTCCGCTCCATCCTCGCCAACGCCGATCTCGATCGATCGCGCGCCAGCGTCCTGCTCACCCACGTGCCGCACAGCCTGCCCATTCCGGAACAGCAGGGCATCTCGCTTCAGCTTTCCGGCCACACGCACGGCGGCCAGATCTTCCCCTTCACCTGGTTTACCTCGCGCATCTTCGGCGCCTACACCTACGGCCTCAGGCGCTTCGGCGATCTCCTCGTCTACACCTCCAGCGGCGCCGGCACCTGGGGCCCGCCCCTCCGCGTCTGCACCGCCCCCGAAATCGTCCTGATCCACTTCGAGTAGCACCGTTATTCGTCCGGGTGCGCCACACGCCGTACTTGCGTGTGGGTTCCTTCTTTAAGTTTGTAGGGGCGGAGCTCGCTCCGCCCTCTTCTCTTCCTAGCCCAGCGATCTCTCGCTGTGCCCTTCTCCGCCCCTACCTCGCCGTCCACCCGCCATCAATCAAAATGGTCTCCCCCGTAATCAACGACGCCGCCGGCGACGCCAGAAATACCACCGCTCCCGCCACCTCCATCGGCTCCCCAATCCGATGCAACCCGGCAATCCGCTCGATGGTGTCCGCGCGAAACGCTGAATCCGCCAACGCCGCCTCCGTCCCCGGCGTGCGAATAAACGTCGGCGCCACCGCATTCACCGTGACGCCGTGCTTGCCCCACTCGACCGCCAGGCATTTCGTCAAATGCGCGATCGCCGCCTTCGTCATGCAATAAATCGATTCCGTCGGCAGTGCCGCGAATCCCGCCTGCGAACTCATGTTGATGATTTTTCCGCTTCCCTGCCGGATCATCACGCGCCCCGCCGCCTGGCTCGCAAAAAACGTCCCCTTCAAATTCACCGCCACCGTCAAATCAAAGTCTTCCTCACGCACATTCTCCGCCGGATTTTCCGGCCCCAGCCCGGCGTTGTTCACCAGAATGTCCAGCCGCCCGAATTCCCGCGCTGCGTCTTCCACCGCGCGCCGAACCTGCTCCAGTTTGGTCATGTCCATTTGCAGCGGCAGCGCCCGCCGCCCCATCCCGCGTATCTCTGCCGTCAATCCACTGTCCGCCTTCACGTCGCGTAATCCCAGCGCCAAATCCGCACCCGCATGCGCCAGCGCCAGCGAAATCGCGCGCCCCAATCCCCTCGCCGCTCCGGTCACCAGCGCCACCTGCCCCGTCAAATCAAAGCTAGGAAATTCCATCGTCGCCTCTCAATTCGCGCCACGCTGTGCCGCGCGCGCCTGATCCTTATTGCAATTGCAGCGGAGAGTATATCCCGGCCGCGGCCGCGGCCGCCGTCCCCGTCCTCCCCGTTGCATTCTTCCCGCGAATGAACTAGAAACATCTCTCAGCTCTCAAATCAAAAACAAATTCCATGGATCTCACTCAATGAAAATTTCTCGCAAAATATTTTGCTTCGCGCCTCTTCTCCTCCCGGCAATCTCTCTCGCGCAATCCCCCGCTCCTCCCAAATCCGTGAAAGCCGTCAAATTCGGCAAGCTCTGGGACGCTCACGGCAAGCTCTGGACCAACGCCATCGTCCTCATCGAAGACGACAAAATCAAATCCGTCACCGCCAATCCCTCCGACATTCCTCCTCATGCGCAAATCATCGACCTCTCCAAATTCACCGGCCTCCCCGGCCTCATCGACGTCCACACCCACATGACTCAGTACACCGACGAAACTCCCGGCCAGCCCATGCTCAAGCAGCTCACCGCCAATCCTCCCGCCGTCGAAGTATTCCTCGCCCGAAAGGGCGCGCTCCGCACTCTGGAAGCCGGCGTTACCACCGTCCGCGATCTCGGCTCCGATCAGTACATGGACATCGCCATGCGCGACCTCATCAATCACGGCGAGATGCTCGGCCCGCGCATGTTCGTCTGCGGCTACGGACTCACCGTCACCAGCACGCCCTACAAGCCCGGCCTCAATCCTCCCGCGGGCGGCATCGCCGATGGCGTCCCCGAAGTTCTCCGCGCCGTCCGTCAACAGGTCGCCGCTGGCGCCGACGTGATCAAGCTCTTCGCCTCCACCGGCACGGACGACGACGTCACCGGCTTCGAGACTTATTCCTACGACGAAATCAAAGCCGCCGTCGACGCCGCTCACCAGTTCGGCAAGAAAATCGCTATCCACTCTTACGGACCCGATGGCGCGCGCGACGCCGTCCGCGCCGGCACCGACTCGCTCGAACACGCCACCGACATGGACGACGCCACCATCCAGGAAATGGTGCGGCGCGGCACCTTCTATGTCCCAACCATCGACCACAATCGCTACTACCTGGACAACTGGCAGAAGATTGGTTACGCGAATGGATTTCAGGAAAAGACGAAGGCGTTCATCGAACGCAATCTTGAAACCGCGCGCAAAGCCTTCAAAGCCGGCGTGAAATTCGCCATGGGCTCCGACGCCATCTACACCATGTATGGGGAAAACACGCGCGAACTCGGCTGGTTCGTCAAAGCGGGCATGACTCCCGAGCAAGCCCTGCGCACCGCCACCACCAACGCCGCCGAACTCCTCGGCAAGCCCACCGAACTGGGCTCCGTCGCCCCCGGCTATTTCGCCGATCTGGTCGCTGTCGAAGGCGACCCACTCTCCAACATCGACGTCGCCATCCACAACGTTCGCTGGGTAATGAAATCCGGCGCCGTAGTAGTCGACAAAACTTCTTCCTCTCACTAAACGATCTTTAGGAAGCCGGGGCTTCAGTTCACCCTGAGTCTCGAAGGGCCCAGGCGTAATGGCAGGTTGCCCCACACGCCGTTTTTGCGTGTGGGGTCATTCCTTAATTCTAGGGCGTGTGGCGCGAGCCACTTGCTTTTGGAGGATGGCTCGGAACTAGGCGACGGGTCTCAGCAGTTTCTGGTTAAGGGCGACGGCGAAGAGACAGAGAATCCCCAGAAAGAGTAACAGCGCTGACGCGGGTTCCGGCGTTGCGACCGCATTTACGGTACCAC
>Ga0210405_10002444_pt1 | contig 19306 bp, 15 predicted proteins | sample IncBWH11MmetaG_FD_155492 | JGI IMG/M metagenome (GOLD analysis project Ga0210405, IMG submission 155492) | Forest soil microbial communities from Barre Woods Harvard Forest LTER site, Petersham, Massachusetts, United States - Inc-BW-H-11-M | ecosystem: Environmental > Terrestrial > Soil >... | reverse complement strand
AGCGAAGGCATGAATCTGGCGGCGGCGACCCTGCACGGCTCCGCCGGCATTGCCGTGCCGACGATGGTCTCGACGCTTGCGATCAGCTGCGTGTTCACCTCGGTCGTATTCCTTGAAGGGCCGGCAAAATTTCTGTTCACCCCGCTCGGGCTCGCGGTGGTGTTCGCGATGCTCGCGTCCTACGCGCTCTCCCGGACCCTGACGCCGGTCATGATTGGCCTGCTGCTCAAGGGCGAACATCACGGCCGGGACAGACGACTCGGGCAACCGGTTCGCGGTGTTGCACCAGCGCTTCGAGCGCGGCTTCGAGCTGCTCCGCCGGGGCTATGTGCGCGTGCTGACGATGTTGCTCAAGCGGCGCCTCATCATTCCGTCGTCGCCGCGCTGATGCTCACGCTGGGCGGTGTGATGGCAACGCTGGTTGGCCGCGACTTCTTCCCTGACATCGATGGCGGACAGATCAAGCTCCATGTCCGCGCACCGGCGGCAACCCGGATCGAAGCGACCGAACGCATCTTCCAGGAGGTAGAAGACAAGATCCGCGAGGTGATCCCGGAGCGCGATCGGGACCTCATCGTCGATGACATTGGCGTGCCGCAGCGGCCGTACAATCTCGCTTTCACCGACGGCTCTACCATCAATGTCAACGACGGCACGATCCTTGTGTCGCTGAAGGAGGGACACGCGCCGACGGCCGCCTACGTGCGCAAGCTCCGCGAGGTGCTGCCGGCGGCATTCCCGTCCGAGACATTCTATTTCCAGGCCGCCGACATGATCACGCAAGTCCTCAATTTCGGATTGCCGTCGCAGATCGACGCTCAGGTCGTTGGTCGCGATCGCGCAACCAACCTGCGAGTGGCGCATGAGCTGCGGCAACGCCTCGCCGCCATTCCGGGCATCGCTGACGCCCATCTTCAGCAGGAGCTCGATGCGCCGGCCTTCCTGGTCGACATTGACCGGTCGCGGGCGCTGCAGCTCGGACTCAACGCGCAGGCCATCGCCAATGATATCAATACCAGCCTCAGCTCGTCGGAGCAGGTGGCGCCCAATTTCTGGACCGATCCGGTCGCCGGGATTCCCTACTTCATCGCGGTCCAGACGCCCGAGCATCTGGTGAGCTCGCTCGGCGAGCTCGGCAACACGCCGGTATCCACCGCGATCGCGTCCAACGGCCCGCCGATCCCGGGGCTCCTGAGCAACGTGGCGACGCTCAAGCGCGAGAGCGTTCCGACCAATCTGAACCAGACCAATATTCAGCCGGTGTACGACATCTATGCCAGCGTGCAAGGCCGCGATCTCGGCAGCGTTGCGGGTGACATCGGCAAGATCGTCGCCGAGCTGCAGAAGCAGCTCAAGCCCGGCAACACGATCCGCGTTCTCGGGCAGATCCAGAGCATGCGCGATTCCTTCCGGGATCTCGGCATCGGCTTGTTGTTTGCCTCCGTGTTTGTCTACCTGCTGATGGTCGTCAACTATCAGAATTTCGGCGACCCCTTCGTGGTGATCCTGGCGCTGCCCGCAACCTTCTGCGGCATCGTCACCATGTTGTTCATGACAGGCACGACGCTCAACGTCCCCTCGCTGATGGGCGCGATCATGGCCGTCGGCGTCGCCTCGGCGAATTCCATTCTCCTGGTGACGTTCGCGCGCGAGCAGCAGCTCAAGGGCAGGAGCGCGTTCCGGGCCGCTCTTGACGCGGGCCATACCCGAATCCGCCCCGTGCTGATGACGGCGGCGGCGATGGTCGTCGGCATGATCCCGATGGCAATCGGCGGTCCCGGCGAGGAGCAGAACGCCGCGCTCGCGCGCGCCGTGATCGGCGGGCTCCTGTTCGCGACGCCTACCACCCTGCTGATCGTCCCGTATCTGTTTGCCATTCTGCGCAAGCGCAATGACGGCGTCGCGGCCTATGGCGTGTTCGAGGATCTCCCCGATGAATGATCTGTTTCGCCTGAACAGGAATGACGCGATCGACCGGAAGCGACTGGACAACCCCACGTTCCACCGCGAGATCGAGAAGCAGCCAAGGCATCGCACGCATGTGCGCCACCGACGCGGTGGGCGTCTGTTTGCGTTGGGCGGATTTGTATTGCTCGCCGGCGGCCTCACACTGGGCGGGTGGGGAAACTACTCGCTGAAGCAGGAGGTCATGGCAACTGCAAGGCAGCAGCATGATTTCGTGCCGAGCTTGCATGTTGCGACCGTCGAGGCGAATCCCAGTACGGTTTCGGTGACCCTCCCGGGCACCACGGCCGCGTTCGCTGCGGCGAACATCTATGCCCGCGCGACCGGCTATATTGCGAGGCGCAATGTCGACATCGGTGATCGCGTCAAGGCAGGAGATCTGCTGGCGGAGCTCGCAGTCCCCGAGCTCGATCACCAGATTTCGCAGAACGAGGCGACCCTCGATCAGCTCAAATCGTCACTCCAGCAGGCGCGGTCCAATCGGGATCTGGCGCAGGTGACCTGGGATCGCGACTCGCCTCTCGTCCAGAAAGGCTGGGCCACTCCGCAACAGGGCGACACCGACCGGCTGAATTTGCAGTCGCGCGCGGCAGGGGTCGCGGTCGCCGAGGCGAACATCTCCGCGCAGGAGAACCTGCTCAAGGTGCTGCAACAGAACCGCGACTATGCCTCGGTCGTCGCGCCCTTCGACGGCGTCATCACGCAGCGCAATGTCGATGTTGGCAGTCTGGTGCAGGGCAATGCGGCGAGCGGCACCTTCATGTTCGAGATGATGCAGGACAACGTAATCCGCGTCTGGGTCTACGTTCCGCAGGACTCAGCCTTTGGTGTGGCGCCGGGTATCGACGCTGTCATTCGCGTGCCGGAAATGCCTGATCGCGAGTTCTTCGGCAAGGTCACCCGGATTGCCGATGCGCTGCAGTCGGGCACGCGGACGCTGTTGACTGAAATCGACATCACCAATCCCGACCGTGCGCTGGCTCCCGGCATCTACTGCACGGTCGAGCTCCACATCCCGCGCAAGACGCCGGGCCTTTTGGTGCCGGCCGATGCGATCATCTTCAACCGCAACGGAATGCAGGTCGCCGTCGTCAACAACGGAAAGGCCGAGCTCCGCAAGGTGAAAGTGAAGCGCGATCTCGGCACGCGGGTCGAACTGGATAGCGGCATCAAGGCGGGGGATCAGGTGATCCTCAATCCGCCGGTCACGCTCGTCGACGGCAGCAAGGTTCAAGCCATGCCGGAGGCGCCGCGCACATAGGCTGGTCAGAATTTTTCGGGGGCCTTTTTCGCGCAAGGAGGCCGACATGTTGCTTCATCTGCCTATCGCAATCATGGCAACGCTTTCACCCGTTGCCGTTTCTGACACTGTGCCGAAATTCGATGTTGCGAGAGAATGCCGTTTTGAGGGAGGTTCGACCGCCAACATCGATCGCTGCCATCAGGACGAAGCCGCGGCGCTTGAACAGCTCAAGGCAAATTGGGCGCAGTTTACCGGTGTCGACAAGAGCACCTGTCACTCCGTGGCGACGATCGGCGGTTTCGCGAGCTATGTCGAGCTTTTGACCTGTCTGGAAATGGCCCGCGAAGCCAACAACGCCGACAAAAATCCGCGCAATCCGAAAAGGACAGATCCGATGCGATCAGTCGGCCCCGGAGTGACTGTCGGCGTCGGACCCGGTCCGACCTCGCCGGGACGAGGCAGTCGCTAGATTTTCGATACGCAGATGCGTCACCATTGAGAAGAAAACGCTGTGAATGTTCGAGTCAAGCCACGCGCTACAGTGGTCAAGGGGAGAGGGAAGCAAGAGCTCACGCCACGTTCTGGTCGAGAATCTTCACGGCGTCTTCGAGGTCGACCGAGACCAGTTGCGACACGCCGCGCTCGGCCATGGTGACGCCGAACAGGCGGTTCATCCGCGCCATCGTGATCGGATTGTGCGTGATGATGACGAAGCGCGTCTCGGTGGTCGCGGTCATCTCGTGCAGTAGGGTGCAGAAGCGCTCCACATTGTGATCGTCGAGCGGGGCGTCGACCTCGTCCAGCACGCAGATCGGCGACGGGTTGGTGAGGAACACCGCGAAGATCAGCGCCAGCGCGGTCAGCGCCTGCTCGCCGCCGGACAGCAGCGACAGCGTCTGCGGCTTCTTGCCGGGCGGCTTGGCGATGATTTCAAGCCCGGCCTCGAGCGGATCGTCGCTCTCGATCAAATGCAGCGCGGCCTCGCCGCCGCCGAACAATTCGACGAACAGCCGCTTGAAATGACCGTTGACGATTTCAAACGAGGTCAATAGCCGCTCGCGGGCCTCGCGGTTGAGGCTCTGGATGCCCTGGCGCAGCCGCTTGATGGCTTCCACCAGATCGTCGCGTTCCGTGGTCAGCGTGGTGTGCTGGGTTTCGACCTCGCGCAATTCCTCTTCGGCGCGCAGATTGACCGCACCGAGCCGCTCGCGGTCGCGGCGCAGCTTTTCGAGATTTTCCTCGATCTCACTCAGCGGCGGCAGTTCCGCTCCCGGCTCGATCTCGGCGAGACCCGCCACGGCCTGCGGCTCGATTTCCAGCATGTCGTGGATCTCGCGTTCGATATCGGCAAGACGTCGCTTGGCGCTGTCCTTGCGTTCTTCGGCCCGCGCGCAGGCCTCGCGTGCGCTCGAAAGCGCCTCGAGCGAAATCTTGGCGGCGCGGTCGGTTTCCGCCATCGCGTTTTCGGCCGAGACAAGCGCATCCGCGGCGAGGCGGCGGGCGTTTTCCGCGGATTCGATTTCGCCGATCAGCGCGCGGCGCTTTTCCGCGAATATCGCCGGCGCATTCTCAAGCTCGGCGCGTTCGGCTTTGACCTCGGTGATGCGGGCTTCGATGGTCTCGATTTGCGAGGACGCGCTTGCCTTGCGGTTCTGCCACTGGTCGCGCTCGGCCGTGATCGCCTGCAGGCGGCGGTCGGCAAGCTCGGCCTCGCGCGCCAGCGCCTGCGCTTCGGCCCGCACCTGCGCCGCGACCTGGCGATGACCGTCAATGTCGGTGCGGACTTCAGTGAGCCTGGTTTCGGTGGCAAGGCTGGCCGGCAATTCGGCCAGTGCCGCATGCGCGCCCTCCAGCGCGCTTTGGGCCTCGCTGCGGTCGGCGGTGAGACGGGTGTGGGCCTCGGTCAGCGCCGACTTCCGCGCGGCGTGGCGATTGATCTCGCGCTCGGTCGCGGCATGACGTTCGCGCGCGTTATCGGCTTCGCGCTGGGCGGCGCGCCATGCGTCGCGCGCCGAAGTTTCCGCAGCCGAGGCCAGCTTGAGCTCGGCTTCGGCGGCTTCAAGCGCCGCTCGCTTGGCGGTCGCTTCGATGCGGGCCTGTTCCAGTTCGTTCTCGATGTCGACGAGACGGGCGCGCTCGGCGAGACGCCGCGCCGCGCCGGTGGGTGCGTGCGCCGCCGCGACGAAACCGTCCCAGCGCCAGACGTCGCCTTCCAGCGACACCAGTCGTTGCCCGGTCTTGAGCTGCGACACCAGTGCCGCGCCGCGTTCGCGCGCGACCACGCCGATCTGCGCCAGACGCCGCGCCAGCTCGGTCGGCGCCTGGACATGGGTGGCGAGCGCCTCGACCCCCGTTGGCAGCGCGGGATCATCGCCGCTCAAGCCGGCATTGGTCCAGCGCATCGGCGCGGAGGGATCGACGGGTGCGTCGAGATCGTCGCCGAGCGCAGCCCCGAGCGCCTTCTCATAGCCCTTGGCGACGGTGACGCCGTCGATGATCGGCGGCCACAGATTCTTGGTCTCGCCGTTGACGAGCTTTGAGATCGTGCGGGCCTCGGTTTCAAGCCGTTGCACCCGCTTGTCGGCTTCGTTGAGCGGCGCACGGGCGGCTTCCAGGTTTTGGCGCGCGGCGACATGTTTGAATTCGCTGGTCTGCGTCGCCAGTTCCGATTGCGCCAAAGCGCGTTGCGCGGTCTCCCTGGCATCGGCGAGCGCAGCGAGGTCGCCCAATCCGCTGGTCTCCTCGGCGAGCTTCTGCTCGTCGCCCACGACATTGGCGATATCCTGATCGAGCCGCGCCAGCCGGTCGCGGTGGGTCTGCACGTTGCCGTCAAGCTGATGACGCCTGGCGGTGAGGTCGGCAAGCGCCGTGGTCAGCTCCGTGAACAGCCGCTCGGCGGTGGCGAGCGTAGCTTCGGCTTCGGAGACGCGCCCATCGACGCCGCTGCGTTTTTCGACCCGCGATTTGATCTCGTCCTTCAACTCGGTGTCTTCGGTGTCGAGCCGCTGCAGCGCCGTTTCCGCGTCGGAGGCCTGCTGCTGCTCGCGCGCAATATCGGCCGAAAACTGCGTCAGCCGACGGTCGAGTTCGGCGACGCGCTCCCTGGCGCGCTCTTCCTCGCGATCAAGCGTTTCGCGCGCATTGGTGAGCCGCTGCAGTCCGGCCGCGGCGCGGGCCTCGGCCTCGCGCAACGCCGGCAGTTCCGAGGCGCGCACCGCCTGGATCCGGGCCGCCTCGGCCTGTTCACGGGTGCGCTCGGCCATTTCGCGGACGCTGAGGTCGTGGGTTGTGGTGGCCTCCGACACGCCGGCATGGGCTTCCATCCAGCGCAGGTGAAACAGCAGGGCCTCCGCCTTGCGCACCTTGGCGGCGACTTCGCGGTAGCGGATTGCCTGACGAGCCTGTTTCTTCAGGCCGTCGATCTGTCCGGCCAGTTGCCCGATGACATCTTCGACCCGGGTCAGGTTGGTTTCGGCGGCCTTGAGCCTCAGTTCGGCCTCGTGGCGGCGGGCATGAAGCCCCGCGACTCCGGCGGCGTCCTCCAGCACGCGGCGGCGCTGCTCGGGCTTGGCCTGAATGATCTCGCCGATCTTGCCCTGGTGCACCAGGGCGGGCGAGCGCGCGCCGGTGGCGGCGTCTGCAAACAGGATCTGCACGTCGCGGGCGCGCACGTCGCGGCCGTTGATGCGATAGACCGAGCCCGCCTCGCGCTCGATGCGGCGCGAGATCTCCAAAATTTCCCGGTCGTTCACCGCCGCCGGCGCCGAGCGGTCGGAATTGTCGATCGTCATCACCACTTCGGCGTGGTTGCGCGAGGGACGGTTGCCGGAACCGGCAAAGATCACCGCATCCATGTCGGCGGCGCGCAGCGATTTGTGCGAGGTCTCGCCCATCGCCCAGCGCAAGGCCTCGACCAGATTGGATTTGCCGCAGCCGTTCGGCCCGACCACGCCGGTGAGGCCGGGTTCGATCACGAAATCAGTGGGTTCGACGAACGACTTGAAGCCGTGGAGGCGCAGGCGGGTCAGTTTCATAGGCACAGAATCTCTGTTGGCAGGGCGCGAATCTCCCTGCCGGGACAGTACCATAGAAGGCAATGTCGGTGTGCGGGCGAGTCGCTTGTTGCGGCTCTTATGGGGCGACAATGGCGAGGCCGGGGCCCCAGGGCAACCGCGGCGGCGGGCTTTTCCCAAGGGATTTATGAGGGGTTTGGGAGAGCGGTTTTATTGAGGCTTTTGCGAGGGTTAAGGGCAGTGTTTCGAGTTCTCCCGGCTCGCGGCCAATCAGCTTTTCAGCAATGATTTGATCCGCTTGTCGAATTCCTCGAACGAGGTCTCGCCCTTGATCTTCTCGCCATTGAGGAAAAAGGTCGGCGTCGAATCGACCTTCAGCACCTCGGAGGCGTATTTCTGGTCGGCGACGATCTTGTCGAGCAGCGCCTGGTCCTTGAGGCAATCCTCGACCTGCTGCTGGCTCAGGCCGGCCTGCTTGCCGATCCGCGTCAGCGTCTCGGTGGTGTTCTTCATCACCCAATCGGCCTGCTGCTTGAACAGCATATCGGTGACCGCAAAGTACTTCGCGGCATCGTCCTTGGCGATGCAGCGCGACAGCATCGAGCCCGCCGCGGCCTTGATGTCGAGCGGGAATTCGCGGAACACGTAACGAATCTTGCCGGTGTCGATGTAGGCCGACTTGATCTTCGGGAACACGGTTTCGTTGAAGGCCGCGCAATGCGGGCAGGTCATGGAGGCGTATTCGATGATGGTCACCGGGGCGTTGGCCGGCCCGAGCGCCATGTCGGGCAGCGATACCGGCTTGGCCACATCGGCGGCGCCCTGCGCAAAAGCTTCCGCGATCAGGCGCAGCGGCGGGAACCCGACGAGAGCGGCAAGTCCGGTCAGCGACAGGGCGGCGGTGAAGGCGCGGCGCGTGATGATCAAGGTCTGCTCCCGAATTGGCGCTGTGAGGCCGAAACAACCCAAGCGAGGCTGTTCGCTAGCTTGAAACGGCAAATGTGGCAATGGCCGCCCGCCAACGCCAGTCTTGGCGGCAGGCTCAATTTCGCTTGATCGAGGCACCGAGCCGCGCCAGCGCGGCCCGCAACTCCTGATCCTCGATTGAGGACAGGGTTTCCGCGACTTCGGCCACCGTGTTGGCGTCCGGTGCGCGGGAAGCCGCGGGCGGCTGCCGGCGCGACAGCGGCCCTTGCCGCAGCGCCAGCCGGCCAACGGCGCTCCAGCCGAAGAACCGGTTGACGCGTTGCAGGATGACGTCGGAGGCGTGCTGGATTTCCAGCGCCATCGGGCCATCCACCCGCAGCACCAGCGTCGCCGGTTCCTGCGGCTGTCCCTCCACCGGCCGCGGCCACTGCATCTTCAGTGGCTCGCAATGGACTGATATTTCGGGACCGGCGATTTCAGCCCAGCGCGTCACCAGTTCGCGCGCCGCAAATCCCTGCCGGGCATAGGCGTCGGAAAATACGTCGCCGAGCAGGACGGAAAGCGGTTTTGCCGAGATCGGACCGGGCTTGTTCATCGTGGGACGCTTTGCGTACATATCTGCATGAGTCTATCAGGCGCCGCCGTCAGGCGAAAGAAAGTATCGCCCGCCGATCGTGGTCAGGTGGCACCCGCCCGCCCCGCGCTGCTGCTTGACTGGTACGACCGGCATCGCCGGGCGCTGCCGTGGCGGCCGCCGCCAGGTCGCCGCGCCGATCCGTATGCCGTCTGGTTGTCGGAAATCATGCTGCAGCAGACCGGCGTCAAAACCGTCGGGCCCTATTTCAAGAAATTCCTGGCGCGCTGGCCTGATGTCGCCTCACTCGGCCGCGCCTCGCTCGACGACGTCTTGAGGATGTGGGCCGGGCTCGGATACTATTCCCGCGCGCGCAATCTTCATGCCTGCGCGGTGGCGGTGTCGCGCGATCATGGCGGGGCATTTCCGGACACCGAAGAAGGCTTGCGCGCATTGCCGGGGATCGGGCCCTACACCGCGGCTGCGATCGCGGCGATCGTCTTCGGCCGCCGCACCATGCCGGTCGACGGCAATATCGAGCGCGTGGTGTCGCGGCTGTTCGCGGTCGAAGAGCCGTTGCCGCAGGCCAAGCCCCTGATCCAGAAACTGGCGATGACGTTGCTGGGCGAAGCGCGCGCCGGCGACGAGAAATCTCGCGCGGGCGACGAGAAGTCTCGCGCCGGCGACGTGGAGTCACGCGCCGGGGATAGCGCGCAGGCGCTGATGGATCTGGGTTCCTCGATCTGCACGCCGAAAAGGCCGGCCTGCGCGCTGTGCCCGCTTAACGACGGTTGCGTGGCGCGCGGGCGCGGCGATCAGGAGACGTTTCCGCGCAAGGCGCCGAAGAAATCGGGTGAGCTGCGGCGCGGCGCGGCGTTTGTCGTCAGGCGCGGTGACGAAATTCTGGTCCGCACCCGTCCCGAAAAAGGCTTGCTGGGCGGCATGACCGAGGTGCCGGGTTCACGCTGGCTCGCGGCGCAGGACGACGATGCGGCCCGCGAGCAGGCGCCCGTCCTGAAAGGCGTTGCGCGCTGGCATCGCAAGGCCGGCGTGGTCAGCCACGTGTTCACGCATTTTCCGCTGCAGCTTGTGGTCTATACGGCCAACGCGCCGGCTCGCACCCGGGCGCCGCAGGGCATGCGCTGGGTGGGAATCGCAACGATCGAGGGTGAGGCGCTGCCGAATGTGATGCGCAAGGTGATTGCGCATGGGCTGGGGCAATAGCGCCCACCACGGTCGTTTTCCTCACGCGGCTTTGTGCTTCGAAGGCCCGAGGCCGCGACCGGTTTCCAGCATCAGGTTGCGCAGCCAGATCGATCCGGGATCGAACTGCGCGCGTGTCGGATAGAACATGAACTGCTCGTCGATGCCGGGGTCGAGCGGCGGCACGATCGTTGTCAGCGACAACGGCTCTGCCAAAGCAGCGATCAGCCGGCCGGGAACAAAGGCCACGAGGTCGGTGCGCGCCACGATATGCAGCGCCTCGATATAGCCGGGCACGACCAGCGCGATACGCCGCTCGATCCCTTTGGTCCGAAGCCAGCCGTCGATCAGGTCGGCGTTCTGGCCGCGGATGACCACGGCGACATGCCGCGCATCCAGGAAAACGTCGCGCCGCCTCAGTCTCGCGCCCGCCGGATGACCGCGCCGCACCGCGAGCGCATCGCGGTCGGTATAGAGAAGCTGGCGGTGGAATCCCTTGAATGCGTCGCCGATCGAGATCACGAGATCGATGGTGCGCGCAAATTCGGCGGTGAAGATCGCAGGTCCCCGCCACGGCACCACGTCGAGCTGGACGTTCGGGGCGAGCCGCGTGATCTTCTCCATCAGCGGCGGCACCAGAAGCTCCACGGCGAGGTCCGGCATCATCAGGCGAAAACGCCGCTCGCTGCTTGCGGCGTTGAAATCGTCGGGGATCAAAAGCCCGCGCACCTGATCGAGCACCTGCGCCAGCGGCCCGCGCAGGCCTTGCGCCCGCGGCGTCAGTTCCATTCGGGCGCCGACCCGGACCAGCAGCGGGTCGCCGAGCACCTCGCGCAGCCGCTGCAGCGCGTGGCTCGCGGCCGGTTGCGACAGGCCGATCCGCATCGCGGCGCGGCTGACATTGGCTTCCAGCAGAAGCGCATCGAGTGCGACCAGGAGGTTGAGATCGAGCGCAGCCAAATTCATTGAACGAATATACATCATAATAACTATCGATTAGAAGAATGATATGCGGCCGGCGATGATGACCCTCAGCATGACCGAAGGAGTCGAAACAATGAGCGCATCTGAAAACAAGAAGCTGATGGAAGAGATTTTCGCCGTCGCGGGAAATCCGGATCCGGCCGTGCGCGACCGCGCGCTGTTCGTTGCCAGTCTCGCCGATGACGCGAAATGGACGGTGACCGGCCAGTATTCATGGTCGCGCACCTTCACCGGCAAGCCATCGATCCTGAACGATCTGCACGGTCACGTCCGCTCGCTGCTGGCCGAAAGGTCGCGGACGATCGCGCATCGCTTCATCGCCGATGGCGACCATGTCGTGGTCGAGGCGCGGGGCGACAACCTCACCAGGAGCGGAGCCCGTTATGACAACGACTATTGCCTGGTGTTCCGCCTGGAGGACGGCAAGATCAAGGAGGTCAGGGAATATTGCGACTCGGTGCTGACCGAAAAGGCGCTGGGGCGTTCCTGAAAACGCTGTCGCCAGTTGATATTGTCGTCGCCGCGAATCCGTCATGCCCGGCCTTGTGCCGGGCATCCACGTTCTTACGGCATCAAAGACGTGGATGGCCGGGACAAGCCCGGCCATGACGACGTCAGAGATCACGCCGCCTTGGTCTTGAGATGGCGGAACATGATGTTGCGCGCCTCGTCGTCCATTTCCGTCTTGAAGACGAACTTGTCCTTCAGCGCGCTGGCGCGCGTTGCGGCCGGCCTTGCCGAGACTTCGTCGAACAGACGCTTCACGTTCGGATATTTTGTGAACACGTCGTCGCCGAGCACGTACGGCGCCATCCGCACCCAACCCCAGAACGCCATGTCCACGATGGTGTAGGTATCGCCGACCATGTAGCGGCTGTTGGCGAGATGGTCGTTGAGAATGCCATAGTGGCGATTCGCCTCGAACTGGTAGCGGTTGTGGGCATATTCCAGGTCTTTCGGTGCGAAGTGCTTGAAATGCACCGCCTGTCCCGAATAGGGCCCGAGGCCGGTGGCGACGAACATCAGCCAGGACAGCAATTGCGCGCGGTTGCCGGGCGTATTGGGCGGCAGGAATTTGCCGGTCTTCTCGGCGAGGTAGAGCAGGATCGCGTTGGAGTCGAAAACGAACACCCCATTATCGTCGATCGCGGGCACCTTGCCGTTCGGATTGACTTTAAGGAATTCCGGCTTGAACTGGTCGCCCTTGCGGGTATCGACCGGCACCAGCTCGTATGGCAGGCCGGACTCTTCCAGGAACAGCGCGACCTTGGCGGGGTTAGGCGCTCCGTTGAAATAGAATTTGAGCATTCAAATCTCCCTTGGCTCTTCGTTTTCCGAGAAAAAAGTTGCGCGTTCATAGAGAGCCGCGACGCTATCCCATGCTCAAATTTTGCAGGATACGCAACCGACGAGTTCGTGAGGGGCGTCGCGGAGTAGGGTGGGCAAAGCCAACGGGTCGCGCGAATGCGCGCCCGATAACAGGCTCCGCGTGCCCACCAATATTATTGCACCAGCGGTTCGGTGGTGGGCACGGCGCAAACGCGCCTTTGCCCGCCCTACGATCTATGGCCATGCGCTATCGCGCAGGCGCCGCGGTCATTAGCAGCTTCAGTATAACCCCGGGCTTTCCGCTCGGCGCGAAGTCCCGATCGAGAATCGTCGTTCCAGGCCCCAGCGCTCCGTCCCAAAAATACGACCGGCTTCCATCGTTGCGAAGCTCGGGTGCGGGAGCTTCGGGTAGTTTCATGGTGCGGATCACCTCCGCGCGGAAGGCGTCGCGATCAGGGACGTCGGCGGCGATGGAGCAGCTGGTTGTCCGCCCCTTTGTCCCGGACATCTCGTCCAGCAAAAGTATGAATGGCCCGTCCGTCAGGTCGCCCGACCAGCTTTTGCTGCGTATCACAGTGTTTCCGGCTGACGGACCAGAATTGTCGGACCGAAGCTGCATCTTCATCGCGGTCGCTTTTTGATCGATGCGTTCGAACGTAAACCTCGGGAGTTCGAGCTGACAGATCACCTGAAATGCGTTGATGATCGACTGCGCGCGATTGAGGTGCAGAGGCTTGTCCTCAGCAAGCGTTTGCGACGCAATCCCTGCCAACATGAAAAGACCAAAGCCGAAAGGCATCCGCCGCATCGATTTTCCAACAAGGATTGGAAGAATATCGCGCAAATGCGATATCACGCGGCGAACGTCCCGGCGAGTGCTTTCGAAAGTCTGCGTCGACGGTTGCACGGTCGGGAGGCTATCCCGCCGCCATCTCGGAGCGGATTTCGGCGCGCAGTTCGTCGATCAGCCTGAGACCCTTCTTGGTCTCGACGTGCCAGAAGGTCCAGCCGTTGCAGGCGCCCGAGCCCTGCGCCACCGCGCCGATGCGGTGGATCGAGCCGACCTTGTCGCCGAGCATGATGGCGCCGTCGGCGCGGACGAGCGCGCCATGACGCTTCCTGGAATCGACCAGTTTGGTGCCGGGCGAAATCATGCCGCGCTCGATCAGTTCGGAGAACGCGACGCGCGGCGCCTCGCGGGCGGTCATGAACGGCTTGAGCGTAGCTTCCGGCAGCGCCTCGACGGCGGCGATGCGCGCTTCGGCCGCCTTCGCATAGGCCTGGTCGCGCTCGAAGCCGATGTAGCGTCGGCCGAGGCGCTTTGCGACCGCGCCGGTGGTGCCGGTGCCGTTGAACGGATCGATCACGAGATCGCCGGGCCTGGATGACGAAAGCAGGACGCGCGCGAGCAGACCCTCGGGCTTCTGGGTCGGATGGACCTTTTTGCCATCCTCGCCCTTGAGTCGCTCCTCGCCGGTGCAGAGCGGGATCAACCAGTCGGAGCGCGCCTGCACGTCCTCATTGGCGGCCTTGAGGGCTTCGTAGTTGAACGTATAGCCCTTGGCCTTCTCGTCGCGCGCGGCCCAGATCATGGTTTCGTGGGCATTGGTGAAACGGCGGCCGCGAAAATTCGGCATCGGATTGGTCTTGCGCCACACAATGTCGTTGAGCACCCAGAAGCCCAGGTCCTGCATGATCGCGCCGACACGGAAAATATTGTGGTAGGAGCCGATCACCCACAGCGTCGCCGACGGTTTCATGACGCGGCGGCAGGCAAGCAGCCAGGCGCGGGTGAAATCGTCATAGGCGGCAAACGACGAGAACTTGTCCCAGTCGTTATTAACGGCATCGACGTGGGATTCGTCCGGGCGCTTGAGGTCGCCCTTGAGTTGCAGATTGTAAGGCGGGTCCGCGAATACCAGATCGACCGAACCGGCCGGCAATTTCGACATCTCGGCGACGCAATCGCCCAGGACGATACGGGAATCGGAAACGGAATCAAATTTAGTGCGGGGCGCCCTTGCAGACGCCCCGCGACGCGACACAACCATGACTCAAATACTCTGACTCAGGCGACGCTGTCGGCGACGCGGGACTAAACAACCGACTGGCGATACATTGACGAGGCAAAGTAAAAATCGGCTTAACCCGGTAATTCTTTCACGCTAGGCAATTTTTGCCGGGCGGGTTATTAATTAACGCAACGAAAATCCTGCATTCTCGTTGCCCTGATACCGGTGAGGCTGCAGCCGCGAGTTGGAATGAGGAAAACGGACCATGCGTTATGACGATTTTCGCCGCAGCGACGACATCGAGGATCGCCGCGATGACAGCGGCGGCGGCATGGGCGGCGGCATGGGCCTTCCGATGGGCGGCGGCGGGCTCGGCATCGGCACCATCATCGTGCTCGGTCTCGTCGGCTACGCATTCGGCATCGATCCGCGCATCCTGATCGGCGGTGCGGAGATTCTTACCGGCGGCAGCCAGGCGCCGAGCTATCAGACCGATCGGCGGTCCGGAACGGTCAAGAAGGGTGCGCCCACCGACGAGATGGGCAGCATGATCTCCGGCATTCTCGGCGAAATCGACGACCGCTGGAGCGAAATCTTCCAGGCGTCGGGACAAACCTATACCGGCCCACGCATCGTCTTGTTTCGCAACGCCACCAATGGCGGCCGCTGCGGCATGGCGCAGGCGGCGATGGGGCCGTTCTACTGCCCGCCGGAACGACAGATTTTTCTCGACACCGGATTTTTCCGTGAAATCGAAACCAGGTTTCACGGCTGTCAGGGAAGCGCCTGCAAGTTCACCGCGGCTTACATCATCGCCCACGAGGCCGGTCATCACGTCCAGAACCTGCTCGGCATCCTGCCGCGGGTGACACAGCAGCAGCAGGCGGTCGGCAGCAAGGCGGCCGCCAACGCCTTGCAGGTGAAGGTGGAGTTGCAGGCCGATTGCCTGTCGGGGGTCTGGGTCAATCGCGAGGAGAAGAAGCGTCCGGGCTTCATCGAGGCCGGCGATATCGATGGCGCGCTGCGGACGGCGTCCGCGATCGGCGACGACACGCTGCAGCGGCAGGCGACCGGGCGGGTGGTGCCGGATTCGTTCACGCACGGCTCGGCGGAGCAGCGCAAGCGATGGTTCATGACCGGCTACCAGCAGGGAACGCTGAAGGCGTGCGATACTTTTGGGGCGGCATCGTTATAACTACGGCGTCATCCTGAGGTGCGAGCCTCTTCGGCGAGCCTCGAAGGATGACAAGCGAGGTCCCTGCGGCCATCCTTCGAGGCGCGGGTTCGCGCGCACCTCAGGATGACGGCGGCGCGCGGGGTGGAGGTTCAAGCCATGTCATCCATCGACGAGTCAAAACAATTCGTGCCGCTCAACATCGCGGTGTTGACGATTTCGGACACGCGCTCGGTTGCGGACGACAAATCCGGAACCACGCTGTCGGAGCGGATCGTTGCCGCCGGCCACAAGCTCGCCGCGCGCGAGATCATCGTCGACGACGTCGACGCGATCCGCATCATCATCAAAAGATGGATCGCCGATCCGGGCATCGACGTCGTGATCACGACGGGCGGCACCGGCTTCACCGGCCGCGACGTGACGCCGGAGGCGGTCGAGCCGCTGTTTGAGAAGCGGATGGACGGCTTCTCCATCGCGTTTCACATGCTGAGCCACGCCAAGATCGGCACCTCGACGATCCAGAGCCGCGCCACCGCCGGCGTTGCGGGCGCCACCTTTATCTTCTGCCTGCCGGGATCGCCGGGCGCCTGCCGTGACGGCTGGGACGGCATTCTCGCCGCCCAGCTCGATTACCGCACGCGGCCCTGCAACTTTGTCGAGATCATGCCGCGGCTGGACGAACATTTGAGGCGGCCGAAGGCAAAGGGGGCGTCGGTTTAATTTGCTTGGTCATTCCGGGGCGCGCCTATTGGCGCGAACCCGGAATCTCGAGATTCCGGGTTCGCCGCTTCGCGCCACCCCGGAATGACGGAGGGAAGAGTTACAGCTCCGTAGGGCGGATGAGCGTGAGCGTAATCCGCCGTCACGCCGCTAAAACGGCGGGTTATGGCTTCTAACACCCGCCCTGCGATCCACGATCTCAAAGGGCAGTAGCTTGATGGCGAAAGGTCGACCCGTGGGCTTGTCGAATACTGAAAAGGCCGTTATCGCGGTTACATGTCAGCGGTTTATCGACGAGGTATTGAAGCCGAGATTCTTACCGACAATCCGCCCCACGCAATTCAACTACCCAATCGATATTCTCGGAAAATGGCATGGTCGCATTTGAGCGACGGCACGTGCAGTCGTGCCGTCGCGCGTCGCATCTTCAATAGCCCGTTGCACCGTAGTAAGCCGCCCCGGCCACAGGACGACGGTAATACCCCGGCCCTGCGCCATAATAACCCACCCCAACATAGGGTTGGGCGACATAGCCAGCAGTAGTGCCAGTCCCCCACCAATCCTTGGATGCATGCGGTTTGCAGGGATAGCCGTGGGGGTTACGACAGTCATAGTCACCCCAGGGGCTGCTCGCGAAGTAGCCGGCACCATAGTAGTTGCCACCATAGTAAGCGTTACGATCGTAACCGTTCCCATAGTAGCCGTTACCATAGCCCCAGGGTGACGTCGCGGCGACCGCAGCCGTGCCGATCGTGGCGGCCGCCAAACCGGCTCCCACCGCGCCGGCACCGTAGCCATAGCCAGCCCGCCGGTTTTGTCGCCGCGCAACTCCAGCAACACTCACGGGAGTCAACGGACGCCCGACGCGAGCCTGTGCGCTCTCGATAGACAGCGAAACGCCGCGCTGTTCAGACCAGCCGAAGGAGAGGAGTGTCGCACACGCGAAGGTCGGGATTGCAATCGCAATTTTGCCTGGAAACATCAGCTTCATGGCTTTCCTCCGTTAGCGTGCCCCTTATTACAAACCTATCCCTGGCTACTTCGAAAGCATTGCGTTAGATCAACGCAATGGCCGCGCCCGGCACGCAGTTCCGGGCCCTTTGTCCCGACCTTCGCCGCATTCGACGCGCCGCCAGTCGCTAGCCCCTGCGCGCGCTTCGCGAGGTTGCCGACAACAACTGAACGCTATACCCCTCAATCGCGGATGGTCGTTATCGGCCCACCATTGTCTGGCACAATCAGCGACTCAGAGAATTCATCATGCTTCTGATGTACATTGACTTCCCAACCTGTGCCCGGCTTCCACTGTACCCAAACGGGAGCACTGTCGCCGGGTTGCTCGCCGCCTGCCGGTTACCGCGTAACTAATTTGCATCAGGTTATTGACCTACCAGACTGACAAGCCAAATTGGCGCGCTCGGGGGGGCTGACCCATGGAATATAATCTAGATAGTCGGCTCGTGCTTAGTACGGAGCGCGAGCATAAGAATTTGTATTCTTGGTCGATCAAAGAATTCGACGAGAAAGGAAAACAAATCGGCCCAGATCAGATTCCGTGGGATTGGGGTTTGACGTTTGAAGTGATCGAATTGAATCCCTGCTACAGCCTTGAGATAAAAGAAGGTGACGTGTCGGGTGAAGAGGATTCTGAATCTCAACCGAGTGAGGTGAGAGAATACCTATATGGAAAGCTGCTCCCCTCAGTGGAGAGCAGGAGGGCGGGCATATACTCGATGTTCGGGACCCGGCGACGAATAGATCAGTTTGGCTTGTTTATATACAAAGCGAAGGAAGGTGAAAGCGAGCGTTGTCGTCTGTGGGGAAGTGTAAGTTATACTTCTGAATGGGATTTCCAAAATGTAACTGAGCCGGATTCTGTTCAGGTGTACGTTTATCTGACGCCTGAAAAATTCGATCACCTTATGAATCTCGTGAAAGTCCCCGTGGCGGCCGGAGCAACAATTCGCCTGTCAGGTGTTGCTGGCTTTTATTCGGATTGGTCACCATCGATAAGGACAGACCGCATCAAAGTATTGGCTAATGCGAAAGATCAGCAGCTAAGGAATCCTGAAAATTTGACTTTCGATCCCCCGGCATTGGGGCATGTCGGCGAATTCCAGATTTCCATAAAGAAGGAATTTCCTCTAATTCACCGTCCGAAAACTACGGAGGAGGATGTTGAGGAGGAAGATCGCGAAACGAACACTGAGCCACAGTCGAAACCTGATGATGCCGAGTTTCGCTCCACAATTTTGAGTCAAATCGGGTTGCTTAAGAAGAATTTTGGTAGATTGCAGCTTGTGCTCTGGTTGATCCTCGTTGCTATTGTTCTCCACCTAGTCAAGTAAATATAGTTGCGCTCTAGCGAGCGTCGTTCAACCGCGTGCCGGTCGTGACCGGCAAAATATCGAATCTATTGAAGTTGCGCGGCGCTCGATGCGCGGTGCTTTGGACCAATTGGATGGTACCATCCAATTTTACTCAGAGCGCCCCGCCGCCAGCCTTTCAACGCCGATCCGGAGATGGGGCGCTTGCCGGGCCGACGTTGTGGACGCAACAGGCTGGCGACGGGCGGTCACTGTGCAACGGAAGCATGACCTGTCGACCGTCTCGTGGCACCACGAGACGTTTCAGGGACATCCCACAGAACCGTGGGATGGGATGATAGCGGCGCGAGGTTCACCCTTTCCCGTGGCTCCACGGGGTTATTTCGCCGCCCGGCGCAAATATTTCTGTTTTTGACACCCGCTATACACCGCCGCAAAAACGCGAGTAAAATCAACGCAATCATTCTCCCACAAGGGGAGAAGGAAGAAAGCTGCGACCGCCGTCACCGATCTACGCCAGCAAATTGCTCACAATTTCGACGGCTACGCCAGGACTGTCGCCTTGCCCGTCGTGCCAATCTGCCGCGGGTCGGCGTTCTTGATCGCAACCCCAAATCAGCGGCAGATTCACCGCTATCCCGTGCCCCTCAAGAGGGCGTTTGCGCGATCGTCACGGACGTTGGGTGCGGGATGCGATGGACGCGGGTGGCGTTGCTGACGAGAACGCCTGCCCGCGGACGGCGAAGTCGTGTGGTCCTGACGCCCCGACGCTGGAGTCAAGCTGGTGGAGGCAACTTCGCCGGCGAGGGTGGCAAGAAAGCCCGGTCACCCG
>Ga0210405_10002443_pt1 | contig 19307 bp, 10 predicted proteins | sample IncBWH11MmetaG_FD_155492 | JGI IMG/M metagenome (GOLD analysis project Ga0210405, IMG submission 155492) | Forest soil microbial communities from Barre Woods Harvard Forest LTER site, Petersham, Massachusetts, United States - Inc-BW-H-11-M | ecosystem: Environmental > Terrestrial > Soil >... | reverse complement strand
CAGAGAGACGGGGTTAACGGGGCCTTGCACAACGCGCGAAGGGGTCGCCGAGCCGCGGCGTCTCATACTACAATGTGGTGGACGGGGCTGTAGCTCAGATGGATAGAGCGTCGGTTTCCTAATTGAGTAGCTATTCTGTAAGCTGCTGATTCTTAACCTTCCTCAACTTCCTCTAGTCGTGGTCTTTCGGGCTAATCTGGACGTACCTTGCAACACTGTTTGCAATAGATATTTGACAACCGAAGCGTAGCCGACGGTCCGCTTTCGGAATCAGCATGCCGGAAACCGGAGTGCGAGGAGCTGCGCAATTGAAGGAATGCGAAGAAATTCACCTGAGATTATCTTCCCGCATCGGGTTCGCACTGGCCATCGTTCGGTGAGGATATGGCAGCGTTTCTGGCGGCGGAAAAGCTCATAAGCGATGTGTACATCCCCCACGAGAATCACTTCGGTGTCGACTGATCTCCACAGTATTGTGTAGTACTGGGACGATTTTGCGGCAAAAGGGTAACGAGGGTGGTCAATAGTACGGGGAAAAAAGAGGAGTCAATATTCGCACCCTTAAAAAGCTGCAAGGGTGCGGCACCTGAAACCGTCACCGTAGTCACTCTGTCGGCCACCCGCCCCAGTTTATATCTTCGGCTGATGCTGTACTTCCGCATCGACCCACGCGCGATGTCGGCCCGTCAGATCAAAGCGGAACCCGACTGGTAGAGCAATGAACGGGGCTAGGTCGGGTCTGGTAGCAGTCAGGTGGTAAGTGTGATGATTGGTGAGGGATTTTATGTTCTTGTCCCATCTCTCTGTAACTACCAGCCAGCCAGACATGTGTTCCTGCCATGGATAGCGCACTGCCTGAACCGGAAGTCCTTCCATAACGCCATCCGACAATGCCGTGAGTTTGTCCGGGCGTGGCGGAGTGAACTCCGCTCCGTAAAGGTCGCATATTCTATGCTGCTCTTTCCAATAGTTTAGGGTAAGTGACCCACCTGGGATAAACTCCGTGGCTTCCGGATTGTATTCCCACACCTCCAGTACATTGTCTTTCGCGGCTTGGAATTTGACTATCCAGTAGCCATAGTTGAGAGTGTCACCATGTCTAATTCGGGCATTTTGTTGGAGGATGTAGTCGCCGATGAAGCCAAGAAAGAATTCGGCCTCTCCCAATAAGGTCGGGGTGTTCACCGTCACCCGTACCTCAGAGAGTCCACGTTCAGCCAAACCCTGGGTCGAGACTACCAAGCCGGCTTTGTTAAAGATAATCGGTTGCATAGAATTTACGGTTGTTGTGGATTCAAAGGTTTCTGCGGCGGCTGCGCTGGAGGTTGCGGAGGTGGTGACTGCTGGGATCGCGTGGCTGCTCTAACTTCACCGCCCTGCGTCCGACTGCAACTCAAGCATTGCGGGTACAGGTTCTGGGATTGACCTTCTTGTCTCATTGCGTTTGGGGGCTGGTGGTCTCCCACGAAGTGTCCATCCTTCGTGCCAGGATCATTTGTACCACAAGTATGACACCCCTCGTCCTTTCCGATGCGGTTTACTTCTACTTGCTCAGCTGGCGTGATCTTAGGGCCAGATGCTGGAACCGATTCCCCCGCGAATGGTCCAGGCTTTAAGGTCCGCGGCCCCGGGGACTCTTCTTCGTCCCCCAGGAAGAGCGCCCCAATAGAAACGCCGGTTGTCAGCGGGCCTTTGACAAAATCCGAGCCGGCCTGTTGGAGTGGGTTCGACGGCGGCAGCGCTTCCTTGTTTGTAAAATTGCTAGCGACATTGTTTGCTACGCCCTTGGCTTCTCCAATTAGCACCTGAACCGAGGCGTTCCGCTCAATCGCTGCAATTGCGCAACTAATACAGATGTAATCATGACCGTCGAGGTCGGCGAAGGATTCGGGGTCGTCGGCGACCATGGAGTAAAGGTTGAGGGTTTGTGGGTTCGTGAGGTTGGCGTAAGGGACAGCGACAGGAACGTCGGACCAATCGGAGCTGAGCCAGCGGCCGAAGCGGTTGGCATAGTAACGGGCGCCGAAGTCGTCGTTGCCGGTTTCGGCGTCGCGTTCCTTGCCCTCGAATTTGTAGAAATTCTGCGTGCAGGTGTCGGTATAGGGCGTGCGCTCGCCGCCGTAGGGATAAAAATCTGCGTCGTAGCAGACCACGCCTGCATTGGTGGTGTTGATGCGCGAGGTACCGAGCAGGTCTTCGGCGTAGAGGATCGGGTTGCCACCAGCGGGAAGCATGGCGACACGTTTGCCAGCGAAGAAAACGTACTCGTTCAGGGTGTTACCGGAGGCGTCGGTTTCGCCGAGAATTTCGCCGCCAGGCCCGTACCAGTAGAGTTTGTATGGCACGGGTGGGATAGCGGAGTTGGCTTTGGCGACCCGGCGGCCGTCGCCGTCATAGAGATAGGTCGTACTGCCAGCGGCCACATTGAGCTGGCTTTCCGCGTTCCAGGTGTAAGAGTTGTAGCCGTCCACAATGGTATTTCCTGAGGCGTCGTAGGAAAGCCCGGAAAGGTGATTGTTCCCATCGGCGGTCTTGCTGAAACCGACTTCGTAGGTGCAGCCGGTGTAACTGTTGTTTGTGGGTTGGGTGATTTGGGTTAGATTGCCCCATGCGCCGCCCGTTGGCGAATTGTCAAATTGATAGGTTTCCGCCCAGCAGTGGCTGGGGCTTGTGCCGAACGTGGACGTGGTCTGTCCGGCGGTGATGCGATTGAGTTGGTCGTACGTGAAGGTTTGCGAGCGAGTGGTATCGAGATTGTTGGTGATTCCAAACACGTGGCCGACGTTCCCGCCGTTAACCGGGTCGGTGTAATTGTAGCTGAGGTCCAGGGCGTTGCCGCCCGAGGAAGAGGCCTTGATTTCCTGAGGCTGCAGGCGGCTGTTGTAAGTCTCAAGAATGTTCAAACCTTTGAAACCCGTACCGCCGTTATGGTAGATCGACATACTGTAAATGGTGCCTTGCGGCGTATAACAGACATTGTTAATCGGACAACCTGGAGTAGCCGGTTCTTGAGAAAAGACATACTGGGGGCCCCAATAGACCTGCACAACACGATTCGCGGCGCTAACGGCGGTATCGAAGCGGCTGCCAGTGGGATAGATGTTAATTCTGATGTTTCCCGCCAAGTCTGAATAATAACTGCCAGTCTTGGTAACTCCGCTTGTCGTGCGCTTGTCCACAAGGATATGGGGGAAGTCAGGATACTGGCCTTGATTGTTCTGCTGGTAAGCCCAGGATTCGGAGCCAGCGGCGTCGGTCATGCTGGTGCGATGGCCGATGTTCTGGCAGGCGGCGAGACCAAGACAGGCGGATTGGTCGTACGTTGTCGTGACTGTGGGGTCACTGTTCGAATATGTGCGAGTCAATTCGCGGTTCAGCGCGTCGTAGCCGTAGGTAGTGGTTATGGCGCGAGCGTCCTTCTTCGTTTGCACGTTTCCGTCGGCATCGTAGGAGTAGGTGATGGTGCCGGTTTCGGGATTCGCGGAAGTCAGAAGGTGAGAGAGCGAGTCATAGGTGAAGTTTCGCTGATGGGAACCGTTCTGAACCACTTGGGTCAAATTATCTGCCACATCGTAGGAATACGAGGTTATCCAGATTGGATCGCCTGTTCCCGGGCAGCCTTTCGGGTTGACGGTGGCACCTATTGCGTTTGGTTCGTCAACTTCGATTAGCCGTCCGAGGGCGTCCATTGTGCTTCGACGCCAACGGCCGGTGGGGTCGGTAACCAGGGTGCTGGGGTCGCAGTAAGCGGTCTTGAGGACAGAGCCGTCGGGATAGGCTTCGCTGGTTTTGCGACTTAATGGGTCATAACCGTAAGTGGTTATGCCGCAAGAGGAGGTGGGGTCGGTTCCGCAAGTGCGGTGGGGATTCGAGACGGTTGAAACTCGCCCCAAAAGGTCGTAAGTCGTGTCCGTGTAAACAACGCCCTGTGGATCGGAGTTAAGCTGAGTTTGTTTGACTTGCCCGAGATCGTCAAAGACCTTCGAGGTGATGAGACTTTGGGACGAATTGATGGACCCCGTCGTAACGTTAGTCAAGGGAAGCGTTGTCCCGTAGGTAGTGCTGACTTGGCCCCCGTCCGGAGAATTCTTCTGGCTCAATCGGTTCATTGAGTCGTACTTCATTGTCGTCACAAGACCGTTGAGGTTGGTGCTGGACGTGGGTAGCGAAGTGCAAGAGGCATACTTCGCCTTAGTCGTTTGAGAGAGAGCGTTTGTGGTGGTGGTGACGAAGGCCCGCGTTGTGCCAGTGGAAGGTGCGCAGGTGGCGTCAGTCCAAGAATCGGTGTAATCGAAATAGGTGTTGTTTGACTTCGGGTCCTGGGTTTGCAGCAGATTGCCAAGGTCGTCGTAATAATTCGTGGTATTCAGCCAGGAGCCGGTGGTGTTGAGCCAGCGCTGAACTAGAGTTGGATTGCCGCGCACGGTTTTTGTGCTGCTGAAATTCGTGTAATCGTGGTTGACGACCCCGGAGGTCGCGGAAATGGCCGTGCTGTCGTATGTATAAGCGGTTTGGGAGTGGATCGTGGTGCCGTTGGCCTCGTAAACGATTTGGCTGGTGAGAAACTGGGCGAGATTGGCAACCCTGTAGGAAGAATTTACGAGATGTTGGTAGTTATACGTGGTTGTGCGAACGAGGGGTCCAGGGGCACCGTTGCCGAACGCATATTCGCGACGGTGGATTGGATTTTTCCAACTGACATCGATTTGGCCAGTATTGAAGGAGTCCCAATCCGTCTCGACTTTCGAAACCTGGTTGGTTTGCGCCCAGGTGGTGGTTTCCCGGATGGGGACAACAAAGACGGACGTGTCGTAGTCTGTGGCGACGGTTTTCAGCAAGGTTCCAGTCGCTGCAGACCCGGAGAAATTTTCAACTCTGATGGTCTGACAAACTTCCGAAGAGTTCCAGTCGTTTGTGGTCTGGCTGGAAAACATTTCTTGGCAAGTATAGCGGGTATCGTTGAGAGCAGGATCTGTGACCGTCATCGATGTTTGGGACGCATATGTGTATTTCCAAACAGCGTTCTGGCCGTTTGCGGTAACGGTTCGTGATCCCACAACCTGACTGTAGGGAAATTGGCTCGAGTAATTCCAAGTTATGCTAGCGCCGGTGGGCAGCGTAGCGCCCGTGAGCACGGGATATCCGATTGAGGCAGTGGAATAGGACAGATTGTACTGCAAGCCGTTGGGAAGGGTGATTTGGGTAATCAGAGCCCAACTGTCACTCTCCGGAGTGCAGAAGAATCCTGAACAGCCGCTCGAAGGAACAGTGAATGCCTGCCATGTTTGTGTGTACAGAATCTTCTGAACCTGACCGTTTGAATCTGTGTAGTCAATTTCGCAGTGGGTACTGGTGGAATCGCAACCGTTGCCGATACCTCGCCCCAACGTGTCAGTGATTTTGCCACCACCTGCGCTGGTGAAGGCTATCTGATTGCCGTTGCGATCCGTCAAAGTGGTGCCAGTCGTGGTTAGTACGATCTCGGTCCCATCCTTACGAATGACGTCGAGTACATTGTTATTAAAATTGGGATTTCCCGTGTTCGGATCTACGCGAAGCACCCATCCAGAGCCGTCGTCGGCATAGAGCAGGCCGTTGGGAATGGGCGAAAAACAATTGCCGTTGCCGTTGTTGTCGGGGACGAAATGGTGAGTCGTGCCGTTGGGTTCCATCAGGATGGTGCCAAAATAGGCGGTAAATTGGACGTTTGTATTGCAGTAGACCGCAGTGTTGGTATGTTGTGTGGTGATCTGGTAGTCAAGCGGGGAAGTCAGCTTCCAAGGCGCGCCGCCGCGGGGAATCGCCGTCGCAAGGTGCCAGGTGTAGTAGTTGTTGTATCCGCCATGCCCGTTCGAGACTGTCTTTACAGTTTCGTAAAAAGAACTGCTGTCGTAAACAAACTCCACCGGAAAGGAAGGACCTCGGCCCTTAAGGTCAAGGAGAGGGATCCGAACGTGGATATAGCCGTTGTTCGTCTGAATGGTGTCGAAATCAGAGCCAGTGAAGACTCCGTTTTCCGGAAGGCCGATGTTCGCTGCGTCATTGACGCTGGGAGTTTGGGCTGCCGCCGGCTTGGGGAATGGAGCAATCAAGAGGACGAGAACCAGGGTCTGTAATACGGTTTTGCAAGATCCTAGTACGCCCTGGATCTGGGAATGCATGAGGCCCATTGCTACTGAGGGAACGGACGCGCCGAAGTTTAGTCTGTTTCGTTCTGTTCGCAGCCTAGAGTTACCAAATGGGAATTTGACCTGAGACTTGCGCTGCAAGTCGAAAATTAGGGTCAGGCTGGCATTGATCCTCATAGTGGCTCCCAAGCTGAAGGATTTCAGGCACACCAATAGCGTGCGAATATGGCTTGACGATTGTCCTAAGGGAGCGCAGGGACAGGCGAGCGGACCCGTTCCACCATTAGGGCGCTCTTAGGGACGTGCTTATAGCTTTACGGTCTGTACGTGTCAAGTAAATTAACGTAGAAGTTTGGGGCTATGGAAAAATGTTCCTGAATTTCTGGAGTTCAAAAGGCAGGCTACCTCTTCCCTGGATACAAACGCACCTTCCCATCCGCGACGACCGCAACATACTTTCTCCGCTCTAAGAACTGCATTGTTTCTTTCCGGTCTCGGATCTTTGCCCAGCGACTTCGTATCGGGCGATTCCACGGGGATTCGCTACGGCGACAATATACTAAACAGATAAAGAAGCTTGGGAATGCTGGGGGCCTGATGGTTATAATGCTTTAGCGTGTTGTAGACTCTGCCGATGCTGCCATTTATCCCCGTCCGCGATATCGTGTGGGCATCGCTCTTGTTTCCTCTCTTGTGGACCTCTATTAAGGCAGCAAGTTATCTCACTGTTCATCTCTGGTTCGGGACAACGTATACATCGGTTTTTGTTGACTTGGTAACTTTTCTTGTCGCTGGCGGATTTTTGCTATTCAAGATTTGCTCCCGCGAGGGAGGTCTCTTCCCAATGATAAGAAACTGGAGATTCAACTGGAAACAATATATCGCCGATGGGCTGGGCGCTTTTGGAGTTTTTTCCTGTGCGTGGGGCGTTATCTTCTTTTACAACCTGCACGCGGCGTATCGGGTGTTTGCCAATCCTCCGCAGGTTAGTATTACTTGGACTCATCCAGACGCGTTTGAAGTGATGCCCAACGGTCCGAAGGATATTACGCCAGAATTTTTGCAGAGTCATCACCAATATGAGATTAAAGTTAAATCTGCAAAAGAAAATATTGTACCCATCTCAGTCTTGGTAAGGTTTCAATTCCCATATTTTGTTGAACAGAATGCAATGTACCGTCAAAACGTAGCAGAAGCCGAGTTCTACCCAGAGCGCTCTGTAAGACTAATCATTAGTGGACAATACATTCACTTCTTTGGCGAGAATCTCAATAGGATTTACATTCTCAGCATTCCAAACATGCCGCCAAGCGGAGGTGAGGTTAGAATAGTCCTCATCTTGGATAGCAATCCGCAAGGCCAAGCATTTGGCGTGGGTGGGAGAATCCCTCCGAATGAAAAACCTCCAAATGATGAAAATCCTCCAGTTGTCCCGCCGCCGTCAAGATTAGGGCCACCAAACGAGTACATACGCATACGCAGCACGTTTTCTTATGGCGGACAGATCGGCTATAGAGAAACTTATGCCCCATTCCACGACGGTAGCGACAATACGCTTAATTTAGGGCCGTTAGGTCCAGTTCCGCCCCGGCTACCAATTTCGTATGAACCATAAGAGGCTTACGAATATGAAAGTTGGGTACACAGAAGGCCTGAGCGCGAAGGAAAACTTCGAGCGAGCTATGACAGCAATTTTTCAGGCATCGAAACCGAAAGTGAAAAAGAAACCCAAGAAGAAAGGTAAGGATTAGGCCGCTTTACGATGGCCTCGGCCCTGCCTCTTACTGGTGTATTGAATCTGTGCCCTTGCCAGTGAGCTAGGTGATTCGACGGTTTACGATATCTTTGCCTAGGATGGGCTTTTCCCCGTTCTCAGGTGTCTAATAGATTTGAAAACCTTCCTGGTCATCTGTCCATATCATTCTTGCACTTCACTGCAGTTCAACTTTTAAGAATGGCTGGCAGAAGGTCAAGGCAATGTGGCCGAAGTTGCCCGAATCTCGACATCTGTCTTGGTGGGAAGCTGCTGAATTTATTTTTTCCTCGGAATGGGCTTTTTACCTCTCCCAAGTGTCTAATACCCTATAGACTTGGGTCAAGCCTTCCTTCGGTTTGCATGCTTCGGTTTGCCCAGATAAAGAGCCGCCGCAATGTGCACGGCCCGAGTTCACCATTCCCGATTGCCGCTGGTGCCCTGTCCCCAGAGGGCCGAAATAGGATTTCTTGCTCCCTGACGAGAATTCCCATCTCTTTGCCCCCTTGCCGCTCCCTTTTCAAGTTTTTTTGTACTGGTACGAAAAAATCTCCTCTGCAGCCGACTAATAGGGAAAAGGCTTCCAGCTCGGCCAAGCAGGCTCCAGCCTGGTTCTGTGCGATGGAGTAGCGCCTGTCGCTGGCCGGAGCGACGATCCCGGCGAACAGCAGCTCCCAACTTCCAATGTGGAGCGGTCGCTCTTCTGGCGCTGTCCGCCGCATGCGGCTCAGTCTATCCGCGAATACCGACAAAGTGCACCGATTCCCGCACGTGACTTTGCAGACTGCGATTCGACAACTCAAAGGCGAGCTGTACGCCGCCAAGTACACAAAGGACGGAAGTGGAAATGACAAATGCCCTCGCTAACGCTGACGCTACCTCGGTCACCTCACCCATTACTGAAGTTAAAGATGAAACCTGTCTTCCATGGGGTAATTCTACTGGTCTGTTGGCCGAGGTTTCATCTCCGCTACCTCACGAAACTTCAAACGGGGATGGTTCGTTTTTCGCAAAATACGGCCTGTTATTGCCGGGCGAAGTAGACGCTCTTTGTGCTCGTGAAGAGACTTCGGGGAGGAGTGGCATCATCGCGGGACTTATTGCACCTCGCAGTGTTTCCATGCTCGTGGGTGATAGTGGAATTGGGAAAAGTCCCCTGGCCTATCAACTGAGTTTGTGCGTGGCAGGAGGCATTCCCTTCATTGGCAGAACCGTGCAACAAGGCACGGTTGTTTATGCCGACTATGAGAACTCGCTCGATCAGAGCAAGGGCATGCGTGAACAGATTTTGCGTCTACTAGAATTGCCCAAGGCACCTGATCGATTTATGGTATGGACTGGAGATTCCGGCAGCTCACTCCAAATTGAGGAAATCTGTCACGACGTAAGACCCGTGCTACTCATCATTGATTCGCTCCGCGCCCACAATCCACATTTCGAGAAGACTGACAACGCCGGAGAAGAAATGAAACGACTCAATACACTCTGCAGGAAGTATGGTGTCGGTATCCTTGCAATCCACCACACTCGGAAACCGAAAATGGATCAAGGAGTACCATCGCTCGATAATGAAAACACTCCTCTGATGCTTTGGCTCAAGGAGACTGCTGGCCATGGCTCGATCATAAACCAGTCGCACACCCGCATCGCTGTCGGTGTGCCGGACCTCAGAAAGTCCCATTCCCAAGATGCCGCATTGGTAGTTCGGTGGCATCGGAGAGTCCAGGGCGAGGTTGGACCAATTTACCTAGAACGCGTCTGCGATGAAAACGGCGAACCTCTAGGATATCGTCCGCTCCGCGATGTCAGGCTTCTTGGCAATGCCGAACAGGAAGCGGCTTTTGCCAAGTTACCCCCACAGTTCACTTTCAGAGAGGCCAAGCAGGCTTATGGACGGGCCGATGATCCCACACGCAAATGGCTCGTGAAGTGTGCTGCCATTGGGCTAGTTCGGCAGGCAAGCAGGGGTCGGTATAGTCGAACGGGTTCAGGGGATGGCGGAGATACATAGAGAGGGTAGAGTAAGACAAGATAGTCAGCTAGGAGCAACCAGTCAGCATTATATGTAGAGTAAAGAACTCTCAAAGAAGCCTGCGGATCATCCCCTCTCCTCTACATACTCTACATACTCTACCTACTTCCGCGTAAGGTCTCATTGCGAATCGCGCCAAACAGGAAGTTTCCGCAAGAAGTCAAAACTAAGCAGAAATCAAGAGAATCTACGCGTTGAAAACAAGGCAGCTAGGCGGGAGCTGCTCCAAGTTACCGTCGGAAACTCACTTTTGATTTTCTGACATTCCAACCGTAATGCATAGAATTCACGCCACTTAGGGAAGCATCGCACAAAACCCTTCATCACTCGCAAAGAAAATAAAGGAGTTACGAAATTCAATGGATGAATCAGACGCCAGACGAGCGTTAAAGGGCCTAGGCATCATTCCCACAACTGGCCTCGTCCGTGCTTGGCTGCAGGCAGCTCGAGCCGAAGAGTTGAAGGAGGAGCCGACGGACGACCTGAGCCAACCGATAGAGTCGTACCCTACAGGCCCTCCCACTTCTTTCGTTGTCGATCGCCCACCCCGTCGTCCCCGCGGGTACAGCAAGTCTCAGCTGGAGCCAGTGCTCCGGGAGCAGGGGACACTCGAACGTAAGCCCGGAGTTCGCGGGCGAGGTCGACCCCGAATCATCGCGAGTTGGTTCAAGCAGGTCGCTGCAACAATGGCCGAGGGAACTCCCCTCCGGATTGCACTCCAGCGACATGGGATCAACTTGGATAAGAGCCAAATTCGCGCCCTTTATCGGAACCGCGAGTTCAAGCGAATGTATCAGGAAAGGCGTGGGTTCGGCTGCCGGGGCCGAACGTTGTGAGATCGGTCACCGGAGAGTCCACGACAGTTAGTCGCGGACGATGTTTGCCTCATGAGGCTGCTTACCGAGCATGCTCGGGAGCACCTTGTAGAAGACTCGCATCAACTCCACGAAGTTGTTGGTCAGCTTCCCCACCAATGCGAGGTAAATAGCCCCAAATACGCTCAAAAATAAAAGAGCGAAGGTGAACACAATTGGACACATTAGTGGGTGGATCCAATGAGCAACCGCAGTAATCCACCATCTGGCAGTCGTTCAGCCCGTCCTCTGCGACCACAGGTTGGACACGCCACAGTAAAGTGTTTTCCGGACGCTTGTGGATCGTCCCTCAAAATGCGGGAAACTCTTTCGCAAACGTCACAGTAAAAAAATAGTTCGGGGAGGCGTTCTTCAAAGGCTTCTGTTTGTTGACTGGTGGCATTTTCCTCCGCACTGGAACGAAGGATGAATGCTTCGGCGTAACTTGTCAATTACTGTCACACAACCGGTTTGCTGGACGGCAACTACAAGAAGTCCGCGGCCATCGCACCATCGTTTCTCAGTGTCTTTCAACCCGTAGATGCACGATAGATGCATGCAAAGTACAGTCAAACACGGTTATGGCTCCTAGGGTTTGACGAGCAAACCGGAAGTTGGGTAGATAGATACCCATTTTTCTAGTTGCCGCGTTAATTCGGACCTGACGAAATCTGCGGACAAGCAATGAAAAGTCCCTGCTGAATGATTAAACTCCCAGTTATCGATGGCCCCACGAAAATCACGCTTGCGCTTCAGGATTTGGTGCTCACGTTGCGGTGGTGGGAATACTAGAAAGAATTTGGTGTCGTAGCAAAAGGGGAAAAAGTGCTCATTCGATTTTGATGGGATAAAGGTGTGCATCCAGGGCGAAAATCTTGACCGATCCTCCTGTCCTACAGTTCAATTTGGGGGACAACGGATAGCCTCCTGGTACTCATCCCAGAAGGTCGGCGGAGGTTTCTTGGGAGTCATAAACAGCGAGGCTATATCGCACGGTTAAATTTCGCAAGTAATCACTAATTTCGGTGGTGTCCTAATTTGAGCCGCTTACTCAAATTCGGGATACCACGTGGAACAGTCCAATGGGATACGGGAATTGTTCTATTCCTTGGCCTAATAGGGATTCTTGCCTTCTCCAACATCGTTGTAGGAGACGCAAGCTTCGGAAGCGTAGATGCCGTTAGCATAGCCTTTCCAAAAACAGAAATGCGTCCAGTGAAAACCGAATTCATCTTCATAGACAGCGGAACCATAAATAGCAATATAAGATTTGCCATTCTCAAGGTCACCGCGTTCGGTAGGTGTGAGTATTGCAATCGAATTATCAGGTCTGACGAGGCTAACTGGATAGGACGTGTCGGCTTTGGGGAATATTACTTTGGCTTCGATCCCGAAACCCATCGAAGTTACGCTAAAGGGTGGAGGCTCGTCAGATTTGACGAGCCTCACAATATTTCTTACATCGATTCTCTTGGCCGGAGTATTTCCCACATTGGCAAGCTTCATGCGGTAGGTTACTTCTTTAATATCTTTGAGAGCTGGCGAAAAGTCTGCGGTTATCTGTACCCAAGCGCGTTGAGTTTGCACCAGAGCGTCATGGGCAGTATTGGCGGAAGTTTGCGTAACTTTCAAAGTGGAGTTCAGGATTACCAATCCCCACAGCGCAATGAAGGCTGCCCCCGCCGTAATCACGTTCATCCACATTCCTATCGAGCGTTGAGAGCGTCTGTGTTCGTGTTCCTCGGAATATCTCTGGGTATCCTCGGCGGTTGGCTCAATTCTAACGGGATAAACCGAGGGCCATTTTACGTCATGATGATAGGGTGGTTTCTCATGGTCATTGGATGGGGTTTGATTTTGGTGATTCTTGTGCCTGTGCTTGCTCACTGGTTGTACCCCGAGATTGATAATACTGTAACACAAAAATACCACTTGACAAGTCATAATTACTGTAATACAGTAATAGCCATAGGGAGAGCGCACATGGCTAACGTCCTGAACACTGGCAAACAAATCGCAGTAATCAGCGCACTGGCAGAAGGCTCTAGCATTCGTTCCAAGAGCTACGGGAGACAATTCGACGCCTACACGGAACGGACGCCACTCATGTTGAGAGTGTGGCTGTGAAAGAGACGTTTCAAGGCAAGACGGTTTGGGAGGGCATTGTCGAAGTCTTTGACCTCCACGAGCATCCGAAAGCGCCAAGAGTTTACGCATGGTCGCATGATACAAACGGTCCGAAGAAACGCCATGTGAGCGTCTTACATATCGCGCCCATCACATCGGCAGTGGAAGCGGTCAGGGCAGCAATCGCTCAGGAGTTCAGAAGCCGTGGCACAGCAGAAGAGAGCTAGGAAGGTCGGACGGCCCAAACTGCCAAAGGGTGAGGCTATGGGCCGCATAGTGCCTGTGCGCTTCACATCGGATGATTTGAGGGCGATGGAAGCAAGGGCAAAGACTGCGAACCAAAGTCTGTCGGAATGGATACGGAGCACGTTAAATGCCGCACTCAACGGACAAAGACAATGAGCAAAATCAAATTAGGACACTACCCTAATTTCGGGCAGTGATTGGCGGGCGGACCAGCTGCGCTCAGCGGCGGTACCGGACTCCAATTGTCCGGTTGCGCGTTAATCAGGCGTGGAGTAAACAGGGGCAAGCTTCCCAGATGTTCCCATCTAAGTAGCCCATCCTCGTTGACTTGATTACTAGCACAACCTAAGATGAGCGCGACAATATTCATTTTTACGTGACTGGCGCTAATTTCTTCTTGCATTGCTTGCCAGCCCAGGTGACGTCTAAGGGTACGCTTTGACTGACACTCAGGAACCGACCAAGCAGTCCCTTGAGATCGCCCATGTCCTCTTTATGGACATCGTCGCCTACTCCACGCTCCACATGGACCACCAGCAGCAGGTTCTTCACAATTTGCAAGAAGCCGTTCGGAACACCTCTGCGTTCAAGCGAGCACGAGCTAACGACCAGTTGATCCGACTGCCCACCGGTGACGGGATGGCGCTTGTCTTTTTTCGTGACCCCGAAGCCCCTGTCCGGTGCGCTCTCGAATTGACGAAATCGCTCCGCTCCTCGCCCGACATCAAGCTGCGCATGGGAATCCACACGGGTCCCGTTTATCGGATCGCGGACATCAATGCGAATCGAAATGTCGCCGGTGGTGGCATCAACATCGCACAACGCGTGATGGATTGTGGAGATACCGGACACATCATGGTATCCAAAGCTGCCGCCGATGTCTTGGGCCAAGTGAGCACCTGGACGGGGGCTTTGCAAGACTTGGGCGAAACCGAAGTTAAGCACGGGGTGCGCGTTCATATATTTAACCTCTGCTTGGATGATGTCGGTAACCCGGCGATTCCCCAGAAGCTTTCCAGTGTTTCGTCCTCTTCCCAAAAGTTGAAATCAGGGCAGAGGTCGAATGCTAATGATGCTCAATCGGGACCGAACGAGACCTCTGATCGGATTTTCAGCATAGTTCGTCCGCACTTCCGGACTCTCTTGAATGTAAGCCTCGTCATAGTCGCCAGTCTGTTTGTTCATGGGGCAGCTTTATCGCTCTTTAGAACCCTATCGAAGTCTGACCCCCATTTATCGGCCTACATAACTACGGGAGTTTTTGCTCTAGTGGCATTATTTGCCCTGACCAAGATTGAACAGGCACGAAGGTCAGGAGAACGAGCGCAGAAACGATTAGACAATTGGGCACAAACTTCCCGTTCAGCCGCATTCCGGAATTTGGTTCCCTACTCGGAAGCGGACGGCTTGCCAGGTACAGGGCGGAAACGCCAGGCCCGCCAACTAGTGGCAAACATCAAGGACCCGAGCTTCCGGTTCGGCGTAATCAGCGGTGACGTGGGCTGCGGCAAGACATCTCTCTTGCAGAGCGAGGTACAGCGCCTATTAAAGCATGACGGCTTTGCCCCGATTTTGTTATCCCGCGCCGAGGTCAGTGACGCCAAAGATGTTGCCGACCTAGCAGATGCGATCAGGACCGCGATAGCTTCGAAACAAGCTTCTGAATCCAGGGTTCTGATTGTCGACCAGATCGAAGAGATTTTGATCCGGTTCCATGAAAAAGAGGCAAGGGAGGCACTGGGAGCGCTCTTCGGAGAAATTACCAGGAGTGATCCGCCGTCTAAGATTCTCTGCGCAATCCGTAAGGATTACTTCCTTGATTTATACGATCTAGAATCGGCGATGGGGGTCGAAGTTCGTCCCACGCTGATGCTCCGCAACTTTACCCAAGAAGAAGCTAAAGAAGTCATAGAAGAGTGCGCCAACCTGGAAGGTTTGAGCCCCACGAGTGATCTTATCGATTCGATTGTCACCGATCTCACAAAAGAGGGCCAAATAAGACCCCCCGAATTACAGATCGTGTGCACGGCGCTTACAGCGAATTTTACCTCGCGACATTATAAGGCGCTCGGTGGAGCGAAGGGGCTATTGCAATCGTACCTTAACATAGCAATCGAAACTTGTATTGATAAGGAAATGGCACGCCTGATTCTCCGCCAGGCGTGCGATTTTGAGCGGCAGGCAAAGGCAGAACCAAAGACGGTCGACGAACTGGCACAAGCGGTCCGCACACAACAAGATAAGTTAGCCTCAACCGAACGCTTGCTTCGAGGGGTTCTAGATCATCTCGTGCGCTCCAGGTTGCTGGTGGTGATTGGTGGGGGAAAGTTCAGCCTAATTCACGATTATTGGGTTTCGATCATTCATGCCACAACAATTAATGATAGGTCACAGCAAGAAAAGGCCGACGAATTGCTCCACCGTCATCTGCACGATCAACAGGCCGGGTTCTCATCCGCGCTGAGTTCCAAACAGCTACATCTTGTGCAGATTTCGGCCAATAGGGAGTTGTTGGGCACGCAGGAAGCCAAGAAACTGATTCAAAAAAGTCTTACTCTGCTCTGGATTCGTCGTGGCATTGCAGCTGTGACCGTCCTTACTATAGTTGCCACTGGGCTCCTGTCCAGCCATCTAATTTGGCATGCGGAGTCGCTCGCGGATTTCAGCGGACCACAGAACGCTCGACACCTGGAGGATCCAGATCGCCTAATGATAAGTCCGGCCGGATGGATAAAGGAGCGCAAAGCGTCATCAATTTCTTTTTGGCTTATACCAAGCGGTAAGCGCACCTCGGGATTCACAGTCGATGCTTGGGAATTTTCTCGGAGTGGCAATCAGTTGTTGTACATGGATGACGGCCAGGCGCACTTCCTGGATTTCAAGACCAAGAAGGAGACTTCAATCGGTCATGCTTTTGGAGGCGGGACTGTGGTTTACATGTCCCCTCTCGCTCATTGCGCCCTGTACATTTCCTCTTCCAAGGAGGTAGGAGTAGGAAATTCTGGTCGCCAGACTCGAACAACCCTTCAGGTTTTGTCATTGCCGGAAGGGAAATTGCTCGCAAGCACTAGCCTAACTCGTGTAGGCACCTACTCGGGCATGCCTAACGATGCATGCGACCGAGTTAATCTCGAAATGAACTATGGAATTAGAGAGGTAAGTCAAGGCAAGGAAACGGATAACCTAGAAAAAGAAGTTCCCTGGGTATGGAACCTCCGTGAACGTTTGCCAAAACAAATTGTCAGCCGGCCAAGCGAGAACCTCCAGGCGACTTTCGGCGATCAAACCGTCGCAGTTCTTGAGAAGGACGATAGAGATCTTACTCAGATCAAATTGTGGGATCTAAGAAACGGTGTACAGCGTATCCGCGACCTGGAATTGGGACACTACGTAGATGCACTCCTTAATTTTAGCGACGATGAACAATTTCTCGTGATTCAGTACTTTCCAACCCTCGCTAGTAGGATGCAATTCTTCGAACCAAGTTTCTACTTTGTCCGTACGTCTGACTTAGAACAGGCAGAGTTTACCAAGGGACAGAAACTAGTGAATTGTACTAACCCAAGCAAAGTGTGGCCTTTTAGTGAATACTTTCTTTGGAATAGCTCGAAGCAGGAGGGTTTTTTTTGGGATTTTAGCACTCACGGTCCGGTCCATCTAACTGGGATACCGGCTGAAGGCACTACTTCCTGCTCTGTCTCGCCCGATAAGTCCAGAATGGTAACTTTGCGGAAAAATGGGTCCACTCAGCTATGGAATCTTACAGAAAATAAAGTGGTGGATCTTCATACCGGGGGGCAGGTGATAAGCGCGACATGGTCGTTGGAGGGAGAACATGTGGCATTGGTACGAGATACTGGCCAGATACTCCTCTTTGATCTGAATGGCTCTTCGGTCGCAATACTCGTGCCTCCCGGTTCCCTAACCGCGTCTTTATCAGGGGATGGAGAACTTGCAATTTCCTTTCGACAAACCTGCGGTCATATTCTGCTGTTGACAGCCGACGGGCGGCTCCTCAAATATTCGAAGAAATTGAAGATTTTCGATCTCCCTTTCCTTTTCCCCGTCTATTCCCGAGGCTCTGATTCCGCCTGCAACTAAAACTCCTGTCCTGCGCCGAAGCAGATTCCAAAAATGACCTGCTCTTTGAATCAGCGGAACAGTCGAGTTACATTCCCCACTTGGCCGTGTAGTCGCGTCATTTGACAAGTTTGTTCCAGTACCCGCTTCGGCGGTAACCGCGATTGTCAGGCGCACAGTGCCATACCAGAAAATCTCAAAAATGTGAGGTCTGTCTGTCGTGAAGCATGCTTATTCAAGTTGTGCTTGCCTGAGACGGAACCTTTTACTTCCCGAAGGATCACACACGAGGAATTTTGCAATCAACGATAGTTCAGCATTGGAGCATCCGTTAGCAGAACGGCCAATCAGGTTTTTCCCGCTGTAAATCCAACAAGTTAGAAAAGGAGTTGCAAGGTCGTTGCAAGCTATGTGCGAAAACACGATGAAATCTGACGAAATCTTGACCCCAGAACAACTGGCCGAACGATTGCACGTCGGAGTCAATTGGGTTTACGAGAAGAGTCGATCCCGAGGAGAGCATAGTGGCAAGCCACTCCCCGTACTCCGTTGTGGCCGTTACCTCCGCTTTTATTGGCCAGATGTTTGTGAGTGGCTGCGAGGTCAAGGAAAACAGCAGGCGACAATGAGCCGGGTGACTACTTTCTTGAAGGCCACAACTTACCAGTTCGCATGAGGAGGTTAAACGATGAGGGAACAGAAAGGCTATGTATTCCATAAGGGAAAGAGTTGGTTTGTCCGGTATTGTGATGACGCGCTCCAGGCTGACGGTACGGTCAAGCGGAAACTTGTCTGCAAGAAGCTGGGCGTGGACTTTTGCGACGAATACAGAACGAAGAAAAGCGTCCTGCCTTTCGTGCAGGACATCCTGGCTCCGGTTAATGGTGGGCTGCTTAACCCTCAGAGCACGATGCCAATCACGGAGTTTGTCGAGAAGGTTTACCTGCCGGAGTACGTCGAGAAGCAACTGCGCGAGAGCACGCGGAACGGATACCGGGATATCTGGCAAGACTACCTAAAGGGTCGCATGGGCAAGCTGACATTGCGTCAATTCCGCACGGTTCACGGGGAGCAACTACTGGCTCAAATAGCGGCGCAAACGAGCCTGGGACGCAACTCTCTCAAGCACATCAAGAGTTTTCTCTCGGGCGTGTTCAAACAAGCGAAACGGCTAGGAATTCTCGACGGCATCAATCCGATGCAGGACACAAGTATTCCCAGAACGCCGGAGCCGGAAGATACCTATGCCTATAGTCTGCCGGAAGTCACATGCATACTCTCTTTCCTCTCAGAGCCGGAGAGGACAATTGTGCTGGCGGCTGCTCACACAGGACTGCGCAAGGGGGAGATTCGCGGCCTTTGTTGGGGAGACTTTGACGGCAAGGAACTGAGTGTCAAGCGGTCAGTCTGGAACAGCACAGTAAGCGAACCCAAGACCAATCGCAGTAAGGCCCCTATTCCGGTTGTGAAGCAATTGGCCGAGGCTCTGGAAGCACACAAGCTGCGCATGGGAATTCTGGCACAGCCCAATCTGCCGATCTTCCAGGCGGGGAACGGAAAGCCTCTCAACCTCGACAATCTTGTGAAGCGGGAGCTTGTTCCGGCACTTACACGTTGCAGTGTTTGCAGACAGGCCGAATCCGGTCATGCAGACGATGGACACGCATTCAAACTAGATACCGCGATACCTCGCTGGCACGGCTGGCACGCATTCCGCCGTGGCCTCGCAACTAACCTGCACGCGCTAGGTGTGGACGATAAAACCATCCAAGCGATTCTCCGGCACAGCAACGTAGGGCTGACGCAGAATGTGTACATCAAGAGCGTAACGGAATCGCAGGTCAACGCAATGGACGTGCTGAGCGCGAGACTGGAAAAGGAAACTAGCAACAACCTTGCAACGGGCAGGAACAGGCACATCAACTGACCGGGCGCAACTCGCCATGATAGAATCGCTTACAAGCCATGGGGCTGTAGCTCAGATGGATAGAGCGTCGGTTTCCTAAACCGTAGGTCGGGAGTTCGAACCTCCCCAGCCCCACCACTCGCAAGATTCATTCTCCACCCATGGATGACAGAAAGAGTCT
>Ga0210405_10002442_pt1 | contig 19310 bp, 13 predicted proteins | sample IncBWH11MmetaG_FD_155492 | JGI IMG/M metagenome (GOLD analysis project Ga0210405, IMG submission 155492) | Forest soil microbial communities from Barre Woods Harvard Forest LTER site, Petersham, Massachusetts, United States - Inc-BW-H-11-M | ecosystem: Environmental > Terrestrial > Soil >... | reverse complement strand
GCGCGGCCTGAGCTTCCGAGTTATTCACAAAGTCCTTCAGCTCTTTGCTGGGCTTGAAGAAGGGAATTTTCTTGGCCGGCACTTCGACCTTCTCGCCGGTCTTGGGATTGCGGCCGACCCGGCCGCGGCGCTCGCGCGTGCGGAAGCTCCCGAACCCGCGAATCTCGATCTTTTGGCCCTTCTGGAGGGAACCGATGATGCTATCGAAAATCGTTTCGACGATGGTCTCCGACTCCTTCCGGGGAAGCTCGGTGATACGTAGAACCTCTTCGATGAGGTCGGCCTTTGTAAGTGTGGCTTGCTTGGTCATCGTCGCTATGCCTCGTCGCGCAACTTTAGATATAGACCGCCTGGGTTCGTCCACCATCTCAGGAGTGCCAGGAGCACCGGCTAGCTTGAGGCCGCCGGAATCACCCGTCGCCCAACGCTGGCCTTAAACAGTGGAACCAAACGGCTTACGGAGGGGCTGGCCGCTCGCCGGAGTGCCCCCTTCCTATCACTAAAATGACCCGCAGGTAAATGAAATTATAACGGCCGGTCCCCCGCCGGTCCTACAGCAGCTAACGCGCCGACAGCTTGGACTTCAGCGCGTCGCCGATCGTCGCCGTCGACGAGGACTTCGACGTCGAGCGATACTGTTCGATTTCCTTCCGTTCAATCTGCTTGACTGCGGCGCGGTAGCTCAGACCGATGCGCCGCGTCTCCGGGCTGATCTTGACGATCTTGAAATCGTATTCTTTGCCCGGCTCGAGCGGCCCCGCGCTCTTCAGCGGACCGGTGGTCGGGCGAAAACTCGAAGGACCTTCGTCGCGGCGCTTGCGCTCCTCGATCTCCGTGTTGTGACAAAGGGCTTCGATGTTTTCACCCAATTCGACGAACGCGCCGAAGGTGGCGATGCGCGAAACCTTGCCCTTCACGATTTGGCCTACCTTGTGCTGTTTGAACCAGTCGCCCCAGATGTCGTTGACCTGCTTGATGCCCAGGGAGACGCGGCGGTTCTCCGGGTCGATTTTGAGGACCTTGGCGGTGACGTCTTCGCCTTTCTTGAACACTTCGTGCGGATTCTTGATGCGCTCCGTCCAACTTACGTCGCTGACGTGCACCAGCCCGTCGAAGCCATCTTCAATTTCGATGAATGCGCCGAACTCCGCAATGTTGCGCACCTTTCCGGTCACGATAGTGCCGACCGGATATTTCTCCGCAATCAGCAGCCAGGGATCGGGCTGGGCCTGCTTGATGCCCAGCGAAACGCGCCGGTCGCTGGGCTTGATGTCCAGCACTACGACGTCCACTTCGTCGCCGACTTTGGCAATCTTCGACGGGTGCTGGATTTTCTTGTTCCAGCTCATTTCGGAGACGTGCACCAGGCCTTCGATGCCTTGTTCCAATTCCACGAACACGCCGTAGTCCACGACGCCGACGATTTTGCCCCTCACTTTTCCGCCGGCGGGATATTTTTCCGCCGCGCCCACCCAGGGATCGGCCATCAGTTGCTTCATTCCCAGCGATACGCGCTGCTTCTCTTTGTCGAACTTCAGAATAATGACGTCGACTTCCTGCTCCGGCTTCACCACGTCAGAAGGATGCTTGACGCGGCCCCAGCTCAAGTCCGTCAGGTGCAGCAAGCCGTCGATTCCGCCGAGATCTACGAACGCGCCGTACTCCGTCACGTTTTTCACGTGGCCGTGTACGATTTGCCCTTCGCTGAGGGTTTCCATCAGAGCAGCGCGCTTGGCGTGCAACTCTTCTTCGAGCAGCGCGCGCCGGCTGACCACCACGTTGCCGCGGCGGCGGTTCAGCTTGGTGATGCGCACCTGGATTTCCGTGCCCGTCAGGTTGTCCAGGTTCTGCACCGGCCGCAGGTCGTACTGCGAACCCGGCAGGAAGGCCCGCACGCCGATATCCACCACGACGCCGCCCTTAATGCGGTCCACAATCTTGCCGGTAATCGTTTCCTTGGCCTTGAATGCCGCTTCGATCTTTTCCCAGGCACGGCGGCGCAACACTTTCAGGTACGACAGGATGGTGAAGCCGTCCTTGTGCTCGCCGGTGCGCTGGACTTCGATGGTGCTGTTCGGCTCCGGGCGGGGGATTTCGGTGTCCGCGAATTCCGCCGCGGGAATCAGCCCTTCTGTTTTTCCGCCCAAGTCCACAACGACGCCGTGTTCCGTGTAGGCGACAACCTTGACCTCGATCACTTCGTGCGACGCAGCCGCTTCCTGCTTCTCGTCGTACTCTTGCAGCAGCTTGCTCATCTCTTCCGAGCCGGCTGCTTCCTCATCGGCGGCAGTGGATTCGGCATCCGGGGCGGGCGTTTCCCGGCTTGCCTCAGCCGCGGCAGGAGCAACTGCGGAATCGGTGGACGCGCCGGTCCGCGCGGGCGCAGGCGTCTCTTGTCCCGCGCTGGCCGTCTCGCCATGCGCAGTTTCTGCCGGAGAAGGAGTTTGTTCTCTCGCGCTTTCTACCGTTGAATTTGTTTCAGGGTGCGTGCTGTTCGGAGCGGCTTCGGCTTCAGGTGCTGGCGCGGCGGCGGCCGCGTTGGCCTGGTTATCGTGGTCGGAAAACATGGTTGTTGGCCTCCGGAAGATTACTTCGCTTTGGGTAGCCGCAAAGCGGCCCCCGCATTCAGTCGAATAGATTCCTTGCTGCTTCCCTGTCGGGGTTAATGCAAGGAGGTTAACCGCAGAGCGGTTACTTGGGACACAGATGCTGCGGGCGTCGAAAACGCTGCAACCTTGCAAGGATACTCGCCGCCTTAACCCCGTGTCAATGAAACGTCTAGGCCTCTCTAAGCACGCCCCGCGTGGGTTTTTTCACGGCGAAAATCGGGGGCGCTTACCTCAACCGTGCGGCACATTTCATACAATCTCGAGCGCATGCGGCTCCCGATTCGTTGCTCGAGCGCATCTTCGCGCGTGGGGGCAATCAACTTGCCGTTCGGGAGCCGCGCGGTTTCGCCTTCCGTGGCAGGATTGTCGAGGTAATTTGTGGTGATGATGGTCGTGCGGTTCTCGTTGTAGCGCGCGTTCAAGACAATGCCGACGATGTCGCGCACCCAGTCCGAGGGCTTGCTCGCGCCGAGATCATCCAGCACCAGAATTTCCACGGTTCGAACAGGCTCGAGAATTTTCATTTCTGTTGATTCGCTTGCGGGATTGTAGCTCGCCTGTATCTCCTTCAGCAGTTCGCGGTAATCGCAAAACAATCCGGCGTGCTCGCGGTGGATCAACTCTTTCAGCGCCGCCACTGCCAGATGCGTTTTTCCAACGCCCGACGGCCCCATGAACAGCAGTCCCTTTTCCGATGAGCCTGGGTATTCGCGCACAAACCCCTGCGTGAACAGCTTTGCCTGCTTCAGCGAATGCGCGTGCTGGGGCATCCAGGTCTTTCCGTCGGTGAGGTCGGTAACGTAACTCTCAAAATCGCAATGCTCGTAGCGTTTCGGGATTCGCGCGCGCTCCATCACCAGCGACGCGCGTTGTTCCATCCCACAATCGCAGGCCACGGCCACTTTGCCTGCCGTTCCATCCGGGCGCGGCACCAATTTCCATCCCGTTCCCCTGCAAAGCGTGCAATTTTCCAGCGCCATAATGGTTTGGTCTATGTAGGCGACGGGCTTCAGCCCGGCGCTTTCGTCCACAGACACTCACAGCATACGAGGGCCAAACGCACACGGCAAGCTGTCTACATTGGGAAAACTGTGGAAGGCTCTCTTCTCTGAGACCGATTACTGACCATTGAAAACCGACAACTATCGCACCATTCGCGGCGTAGCCCGCACAATCGCATGCCGCGGCTCGCTCGCACGCGCGTGCGATGCGGCCACCCGCGACAATTCCTGTTGCACCACTTGCGCGAACTCCCCCATCTGCCGCTCCATCTCGATCATCTTCTCGCGCATGTTCAAAATAATTTCGATGCCCGCGAGATTCACGCCCATGTCCCGCGCCAGCGTCAATATCACGTCCAGCCGCTCCAAATCCGCATCCGTATACAGGCGTGTGTTTCCCTGCGAACGCGACGGCTTCAGTAGCCCCACGCGCTCGTACAGGCGCAGCGTTTGCGGGTGCAGTTTGTACAACTCGGCCACGGCGCTGATCATGTAGCCCGCCTTGGCTCGTTTTTTCGCTCGTGGCGGCATCGTCGATTTCCTACACTCCAGCCTTGCTAAACAAATCCTTTCGCGGATCGCCCGGCGCGACGCTCTCCAATTCCTTCATCAGATTGCGCACGCGCTCATCCGTCGGCGGCGGCACCACCACTTGAATCTCCACGTACTGGTCGCCCCGCGCGCCATTGCGCGCGCTGGGCACGCCTTTTTCCTTCAGCCGCAGCGTCTTCCCGCTGTTCGTCCCAGGCGGGATTCGCACGAGCGAGCGCCCGTCGATCGTCGGCACTTCAATCTTCGCGCCCAGCGTCGCCTCGCTCACCGTCACCGGAATCTTTGTGTACAAATCGTCGCCGCGCCGCTCGAAAAACTCATGCGGCTTCACCACCACGCGCAGGTACAAATCTCCCGCCGGCGCGCCCATGGTCCCCGAGTTGCCTTTGCCTGGCACGCGCACGCGCCCGCCATTCGAAACGCCGGCCGGGATGCGCACATCGATCGTCTCCGACCGCCTCACGCGCCCTTCGCCGTTGCAGGTCTTGCACATGGTGCGCAACTTGCCGGTCCCGCCGCAGCGCGTGCACGGCACGTTGAATTTCATCTTGCCCGCCGCCTGCCGGATGGTGCCCGTTCCTCCGCAGGCCGTGCAGGTTTGCGGCGAGCCGACGGCGCCGGTGCCGTGGCACGTCTCGCAAGTATCCAGCCGTGTGATGGAGAGCTTTTTCACCGCACCGCGCACGGCGTCCCAGAAATCGATTTCGATCTGGTATTCCAGGTCGCCGCCGGCTTCTTGCTCCGGTTCTATCGCCGCGCCGCCCGCGCGGCCGCCGCTGAAAAACTGGCTGAAGAGGTCGCGGAAGCTTGCTCCGCCGCCCGCCGCGCCGGAGCCTCCCCCAAAATCAAACCCGTCAAAGTCAAAGTTGACGTCCTGCCCGCCGCCGTGAGCGCCCGCTCCACCGGGCCCGCCTGGCGGAAGGTTGTCGCTGTAGAAGCCGTACTGGTCGTACATCTGCCGCTTCTTGGAATCCGACAGTACGTCGTACGCCTCCTGCAACTGCTTGAATTTTTCTTCCGAGGACTTGTCGCCGGGATTCAGGTCGGGGTGATACATTCGCGCCAGCTTGCGGAACGCCGCACGTATGTCCTTGGCGCCCGCCTTCCGCGGTACTCCCAGCAATTCGTAATAATCCTGTTTCGCTGTTGTAGGCATGTATGTAGTTGTACGGGCGCTCCGACCCGGTCGGAGCGCCCGTACCGCTGCTATTTCAACTTAGTTCGGGCGCTTGGACTCGTCTACGTCCACGTACTCGGCGTCGATCACGTCGCCCGGCTTTTTCTCCTGCGCCCCGCCGCTTGAGTTAGCGGAAGAACTCCCGCCCCCTGCAGCGCCGGCGCCTGCAGCCGCCCCAGCCTGACCCGCCGCCTGAGCCGTTTTGTACAGCTCTTCGGCGATCTTGTGCAGCGAACGCTCGACGTTTTCCTTGGCCGCTCGCAGCCGTGGAACGCCGCCCTCATTGACGGCCTTCTTCGCGTCCTCGATGGCCTCTTCGGCCTTCTTCACGTCCGCTTCCGCGATCTTCTCGCGGTTTTCGCGGATCATCTTCTCGGCCTGGTAAAGAATGCCGTCCAGGCTGTTGCGCGCTTCGACCTCTTCCATTCTCCGGCGGTCGTCTTCGCTGTGCGATTCGGCTTCCGCGCGCATCTTCTCCGCTTCTTCCTTGGAGAGCCCGCTGGAGGCCGTAATGGTGATTTTCTGCTCCTTATTCGTGGCCTTGTCCTTGGCGCTCACGTTCAGAATGCCGTTGGCGTCGATGTCGAAGGTAACCTCGATCTGCGGCGTCCCGCGCGGCGCCGGTGGAATCCCGTCCAGCTTGAATTTTCCGAGGGAACGGTTGTCGGTGGCAAACTTGCGCTCGCCCTGCAACACGTGGATCTCGACGCCCGGCTGATTGTCCGCCGCCGTCGAATAGGTCTCCACCTTGCGCGTGGGGATTGTCGTGTTGCGCGGGATTTGCACGTTCATCACGCCGCCGAGAGTTTCCACGCCCAGCGAAAGCGGCGTCACGTCCAGCAGCAGGATGTCCTTAACTTCGCCCGCCAGCACCGCGCCTTGAATGGCCGCGCCTACCGCCACGACTTCGTCGGGGTTCACGCCCTTGTGCGGCTCTTTTCCGCCGAAGAAGTTACGGACCAGTTGCTGCACCTTGGGAATGCGTGTCGAGCCACCCACCAGCACCACTTCCTGGATGTCGTTGGGCGACAGCTTTGCATCTTCCAGCGCCTGCTTCACCGGCTTCATGGAGCGGTCCAGCAAGTCATTCATCATTTGCTCTAGCCGCGTGCGCGTGAGCTTCTCCTCCATGTGAATCGGCCCATTGGCCCCCGCGGTGATGAACGGCAGGTTGATTTCCGTCTCCATCATCTGCGAAAGCTCGATTTTGGCTTTTTCCGCCGCGTCCTTCAGCCGCTGCAGCGCCATCTTGTCCTTGCTGAGGTCGATGCCGTTCTTTTTCTTGAATTCGTCGATCAGCCAGTCCACGATTCTCTGGTCGACGTCGTCGCCGCCTAGGTGCGTATCGCCGTTGGTGGACTTCACTTCCACCACGCCGGCGCCCACTTCCAGCACGGAAATATCAAACGTGCCGCCGCCCAGGTCGTACACAGCGATCGTCTCATCGGTCTTCTTGTCCAACCCGTATGCCAGGGCCGCTGCCGTTGGCTCGTTGATAATGCGCACTACGTCCAGCCCGGCGATTTCGCCAGCCTGCTTGGTGGCTTGCCGCTGGGCGTCATTGAAGTACGCCGGCACGGTGATCACCGCTTTGGCCACCTTCTCGCCCAGAAAATCTTCCGCGGCCGCCTTCAGCTTGCCGAGAATCATCGCGGAAATTTCCGGCGGGCTGTACGCCTTGCCCGAAATCTCCACGCGTGCATCTTGATGCGGTCCCGCAACCACCTTATAGGGCACGCGACGGGTCTCTTCTCCAACTTCGTCGTAGCGCCTGCCCATGAACCGCTTGATCGAATACACGGTGTTCTCGGGATTCGTCACCGCCTGCCGCTTGGCCACTTGGCCGACCAGCCGTTCGCCGGTCTTCGTGATGGCCACGACGGACGGCGTCGTCCGCGCGCCCTCCTGATTCGGGATCACCACCGGCTCGCCGCCCTGCATCACGGCCACCACGGAGTTTGTCGTTCCCAGGTCAATTCCAATAATCTTGCTCATTGCTGCCATTCCTCCTGAAACTTTTTGCCATTCCTGCTCGCCCGCACATCGCTGAAACCATGGCGAATCCAGCCGGGATTCTTGCGGTCCAAGCCCAGCTCGAAGCCGAGTATACATGTTGAGTGTATGTTTGTCAAGTCCTTTGATGGTACCAATAAAGCATTCATTTTCTTAGCTTTGCAGCCCCCGCCTGTCTCTCCTCCTTCCTCGCCGAAAATCGTTCTTGACTCTTGATAATTCTTGGTATACAATACCTTCTAGATACTGGGGCTAAACCAGCAGGAGCAGTTTACCCTCCTTGCTTAGTTGGCTCCCATGCTTCGCGGCCTGCGTTTCCGTGCTCTTTGTCCGGCAACTCCTTTATAATCAACACTTGCACGGAAATGGCTGCGACGGGCGTTTAACGCCTGTCTAACTCGTTTAGATGCAACACTTATGCGAGTGCCCGTAAGTGTTGATTCTAAACCACTTAGCAAGAACGCTAAGTCTTTTAGATGCAACACTTACAAGAAATGAGGGGGGTAGGGCGATTATCGTTAACTAGAATTCTTCGCGCAACGCTTCCGGCTTGCTCCGCAACCAACCCTAAAGAGCCCGCTTTGGATGGTTTTCTCTTTCGGTCTATAAACTCCGTGCCGCGAGGACTCTTACATTGCCCTGGTTTCGAGGTAGAATTCCGTATCGTCGGGCAAATGACTAAAACTGTTTGGGAGGACCGTGTGAACCGTCGGCGCTTTTTGGCAGGATCGCTCGTTACCGGCTTCGTTGGTGCGTTTTTGGCTTTGTTTGCCCACGCCACACCGCAATCCCCGGCAGCTCTCCCCGACGTCGATGCACACAAGGCCTTCGGTTCGAAGAATGCTCCCGTGGTGATGGAAGTGTTCAGCGATTTTCAATGCCCCGCTTGCAAGACGCTCTTTACCACTACCAATCGCCGGCTCATGGATGATTACGTCACCAGCGGCAAGGTCTACCTGATTCACCGCGATTTTCCTCTCGCCATGCATGCCTACTCGCGCATAGCCGCGCGCTATGCTCGCGCCGCCGCGCAACTCGGCAAAGTGGAGCCGGTGGAACAAGCGCTCTTCCAGAACCAGGAAAAGTGGGAACAGAACGGCGACGTGGACGGTACTGTCGCTGCTGTGCTCTCCACTGCAGAAATGAACAAAGTTCGCGCGCTCGTCAAGGGCGGTACTCTCGAACCCTTGATTGACAAGGATTTCGCGCTCGGCCAGACGTACAACGTTAACCAGACGCCCACCACCGTGTTTCATTGCAAAGGCCAGACCTACCCCTACTCCGGAATCATGACCTACGACGTTCTCAAACAGTTTCTCGATCAGCTGCTAAGTCAGAAATAAGGCAGAGCCGCGCCAAGAATCCACATGATGCAATCAAGTCCACTGAATGCCCGCCGCGTCGTCATCTGGATCGGCCGCTTGGTCCTTGGCGGAATTTTTATTTACGCTGGATTTTCGAAACTTTTGATGCCTAACACGCATCTTTGGCCGATGTTCGTTCTCAAATTTTCAATCTCGATGAACATCTCGAGCTTCGCACAGCAAGTCGAATCGTACAAAATGATTTCCCCCGAGGCCTCGCAAGTGGTGGCGCATACTTTGCCGTTTGTGGAAATCGCGCTTGGTCTACTAGTGCTGATTGGCTGGCGTTTGCGAATCTGGGCCACTGCCATCACGGTGATCTTAGTCGGGTTCCTGGCGGTTGTGACTCGGGCCTATCTTCTGCACATGGACATCAACTGCGGCTGCTTTGGTACGCCTGAGAAGCTCACCGGCCTGACCGTAGTCCGCGATGGTGTTTTTACTGCGCTCGCCCTGCTGATGACCGTCTTCGCGTTCATCGAAGCACGCCAGCCGCATCCGTGGTCCGTTCCGGAAAAAGCAAACATAGGTTCTAGTCGGGAGAGTGTTTCATGAGCAGCCAGCCGCAGAGCGCAAGGGAGCAAAGGACCTCGATAGCGCCCATGCTGTCGGTGCGAAAAGGGGCGCAGGCGATCGAGTTCTACAAGAAGGCGTTCGGCGCCAGAGAAGCGTTTCGCCACGATGATGATAAAGGTTCAGTGGTAGCACGACTGTCCGTGGAAGGAGCCGAGTTTTGGGTTGCGGATGAGTCGCCGGAACATCAGAATTTCAGCCCCGAGACGCTGAAAGGCGGAACGGTGCGTCTGGTGATAGTCGTGAACGACCCGGACGTGGCGTTCGCGAGGGCGGTCGAGGCGGGCGCCAAAGCGGTTCGTCCGGTCAGCAACGAATATGGCTGGCGGCTCGGAAGAATCGTTGATCCGTACGGCCATCATTGGGAAATAGGAAAGCCTTTGAGCGAAGGCTTGTAAGGTATAGCCGCTCACTCAAGAGAGAATCCTCTCTGACTGCAGAACTAAGGCTTACGCCTGCTGCGCAAGCTAGAATCGATCAAATGAAATCCTTGGCTGAATACTTGGAACTAGCGGCTGTTGCGCACGGTCACCTTTGTGCCGGACAGGTTCTCGGAGTGCGGCTGGCGATGCTTGGCATGCGCGAACTAGGCATCGATGATCCCATCGCCGAGCGCAAGCGCCTTGTTACTTACGTTGAGATCGACCGCTGCGTCACGGACGCCGTCGCGCTGGTAGCCAACTGCCGGCTCGGCAAGCGCGCCTTGAAATTCCGCGACTGGGGCAAAGTCGCCGCGACATTCGTCGACCTCCAGACTGGCCGAGCCGTGCGCATCGCGGCAAAGGAATCTTCCAAACAAGCTGCTCGCGAAATGTTTCCCGAACTCGGAAAAGACGCCGGTCAGCAAAAAGCCTATGCAGAACTCGCCGACGAGATTCTTTTTGACAAGCAATGGGTCAAGGTGGGAGTCCTGCCAGAAGACTTGCCCGGCTTCAAAGGCCCCCGCGTCGTCTGCGCCCAATGCGGCGAGGGCATCAATTTCAAGCGTGAAGTGGTTGTGGACGGCCGCACTCTCTGCCGCGCCTGCGCCGGCGAACACTATTATGAGACTCTGGCCCATGAATGAATGCGCGATAGTTGGGGTGACGCCGAGGTTCTGAATGAGAAGGATTCTTTGGTTCACCGTGCTGCTTTCTGCTCTTGTGAGTTGCAGTGTCTACGGTCAGAAAACTTCTCAAAAGCAAGAGGGAGATAAGTCTGAAAGCGAGATTCTTGCCGCAGTCATCCGATATGCGACTCTCCTCAGGAAAGAAATCGTTTTCCTTCGAGTTAATGGTCACGATCCTTCCCCAGAGACCTTACGTCTGCTATCAACTCGGAACGTTCGGATTCTTCCAGCGTCGCGGGCGGTCTATGTTCCCGTCCCAAATGGAGTCGGGGCGTGGAAGGACGTGAAGACAGGTGAGCTAGGCAGTTACTTCGAGGCTGAAAACTTCAAGCGGATTAGCGATTCTCGTGTCGAGGTCGCAGGGGGTTGGTGGCAGCCCTGTGGCACCTATACAGTTATTTTTCAAGGCGGTTCTTGGTCCGTTGAGAACTACAAGGCTTGGAATATGTGTTTCTAAGTCTTCGCCGAGAATAAAATGTGAATGAGAAACATCAGACTTCTGCTCAGTGGCTACAGATAGCATCTGCGTTAGAATCAAATTTCAATGCTGAGCCTGCCACCCATTACGCTGCGGCTGCGCGGCTGGAAACTGATTGACCGCGTCGCGCTGGCTTTTCTCCTGCTGTGCTCTATTGCGCTGGGCGCCGGTTGCGGGTTGCTCTTCGTTTACGCCAGCGACCTGCCGGAAATTCGCGCGCTGGAAACGTACCGTCCAGACGTGGTCACCGAAGTTTATGCCGACGACGGCCAACTGGCCGGCAGCTTCGCGCTGCAGCGCCGCATCCTGATGACGTACGAGCAGTGCCCCAAAATCTTGTACAGTGCGGTCACCGCGATCGAGGATCAACACTTCGAAGAACACTGGGGCATCGATTTTCCGCGCATGTTCAGCGCCGCGGTGCGCAATCTCATCAAACGCAAAATCACCGGCGGGGCCAGCACCATCACTATGCAACTGGCCGGAAATCTCTTCCTGGATCGCAGCGACCGCAGCTTCCGCCGCAAGATGCAGGAAATTCTCCTCGCGCTGCAGATCGAACGCCGCTACACCAAGCCGCAAATTTTTACTATGTATGCGAATCAAGTCTATCTCGCGCATGGAAACTACGGTTTCGCCGCGGCGGCGCAATTTTATTTTGGCAAACCGGTCACGGACTTGAAACTGCAGGAAGCGGCGCTGCTCGCCGGCATGGTCAACGGGCCGAAATTTTCGCCGCTCACGAATCCGGAGCTCGCGTTGAACCGCCGCAACCTGGTCCTCCATCGCATGGAAGAAGAAGGAAAGATCACGCCGGCGGAAGAAACCGCCTCGCGTAAATCGCCGCTTGGCTTGCACATCCAGTATCCGCGCAACGACCTCGCGCCCTACTTTTTCGAAGAGATTCGCAAATACCTGGAATCGACGTACGGCACAGAAGCGGTACACGAGCGCGGGCTGCGTGTGTACACCACGCTGAACATCCAGTTGCAGCGCATCGCCAACCAGTCGCTGCGCGACGGACTGCACAGCTACGAACGCCGCCACGGCTGGAAGGGCAATCTCCCCAACGTGGTGCGCGACAAGCTCGGCAAGCTCGATAGCTACGAAGACGACGACTGGCGCCACGCCATCGAGAAGGGAAGCTACGTCACCGGACTCGTTCTATCAGTGAACGACAAAGAGGCGGTCGTCAAAATCGGGCCGTACCGCGGGATTTTCTCTCCCGGGCAATTCGCCTGGACCGGGCGCAAGAAACCTTCCGATCTCTTAAAAACCGGCGACTTGGCGCAATTTTCGATTCAGGAATTGCGCGACACTACTGTCCGCGTGCAACTCGAACAGCAACCCGGGCCGCAGGGCGCGCTGCTGGCCATCGACAATCCCACAGGTGAAATCAAAGCCATGATCGGCGGTTATAGTTTTGAGGATTCCAAATTCAACCGGGCGACGCAGGCGCTACGCCAGGTGGGCAGCTCTTTCAAGGTTTACGTGTATGCAGATGCGCTGGAAAAAGGCGCTTCGCCTTTCGACACGATCGTGGACACGCCGTTTACCACTATCAGCGGCGGCCAGCCCTACTCTCCGCACAATTACGACGAAAAATTTGAGGGGACCATTACTTTGCGCCGGGCGCTGGCCGGGTCGCGCAACGTTCCCGCGGTGAAGCTCGCGGAAAAGGTCGGCATCAATACAGTCGTGGACATGACCAGGCGGTTCGGCATCACCACTCCGCTGCCGCCGTATCTGCCGCTGGCGCTTGGCGCCGCGGACATGAAGCTGCTCGAACACGTCTCGGCTTTCACCGTGTTTCCCAACGACGGTATTCGCATCGATCCGCACATGATTCGCCGGGTCACCAGTTACGACGGTGCGCTGCTCGAGGAAGCGCATCCCGAGGTGCACGACGTTCTTTCTCCCGACGTGGCGCGCACCATGACCGCCATGCTCGAGGAAGTCATTCAATTCGGCACCGGCGTCGCTGCGAAGCCGCTGGGCCGGCCCGCCGCCGGGAAAACGGGAACGACGCAGGATTACACCGATGCGTGGTTTGTGGGCTACACGCCGCAGCTTACCGCGGGCGTATGGGTCGGCTTCGACGACAAGCAGATTTCACTCGGGAAAAAAGAGACCGGCGCGCGCGCCGCGCTGCCCATTTGGCTCGAATTCATGCAGGGCGCCGTGGCCGGAACGCCCGCCACGGATTTCGCGAATGTCATTACCCTCGAACAGCAGGCCGCCGAGCATCACGTCGGCGTGGACACTCCGGACACCGCCCCCACCGAAGACGAACCCACCGTCCCCAAAGAAAAACCGCCGGCAGTCCCGCCACCCACTAAGACGGATGCGGCGGGCACGACCGGCGCGGCTACAACGCCGCCTGCCCGAACTTCAAACTAATGCGGTTGCCAGCAGCGTCGCCCGGTGCGCGTAGTTCTAGGACTAGCTTGAGCATCGCGCATCCTGTTTTTCATAGTGAATTCCTACGCTTTTCGGGAACACATGATTTATATAAAGCTAAAATAAAGCCAAGATAAACCCGTAACTGCCTGATACCAAAGGGCCACCTTCCGGACTTAGGCAAATGATTGGGATTGGCAACTCCTTTGCTTTTCGTTAGCAAATCCTCAATGGGAGATTACGGGCTCTCCCATTGATGAATTCCAGGCATTGTGGTTGGTCCTCGCTTGGAAAGCTCAACGGTCTCTCCATTCTCTGGACGATATTGACGGGGGAAAACAAATGAAGCTAATTGCAAATGCTCGGTTTGTGCGGAAGGGTGTTTCAACTGCAGAAACGACGATTCGTCGAAAGGAACTCTGGTCAGCATTGGTCGTGTGTGTATTTTGTCTCTTGTTTGCCAGCTATGGGTTTTCGCAAGGTATTGCCACGGGTTCGATTTCAGGCACGGTTACGGATCCTACGGGTGCGATCGTCCCCGGAGCCAAAGTGACGGTTCTGAGCAAGGCGACCAATCAGACGACCAGCGTAGAGACCAATGACCTCGGCTTCTTTGCCGTCCGCGCCCTTCCTCCGGGTATGTATAAGGTAACGGTCGAATCGAAGAATTTCCGCGCGCTCGCCCTGGAAAACGTAGAAGTCTCTGTTGCCCAAGATACAGCCCTTGGTGGCCTTAAGCTGGAATTGGGACAAGTAGGTGACACCATCCAGGTAGAGGGCGGGACGCCACTGATTGAGACGGGCACATCACAGGTCACGACGAGTTTCAGCGCGAAAGAAGTTGCCGATTTACCCTTGAGCGGGAGTTTCGACGCCCTGGCGCTGAATGTTCCCGGCGTCACCTACTCCGGTGACAACAACTTCAGCAACACCAACGGCGCCGGTATTACCTCGAATGGATTGCGCGGCCGGTCCAACAATTTTCAAATTGACGGCCAGTCCAATAATGACAATTCCGTTGCCGGCCCGTCCATTTTCCTGGGAAATCAGGACGCTTTGGAAGAAGTTTCGGTGATAACGAACGACTTTGGCGTGGAGTACGGCCGCGCGTCAGGCTCGGTGGTGAACTACGTTACGAAGAGCGGGGCGAACGATTTTCACGGTACCGGGTTCGAGTATTACGAAGGGTCGTTCGCGGATTCGCATACCAACCAAGAAAAGAACCCCTTGTTCGGTTTCTGTGCTCCGGTAAACCCGGCACCGGGGTGCAAACCTGTCGGCCCGATTCCCAAGTTTGTTGAGAACAAATTCGGTGGTTCGTTTGGCGGACCAATCAAGCGCAACAAAGCCTGGTTCTTTTTCACGCCGTATTTTGACCGGCAGCGCGCGGCGGGTTCTCCTTCGACGACAACTACGCTCACGCCGACTCCTAACGGTTTGACCCAGTTGGCTGCGGCGTTCCCTGGCAACCGTGCTGTTGCTGGACTAAATGCAATTGGCCCGTACACAGTGAAGGCAGGGAACCCCCAACTTTCAGGCACTGCCGCACCCATCGTGGTTACGGATGGCAGCACTAATGCTCCCATCGAGTTTGCACCGATAACCCGGAGCGTTCCCGTCCTGTTCAACGACCGCGAGTTCACGGGCAGAGTAGACGTGCAGCTAACAAGCAAGGACCGAGTGGGCGCACGCTACATTTTCCAACAGAGCATCCAAACCGGCGCCACCGGGCGGTTTTCGGCAGGCGCCTGGGTAGACATCCCGGCTCGTGATCAGCAGATTGCGCTGGACTGGGATCACACTTTTAGTAGTACGCTTCAGAATCAGGTGCGGTACAGTTTCTCCCGCGCCGGCTTTGGGTTTGAAGGCGGGTCATTCCCGGCTTGCACCCGAGCAGCTATTTTCGCATGCCCAACCGGAATCACTCTTCAAGGTGGTACGGCCTTCGGAATGCAGAATAACCTTCCCCAAGGGCGCACGATCAATAATACCCAAGTGCAGGATAACGCCTCGTTCATCCGCGGGAGGCACACGCTCAAGTTTGGAGGAGAATTCTACAAGCAGCGCTCTCCGAATACCTTCCTGCCGAACATCGACGGGACCTACACTTTTTCTAACGCCGGCAGTGCGGTTGGAGGTTCCTGCCGCGCCCAGTTCCCGACCTTGCCGGTGTACACTGGCAATATATGCAGTTTCTCCCGCTTTCTGGCTGACACTCCCCTTAACCTGGGCCTGACGGATGGTCCGCCGAAGTTTAACTTCAAGGAGTACGACATCGCGGCCTACGCCGGAGACGACTGGCGGGTAAAGAACAATCTAACCGTCAATCTGGGCCTGCGTTGGGAGTTTTCAAGCCAGGCGATTAACTTGCTGCATGCTCTTTCGCTGGCCAACCAAGCCGGCTCAACGCCATTCTGGAGTACTACCGCCCCAACTTCTGTGACAACCGTGCCTGAAATTCCGAATCAATACAAATACTTTGGTCCGACCGTTGGTTTCGCCTGGAAACCGCATCTTTTTGGAATGAACAGCGAGAAGACCGTGATTCGGGGCGGATACCGCATTACGTATGACCCGGCTTATTACAATATCTTCCTCAACGTGGCGACGGCGGCGCCAGTCGTCAATGCGGGCACCATCGCCGGTGCATCCTGCACGGCCCCGTGCTTGGTGAGTACTGGATTCTTGGGAAGCGACGTGCGCGCGGCGCACCTGATTGACATCCCGCGAGGTGTAAATCCTGGGACCCGAAACAATACGCGTGTGGCGAACAATTTCAAAGAACCTTACACCCAGGAATGGACACTGGGCGTCCAGCATGAACTCACAAGCAAGATGGTCTTGGAAGTCCGCTACGTGGGCAACCATGTCGTAGGCAACTTCCAGACCGTAAATGCCGATCCATCGCTCACCGGCCTGGTCGCGAATGGCTTTAGCGCCTTGATTCCGTCCGGAATAGCGCCATGCGCTACCGTTGGAGCTCCGGGCCAACCGGACGGGCGAGCTGATTGCAACTTCACAAACGTCCGCAACCGAGAAAACACAGCCTGGTCCCGGTACAACGGATTGCAGAGCGAACTCCGCGTGCAAAGTTGGCACGGTCTGAGCGGCGCGGGGTCCTTTACGTGGAGCAAGACGCTGGACAATTCCAGCGAAATCTTCTCCACAGGAGCCGGGGGCAATACGGTGGCTGGCGCGCAGAACCCGTTTGACATTTCCCGAGGAGAGAAGGGGTTGAGCGGCCTTGATTTTCCGAAGATTGCCGCGCTCTACCTGATTTACGACCTGCCATTCTACAAGAGCCAGACGGGCTTCCTCGGAAAGCTCCTTGGAGGATACCAAGCCAACACGCTCTGGCATTTTGCCAGTGGGCAACTTTGGACGCCGACTACTTTCGCTGGTGCGAACACCTCCTGCCAGAACAGCTTCGACAATGCGTTCTACGGTTTTTCCACTTGCCGTCCGTTCCTGGGGAGCACATCAGCCCCTGTCGATACTGTGGGCCGGTGCACAAATGCTGCGCTAACAAACTGCGGGCTGGTCGATTTCTACACCGGTAATTCGATAGCGGCGGTGCGTTGGATTTACAACGACAACACGGCGGCCACATTCTTCAAGACTCCGTACGGAAACGTTGGCCGGAACCCTGGGCTCCGCGGCCAAGCAGTCAGCGCCGTAGACTTCAGCATGTTCAAGACAACGAAGGTCACGGAGAGACTCTCCGTGCGACTCGAGGGGCAAGTCTACAATTTGTTCAACCACATGTTCCTCGGAGTTCCGGATCCCCTTATCGACGACTTGAATCTTGCCAATAAGGGATCGTTTGGCAACAATTTCTTCAACTCCAGCGGTGGAAGAAACCCCAACGGGTCGGGTGGCTACAACAACTCTACCTTGAATGGTTTGGGCCGCCGTCGTGTGATCGTGGGAGCCAAACTCATCTTCTAGACGGCAGGTTCACCCTGGTTCCTTCAGCGGGGCTTGGCCTTCTGGCCAGGCCCCGTTTTTTCTTTCGGCGAGGTCCTAGGAATCAGGGCGCTTTGTCTTAGGGGTGGGGAGCCCAACAGGTCAAGAGGCACGTAAGCAGTTGATTGTGAGCCAGTGTCTAGCGCACTTCTCGGAAAGGATCCCAGCCGCCGGGGCGCAGCTGCCGTGGGCGACCATTTTCTTCGCGCACCAGTAAGTCTTGCTTACGGGTGATTTCTCCGATGGCGGTGAGGGGCACGCCTCGAAAAGTCTTCGGCAAGAGTCTTACTTTGCGCGGGGGGATGGTGAACAACAATTCGTAATCATCCCCGCCGTGAAGGGCGAGCTGGAGGGGGTCATGGCCATGCTTGAGGGCAGCGTCCACGGCGCGAACTTGCGGGATCATTGCCTTTTCCAGGCAGGCACCGACCGCGCTGGCAGCGCACAGGCGTGCCAGATCGCTGGAAAGTCCGTCGGAGAGGTCCATCATGGCGGTGACCAGGCCGTTCTTAACCAGCCATTGGCCGAGAGCAAGACGCGGCTCGGGATAAAGGTGCTTTTTTGTCAGCGGATTCTTCTTGCTTGCTGCTCGCTGGCTTTGTTGCATGAGCCGCAGACCCAGCTCCGCCTCCCCAAGCGTGCCGCTTACATAGAGGATGTCCCCCTCGCGCGCTCCCGAGCGCAGGACGGCACGCCCGGAAGGAATTTCACCCACGACTGTTATATTGATAAGAATGTCGTTTCGCTGGGTGGTGTCGCCGCCTGCCAGCGCACAGTGAAACCTGCGAGAGGCGCGCCGTAAACCCACGAGGAACAGGTCCAGCCAGCGGGCGGTGTGTGTCTGCGGCAAAGCCAGGCTTAGCAGGAAACAGCGGGGGGTGCCTCCCATCGCTGCTACATCGCTTAGCGCGCGGGCAAGGCACTTCCAACCGATGGCGTCAGGCGGATGCTTCTTGCGTAGGAAGTGGGTGTCCTCCAGGAACCAATCGCAGGTTAAAATGATCTGGTGTCCGGTTCTCGGTTGGAAGAGGGCAGCATCATCGCCAATCCCCAAGGAAACTGATTGTGTGGCCGCACCGCTCCGCGACGACCGGGAACTCTCCGCAATCTTCCGCAGGAGCGAATCCTCGTTCTGACCTTTGCTTGGCATGGGTTTCTGAGGGAACTCCAATCTACTTGCGAGCGAAAGTATAGCGCCCGAGGTTGTGATACCGCTTGTCAGCCACGGCGCCACCCTGTACGGTAGGACAGGGGACAGGTTGGCACAGCCTGACCTTCAAAGTACGAAATACAGGGTTGACGTACAACTCTACAGAATTTAGTATGTGGCAAGTCGCGGACCAAGTCCGCTGGTTTAGATTTTGGCAGTAGTTCGTGTTCTTGCGGGCAGTGGGGTAGTTTGCCCGCAAACGTCAAGGCCTAAGGGGCCCTGAATTCATGAGGGGTAAGAGCTACACATTTTACATCGCGTCGTCTCCGGGCAAACTCCGGAAGCACATCGTACCGGCTTACGTGCTGCACGGTCTGGCCGTACTAGCGCTCATTGGAGCAGTCAGCGTAACGGTGGCGGTGGGCTCCTACTCGCGAATGCTATGGAAAGTCGGCAATTACAACGCTTTGCGTCACGACCAGGAAAACCTCAAAAAGCAGTATCAGCAGCTCCAAAGCACCGTCAACGACACCAATCAGCGGCTCGATTCCCTGCAATCCCTGGCGACGGAAGTAGCCATGACGTACGGGGTGCTTCGTTATCATCCGGCGGCGTTTGATCAGGGCGACAACCCCGCCGATGCGCAGGACGCGTTCGACCGCTCGATTGAGCAGTACACTTTCTTGAAGCGCAACGCCGCCGTGATCGCCATTTCCAGCAGCGGACTGCATTTGCTCTCGCCCATGAGTTTTGCGGACTCCTCGTACACGCCGTCGATTTGGCCAGTGATGGGGCACATTACCGATAGCTTCGGCGAGCGCATGGATCCCTTCAGCGGTGAAGGCGCGTTCCATACCGGCGTGGACGTGGCCGCTGACTATGGTGCGCCGGTTCACGCGACTGCGGATGGAATCATCAC